>Ga0065721_10003679_pt1 | contig 109591 bp, 75 predicted proteins | sample Mesricmetagenome_FD_59108 | JGI IMG/M metagenome (GOLD analysis project Ga0065721, IMG submission 59108) | Mesophilic microbial community from rice straw/compost enrichment Sample: eDNA_1 v2 (version 2) | ecosystem: Engineered > Solid waste > Grass > Composting > Bioreactor | place: USA...
CTACGCTTATTTCAGGATTTCAGTAACCTGTCCGGCGCCTACTGTACGGCCACCTTCGCGGATCGCGAATTTCAGACCTTTTTCCATGGCGATGGGCTGGATCAGTTTCACCTGCAAAGTGGTGTTATCACCAGGCATTACCATTTCAGTACCGGCGGGCAATTCTACTTCACCGGTTACGTCGGTTGTACGGAAGTAGAACTGAGGACGGTATTTGTTGAAGAACGGTGTATGACGGCCACCTTCTTCTTTGCTCAATACGTATACTTCGCCTTTGAACTCGGTATGAGGAGTGATAGAACCGGGTTTTACGATTACCATACCGCGGCGGATATCTTTCTTTTCAATACCACGCAACAGCAGACCGGCATTGTCACCAGCTTCACCTTCGTCCAGCAGTTTACGGAACATTTCCACACCTGTTACAGTAGAGTTCAGCGGTTTTTCCATCAAACCTACGATTTCAACAGGCTCACCTACTTTAATACGGCCTCTTTCGATACGGCCGGTAGCCACTGTACCACGACCAGTGATGGAGAACACGTCTTCTACCGACATCAGGAAGGGTTGATCAACCGGACGGGGAGGCAGCGGGATATAAGCGTCAACGGCAGCCATCAGCTCTTCAACAGCTTTCACCCATTTTTCTTCACCTGCCAGGGCGCCTGTAGCAGAACCTTTGATGATGGGGGTATTGTCACCGTCGAAGCCGTAGAAGGTCAACAGTTCGCGGATTTCCATTTCAACCAGTTCCAACAGTTCAGGATCGTCAACCAGGTCAACTTTATTCATAAATACCACCATACGGGGAACACCTACCTGACGGGCCAGGAGGATGTGCTCTTTTGTCTGGGGCATAGGACCATCTGTAGCAGCCACAACCAGGATAGCACCATCCATCTGGGCAGCACCGGTAATCATGTTCTTCACATAGTCAGCGTGACCAGGGCAATCCACGTGTGCATAGTGACGATTGGCAGTCTGGTATTCCACGTGAGCGGTATTGATTGTAATACCCCTCTCCTTTTCTTCAGGAGCTGCGTCGATCTCGTCATATTTTCTCGCCTCAGCCAAACCTGCTTTAGACAGGATAGTAGTGATGGCGGCAGTTAAAGTAGTTTTGCCGTGGTCGATATGACCGATGGTACCAACGTTAACGTGAGGTTTGTCCCTCTTAAAAGTCTCTTTTGACATCGTTATCTGTTTTTAGTTGTGGTTTTAAATAATTAAATACGCTCCCCGTTTGATTGGGCGGGGATTTTATGTAACCGGCAACAGTAAGGCTATGAACCTTGCCTGCCTGCCGGCAGGGCTTTTGTTGCGTCGCACACTTCAACACCTGGAATTCTTCTCAACAAATCTCACGGTTCCGTTGCACATAAGAATTCGAAAAGAGCCGTTGATGAGAATTGAACTCACGACCTCTTCCTTACCAAGGAAGTGCTCTACCACTGAGCTACAACGGCTGGTAAAGTTGTGAGTAACTCTCACATACCAATTGTTTATAAGAACTGGGTCGCTTCGGTGGTCTTAGCCTTAGCGCCCGCGACCTTTGGTCTGCCGAGGCCTTAGTGCCCGTGACCTTTGGTTCGCCGTAACATTAGCGCAGGCGACCAGAACTGCCTTTACCATGGTAGGGCAGCAACTGAGAGTCGCCTACGCAAAAGCTTCGGCGACAGAGAGCGGAAGACGAGGTTCGAACCCGCGACCTACAGCTTGGAAGGCTGTCGCTCTACCAACTGAGCTACTTCCGCGTTTATCCGCCGTAGCTTTAGCGCAGGCGGACTATTTTAAAGAACTCTCTTATCGACAACGGCCCGCCTTCGCTGAAGCTTCGGCGGGCGATGCAGACGATGCGGTTGTTGTGGGCAGGAGTGGATTCGAACCACTGAAGTCGAAAGACAGCGGATTTACAGTCCGCCCCATTTGGCCGCTCTGGAACCTGCCCTGAGATTTTGTTGAAATTCCTGGAAAGGGGAAGTTTTGAAATAGTGTTTCAAACCCTCTGTTTCGCAATTTCGTTGAGCCACTTGTCGGGATCGAACCAACGACCTACTGATTACAAATCAGTTGCTCTACCAGCTGAGCTAAAGTGGCTAATATTTTCAACCTGTTTGCACCATCGCTTCAGCCAACGACCTTCCCGACTACAAGTCGGGACGCTCTACCAGCTGAGCTAAAGTGGCTAATACTTTCAATCTTATTCTCCCATCTTTTCAATCATTTACTCCCTCTACTGGTTCTGCCCGGCTCCTCTGCCTCACCGGCATGCTGCCGCTCACCCCCTCGGGATGACCCGCTTCAGCCATAAATTGCACGTTACCGGTTAACCTTGTAGTCCACACTGTGCCGCTCTTCACAAAAATTAATTGAAATTCAAGCCTGTAAAGAACTCCCTTTCATCACCACGCGTTCCCGCTCTTTTTATGAGGAGGGCAAAGGTAAATGAAATTGTCAAAATCAAAAATTTTGAACTCAATTTTTTTTGCTTGTTTTCAACGATTTGTAAACCGTTCGCGACCGCGAAGATAAGACCGTTCGCATTCAGTCAAAAAAAAACCTCCCCGAAGGGAGGTTGAAATTTTTTATCTAGGCGGCTTGTTTTTCTTTTTTTCTCTTCAGCTGGTTGACCAGCGAATCCAGGGCGTTGTCAAATGATTCTTCAAATGATTTGGAGGAGGCTTTTACAAAAAATTGATGACGGGGTACCTGAACTCTTATTTCTGCGATCTTGTCTTTTATAGTGTGAACCACATTATCCAGCTTGAGGTATACTTCTACCCTGATAATGCGGTCGTGAAATGTGTTAATTTTTTGAAGTTTACGTTTAACATACTCTATCAGTTTTGCATCGGCACTAAACCGCACAGTCTGAATGTTTACGTTCATAACAATCGCATTTTAACAGTGAACAATAAATAAAAGATCTAATCCTTAAGCCATCCGGAAAACGGGGGGAGTGAGCGTACGATGTGATGGCTTTACATCATAATCGTGGGTGCTGTTTATAACTACATAAGCAAGGTTATTTAATCCCTATGAAGATAACACATGAAGGGGGGATTTCCAAATAAAAAAAATGGGGACTAATTCGATTTTTTAGGGCGTTTTTCCCCACTCTCCCATTAAGCCTTCGGGTGCGCTTTTTTATAAATATCCTTCAGCTTTTCGATGGTATTATGCGTATAGATCTGTGTGGCGGCCAGGCTGGCATGGCCCAGCAATTCCTTTACGGCATGCAAATCGGCGCCGTTATTGGTAAGATGCGTGGCAAAGGTATGCCGCAATACGTGGGGACTTTTTTTATCGATGGTGGTAACAGCGCTGAGGTATTGTTTTACTGCCAGGTACACGTATTTCGGATACAGTTTGCGGCCTTTATCATTCACCAGCAGGTATACGGTATCGGCATGCTCCAGCACCAACCGCTTTTGTTCCATATAAGCTTTCATATCAGCTATCAGCTGCGGGCTTACCGGTATCACCCTTTCCTTATTGCCCTTTCCCAGCACCTTGATTGTGTTGGCAGCCGTATTCACCTGGCTTTCCTTCAGGTTTACCAGTTCCGACAAACGCATGCCCGTATGGTACAAAACAGCCAGCAGCAGGCGGTTTGTTTGTCCCTTCCAGCTATCAGGAAATTCAACATGCTGAAACAGGGTAACCGTATCTTTCTGCGCCACAAAGGCGGGCAGCCGTTTGGGCGTCCTGGGCGATAGGATGGTGGTCATGGGCGTTTGCTCTAACCTGCCCGTGCGAATATGAAATTTGAAGAAAGATTTCAGCGAAGATATTTTTCGGTTGATGGTTCTGGCCGATTGTTTATTTTCTTTCAGTGAGGCCAGCCAGCTTCGTATGAACGATGGAGATAGCTCGGTTAATGCAGGATCGCTCATGCTAAACTGGTTCTGCAAATAGGAGAAGAACTGCAACAGGTCGTCCTGGTAAGACCGGATGGTGTGGGGCGAATACCTTTTTTCAAATTTGAGGTAATCCAGGAAGGCGCTGATATTTGAGCTGGTTTGTTCAGCCATGTTGATACAAATATCCGGTTTTATGCGATCACCGTGTGCATTTTCACAGCCATAAACAAAGATAGCCGCAATGCTCAAAGTCATTGCAGCTATCTAATTACATTATAATCAATGCGGTAATTAACCTTCGATTTGGCCGTTAGCCACTTTCTGCTTGTACACAGCTTTCAGCACTTCGTTGCGGCGCTTCACAGACGGCTTGGTGTACGATTGACGCTCTCTTAATTGCACCAATATTTTGGCCTTCTCAAACTTTTTCTTGTACTTTTTGAGTGCCTTGTCAATATTTTCGCAATCTTTTGAATCGATAATCAGCATGTTATTATACCTCCTTTAAGGCGTTTTTTGGGCTGCAAATATAACCAAAAATCTGAAAAATAGCAACGTACGCACAAAAATCCGATTTTTGCCACATGTTTACAGGCATTATCGAAGCAGTAGGCCAGATAGAAGACGTTATCAATCAGGGAACTAATACAACCTTTTGGGTGGCCTCTCCCCTTTCCGGCGAGTTTAAGCCCGACCAGAGTGTAAGTCACAACGGAGTTTGTTTAACGGTGGAAGAAGTCCGGGGCAACCGGCACCGGGTTACCGCCATTGCCGAAACCCTTGAAAAAAGCAACCTGGGCGAATGGCAAAAGGGCCACCTGGTGAACCTGGAGCGATGCCTGCCCATGAATGGACGGCTGGACGGCCATATTGTACAGGGCCATGTAGATGCTACCGGCACCTGCACCGAACGCAGGGAACTGGACGGCAGTTGGGAGTTTCGCTTTCGTTTTCCCGAAAAATTTGCCGCTCTTGTGATCGAAAAGGGATCGATTAGTTTGAATGGCATCAGCCTGACGGTATTCAAGGTTACCCGCGATGAGTTTTCGGTGGCTATTATTCCCTATACCTACGAGCATACGAATATGCAGCAGGTGCAACCCGGTACAACGGTTAACCTGGAATTCGATATCATTGGTAAATATGTGGCCCGGATACAGGATTTGAAAAACGCCCAACGTTAATCATTAACATACCAATACCATTTCATGACTATCGATAGCCAGCTGCTTTCTTCAGCCTTATCCATTTTTTCTTATCCCAGTACAGCACTTCATCATATTCGTTGCAATTAACGGTATGAACATTCCGGCGGTCGGTAGCTTCCTGCTGTTTTTTTCCGTTTTGAACAATGAATACGTTGGGCTGAATAAAAATGCCATCTTCGTGTTGTCTGGCCTCCAATATACCGCGAAATGCCAGCACACTATCTCTTTTTATCATATTTACTACATGCAGCGAATCGTGTGGCAGATGGTAAATGTCCAGTGCTTGCCGGAAACCGGTCCTGAATATAAATGCACCTTCTGTTTCCTCGGGCATATTTACGATATATAATTTTCCCCGGTTATCGTGCTGTTCAATGGTATTCAGCAACACACGCACAGCCCCGGAAGCCTTACGCCAGTTGAGACAGGTGAGTTGCAAACAAACAATAAAATAGACCAGTATACTGCCCATAATCATCTTCAAGGCCGGTTTGGGGTACAGCAGGTTCACCAGGCCGAAAGCAAGCAGCACACAGAAGAAAAACGAGGGAAAATGAAGTAAGCGGTCACTTTCCGAGGTATGTGAGCTAACCCCAAAATAAAAGGGCACCAGCAATGCAATCAAACAGGAGGCTGCCATTTGCAGGAAAAACCTGCGGGCAGGTTGATCGTGCCGGATCTTCCGCCATAAACATATCGCCGTTAAAACAATCAGCGCCATTATAGTCAAAAACAGCACTGTCAAAAGCTTTACCGACGCCATGGGCGGCAGAAAAAGCCGTCCGACCGCCTTGGCCGAGCTGACAGCTATTTCCACCAGATTTGTATGAAAGAAAACGCTACCGTAGTCTCCGGTAATGCTTCCTGATACAGATATGCGTAGCCATATATGTAAAAACAGGGTGAGGGTCAACATCGCCATCCACACCATATACCGTTTTAATGGCGAGCCACCACCCATCAACCAAATAAAAACCATCGCCGGAAACACCATCATCGATTCATAGCCGGTCATAGCAATAAAATAACAAGTGCATACCCCGGTTATTTTTACATTTTCACGAGTATTACCCACCATTATGATCAACCCCAGCAGGGCCAACGTATTTCCCATCGTGCTTCCCCTGCCCAGCAGCCATACTATGGATTCGCTGTGAAACGGATACACCAGGAAAAACAGGGAGGCAATAGCAGCCGTCAACAATTGCTTATCGGGGTCTGCAGTCCACTGGCACCGCCGGCAGAACTGAAACAGTAACACTGCGCTCAATGCATGTATAACAATATTGAAGAGGTAGTATCCGAATGGATGCAATCCAAATGCCAGGTAGTTCAGGTAGATTGTAATATCCGACAGTGGCCTGAAAAAGCCTTCTGTATTCAAATGTCCCTCAATGCAAACTCTTTTTATAACGATATGGTCATCGCTTACAAAGGTATTCCCGATCACCGGCAGGAATACAAGCCATGCCAAAACAATAAATATCAAATATTGCCATCCAAAAGTAAGCCCTGCAAAACGGGCTACTATCTTCCCTGCGCCTGTATTGGCATTGATTGGTATACCCAAATCCTCTTATTCTTTAATTATGGTTAGCGCATCAGGTACATTTTACCATACCCGTTGTTAAAGTACTTATCGGTGTTATCATTCTCGGCCTTGTATTTGTCCATGGGTTTACCATTCATGGAGGTAATTACCCGGTACAGGTACACCCCGTTGGCCAGTTTTTGACCATACTGATCGGTACCATCCCATTTAAACTCAGTGATATTTCTTCCAATTCGAATGGGGCCCAGTTCGTTCATGGTTATTTCGCGTACGATTTTACCGGTTACCGTCAGTATCTGTATCCGCAGGTTCTGTGGTATTTCGCTACCGGTAAGCGTAAATACAAAAGCAGTAGACGTACTGAACGGGTTGGGATAATTCAACAGGTTTGATATCATTGGTTTTGATATCACCCTGAAAGCAATTCTATACTCCATTTTGCCTGCCTTGTTGCGGCTTCTATCCTGCCCTCTGACGATCAACTCATATTCATCGCCTTCGGGATTGATTTGCTGCGTGAATGCCGGTGTGAAGTCGATGGTAGCAGTATTATCGCCGGCGCTGGTTGCCGGGATAAAGCGCAATGTATCTCCGTCGAAATGGAAGGTACGCAAAGTGCCGTCGGGATACCTGACCTCCACACTGGAAACTGAAGTATCGTTCAGCAGTAAATGTTCCGATTCATCTTTCAGCTTGATCTGGATATGAGGTTTAGCCGAAACAATATCCCTGTTCAATATATGCACGCCATCGAAAGTTACATCCAGCAAAGGACTTATATTATCGGGACGCACGTAAAAATTCCTGAACAGGAAGTTGTTGAATGTGTAATGTTCAGGCTGGTCGTTATCGGGATTGAAATATACATTCAACGTATTGATACCCGGAAAATTTTGGGTATCGATCTCGAAATACATCTTCAATGTATCGCCGATTACAAGGGGTTTATATTTCGACAACAATAGCTGGTGTGTCACATTATCTTTATCAATCACATTTATTTTTACCAGTATGCTGTCGAAATTTGCCTTGCTTATATTTTTAAAGGCTATACCCAGTTTCAGCGGTTCGCCCAATTCCAGGGTATCTTTCGACAAAAAGTACAGGTTGGGAGCAATGGCGCCTTCAGGAACTTTTTCATCATACAACACTCTCCAGTATTTTAACTGGAATGGCGTTAACCTCACCGAATCCACATTCCGCATTTTTAATTTCAGGTAAGGGAACTCTTGTGGATCAACATGGGAGATGTCGAACTGTTTTATATCCCTGTCAAGGCGGTGCAGCAAGGTTTCAGTATTATTTTTATTAATTCCTATAATATCAATTGTGGGGTTGTCGGGAGAGGGATTCTCCAGTGAATAGCCATCCCATTGCACTTCTTTCCAGTTTTTGGCAGGCCCAAAAACAGGCGATGTAATATAACCCAGGGTATCAGGTGTTTTTACATCCACCGAAACATTGATCCTGCTGGAATAAGATTGTCCAAAAGCGTATTGAGGTATGAAGTTACTGCCGGCTCCTTTTTTGTATACCAGTATCCATGCCCTTGGCTTATTAATTGAGTCGATTTCAACAAATCCGGCTCCCAACAATTTGTGATATAAAGAATTATTACTGCCGTACAAGGTCGTATCGGACATCCATGTACTGGATATCCCCTGTACCGGGTCCTGGTCGATACTGCGCACCACTACAATACAACCCTGAGGAATACTATCCATAAAGTCCATAATCTTTTTACGGCTGGCAGCATTCATGTACGAAAATTCGAAGTTATAGTACCTGTTGGGTTTACAGTTGGCTTGTCCGCTTCCCCACAGATACAGATTATTTCCATTCGCATCTACATTGCGCCAGGGTTTAAGAGTAACACTATCCAGGATATTAAACAGAACAGAATGTCCTACACAAGCGCTGGCAATATCGTTAACATCGTTGATGGTTACGGTAAAATCGCTCTCCAATGCACAAACCTGCTCCTGATAAATACAGTTCCTTACAAATACGTTATTGACACGTTCGCCATACTTCAGGGTGCGCGAAGCCGAATCGTAATAAAGCCTGTCGTGGCGTGATTTCACATGTTGATAAAAATGAGATTGGTTGTACCCATTGGTATTCGGTATATAGGTAAATGAAAAATTAGACCAATGGAACTCACCACCCGATTCGGGAACGGGAGCAACGCGCCAATAATATATGGTACTGTCCTTATAGGTAATATCGGTGTCAAATTCCAGTACGCCGCCTGTCGATGACGTGCTTTTCGTAATCTTTAACGATGAATTAAATGCTTCCGTTGTATCCACCTCCAGTATGTAGTTCTTTAACGTGCTCATCGGATTGGCGGTTGAAGCATATAATTTCTGCTTTGGGTCGTCAATAATTGCGAAATTATACGGATAAGCCGGGCGCGCTTCATCTTCATAGATATACAACTCTTTGGTGGCGCTGTTGTTATCCTCAGCCACTTCCTGTACAAGATTTTCCGGATCGATAGTAACCGTTATTTTGTTCAGTCCTTTGTCTCGGGTGGCCTGTATAGGAATTTCCAGAGTAAGGGAATCGGCGTATCGAATACCGGGTATCTTATCACTGTAAACAACACTGGTACTGCCATCGGGATATTGTTGTTTCACTTCCAGCGTAACTGAATCACGTACTGCCAGGCCCAGATTAACGACCTTCATCTTTAGTCTGAAGCTGTTTTCCGCCAGGGATACAAATACCGGATTGATCTGCAAAGACTGGTCTTCGATTACATAATCGGGTTGGGTTTGTGAACTGATGTAAATAGCCGGATCGCCGTTCAGGGCGATTTGTTCGGCGTGCATACGAGCGTAAAAATCGAGGGAACCGGCTGCCATGTACATTTGCTGCATGGCATCGCGCTGAATTTCACCCAGCGGCTTATGAATGTCATGGCGTCCTATTACTTTATATAAATTGGTGAGGAAAAGGTTCAGATAATTTACAATTCCATAGTGCGTACTGGCCACAAAGCCAATAGTACCACGTTGTTTGGCCAGCACAAATTTTTCGGAAAGCGTTTCATTCGCTACCATTCGATTGGGATAATAGGTAAAAAAGTTACCCGCATTACAACCGTTCACAAAAAACACCGGGTACTTACCTTGATTTTCATAAGCCTGGGGATTATCGATATTGAATTCGAGCGTGGTTGAAGAAGAATGGCCGAAATAGGTAAGAAAGTTTATTCCTTCTTCAAATAATTGTGTCAGTCTTTCAGACGACAACTGCTCCACGGGGTTGGTAGATTCCTTACAGAATGAGGTTACTTTACCGCCAAATAAAGTGTCTTCGATGATCTGTTTGTACACATTCATATAGTTGCACAAAACGGTACCCAGGAATTTATCGCTCGAACCGGTAACATGCACTATATTTTTCATCCACGCACGGCCTTCCAGAGTATTGGGCGCTGTTTTTTGCACCTGTTCATATTCTTTGAGTTTTTCAAGATAATCCTCTACCTCCTTCCCGCTTACCACCGACAAACGTCCGATGGGTGTTTTTGCTACCGGCACCGACAAATCCTCTGCACTGAGCAGATTGTCTGAAGCGGGGTTTCCAAAGGTGGGCACCAGGTTCAATTGTTCCCTCAATGGATAGGAAGCAGGCCGGCGGTTGGCACGCTGGTATTCAGCATAGTTCATCCCCCTGCCAATGAGGAAAACAAACCTTGGCTGTTGGGCAAAGTAGGTGCGTGCATACCTGATGAAATTGCGAACGGAAAGCGGATGTTTGGCAATACCAAAGGCAAACTGGTCAACCAGTTCATCGATCTCTGCCAGCACTACTTTATGGCCACCGCCGGCAGCAGATTCCCGGTAGTTCTTATAGTCCATGATGGGATTATTACCGCTCGACCCGGTATATAACAGCGGGTTACTGATGATCAGGTAATCGCCCTGGTTGGCTTCATCTTTATAATACTTAAATACACGCGGTGTAAGTGCAGTTACGGTATTTATATTCGCTGCATCCTCGCTTACCAGCACAAGATCTCTTTCATTAGCAGTGCCGGGCAATGCAAACTGGACATACCCGGCCACCGACAGGTCGCCAACAAAGCGTTCCCCATTGGCAAGATCGTATAATACCGGATTGATGTTGTTATGATTGAAATTGCTGATACGCAAAAAATACCCGCTGCTTCGGGCGGGCAAGGTAAATTTGAAATTCCGGGCGTTCAGGAAATTGAAGTTGCGCGGATAAATTAACTCAACAAACGATACTACATACCTGTCGGTCGTAACATCTGATACATTAATAAAATCCAGTTTAGCCGATCCGGAAGCGATCAATGAGGTAGACACAGGTACTGAAGTGACCAAATCGTTGAAAAAATCCATTTCCTGCTGGAACAGGTCGGTATTATTCACCCTGAGTTTTACCGAACGTTTATTGAGTGCATTACCTGCCGCTCCGAATTTAATGGTGCTGCCCGGTCCGCCACTGTATACATTCAATGATGATAAGGTAGTGGTAAACAGAGAGCCGGGTGTGATGTCCCTGGTTGAAAAAAACTCGCCTTTATCGTAAGACGAAGAATATACATAAGTACCCACTACTGCCGCAAGCCCCATGTTAGGCAGGCTATCGGAACGGTTAAATAAACGGGATAGAGAAGCCATATAATAGGGCTCTTCGGGCAATGTATTTCCCTGCACGTTATTCGTTACTTGCACCACCTTAAATCCGGACTGATTGCTGTTGACACTTAGAAAATAAACAGCGGTATCTGTTTGCAGACTGCGCAAATCGGTATGCTGATAGGCCGGGTCGCGGTATAATGCTTTATCGGGTTTACCGTCGTTGGCTTCACCCCAAAATTCAATATACCCGTTTGACGGGAGTGGACCATTTGGATTGGGTGTATAAAAAGGAACCCTTTCGCCATTACGCCATAATTCCAGGTTTTGCACGGGCGCATTGCCGATGCCCGCTGCATCGAGCAGGTTTTTGGGAATGCGATACAGGCCGGCCCTGGCTATTTTAATCTTGTAATAAGTTTGTTCGTGACGTATCCATTCGTTGTTGAATGGCTGACCAAAACCATACAAGCCGGCCAATACCAGCAACAGGGTTAAAATCTTCCTCATAAGTTTATACAAGTTTCAGATTCTCAATAGGGTACTATATCCTATTTATTTACCTTTTTCTTCAGGTCTACCTTCAGCGAAAATACATGGGTGTATAAGGGATTCGATTGATTGGCGAGGTTGGTGAATGCATAGTCGATCTGTACGTCAGACACTTTAAAACCGGCTCCCACACCAGGTTGGTATACCCATACTTTTTGGGTGTTGGTAATGTCGTCGTCATCGAGGGCGCGTTGAAAATTGTTGATGCCTCCGCGCACAAAGAATACGTTCTTCCAGGATACTTCCAGCCCTAATTTCGGATCAACACTCACGGCATCGGAGCTGATCACGGTATTGCGGCGACCGTCGAAGGTGAGGTCTACATTGGCCTCTGCCATCAGGTTCAGCTTACTGCCCAGTTTGAAATTGTAATTGCCCCCGATGATGAGTTTGGGGGCAGTTAATTCAGCAGACTTAACCGGTATATCGTTTTGCGTGAGGTAAAACACCTCGCGCATTTTATCGTTCAAACTAAACGACCAGGCATTGAAGGTGGTGGTCACATCGCGGGCCATGATGCCGATCTTCCATTTGTTATTCACGATCTGAACACCGGCATCGAACCCAAAACCCCAGGCCGATGCAAAATCGCCGGCTTTACGGTGAATGATCTTGGCATTGATACCTGCATTGATCTTGCTATTGCCCATGGTTTTCACCTGCTGCGCCAGCGACAGCAGGAAGGCATAATCGGCCGATGAAAAAGTCTGGATATTGCTGAAATTGATGGTACCATCAGCCTCTACCAGGAAGATGGTATTGGGGATATCGTCCACCGCAAACCGCAAAAGTGATAAACCCAGTACCCTTTTGTTGTCTTTGAGAGGAATAGCCAGGCTGCCGTAATCGTATTTACCAATGCCGGCAAAATATTCGGCATGCATCAGGTTCAACTGCGGCTGATCTTTTACGTAAACCAGGCCGGCCGGGTTCCAATAGCCTGCTGTGCCATCGTTCACGCTGGCAATCTGGGCGCCGCCCATGGCCAGTCCACGAGCGCCGGCACCGATATTTAAAAATTCATTGGAATATTTACGAAACTGCGCGAAGGAAAATTGCTGCAATAATGCCAACATCGCCAGGGTAACGTAAAAACGGGTCGTTTTCATTGATCCAATTTTCTGGATAAGCAATTTCATTTTATGACTATTACATATGGATATTGGCTGCACCCGAAGCACAAAAGCGTTCTTATCTGTGTTATTGGAAATGAAGCATTTTGACAGGCCGGGGCTAACATATCAAAACGATTTTACCATTTAAATATTGCATCTTGAAACCAAAGTTCCTTGAATTCTTACATTTGCATAATGTGTTGATTTACTAGGGCATTGCTACGAACGGTTTCACGGGCGGGCCCTGCAAAAGTACAGGATTTGCAAAGTTCCCGGAATTTTTATTACTCGTTTAATGTCAATATAATATACAATGAATCTGGTAGAAGAATTACGTTGGCGGGGTATGATACAGGATATTATGCCCGGTACGGAAGAACAGCTTAACAAGGAAATGACCACCGGGTATGTTGGTTTCGATCCCACGGCGGACAGCCTTCATATCGGCAGCCTGGTCCCCATATTTCTGCTGGTGCACCTGCAGAAGGCCGGGCATAAACCCATTGCGCTGGTGGGCGGCGCCACCGGTATGGTGGGCGATCCATCGGGCAAAAGCGAGGAAAGGAACCTGCTGAGCGAGGAGCAGCTGCAAAAAAACCTCGAAGGCATCAGGAAGCAATTGCAAAAGTTTTTGAATTTTGATCCTTCCCTGCCCAATGCTGCCGAAATGGCGAATAATTTCGACTGGTTTAAAAATATCTCATTCATACAGTTCCTACGCGATGCCGGTAAACACATCACCGTGAACTATATGATGGCCAAGGACAGTGTAAAAAAACGCATCGAAGGCGAGGTAGGTATGAGCTACACCGAGTTTGCCTACCAGTTGATGCAGGGCTACGATTTTTACTGGCTGTATACCCATAAAAACTGCAAACTGCAAATGGGGGGCAGCGACCAATGGGGCAATATAACAACCGGCACCGAATTCATCAGGCGCAAGGCCGGTGGCGAGGCCTTTGCCCTTACCTGCCCGCTGATTACCAAAGCCGATGGCGGCAAATTTGGAAAGACCGAGAAGGGCAATGTTTGGCTGGATCCCGCAAAGACCACGCCCTACCAGTTTTACCAGTTTTGGCTGAATGCCTCGGATGCCGATGCCGAAAAATGGATCAAAATATTTACATTTTTACCCCAGAATACCATTGATGAGCTGTTGCAGCAGCACCGAGACAATGCGGGAGCGCGGTTGTTACAAAAGACCCTGGCCAAAGAGGTGACGGTGTTTGTGCATGGTGAAGAAGAATACAAAAAGGCAATAGAAACCACCGAAAAATTGTTCGCCCAGCAATCGGCGCCTGCCGATGCACTGAGCATTGAAGACCTGGAAGGTATGGAGGGCGTATCGAAATTCGACTATCAGCGGGCAAAGATCCAGGGCGGTGTGGATGTGGTGACTTTCCTGGCCGAATCGGGCATCTTTCCCAGTAAGGGCGAGGCGCGAAAAACAATACAAAACGGAGGCGTAAGCATTAACAGGAATAAAGTGGAAAATATCGGGTTAACAATATTGCCGGACCTCTTGTTGCACGACAAGTACCTGCTGGTGCAGAAGGGAAAGAAAAATTATTACCTGGTGAAGGCTGTATAAGTCCTGATCGCCTCCACCAGCTGGTCCAGTTCTTTGGTGGTGGTAAATACGTTTGGCGAGATACGCACTCCCTTCAGGTTTTCGATATCCACCGCAAATCACTTGTATTAAATAATTTTTACCCAGGTAGGCCACCAGGTCGCCTGGGTTTTTACCTTTTATACTGATCATACCAATGGCGCATCCAAAGCCCGGTTTCATGGAGGTATGTAGCTCTATGCCGGGAAAGTCCGCCACCTTACTCATCCAGTAATTTTTAAGGTACAACAGTCTTTGTTCTTTCCGCTCCTGCCCTATCATATCGTGAAATTCGATAGCTTTTTGAATGGCCTGTTCTGTAGAGGAAGGGCGGGTGCCACTGTGCTCAAATTTTTCGATGCTGGCGCTTTCCAGGTTGGAAGGGGCAAACAGGGCGTACAGGTTTTTGATCTTTTCTTTTTTAACATATAGCAGCCCCGTACAAATGGGCGCCCCCAGCCATTTGTGCAGGCTGGCGCCAAAATAATCGGCTCCCAGCCCGGGAATGGTGAATTTGAACTGGGCCAGGCTTTGGGGCCCCGTCTACCACCACTTCTATGTTACGTTGGTGGGCCGCATCGGCAATGGTTTTAACCGGTAGTATCTGGCCGTTCCAGTTGATCATGTGTGTAATGCTGACTACTTTGGTTTTGGGCGTAAAAGCCCTGATATAGGCATTGGCCAGGTAGTTATTGTCTTCGCTGGGCATTTGCAGGTTTACCCAAACCGGTTTAATGCCGTCGCGCTGTTCACGTTGTTTCCAGGCGGCAATCACCGTGGAATAATCCTGGCGGGGCAGTCCGAATATGATGGTTTCCAGCCCTCCGTGGCATTGCGCTGAATGGCCAGTTCTTCGGCCGGGCAGCCGCATAGTACGCCCAGTTTGCGACGAAGTACCTCCCTACCCTGGTCGAGCACGCGGCGCAGGTTATAGCTGGGAATTTCGTTGCAGAAATCGGTATAGGCTTTCATGGCCTCCTGCACCATTTTGGGTGAGGCTGACAGTCCGGCGCTGTTGAGGTCGATCCAATAGGGGGAACCGGTATAAAACTGCCGGACATATTGCCAGAAGTCTTCATCGACGGCCAGGGCTTCGGGGGAGATATTTTGGACCGACCGGAAGGCTTTATCCAGGTTTTGGCCCCGGGAGGCTGCCGGAAGCAAGGCGCCTGCTGATAATGCTTTGAGGACCTGCAGGAAGGAACGGCGGTTAAAATTTCTCATATTCTGGCAGTATTGTACCGATTGTTGCCATTCAGTGAAAAATAGTGAATAATTGCCACTTTCATTTGGGAAAAAGAATTGGGAGCCTTACTTTTGCCATCCGTTTGAAAAAGCGGTATGGATTGCCCGATAGTATAATGGTAGTACGACAGATTTTGGTTCTGTTTGTCTTGGTTCGAATCCAGGTCGGGCAACAAAAAAGAGGCGGGTTTTCGCCTCTTTTTTTATTGGGTATAGATTATATCCATTCATTGGCTCATTCAACTTTAATCACCTCAGTTCCCACGATCCGGCCGTCCCGGCCTTCCAGCCACAGCCCCTCATCCATCCTGTATTCCTTCACAAAATCCCTGGCAGCATCTTTATCACGCATGAATATCAGCTTCCTTTTGGCATAATATTCCATCAAAGGAGATGTGGGCAGATTGGTAAAAAGCGTATACCGAGGCAGCGACATATTTTTTATTTGATTCCCAAGATCCATTTCCGTACGATAGGGTGTGCCATTTTGTGACACTGGTCCTGGCTTGTTAATAATATAATACTGGGTGATAGATAGCAGGAGCAATAATAAAACTGGAATAGCCGTCTTAAAAAAAGGGTTCATGTGAAGTATAAAGACCCCTGTTAGAAATGAAAACAGAATACTGTACGGAATTATTGAAAAATCATGTTCTGAAGTCCATTCCAGGAAAACGGCATTGAATGGTATTAAAGCCATTACACAGAGAGCTATGAATACTTTTTCGATGATAAGGAGCGGACTTCCCCCTTTTTTAATCCGGATAATCAACAGGAAGATAAGCAACAGTAGTATTGGGAAATAGGAAGTAATAAAGTGAGGAGGGATACCTCGTAACAATCTGGCAAAATGATTATTTTCTGTAAGCACACTTCTTTCTTCAAAGCGACTACCCCAATAATGAAAAAGCTGATCAAATCCAATATACGAGGCAAACTGCAACATGATAAAGCTTATACCGGCTATCACGGAAAGGCCGCTGGCAAAACCCACCCATACCATTCTCCTGTTCAACCTGGCAAAAAAGAGCGACAGCATACCCATGCTGCCGTATAAAAATACACCAAACCAATCAATATAGATGATAACTACCCCCAGCAAAAAAAGTATTGACAGGTTCAGGAGATTGATTCTCCTGCTACCGGTAAACATATCTACAAAAAAAAACAAAGCCATTAACACAAATGGTAACATAATACCGGTGCACACATAACCATTGCCAAGAAACCATAATATATTGGGTGAAAACAGAAAGGCAATACAACTTATTAGAATGGCCGGATATTTCTGTTTGGAAAGATGATGCGCCCACAATCTTTCCAGCAATAAAAACAAAGTAAAAATGGTGAAAGCATTAATCAGCAGGTTTAATATCTGCAGACTCAAAGGGACCGGCGGTAAATTAAACAGCTTGAAAAACAGGTAAGGAATAACATACCATCCAGGGCCAAAGGACAAGTAGACATGGTTTCCCTTTGAATCTATATGCGGTCCTTTCATTGGACTGTAATCACCTTTCTGCTGATAATTCAAAAGCGGCACAAAATTAAAAACAGCAGCTCCGCCACCCTGTTCCCAGGATTCGATACCAATCAGTATAACTGCCGTGTTATACTCATGGTGTTTTGAGAGGGGTCTGTTGAGGTTCGGGATACGGATAAGAACACTCAGGATAAAAAAAACAACCAGGTATATCAACGCCTTGGCTCTTGTCATGGAATCTGAAAACATAATAATTACCGGTTATTTTTCATTATAGTAATAAAAATGGCAAATACAATACATTGCATGCCTACAATGATAGAGAAGCCTCCCGGTATGACGATGCGGAAGATCTCGGCCGGGTCCAGCTCCTTAAAATTATTTTTATACCATTTAAGCAATGCCGTCATACTTACAATGATACCGGTTATAAAAAGCACAACGCCCAATAGCACCCCTCTTTCAAGCGTAACACTATTGATAAGCCTGGTCATGGCGGGCCTGGGGCGGTAAATACCAGTGTTTACACCATGATAAACGATTAGGTAATAAAATTGAAAAAGCAGCACGGCCAATACCAGGAAAACGGAACAGAAATAGAGCGTATGAATATCCAGCACCACGTTAAAAATGCGGAAACCCGAATACAATGTGGCCGCGCCCAGCACAGAACCTGACAACAAAAAGAAAATGGCAGGATACAGCAGCAACCAGCGCGGACTAAGGAGCAGTATGGTTTTAAGATGTTTCCACCCGTCGCTCCAGGTTCTGAGATGGGGCCGGCGGTCGCGCCCATCCTTATACAGTTTAACCGGAACTTCTGTTATACGTAGCCCTTTATAGGCGGCTTTTGCAATAAGTTCAGTGGCATATTCCATGCCTTTGCTTTGCATATGCAAGGTGGTATAGGCCTCTTTTTTCACGCCCCGCATACCACAATTAAAATCGCCCAGTTTCACCTTGAAAGCGCGCCTGCCAAGAAAAGATATAACGGGCGTGCCCAGGTACCGGTGCAGGAATGGCATGGCGTTCTTTACAATGCCGCCTTCGAAACGATTACCTACCACAAAATCATAGTCAAGCTGAAATTTATCGATAAAGATGCCCGATTCGAGGAAATTGTAACTGTCATCAGCATCTGCAAAAACGATATGTGTTCCGGTGGCCGCCATAATGCCTGCATGAAGGGCGGCGCCATACCCTTTCTCCTGCACCGGTACATATTTTACCTGTTCCTCAAGACAAATATTCACCGAATTATCTGTGCTCCCATTGTCTGCCACAATAATTTCTACGGGGAATGGCATGGTTGCCTTAAACTGTTTCGCTTTCCGAATACAGGCAAGAAGGGTTTTTTCCTCATTCAAACAAGGCATTACAATACTCAGGCTTTTCACCATGCTTTTATGCATTCGAATTTTGATATAGTTTTTGAAAGATAAATAAATTATTGAAACCCCACTGAAAGGGCTGGTGCTTCAATAATGTCAGCCCTGCCTGGGTGAATAAGGGTATCACTGTTTTTATGTCAAAACCATAGTGCTCCTCAAGCGACATGCCTTTTATGAGCCGCAAGCCGGTCAATAATTTCAACAGGCCATCTGTTTTTGGGGAGGGGACGGTAATAATAAGCTTTCCGTTGTTTTTTAACAGCTGGTGGCACTGCTTTGCTATTACAGGCTGATGTGAAATGGGGATATGCTCCAGTACCGCAAGCATGGTTATGCAGTCGTATTCGAGAGGCTGTTTAGGTACATACGGAAAAAATCCTTTTAAAAGCGAGTACCTATTGGTGTGAATATCGGTGGAAAGGAGGGGATCTACCCCGGTGCCATGGACCAGTTTATTTCCCAGCGCCTTGAAAAGCTCACCCCGATGGCACCCTATGTCGAGCAATACACAGGCGGGTGGTATGTGGGGTAAGGCTTTGTTGATACGTTGTTGTTGTATGAAGGTGTCTAAGAAGGTCAATTGATAAATTTACCGGCTGGCGTTTAACGGCCAAAGATAATAAAATATGCCCGGGAGAATTAAAAAAGGGCATCAACAGATACCCTTTTTAACTTGAGCAGTACTTAATATAAAATTCTCATTCATTAAACACATTCACCTGTTTCAGCAGCTCTATTCTCCTTATTGCATACGCCCCCTGCACCCCTACCGGTATATCATACACAAACCCAATAGCCACCTCCTGCAATTGGTTCACTTTAAAATCCAAGCGAGGTGCATCACCAATAAATTCCCGCCAGGCCAAGGCCTGCGTTCCCAATTGGTCAAAATCAGTCAATTCGGTTCCTTCACTCACCGCTAATGCGGCATGTCCGGGCCCACCGGGGCTTTCCGCAATATCATATTCCAGCCTGTAATTGCCGGCAGGCAGTTCAGCTACCTGGTAAATTTTGCCATTCAATATTTCGCGGGTGGTATAATTGTCGTAGTTGCCGGCGCTGAGCCAGTTGCGGCCGCTCCAGCAGCGGGCATCCACGCCGCCGAAATTTTTTCCGTTGTATTGATGAATTTTTACGGCATCGTTCACGATCCAGTCGGTGGGTGTTTGCTGGTAGGGATCGCAGGAACCAAGTGGTGGAGAATCGCTGGTTACCTGAAATGGGGTTTGGGTGTTTTTCAGGTATTGATCGGTAACGGTTACATAGTTACCCAGGAAATTCACTACATCAATGATGATGGTGGCAGCGCTCAAATCGGGATTCAGTTCATATTTGGATGGATTGGATATGGTAACATTCAGTGCCAGCCGGGCGCCGGGATGCGCCGAGAAAACCGATTCGTGTATGGTCAAATGCAATGGCGCCTGTACAGCGCCATCAGGAATTGTGATTTCCTGCGTGGCGGGTTTGTCATCGCCGGCCGTTAATGTATAATCGCCGGGTTGCAGAGGAACAGTGCCTGCAGGCAGGTTGTCGGTATCAACGGTAAACTGTACCTGGTAGGCTTCGGCCGCCTGCAGGCCCGAACGGCTTATGCCCAATGTATAGGTCATGGTTTTAGCCACTTTATCTATTTGGGCATTGGCCGGGGTAACAGCAATTACCCCGCCGGTAATTTGTGTGAGGTATATTTTGGCATTGCCCTGCTCGATATCCATTTTTTTACAGCCGGTGAAGATAACAAGTGCAGCCAGTATGGTGATATATGTTTTCATTGTTTGATGCTTTTTACCATCCAAAATTTTGAACCAGGTTGGGGTCCTTATCCAACTCTGTTTTGGGAATGGGGAATAAATAATGTTTAGGTTGGAACACCCTGGTTTGTGCCGGAACCAGTTTATAAAAAACGGCTACGCCCGCCGCTTCGCTTCTGGGGTCGAGCCCGGTTGCCTGTAGTTCTTCATTGGCAGGCCTGTTGTTCAACCCATGCATCACAAGGTTTTCGGTGCCGGCGCCAGACGGGTTATCGGCAGCAATCATCCAGCGGCGCACATCCCAGAAACGGTGTCCTTCGAAGGCCAGTTCAATCCTGCGTTCATTACGTATGCGTTGGCGCATGCCTTCTTTGGTCAGGTCTTCTGCCCTGCCCGCAATGGGCAGGTCGGGCATATTTACCCGGCGCCGCACGGTATTAATGGCATCGTATACTTCCTGGCTGGGCGCATCCAGGTATTCATTCAATGCTTCTGCATAGTTCAGATACATTTCGGCCAGGCGAAACATGGGTACATTTCTTAAGGCATCACCCTGACCATTCAACAGGTCAACATCGGGCGAGTTCCATTTACGCAAACCGTAACCGGTCATATTGTGGGTGCCGCTGCTCCAGGGCCATCCGTCAGAATCGTTGGTGCCGGTTTTACCACCAAAATAGGCCAGCTTTACAGGCCGTTTATGTCTCGATAACACCCAGTTGCAATATTGAAAGAATACGGTGGCGTAAAAACGCGGGTCGCGGTTCCTGTACATATTCGATACCTGGCTTACGGGTGAAAATTCTTTCCCATCCCACATAATGCCATCCCAGGTACCATTGGAGGTATAACCCGATGCCGCATCGGTAATGGGCAAACCATTGTCCATTTCATAGGCATCTATCAATTCCTGGAAAAGGCTCATCTTTCCATATCCCTGGAATGGATAACCATTGGGGAAATGAAATATTTCGTAAATGCGGTTGTTAGCCTGGGTATAGGGCAAAACAGTTTCGTTCCATTCCCTGGTATAAAATAATTGTGCGTAATTGTTCACCGGATTATCGGGTGTGGGATTGTATAGTGAATAGATACCCAGGTCGAGCACAGCTTTGGCAGCATCGGCTGCTTGCTTCCATCGCTCCTTATCGTAGCTTTGTTTGAACAATTGTTTGCCATCTTGATTAACAATACCTGCATACAAAGTATTGCCATTAAACAATGGACTGGCGGCATATAACAAAGTGCGTGCTTTCAGGAATAGTACGGCGCCCCTGGTAGCCCGCCCTATTTCACTGCGTTCGCCCAGGTAATCGAGTGGTAACAGGGGGGCTATGTCATCGCATTCCTTGACAATAAAATCCACCACCTCATCGACCGAATTCCTGGCCAGTTGGGTGGAAGCAGGATCATTGATATTCTGGAACGATTCGGTGATCAGCGGAACGGCGCCATATTTTTTGAACAAATCGAAGTAAAAGAATGCTCTTAAAAAACGCGCCTCTGCTTTGAAACGGGGGATACGCGCTTCATAAAAAGCCAACTGATCGCCTAATAAAGGAACGGTTTCGATATTTTCAATAAACAGGTTGGCTCTTCGTATGCCCTGGTAACTGGTAAACCATACATCGAAAGGGTTATCGGTGGGTCCCCATGATCCGAAATTGTATTTCCACGACGACTGTACATTATTCTCCCAGTGATGCCAGGCTTCATCGCAGGCGCCCCATAAGTCATCGTTGAATTCCTGCGGCATTTGTGCGTATAACCTGGGCAGCACCTGTTCGGCATTGTTGATATTCGCCCAGATATCTTCCTCGCGAATCACTTCCCTGGGCACAATATCCAGGTATTTTTTACAGGCTGTGAATCCACTCAGCAGCATCAGGGTTATATAGAAGATAATTCGTTTCATTGTCCGTTTTTTTAAAAGGTGAAGGATACGCCAAAATTGATCACTTTCTGTTGTGGGTAAGCGCCGGTGCCATCTGGTATTTCCGGATCGAAGGTTTTGATCTCGCTCCAGGTAAGCAGGTTCTGGGCATTGGCAAACAGCCGCGCCTGGTTGATGCCTATACGCGCGAGCATGCGTTTGGGAAAGCTGTACCCGATCTCTGCATTACGCAGGCGTACATAGTCGGCATTGCGGTGCCAGAAACTGGATACCCGGTAATTGTTGGCATTGTCGTTCGATGTCATACGCGGGTACAAGGGATGTACATCGGGATTGGCAGTACTAAAATAATTCCCCAACACCTCCGCCAATACACCTGAGAAGCGGCTGAAGGGTTAGGTAGCGCTTCCGCCGTAGTATACATAGGCGCCAAACGCACCCTGGAACAGTACACTCACATCGAATCCTTTGTAATGGGCGCCGAACGATATGCCCATGATGGCTTCGGGCACCTTCACCCTGCTTAAATAGCCTTCGTCCTGGGCATCAATCACACCATCGCCATTCATATCGGCATATTTTACGTCGCCCGGTTGTACAGCGCCGTAAGTTTGGCGGGGAGAGCTTTGAATATCGTGCCAATCCCTGAACAGGCCAATGGCTCTCAGGCCATAGTGTTCGTTCACCCTTCTACCGGTGCCAGCCTGCCATTCCCTGCCTTCGAGTTTGGGTTCGGTGAGTTCTATAATTTTATTACGGGCAAAACTGTAGTTGGCGCGTACAAAAAATCCATGGCTGCGGTATTGCCGGTGAAATTCCAGCACCGTTTCAAATCCCTTGTTCTCCACAATACCGGCATTGATCATGGGTAAATTGGCAATGCCTGTAAAACCGGGTATGGTGAGCGGGCGGGTAAGTATCTGGTCGCGACGCTCGAAAAACACATCTGTTTCCAGTTTAAGGGCATTGTTAAACACGCCGATATCCAGCCCCAGATTGTATTTCCTCGATCGTTCCCAGGTGACATTCATATTGCCGGCTGCTGTTTCTTCGGCGCCCGCATAACTGCGTCCATTATAATTTTCTCCAAATGTATAACCAGGGGCGCTCAGCGACCAGGTTCCCTGGTATAAAAAGCGTTGACCCGATTTGTCGTTGCCCGTTTCGCCGGCGCTTGCCCGCAACTTCAGTAAGCTGATGGCCGGCAGGGATTCCTGTATAAAGGCCTCATTGGAGAGCAGCCATCCCACCGACAGGGCGGGGAAAAACCCAAAACGTTTGCCGGCAGGAAAGTTCTCCGATCCGTTGTACCCGAAATTGAACTCTGCAAAATACCGGCTACGGTACGCATAAGCCACCCGGCCTACAAAGCCCTGGTATTTATAAGGCAAGCCGGCAACCCCATTGCCACTGCCAACATGATCGATATAACTTTGTTGTGTATACAGGGCCAGGGCTTTTATATTATGTTCCTTAAATGTGCGATCGTAGTTCACAAAAAGCTCCACCAGTGTTTTACGATTACCATTGGCCGATACATCGTAGCTGAGGATATTCGTTCCATCAGTCATTTTTGTATAATGACCTTTGGAAAGATCGGTTTCATTTTCATCGATGGTAAAATGGTAGGAATAAAACGATTTCCCCCTGGTTACATCGCGCCAGTTGAGCGCATCAAACGAAAGTCTTCCTCTTACACTTAATCCTTTTGTGATCCAGGGCAATTGCAGGGTGAAACCGGTAGTAGCCTGCAGGGTGGTTTCAAAAAAACGCCGATAACCTTGTTGGGTAAGAATTCCATACGGACTGCGCTCATCGTTGGAAGGATAGCCGGGTATGGACCCATTGGGGTTGAGGAAAGGATAATACCAGGGCGGCGTCATTTTCAAACGGTTCCAGTAGGAGCCCACATCCAGGTTGGGATAATTGCGGTCGCGGATGATGCCGCCCAGGTTCAGTTCCATGTTCAGGTTCTTCGTGATAGTGAGATCGGTATTTGCCCTGAAATTATAGCGGTTCATCAGCGCCTGTATATCGTAGTCTTCCACGGCATCTTCATGATTATAGATACCATTCTGTCGCATATATGAGGTAGATACAAAGTAGCGGGCAAACTGGTTGCCGCCACTTACATTGATATTGCCCTGGGTGAGGCCGGAATAGTCTTTCAGCATCACATCCTGCCAGCTTACATTCGGATAAAGATATTCGTACGCAGGGTTACTGCGGTTGCGAAATTTGGCAATATATTCATCGGTATACATGGCTGCATTCTTGCCATCGTTGATCAGACCCTCCCTGTATAAATGAAGGGCATCGTAAGAATCGAGGTATTCAGGCAGGCGGGTGGGCGATTGAATGCCGTTTTGCAGGGTAACACTTATCTGCGGCTTTTTGTCGGTGCCCCTTTTGGTGGTCACCAGCACAACGCCATTTGCGCCTCTTACGCCATAAATGGCGGTGGAAGAAGCATCTTTCAGGATGGTGATATTATCTATTTCATTCGGATCGATATTGTCGAATGATCTTTCCACACCATCTACCATGATCAGCGGCGCCTGCGACGGGCCGCCATTAAACGTACCGAATCCCCTGATCCATATATTGGCGGCATCATTACCGGGTTCGCCGCCGCGTTGTACGGTGATGAGTCCGGGTAAGCGGCCGGCCAGCGCATTGGATATATTGGCAACTGGACTTTGTTTCAATTGCCGGGAAGAAACAGCGGCTACGGCGCCGGTTACGTTCAGTCTTTTTTGGGTTCCGTATCCCACCACAACCACATCGTCGAGGGCGGAATTCTTTTCACTGAGTGTTATATCTATCACAGTGTTGTTGGCAACCGTCACTTCCCTGGCGACCAGACCGATATAACTAAAAACAAGCACATCGGTTTCGCTATTCACTTCCAGCGAATAATTGCCTTCGGCATCGGATACAGCACCCTTATCGGTACCCTTGATCTTTACACTCACCCCTTCAATGGGTTGGCCCTGGTCGTTCACCACTTTGCCTGTTACCCGCACGGGCGGCGCTACCACCGGCGTTTGTACATCCTGGAAAGGCGTTCGTTTTGGTGTCAGGAAATTCGTTTTGCAAGCAGTGAGATAGGCATCAGTCCGGTCAGCAAAAGCATATGATCCGATCCATATGCTCAACAACAGCACTACAATCAGGAGTAGTTTGGGAGTCATGGCAGTTCTTGTTTTGGTTAAGACATTGTCAAATTAAAGCGATAAAAAAAACAAGCACTTAACACTGTGTATCAGAATTCTCCCAATTTGTCTCATGGCGGCCAAACGCAAAAAAAATGGCGTTCGATGGGAACGCCATTGTATATAACCGGTTTTTCAATTTCAGTTCACCACAGGGAACTGCGAAATTCTTAATTTGGTACAACCATAGGGCACCAATGTGATTTCTTCTTCATTATCCGAAGCCTCCATCTGGTAGGTCACGCTATAAGGCAGCGGTCCCGCCATGTCGTTGTACAATTGCCAGGAAGGAATACGTTTTGCTTTTGTTTTAATGATAATAGGCGCATCCTCCTGGTTCCAGGGATAATTACTTATGGTACCGCTGCTTTCCACTTTGAAACGCTCCTGTAACTTATCCCGGTCGGTTCGTATCAAACCATAATTCCAGGCTGTGGTAGGCCGTACTTCGTAAAACGATGCGCCGCCATATCCTTCAGGCCGCGGATTGTTCACCAGTTTCATTTCTTCACCAATCTTCAACGCATATGTAAGCGGACCGCGTTCAATAGAAATGGAGTTCTCGTACCAGGTGTTGCGGAAGATGTGCATGGGCAGTTGCAGGTGTACCACATCGCCCGACTTCCATTCCCGTTCCATTTGCACCACCTGGTTGCTTTCCGCTTCTTTCCATAACTCGCCGTTGATGCGGATAGATGCCTTTTTACACCAGGCAGGTATTCTCAGGTGAAACGGGAAGCTGGCGTTGCGGGTTTTCCTGTCAAGGGTAATGGTAAATTTTATGTTTTCACCAAAGGGGTAATTTGTTTCTTCTTTTACATGAATGCCCGTACCACCGGCTACCGTTGTATTTACTTCGCTGGGAGCATATACCAGTGCAGCCAGGCCACTGTCGGATGTGGCATACCATAGATTCTGCGTGAACTTGGGCCAGCCCTGGTGCATATTGGCCGTACAGCAGGGATAACCTGTGAGCAGCCCATAGCACAGATCGGTACCATGGTGGTTGGTTTCAAAATTCCGCATCCTGTGTGTGCACATCACCTGGTTGGCCTGCTGAAAATACTGCCGGTACATAAAATCGTCGGTGACCTGCGCGGGCAGCGCATTAAAGGCGATCTTCTCCAGGTGATCGGCGAAACTTACCTGGCCGGTAATTTCGAGCATGCTTTCCAGCGAGAACATCATTTCTACGGCCGAACAAAATTCCGAGCCCTGCGTGGGATTGTTGCCATGCAGTGTTTCATCGCCTCCATACAGCCCATGGGCCATACCGTTGAATTTACGAAGATCGGCAAAGCCGATATTCACCGCATCCAGGTATTTCTGTTCGGGATGATGCTGGTAATAGATCACCGGTTCTTTAAAACCCTGGGCCAGGTTTACACAGTGAATACTACCTTTGGTAGCCAGCATGGATCTTCCCAGGAATGCCGAGGTATAATCGAAAGTTTGTTTGTGAATGATCTCTGCCAGGTCCAGTAAAAAAGCATCACCCGTAATATTGTACAGCCAATATACGATCATCAGGTTATCGCCGCCGCGGTAGGTAGCCCAGAACGACCAATGACCGAGAGGTTTGGCGGGCAGCTCTTTCAATTGGTAACGGAAATAATTGGTCATGAGTTGGATCACCCTTTCATCGCCGGTAGCGGAATAATATTGCTTCAGCACTTTCAGCATCACCATTTTCGGCCACCAGTCGCGGCTGTTGTCGCGTTGTAATCCCCGCTCCGGTCCATAATCTTTTGAAGGACCGAAATAGCCATCGGGCTGCTGGCTGTTAAGGGTCCATTCTATCCATGGTTTTGTTTTGGCGATCAGTTCTTTGTCGTTCAGTAAATAGGCCAGGGGCAATAGGCCATCAATCCAGTAAGGACCACGCTCCCATTGGTCACCATCGCCACCGAGCCAGCCATTGCGAACACCCATTACCGGTTCATATAATTTGTCGAGATGGCCGGTTGCGCCGTTTTTTTGCCGAAGCAACATTTCTTTTAGCCAGCCATTGGGTTTGATGGCGCCGAGCGGCAGTTCATGATAGGGATTTTGCCGTAGAGGGGCACGGTTTGCAATCCTTATGCCTGGTGCACTCTTTTTTACCTGTGCCGTTGTTTGTGCCATACATGCAGCACATACAACGATCAGCATCCATAGTGTTCTCATATTCTGTTTTTGATAATAACGTTCTTTAAAAGACATGCGGTAGCGCCGCACAGTGCTTACCTGCAATATATAATGAACGGCTGATTACAGTTCTTAAAAACGGTCAAATTAACGCTATAAAAAAAACACAGACTTAACACTATGTATCAAAAAGCTATCAGTTTGTATCACTGCGTCCGCCAGGAATCGAATTGCGGAGCTTTTATATACATTTGAATACTCCTTTTATAGCGCCATGAGATATCTTTTTATATTCATACAGTTCATCAGCTTCGCTGGTATGGCCAATGGCCAGCCTATTTATTTCCGGCATTATGAGGTGGAAGACGGTCTGGCTAACAACACCGTGTTTTCTGTTTACCAGGACTCAAAGGGATTTATGTGGTTCGGCACCAAGGAAGGTTTAAACCGCTTCGATGGCGGTACTTTCAAGGCCTTCAATATGAAACAGGACAACCAGCCTGTAAAGGAATTTGTATACAGCATTGCCGAGGGTATGTATCAATCGCTGTGGGTGGGAACCAGGAAAGGGCTGTATGCATTCGATCCCCGTACCGAGAAGTTCTCATTGCTGGGCCCTACGCGCGGCTGCGAAATCATTGAAATAAGAACAAACAGTAAGGGGAAGATATGGTTCACCTCCAATTTGCGGCTGTTTGGTTATGACGAACGCAAACAGGTTACACGGCATTATGATATTAAAATGGGCTATACGCCCATGATCACCGCCATTGCCATTGGCCAGGACGAAAGCGTTTGGGCCGCCTCCTATGAAGGATATATTTTCAGGTATGATGCCGTCAAAGACAGTTTTGTTTGTATAAATGTCTCAGCAGCACATAATGGCCGGCGACCTGTAGCAGTAACCAGGCTTTATTGTACGCCTTCCGGGCAGCTTCTGATTGGCACCCTTAAGCAACTCACCTGCTACGATCCGGCCAATGGCAGCTATCATTCTTTATTGGGCAAACCTGTGCAGCAAAAACCGGTATATGTGCGCGATATCCTTCATTTTTCCGGCAGCGAATACTGGATTGCCTCCGAGTCGGGCATTCACCTGGTGAACATACAAACAGGCCGTTCTGTGAATATACGTCAGCAGGATGGCGACCCCTACTCTATTTCAGATAATGCCGTTTATGCACTGTTTGGCGATAACGAGGGGGGCATCTGGTGCGGAACTTATTTTGGCGGCGTCAACTATTACCATAGCCGTCACAGCCTTTTCAGGAAATATTTTCGCAATGGCAGCAATAACAGTCTCAGCGGAAATGCAGTGAGGGAATTATATGCCGATGCGCAAAACAATCTGTGGATTGGCACTGAAGATGCCGGTTTAAACAAACTGAACATGCGCACCGGTGAAATAACCCGGTACACCGCTCCCGGCACCACATCATCTACCAATATACATGCACTGCTGATAGATGGCAACGAACTATGGGTGGGCACTTTTGAGCAGGGACTCGATGTACTGGATGTGCATACAGGTAAACGTTTACGACATTACAATGCCAACCGGAAGGCGAATGGATTGATATCGAATTTCATTATCTGTGCCCGCAAAACAAGAAGGGGTGATATGATGTTTGGCACCAGTTACGGCATCTATTATTACCAGCGCGGCACAGGGCGTTTTAAACTGGCCCCTGGTTTCCCCGAAGACCTGTATGTGTTTTGTTTGTATGAAGACAGGGACGGCATTATTTGGGCAGGCACCATTGGGAAGGGGCTTTTTTACTTTAATCCTAATACCGGTGAAAAAGGGCATTTTGTATACGATGCCCGTCATGCCAACAGCCTTGGCAGCAACAGCGTATGCGGCATCTTCCAGGATAGCGATGGCAACATGTGGATATCAACCGAAGGAGGCGGTTTGTGTAAATTGAACGATGACCGGCGCCATTTTACCCGCTTTGATACCGATTCAGGCTTACCCAGCAATATGGTGTACAAAGTGCTGGAAGATAAATACAAGCGGCTTTGGATCACCACATCGCAGGGATTGGTGCGTTACGATCGAACTAAAAACAACTGGAAGGTGTATACCAAAGCACATGGCCTGCTTACCGATCAATTCAATTACAGCTCGGGTTATTGCGATAGCAGCGGCCAGTTGTATTTCGGTAGTGTGAAAGGACTGATCAGTTTTGATCCCGATGTGCTGGCGCCCGACACCAGTAGTCCACCGGTATACATCACCAGCTTCCAGGTAGATAACCAGGACCTGCCGCTCAACAGCACCACCATGCCCTACCTGGTTCCTTATACCGATACCATACAGTTATCCTACAACCAGTCGTCGTTTGCCGTAGGTTTTGCGGCGCTTACCTATATAGCGGCTGCCCGTACGCCTTATGCGTACCGGCTGGACGGGCTTGAAAAAAACTGGACCTACCTGCCTTCCAACCGCAAGGTGTATTTTACCGATCTTTCATCCGGCGAATACCTGTTCAGGGTAAGAACCTCCAATAACGAAGGCACCTGGCCCGGCGAAGAAGCCCGTTTGCTGATACGCATTGCACCGCCCTGGTGGCTGAGCCCTGCTGCTTATACCATCTACGCGCTGGTGGCAGCCATACTGATATACCTGGCCATCAACGCCTATCATCGCCGGCAGAAAGAAAAACAACAACGCAGTCAAACACTTTTCGAGCAGGAAAAAGAAAAAGAGATATACAGGGCCAAAATAGAATTTTTCACCCATGTGGCGCATGAAATACGTACACCGCTCACACTCATTAAAGGACCGCTGGAAATGGTGATGGACGAAGTGGGCGAACAACCCAGAATCAAAAAGAACCTGAAGAACATAGAAAGAAATACAGAGCGCCTGCTGGCGCTTACCGATCAATTGCTCGATTTCAGAAAAATGGAGAACCAGGGTTTTTCGCTCAATTTCGTAAAAGCCCATGTGCCCAACCTGGTATGTGAAAACCACCAGCGTTTTGCACCGGCTGCACAAAAAAAATCACTGGACTTTCAACTCGATATTCCTGAAAACAGCTTTTTTGCATATATCGATATCGAAGCGTTCCATAAGATCATCAGCAACCTCATTGGCAATGCGGTAAAATATGCCGCGGAAAAAGTAACGCTGCGGGTATTGCCGCCGGCCGATGAACAGGGAAGTTTTCGCATAGAAGTGAGTAATGACGGCGCTTTGATACCCCGGATGCTGCGCGAAAAAATATTCGAGCCTTTTTTCCGCATCGAAGCAAACGGACAACCGGGATCGGGCATTGGCCTTTCACTGGCCCGTGCGCTGGCCGAATTGCATAATGGTGTGTTGGAATTAAAACAAAGAGACGACGAACTGAACACATTCGTACTGGTTTTGCCCGTACACCAGCCTGTTGAATTCCAGCTCAGCTCTGTACAGAAAAAATCATTGTAAGCCCATGCGCCCCACCATCCTGATAGTAGACGATAATAAAGAAATACTCGATTTCCTGGAAGAAATTCTGGGAGAAGATTATTATATTCTGTCAACTACAGGCGCACAACAGGCGCTGGATATAATGGCCACCCATTCCATACAGCTGGTGATCAGCGATGTGATGATGCCCGGGATCGACGGTTTTGAATTTTGCAAACAAATCAAGTCAAACCTCGACTACTGCCATATTCCCGTTGTTTTGTTAACGGCCAAAAACACCCTCATCTCCCGCATCGAGGGGCTTGAACTGGGCGCCGATGCCTATATTGATAAGCCTTTCTCACCACGGCATTTGAAAGTGCAGGTAGCCAACCTGATCACCAACCGGAATATGATCAGGGAGCATTTTGCCAGGTTGCCGCTGGTGCATATGAAAAGTATGGCCAATGGCAAGGCCGATGAATTGTTCCTGGAACAGCTGAACAACATCATTATGCAGAACCTGGACAACCTGCAGCTGGATGGCGAATTTCTTGCCGAAGCGCTCAATATGAGCCGGCCCACCCTGTACCGCAAAATAAAAGCCATCTCCAATTTAACGGTGCATGAACTGGTGAACCTAGCGCGTTTAAAAAAAGCTGCGGAACTGTTGGCCGAAGGAAAATACAAGGTATTTGAGGTATCGAATATTACCGGTTTCAGTTCGCCCAATCATTTCAACAGGAGTTTTTTCAGACAGTTTGGCATGTCGCCTACCAGCTTTATGAAGCAGAACGGACAATAACGGCCGGGAATAATAGTAGTTTTTACACTAATTTCATCGTTTTTCATTGCCGGTTCATGCAGCGTCCCGACTATTCAACCCATACCGACCAGTTTCTGTTGCAGCAGCTTTCGCAAAGCGATCAGGCTGCTTTTGCCGCCATTTACCAGCGGTACTGGAACAGCCTGTACAGGGAGGCCATGAATGTGTTGCGGGCGCAAAAAGAAGCAGAGGATTGTGTACAGGAGATATTCATTTCTTTATGGAAACGCCGTGATTCCATTGCGGTGAATACATCGCTAAAAGCTTATCTGCAAACGGCCGTTCGTTATAAATGTATCGATCATATTGAAAGAAATATGATCCGCGGTGGCTACCTGCGCGACTTTGCCGCTTTCCAGGCCAGCCTGCAAACCGAACCTTCTATTGAATACCACTTATATGCCCGTGAAATGGCTGCCACAATAGAAAGCCTGATGCAAAAAATGCCGGAGAAAATGCGCGAAATATACCGGCTGAGCCGTCAGGAACAACTTACCCACCGGGAAATTGCCCGGCGACTGAATATCTCAGAAGAAACGGTAAAAAAACAAATTTACCTGGCATTGAAACAGCTCCGTTCACACCTGGGCGATGGCGCACTGGCCACCCTCATTTGTTTTGCCTTTATAAATCAATAGTTTGCCGGTAGTCTAAAATTTATTCCGGATTTTTATACCACCTGCTTTCTTTTTTTCCGACATACATAAAAAGGCGCCGTAAACGCCGCTCCTCATTTCAATGAATGACGCCATGAATGCACAACAATTTGCCGATCTGTTACAGCGATACCGGGCCGGAACCTGTACAGAAGAAGAAAAACAACTGGTAGAAGCCTGGTACAATGACCGGCGCAATGAAGCCTATAACCCGGTATCGGCAGAAGACGAGGCGGCGATAGGCAAAAAACTCTACGGACAAATTGCTGCCGAACTGGGTTTTGAGCATACCCTGGCCGTCAGGCGCCCCAACAGGTGGTACTGGATAGCAGCGGCTGCCGCCATAGGCATACTGAGCGGAGCTTCTTTATTATTAAAGAAGCCGGCGCCGCCAACAACAGTGGTACAAACAAGCCAATCAGCATCTATTGTACCCGGTGGCAATAAAGCCCTGCTTACCCTGGCCGATGGTTCGGTGATTGTGCTGGATTCGGCGTCCAACGATACCCTGTCGAAACAGGGACAAACCGTGGTATTCAAACAACGGGATGGCCGGCTGGTATATCGTGCCGGGGCACAGGCAGAAAACGAAGCCATTGCTTATAATACCATCAGTACGCCGCGTGGCGGACAATACGAGGTGGTGTTACCCGATGGCAGTAAAGTGTGGCTGAATGCCGCCTCATCATTACGTTTTCCTGCCAGTTTCAGTGCGCAGGAACGGCTGGTGGAGCTAAACGGAGAAGCCTATTTTGAAGTGATGCCTGTAAAAACCAAACCTTTTCGTGTGAGCCTGACTCATGCAGGCCACCCAAGCACTGTAGAAGTACTGGGCACCCATTTCAACATCATGGCGTATGGGGATGAGGCCAGTATCAATACCACCCTGCTGGAGGGAGCGGTAAAAGTGCAAAGTCAGGGTGGCGTACGCACACTGCAACCCGGGCAGCAGGCGCGGGTGACACAAAACGGTCAAATGGAAGTAGAAAACGATGTGGATACCGAAGCCGCCATTGCCTGGAAGAACGGTTACTTCCTGTTCAGTAATTCAGATGTACCAACCATCATGCGGCAAATTGCCCGGTGGTATGATGTAGAGATTGAATATGCAGGTCCCGTACCGTCAGAACGATTTATAGGAGAAATTCCACGCAACAGCCATATCAATGATGTGGTGAAAATGCTGGAGCTGGGTAATGTGTATTGCCGTATAGAAGGAAAAAAAATAACCATTTTACCATCCCGATAAACAACAAACTATTTCGTAACCAAAACCATTACATCGATGAAGACTTAAGGCCAATCCACTCATTGTATCGCCATAACATAAGGAAGCCGGCAGTGCTGTCACACTTCCGGCCGAATGGGCAAACGATGTAAAAGCGTTGAAACTGTTATTTGTTTACCCAATTTTAAAAGTATGATTTTTACCATTCTTTGCCAAGCTATGCGTGTACCTAAGCTGGCAGAGGCCAAAACTATTCTGGTTATGAAGCTTACCGCCGTATTTTTATTGGTGGGCTTTTTGCAGGTATCAGCCGCAGGCTTTACACAAACCGTTACGCTGTCGAAGGAAAATGCGCCCCTTCAGCAAATTTTCAGGGAAATAAAAAAGCAAACCGGTTATGCATTTTTCTGCAATATCCGCCTCCTCCGGAAAACACATCCCGTTACCATCAGGGTAAAAAACGGCCAACTGCGGGAGGTACTGAACCTGTGTTTCGCCAATCAGCCCGTTACCTACAACATCATTAACAAAACCGTTGTGGTGAGTGAGCGGCCGCAACCATCCACACCACAGACACCGGCTGCCGACACCCTGCCGGCTACCATTACCATACGTGGCAAGGTGCTGGATGAAACTAACGGACAGCCGGTATCGGGCGCCAACGTGGTGATCAAAGGATCGAACAAGGGCGTTACCACCGATGCCGGCGGCGCCTTTTCACTGGACGCCCGGCCAGGCGATGTGCTGGAACTGAGCTTTGTGGGTTACCAAAGCCAGGAGATCCCCGTGAGGAAAGATGCTTCCCTGACAATCAGGCTGGCGCTCAAGGCCGACAAAGATCCGCTGGCCGGGGTGGTGATCACCGGTTACCAGCAAATCAGGAAAGAAAGCTTTACCGGGAATGCCGTTACGGTAAGTGGTGAAGAAATAAAAAGAGTGAATCCCCAGAACATTCTGCAGAGTATACAGGCCTATGATCCATCTTTCCAGGTAGCACCCAATAACCTGCTGGGCTCAAATCCCAATGCCTTGCCCCGGGTGAATGTAAGAGGATCTACTTCCCTGCCTTCGGGCACGGGCGATGTATTGACCAGGAATAACCTGGCCGGCAATGTAAACCTGCCCACCTTCATTCTGGATGGTTATGAAGTGAGCGTGGAGAAAGTATACGACCTGGACGTCAACCGCATCGAATCCATTACGCTTTTAAAAGATGCCGCCGCAACAGCCGTGTACGGTTCGCGTGCGGCCAATGGGGTACTGGTGATTACTACCAAAGCACCGAAAGAAGGCAAGCTGCAGGTTTCCTACAATTACGAACTTAATATTACGACGCCCGATCTCACAGATTATGATTTACTGGATGCCGCCGAAAAGCTGGAATATGAAAGACTGGCCGGTTTGTATGAAAGCGTAGGCCGTTTATCGCGCGATGAAATGCAGGAACGGTATTATCGAAAGAAAAAAAATGTACTGGCGGGTGTAAATACCTATTGGCTGTCGCAGCCGCTGCAAACCGCTTTTGGACAAAAACACTCCATGTTTATTGAAGGCGGCTCGCCGGTTGTGCGGTATGGCATCGACCTGCGGTATCATACCATGCCCGGCGTAATGAAAGGATCGGGCCGCGACCGGTATAGTCTGGGCAGCGTGCTTTCTTATGCACCCGATAAAAAACTGCTGTTCAGGAATGTGCTCACCTTTACACAGGTAAACTCCAAAGAATCGCCCTATGGCAAGTTCATCGATTATGCACGCATGAACCCCTATTATCCTAAAACAGATTCGGCCGGGCGAATACTACAGGAAGTAGACAGCTGGGAGATCGATTTGCAGCGGTCGGATCCCAACGGACAATTCCAGACCGATCATGTACTGAACCCCATGTACAATGGTACGCTCAACAGTTTCAACGAAACGAAGTACCTGGAAATGATAGAAGCGTTTTCTGCAGAATGGAATATTACCCGCTCCCTGCGTTTACGATCGCTGCTGAGCCTTACCAAAAGGGTATACAATACCGACTTCTTCAATTCCCCACTCAGCAACGATTTCTTTAATTACGGCCGCGACATGCTGGATGAACGCGGACAATATTATTTTAGCAATACCACCGAAAATGCCTTTGATGGGAATATCACCTTAACCTATAATAAACAACTGGGTGATCATTTTATTAACCTGGCCGGCGGTGCCAATTTGCGCACGTTTAATTCCGACTTCAAATCTATGTGGGCGGTGGGTTTTTCAAACGACCGGTTTACGAATATCAGTTTTGCCAACCATTTTCCTGAAGGCACATCGCCCAGCGGTGTATATAATATAGAAAGGTTATTTGGCTCTTTTGTTTCGCTCAACTATTCGTTTAAAAACAAATACCTCGCCGACCTGTCTGTTCGTATGGATGGCTCTTCGAAGTTCGGTACCGAAAACAAAGTGGCGCCTTTCTGGGCATTAGGCATAGGGTGGAATGTGCATAAAGAAGATTTCCTGCAAAATACAGCCGTGAGCCAGTTGAAGCTGAGAGCCAGCACGGGGCTAACAGGCGCTGTATCGTTCCCACCCTATTTGGGCGAAACCACTTACGAATATTATACCGACAACTGGTATTCCACCGGCGTGGGCGCCGTAGTGAAAAATTACGGCAATCAAAACCTGCAATGGCAAAAGACCGATAATTATGATGTAGGTGTTGACCTGGGCCTGTTCCGTGATCGTTTATTCATCGGCTCCCGCTATTATTATAAACTCACCCATGGCCTGCTGGCCGATATCATGCTGCCGCCTTCTACCGGTTTTGCTTCTTACAAGGAAAACCTGGGCGATATGGAAAATACCGGCGTTGAGCTGAGCCTGAAATACGTGGTATTGCAAAACCGCCAGTGGACGGTGAGCTTTACCGCCAACATGGCCCGCAACCAGAACAAGATTCTGAAAATATCCAATGCATTAAAAGCCTATAACGACAAGGCCGACCAGGAGCAAACCAACAATAAAGACCTGAAGGGCACGCCGCTTTTACGCTTTAACGAAGGACAATCGCTGAATACCATTTATGCGGTACCGTCGCTGGGTATTGATCCGGAAAATGGCCGGGAAATATTTATTAAACGCGACGGCTCCCATACTTATGAATGGAGTGTGAAGGACATTGTTCCCGTAGGCGACAATACACCCACGGCCTATGGTTACTTTGGCCCCAATATTTCTTACAAAGGCTTTTTGTTAAATGTGATCTTCTATACCCGTTTTGGTGGAAAGGAATACAACCAAACCCTGGTAGACCGGGTGGAAAATGCTAATCCACGGTATAATGTAGACAGCCGTGTATTGTACGACCGTTGGAAACAACCAGGCGACAAAGCCCTGTATAAAAATATTGCCGACCAGGGAACCACTTTTGCCTCAGACAGGTTTGTGCAAAGAGACAATGTGCTGGAATTGCAATCGGTGTATCTGTCTTACGATTTCAACAAATCGTTTTACAGTAAACTGGCGATGAGAAACCTGCGGGTGGCATTCACCTGCAATGATCCCTGGCGCTGGTCATCGATGCGTATTGAAAGAGGCCTGGAATATCCCTTTGCACGCAGTTTTACTTTTTCCATCCAAACAAGTTTTTAAATATGAGATATATCTGGTTAATCATCGGTATAGTGATGGCTTCTTCCTGCAAAAAATGGCTGGATGTAAAGCCTGTATCGCAGGTATCGGAGGAAGACCTGTTTAAAACGGAAGCCGGTTTTGAAGAGGCGCTGACCGGTATTTACAGCCGCTGTTCAGCAATTGAATTGTACGGGTTTGAACTGAACTGCGGTTTCCCAGAAGTACTGGCCCAGAACTATACACTGGTGGGCCAGGACTTTCATCAATATCAGCAAACCGCCATTTATAATTACAAGGATGATGATTTTATAAGAAGAAAAGACGATGTATGGCGTGGATTGTACAATGCCATCGTGAATTGTAATTTGTTGCTGGAGAACCTCGATAAAAACGGGGACATATTAACCAACGACAAATACGCCATTATCAGGGCAGAAGCACTGGCTTTGCGGGCCTACCTGCATTTTGATGTATTGCGTTTGTTTGCGCCTTCCTTCAAAAGCAATGCTTCGGCCAACGCCATTCCTTATGTAACCACATTCTCCAATAAGGTTACGCCCCTGTCTACAGTTAGCGAAACCCTTGATCAGATCGTTGCCGATTTGAAACAGGCCAAAGAGATCATCAGGCCTTTTGATCCCATTCTCAAAGCAGGCTACGTAACGGGTTACCCCTGGGTATATTACGATGAGCAAACCGGCAATGATCAAACCGAAGATGATGCAGCCACCTTATTCCTCACCCAACGCAGGCACCGCATGAACTATTATGCCATTTGCGGCGCACTGGCCCGCGTTTTATTGTATGCAGAGCAAAAAGAGGAAGCGCTGCAAAACGCACTGGAGGTGATCGATTCCAATAAATTCCCCTGGACCAATAACGATAATTTTATAGAATCTGATCCCGAGAAAAAAGACCGTATCCTGTATAAGGAGCTGGTGTTTGCCTGGTACATACCCAATATGCGCACCGAGCTGGCCAATAAATTCACCACCGAGGCAACCGGCCTGTTCCTGGAAGACAATGCCTGCAAGGCCCTGTATGAAACAGGGGGAGTTGGCGGAGACGATAACCGCTTTAAGGAATGGTTCAGACTGATCAGCGGCACCGGTAATAATATCAGTCGGCGGCATTTACAAAAATACATGCGCGAAAATGAGATAAACCGGCATTTCCTGGTGGCGCCTGCCATTCGATTGAGCGAAATGTACTACATAGCCTCAGAATGCGCTTATGATGCAGATCCGGAAAAAGGCGCCACCTATCTGAATACAGTTAGGTCGAACCGGGGTATGGGCACTCCTTTAACTATTTCAAATAAGGAGCAACTGATGGAGGAGCTGGTGAAAGAAGCGCGTAAAGAATTTTATGCCGAGGGGCAGATATTTTACATGTACAAAAGGTTGAACCGGGGTATTACAGCCCAGCTGGGCGGCAATGTTCCACCTTCCGACCAGATTTTCGTACTACCCCTGCCCGATTATGAAATTGAGTTTGGTAACCGGTAAAATGCTACAAACAGTATGAAGAAATTAGTAAATAACCTGGCCATGATCCTGGTACTTTTTGCTTCGTGCAAAAAAGCCGGTATCATCACCTACGACAGTTCCGATAATGTGTATTTCGATCTCAACCCTTATGGCTACCAGGACAGCATCCTGTACACTTTTGCCTACGAACCTGAACTTTTGACCGACACCGTATATGTGCCTGTTCGTATTTCCGGCAACCGGGTACCCACCGACAGAAGCTATCAGGTAAAAGTCGTTGAATCAGCTACCACCGCCGTTGTCAACGAACATTTTGAACCTTTAAAGGAATCCTATTCCATAGCGGCCGGCGAAGGAGGCGGCTGGCTGCCGGTGATTCTGTTTAACACCGATACCCTGCTGTTAACACAGTCGTTTGTATTGACCCTGCAACTGGAAGGCACCGGGGACCTGGGTGTGGAGCATAAAGACATCATTACCGCCCGGCTGGTATTTTCGAACAAGCTGGAGCAACCATTCTGGTGGACTATGTGGCTGGGCACCTATTATTCCCAGGTAAAACACCAGTTATTCAGGCTGGCAGCCACTACTGATGATCTAACTACCGAAGGCATGGATGCGCCCCGGAACACCTATTATGTCGACAAGCTGAACAGTTTGCTGAACAATCCTTTCAACTGGGTAAACAGCAATCCCGATAAAGGTTATGTGCTGGAACAACGGCCCGATGGTGATTATGATTTCTATTATGAGGGTACGCCCGAAAAGAAGATACTGTATAAGAAAAATGAGTCGAGCGGCAAGTATTATTTCATTGATGAATATGGCAAAGAAGTGATCTGATATTCCTGTAACACTTAAAAAATCCCCGGATGATGCGATTAATCATTATTACCTGCACAGCCTTGCTGCTGTTGCCGGGTTGCTATAAAGACAAGGGTAACTACGATTACCAGTTTCCACCAACACCTGCTATAAGCGGTCTTGACTCCTTATACGAAGTATTTATCGGTGATACGCTTTTTATTAAGCCTACCGTTACCAGTACCAACCCGCAGGCCGATCTGCATCTGAGCTGGCGCATCGATATTCCCAAAGAGTTCCGCGATACCAGTTTTAACGGGCCGGAATTGAAGATGGTATTTAATCTTAATCCGGAACTATTTCCTGCGCGGCTGACCATCACAGACAGCTCTAACGGCATGAAATACTTCCATAAATTTTACATACAGGGCAAAACAGACTTTACCACGGGCATGGTGGTATTGAGTCAGGAATCCGGCATATCGCAATTGTCGTTTATAAAGCCGGATAATACGGTATATCCGCGTATATACAGCGCCACCCATGACGAGGACCTGGCTGGTGGTCCCCAACAGGTAATTGCCCTTAGAAACAGGGATATTCCTTCGGCTGGTGTACTTTGTTACTGGGTTACCGGCAGTGAAGGCAATGATGCCGGTGTGCAACTGGATCCCAACACCCTGTTGAAAAAAAGATCGCTCCGGTACAATTTCTTCGACCCGCCCCTGGCCGCCCGTCCCGGTTACCTGGAATCGTCACCGCAGGGAGTATTGCGGGGTGTGGTAAATGGCAAGTTATATGTGGGTTCTTCGTTTACCTATTATGCCAGTGAAGTGTATGGCATGTTTGGATTGCCTCCCGAAGGCGACTACGAATTGTATCCGCGCGCGGCCTTCAATACAGTACAGCCCTATTTTTTAGGCTATGATATCAACAGGAAACAGATAGTTGCCTTTACCAATTTCGGCATACCGGCTTATATAGGTACCGACTACCAGGTGGCCAATACCACGGAATTTGACCCTAAAAACATGGGCCTGGAGCTGATCTATTTTCAGCAGATCAACAACAACAACTGTTTTGCATTTGGCACAGCCACCGATGGCAAATTGTACGAATTGAAATTCGGCGCTGCGTTTATGGGTTTTATACAGTTGACGCCTGAGTACAAACGTGCATTTTCCCGGGCCGATCTTATTACACCCACCACCCAATGGGCTGGTGCGCCTTCGGAAGTATTTTATTTTAGCTCGGGCGATAAAATATATCGTTATAATCCCCTGAACCAGGATATAACGGCGTTGAACACTGATTTTGGCGGCAAGCCAGTTTCCATGGTCAAAGTGGAAGACAATGGCAATACGCTTATTGCCGGTGTGGAAGGCACGGTGTATTTCCTCGACATCAGCCCCGGCAAATTCGGAGATGTATTGAAAAAAATCGATGGCATTCCAGGCAACCCGATTGATGTAGCGATAAGACAATAACTTTTCAAACCAACCATTATATACAGAATATTCTTTTTATTACTTATTACCAGTACTTCATTTTCGCAACAACCCAAACAGTTCAACATCACTGCATCCATTGCCCATTGCAACGATAGCATTGTGTACCTGAGTTATGGCACCCTGGGCGCCTCCTCTATCGATACAGGTATTATAAAAGACGGACGTTTTTCATTTACCGGCTCGGTAAAGGAACCCGTACCGGCCATGATCTTTACACCCACTTATAAGGTGCGTATCGATTTATTTTTAGACAATGCCGATATTCAAATAACCGGCGATGCCGATTCTGTGTACAATAGCAAAGTAAATGGCGGCACTGCTGTAGTGAAAGAGTTTGAAGTATTTAACCAGGCTATAATGGCCAACCGCAAATCGACCATTGCCCTTTTTCAAAAAGCATACGAACTGAATCAAAAAGGCGACAGCCTGGCGGCCAAACAATTACAGGCAAAAGCCGATAGCCAGTACCGTTGGGAATTACAGGCAAGGGTAAAATATATTCAGGATCATCCACGCAGTTTGGTAGCCGCCAATGAATTGCTGGCCTATGTGAGCAGCAATACACTGGGCCCCAGTATCAAGCTATACGATGCGCTGGACGATGCTATCAAAGCCACATCGATGGGAAAAGAAATTGCCGCCAGAATTGAATTGCTCAGCAAGGTGGAACCCGGCAAACCCGCTCTGAACTTCACACAACAAAATGTTGAAGGAAAGCCTGTACAACTTTCCGATTATAAAGGCCGCTATGTGTTGCTGGAGTTCTGGGCCAGTTGGTGCGGCCCCTGCCGTGCCGAAAATCCCAACCTGGTGCAGCAGTATAAGCTTTATAAAGACAAGGGGTTTGATGTGCTGGGGGTATCGCTCGACAAAGACAAAAGTCTCTGGCAAAAAGCCATTGAAAAAGACGGGCTGCCCTGGACACATGTATCGGACCTGAACGGCTGGAATAATGAAGTGGCGCAGTTGTATGGTATACGGGCGGTACCGGCCAGTTTTTTGATAGATCCCCAGGGTGTTATCATTGCACAAGGCCTGCGGGGCGAGGTGTTGAATAAAAAGCTGGAAGAGATCTTTAGCGGGGAGGCAAAGAATACCGGAACTTCCGCTCATTAATTTGCCATCTTCTTTCTTCAAAACAGATCAACGAATAAATAGCTGTTTTTCATAAACGGGCATCGTCGTATATTTTCCTATCCATTCAATGGCAACTGTCCGTTTATGAAAAACATTCTTATTGCCGATGACCACTCCCTTATCCGTTCAGGATTACGCATGATACTCGATGGCATGGCCGCCAGTACACATATCAGCGAAGCCTGGGATGCCAAATCTGTCATGGGGATCATGAAGGAAAAGTCATTTGATCTGGTACTTCTGGATATACAAATGCCATCGACCGATCCGGTGGTGCTGATGCACTGGATACAGAGCTTTCACCCCAACACAAAAATTCTGATTGTTTCGCAAAACCCCGAACATATATTCGGTAAACGCTACCTGTTGTTGGGCGCCGATGGTTTTATCAGTAAAACGGCTCCTGACGATGAAATGATCAAAGCGGTGAACAAGGTGTTGAATGGCGGAAAATACATCAGCGATCAATTGTCGCAGTCCATGGTGCAAAATATGCTGACCGGCGCCGGCGCCAATCCCTTCGATCAACTTTCGCAACGCGAGTTCCAAGTGGTGATTTGCCTGGCGCAGGGATACGCCATGAACGATATTTGTGAGATGCTACAGGTGCAATATTCCACAGCACATACCCATAAGCGCCGGGCTTTTGAAAAACTCAATGTAGAAGACAATAAAGACCTAACCAAATTAGCCTGCGCTTACGACCTGGTTAGCTGAATCCTGCAACTGGTTGGTTTCCGGAATAATAAGCGTTACTACGGTTCCTTTCCCCGGCTCGCTTTCTACTTCCAGCTTTGCCGAAAGACGGTGTGCAAAGTCGATGATCATCTGGTAGCCCAGCCGGCTGTTCCGTTCTATACCCGCAGCGGTGGAGGCCTGGGCAATTCGGTCTTGTATTCTTTTCAGAACAGGGGCGTGCATACCTTCACCGGTGTCTTTAATACTTATAAATGTGGACTGTTCTGTGTTGCGTACCGATATGCTGATAGTACAATGCTGCCCGTGTTTATTGGCATTGTCTATGATATTGCGGAGGATGGTCTTTAACAAATTACGATCGGTATGCAGCATATAATCGGCAGGCGAAGCAATGAATAACCGGTTCCCTTTCGCTTCCAGCATTTCTTTAAAAAACAGGCTTAGTTCCTGCAGCAGATCATCCAGGGCAAAAGATGTTTTGTGGATGGTGAAACCCTCGCCAAAGGAGGACGCCCATAAACTAAAACCATCTACAAACTGGTATACCTGCTCGGCGGTGTTCTTAATATCACTGCTGGCGCGGGATATGGTGTGGAGTTTTTCCTGTTCTATTTTCTTATGTAAATGCACGCTCACCCTGCTTAGAAAATGCAGGGGCGACTTCAGGTCATGGGCAATCATCAGCGCCAGTTTTTCCAGCAGCTTGTTGTGATACACCAGTTCACTGGTTCTGTCTTTCACTTCTGCCTCGAGACGGTTGCGTTGCTGTACGAGGTGTTGATGGCGTATTTTCACCGCCCCAAAAACCAGTAAAGCCAGGCCAATCCCCATCAGCACCAGAAACCACCAGGTTTGGTAAAAGAATGGCTTCACGGTAAACGGAAGCTCTGTAATAACATAACTGTCGGCGCCAAAACCGGATAGTTTCCTAAGCCGCAGGGTATAGGCACCATGACTCAACTGGTTCAACACAATACGATTGTTTTCGCCCACGGGGTACCAATTGTCATCGAGTCCCCGGATATTGTATTGAATATGCAGGTTACGCGGATTGCCGAAATAAGGCGTAGATACGGTTAATTCCAACCTCTTGAAGGAAGGCGGTATGTTTAACAGGCTGGCGCCGTTTACCGCTACGCCATCCAGTAAAACCTGTTCAATGAACAGTTTGCCGGCAGGCAACAGGGCGTTTATGCTATCCGGATCAAATACCACGATTCCATCCATGGAAGGAAAGGCAAATTGCCCGTTGCCCAGTTGCAGTCCGCTGGGTGTACAGCCGCCGTTAAATTCGCTGGACTTCAATCCGGCTTCTTTACCATAATAATGGTGATATACACGGCCGTTTTTTCCGTCTGCATAGTCGTACAGGTCATTGATGGCACACTGGAAAAGGCCATTGTTGGTGGTCATCCACATATAGCCTTTATGGTCTTCCAAAAAGCAGTGCACAAACTTCAGGGACTGCGCCTCGTCTTCGGGCATTTTTGTAAAACGGCCGTTGCGGTACAGGAAATAGCCCTGTCCATAGCTGCCGAGCCAAAGGTTGCCCTGCTTGTCGAAACTGACCGTTCTTAGTTCTATACTGTCAAATGCATGATATCTTTTTTGTGTGCCTGTTTTTACATCCAGCCACATACAAAGCCCCTTGCCTACCAGCCAGAATGTTTGGTTGCCCGCAGGTACAAAGCTGATGATGCTTTTCCCTTCCACACTGTCGAGAGCATAGGATTGAAAACGGTCGCCTTCAATGTATCCAAAACCCACTTCACCATGAATCAGCCATACCCTGCCTGTATCATCTTCCTGGGCACATACAAATCTATATTGTATGGTAACCGCTCTCAAAATATTGAACAGTGTATCGGTTTCAAACACCGTGTACCCATCGGAATACCAGTAATGTTTGTTGCTATCGAAGAGTATGCCCAGCCTGCCCTGCACTATGCTGATGCGCGGCGGAGGCTGAAATGCAGGCGACACACCGTAACTGGTAAACACCTGGTTGTTGCCATAAGGCGCCAGGGCATAAAAAGCCTGGAGGGCGCCGGGTTGATTGCTGATAGTGGCCAGTTGCTGTTTTTTAAAAACGTATAACCCGTCGGTGCGGGAGCCTATGATAAGCAGGCCTTGCTGCGGGTGATAACGAACACAGTGCCTGAACGGGATGTGTTGCGCCTGTATCAGGAGTTTACAGGTAAGTTCCCCGCCGTTTAATGCCAGTTCATAAATATCACCACCCAGGTCGAGGAGTAACTGCTGCTGCTGACGGTAAAACGCCACATCTATATAATGCGCCAGAACCGTTTTCCGGGGTACGGGAACCGGAAGCTTTTTTTTTGTACGCAGTCCATTGGTGTCTACCAGTATCAATTCCATATTATTGTTCAGGTAACATAGTTGTTCACCCATCACGCCAAGTCCGTTAACGATATGCACATTACAATCCAGTGAATCCATCCAGCGTACGCTACCTCCCGACACATAGGCCGCATATCGTTGCATTATTACCACGAAGCCTTTTTGTTTACCGATGGCATGGTACAACATATCGCCATCGAACCTGTTGCGGTAGTTTATCAAAATGGGCGCCAGCGCACCCGTGTGTACCTTGTCCAGATCAATCAATCCATCGGCCGTAGCCCTTACCCTAAAGCGTATGTATTCCGGCCTCGTAAAGCCGGTTGTTTTGTTATACCAGGAAATATTCAGGTAATCGTCTACGCAATAGATGCGGCCCTCATCATCTTTTCCCATAGCCAGATAGCGGTTGCGGGCCAGCAGGGAGTTGCTGTTATCGAACACGCGAAAACGCTGTCCATCGTACCGTACGATGCCCGATTCTGTGGCCAGCCACAGGTAACCGTCGTTGTCCATCTCGGCAAACTTCACACTGTTTTGTGGCAGGCCATTCTCATTATTATAGTGTGTTTCTGTCCAGCGTTTGTATTCATTGGCATGCAGCCCTGCCGGCAGCATAGAGGCGATGACCAGGATGTAAATCAGGTAAGCGGTTTTCATTGGTGTCAGGGGCTCCCGGATACCAGGAGGTTAATGGTTATTATGACGAAAAGGTAGTAAAAATTTGTACATACACATCATAACGCTGGCGACCATGGCAGATTATTACCAGACCGACCTTCGTAGGGCCGCAATGGCAATCACAAAAAAATGCTCATAATGAAAAAGTCTTACCTTTTAACGGGTCTTATTCTGCTTGCAGCAGGACCTGGATTCGCACAAATGAAAGTGGGCGCTCCCGGAGCGCCTGATTCCACCGCCATGCTGGAGATCACCAGCGGGCCATCAGGCAATAAAGGCCTGTTGCTGCCCCGGATGACCACCGTTCAACGGAACGCCATCAGCAATCCCGCTACCGGACTGATGATCTTTAACACCACCACGCAGGAAGTGCAGGTGAACACCGGTACACCCGCCACCCCCACCTGGGCAACAGCTACCGCCACTGCCAACGGCTGGAGTGTTACCGGTAACTCGGGCACTACACCGCTGACCAATTTTTTTGGTACTACCGACAACCAGCCCCTGGCGTTCAGAACCAATAATACCGAAAGAATGCGTCTTACGGCTGGGGGCAACCTTGGACTGGGTGTAGATTCGGCCACCACCAAATTACATGTAAACAATGGTACATTCAGGATCACCAATGGCTCTACCAACATGCCTGCAGATGCCCTGGAGGTGATCAGTGATGGTGCAGGCCCCGATCATAACGATAATATCACCATCAGGTCGTTTGGTTTAAACACCCAGCCTTCGTTCGGAACAGCCTCTGCACGCGGCACCTATGCCAGCCCCGAAAACAGCCAGGCCGGCGATAATATTGGTAATGTGTATTTCAATGCACAGGTAAACGGCAATGAAATAGGCCAAAGTGTGATATCGTCGTATTACCTCGGCGATGGCACAACCAACAAATCCCGGCTGACATTTCGCACGCAATCTGAAGCCGCACTGGTGATAGACAGTAGTTCGAGAGTAGGTGTACACACTGGTAATCCACAACAAAGTTTGCATGTACAAGGTACAGCACGCATCACCGGCAGCAGCGGCACCGCCACTACCATCACAGGTCGTAATGCAGCTGGCGACATCAGCGCAGTAGCTGTTGGAGACGGTTTGAGCTTAACCGGAGGAACGCTTACCGCTACCGGCAGCAACAACTGGGGGCTTAGCGGCAACACCGGCACCGATGCATCTAATAACTATATAGGTACTGCCGATAGCCAGGCCGTGGTGATTCGCACCAACAACACCGAAAAACTGCGTGTAACGCCTGCCGGCAATCTGGGTGTAGGGATTAACGATCCGCAAACCAAATTGCACGTCGACTCCGGCACCATCAGGGTAGCAAATGGCTCCACTAACATGTCTGCAGATGCCATCGAGGTGATCAACGATGGAGCAGGTCCCGACCATAACGACAATATCACCATCAGATCGTTTGGCTCCAATACACAGCCATCATTTGGAACCGCCTCGGCACGCGGCACCTATGCCAGCCCCGAAAACAGCCAGGCCGGTGATAACATAGGTAACGTGTATTTCAACGCCCAGGTAAATGGCAATGAGTTGGCCCAAAGTGTGATCTCGTCTTATTATCTCGGCAATGGCACCAACAGCCGGTCGAGGATCACTTTCCGTACACGCACCCAACCTGCCATGACCGTCGATAGCAGCGAGTATGTGGGTATCGGAACGGTTAACCCTCGACAAAGGCTGCACGTACAAGGTACAGCACGCATCACCGGCAGCAGCGGCACCGCCACTACCATCACCGGCCGTAATGCAGATGGCGACATCAGCAATGTAACGATCGGAGAAGGTCTTAGCCTTACCGGTGGAACGCTTACCGCAACTGCAGGTGGCAACAACTGGGGGCTTACCGGTAATACCGGCAGTAACCCGGCCAATAATTTTATAGGTACTGCCGACAGCCAGGCGGTGGTGATTCGTACCAACAACGCCGAACAACTGCGTGTAACAGCAGTGGGCGATGTGGGTGTAGGCACCAATAACCCGCAAACAAAAATGCACCTGAACGCCGGTTCATTCCGGGTCTCGAGTGGCTCCACACCTTTGACCGCAGATGCCATTGAGGTCATCAACGATGGAGGCGGCCCCGATCGTAACGACAACATAACCATCAGGTCATATGGTTCCAGTACAAAACCATCGTTTGGAACCAGCTCGTCACGCGGCACCGTTGCCACCCCCCAAAATAGCCAGGCCGGCGATAATATCGGCAACATTTATTTCAATGCCCGCGTAAACGGCAACGACCAAAACCAGGGCATCATTTCGAATCAATACCTGGGAGATGGCACGACCAACAAATCCAGAATGGTGTTTAGTACAAGTAACGAGCCCGCCATGGGCATCGACAGCAACGGCAATGTAGGTATCGGCACCATTGCACCCAAAGTGAAACTCCAGGCTCGTGGGGCGCTTCTCATTGCCGCGGATGTGAACCCCAGCCATGCAAACGGAGCGCTTTTTAGCTGGAACACCATCCGTGCCAACACCGGAGAAGCAGAGTTTGTTAATTATCGTGGTACAGGTTTGGGAGGTTTTCGTTTTTATGAAGTGGATCCCGGTGGTTCAACCGCCAAGGCCATCTATCCCAACAACTACATCGCCTATATTCAACCCGGCACCGGTAATTATACTACCCAGTCTGACGCACGCGTAAAATCCAATATCAATACCATCAGCGACGGTTTGGAAAAAGTAATGCAATTGAACCCTGTATCGTACGATCTTCACAGCAATAAAGCAATCAAAAATGGCATTGTGGTTACTACAGGCAACGACCGCACGATCAAATCGGTGGGCTTCCTGGCGCAGGAACTGCAGAAGGTACTGCCCGAAGCGGTGATAGTACCGAAAGATCCTGCCAACGACCTGTATTCCGTGTCGTATGCTACGGTAGTGCCTTTACTCACAAAAGCCATCCAGGAGTTAAATACCAAGGTGGAGAAGCTGGAAGCAGAAAATGCGCAGCTTCGCGCCGATGCGGGTACAGTAACTGAATTATTAAACCGTATCAAACAACTGGAGCAGGTTGTTTTAACCAACAACTCATCATCCAACAGTCAAACAGCATTTAAATAGTAGTACATACTATTGTTCACCTAAAAGATCAAACAGTATGAAAAAACTACTAATAGCGCTGGCATTACCCCTGTGGGCGGCACAGGTACATGCACAGATATATACGACCTACGGTCCGCCGGAGCCGCATAATATCGATGCCGGTTATATGAGCGACTATTCCGCCAATGGCACCGTGGTGCTGGCCGGTGGTGCAGTTACGCTCATGAACGGCGCCACGTATGAACATGGCAACCTGATGTTGCAAAACGATGGTATATGGAGCAGCCAGTCGGGCAGCACCGACCTTTTTGATGTTCCCGGCGCCGTTACCATCAGCGGCACTACTGCACCGCAGTTTTACAATCTGCAATTGCAGAATGGCGATGCCGTATCGATCACCAATACAGCGGGTGTGGATATTGCAGGCCAGCTTGATTTTGGAACAGGTGGTCCTGTTAATACGGTAAAAGCCAATCATAGTAATGGTGCGTTGCGTTTTGCCGACAATGCCACTTACACCGGTGGCCTGAGTGATGCGCAGCATGTAAACGGCTATGTTACCAAAACCGGCAATGATGCATTTACTTTCCCAGTGGGTTCGGGTAGCGATTTGCGTACCCTTTCCATATCGGCGCCTGCCGCTGCCACCGATGCATACAGCGTGGCCTGGCTGGCCGGTGATCCCGGCGCCGTTGGCGATCCTTCGGATGCCAATGCATTGCATGCCACCGGTGCGTATGCCGCACCCATATCATCGGTTAGTACAGCGGGACAGTGGGACTGGATACCGGTATCCGGTACCGGTGAAGGGTTGACCATTACCGTTTCCTTACCCGATGGACTGGTAGCCGCCATGCCCGAAGACCTGCGTCTGGTAGGCTGGAATGGCAGTGCCTGGGTGGACCTGAGCGGCGGTTCCAATGCCACCGGGAATACCGAAGGGTCTACCCTTTCGGGCACCATGATAGCCGGGATCACCGCTATTGGTATTGGTAGTGTTTCCACCGCACTGCCTGTAATATTCAGTGAGTTTTCTGTGAAGAAACAGGAATGTGCAGCCGTACTGAACTGGACTACCGATATGGAGCTCAACAACGATCATTTTGTGGTGGAACGCAGCACCGACGGAAGCAACTTTACGGTCATTGCAGAGGTAGCTGCTGCCGGCAACAGTAATACGCGCCAGGAATATGCATATAGCGATGATCAACCGGCCAACGGTGTGAACTATTACCGGGTGGTGCAGGTAGATGTGGATGGCAAGCGCAGCAGTACCGCCATCAGAAGCCTGCTGATGCATTGCGGCAACGGGCAGTTAAAGGTATACCCGACGGTAACGAAGGGTACTGTTTATGTTGCCATGCCGCCGGGATATGAAAATACGAAGTTGAGTGTGATGGGTATTAATGGACAGCTGGTGCCCGCTTCCATCATGGGCGGTGGATTGTTGCGAACCGTGCAGTTACCTACGCTTCCTGCGGGAACGTATTTAATCAGCATTGCACATAATGGTACTATGAAAACCGTCAAGATCTTGTATCAGCCGTAAGACCGGCGAGATACAAGTATGAGCAAGCCGGGTTGAAAAACCCGGCTTTTTTACATTTCCTACTCGTACACCTTCAAAACCCTCCCATTCACCGCCCCTTCCACACTTAATATATACGCATTCACCACCTTCTCCATCGGCACCAGGTTGTACCCCGGGAAAAAAGCGCCATACCGTTCGCGGCTGTCTTCTACCAGTCCGGGACTCACCGCGTTTATTCTTCTTTCCTTCACCATCTCCTGCGCAGCACCAAGCACAAAGCTGTTGATGGCACCGTTGATCATAGCTACACAGGTTCCGTTGCGCGCCGGTTGTTCAGCGGCAATGCCGGAAGTAAGCGTAAAGCTACCACCGGAGTTAAGATATGCCTGCCCAATTAACACCAGGTTGATTTGCCCCAGTAATTTGCCATGGATACCCGGCATCATCATATCAGCGGTCATGGTACTGAATGGTCCATAGTAGCCCGTACCGGCTGTACATATACAGGCATCAACCGGGCCCACCTGCCGGTACATGTCTTCAATCGTTAATGGCTGTGTAATATCCACCCGTACATCGCCACTGTTTCTGCCGGCAATAATCACCTCTTGTCCACGCAACCGAAAAGCGGCTGCTACTTTTTTTCCGATGGTGCCTTCACCACCGACCAGTAAAATTTTCATGCTTCCAGTTTTTCACAAAGGTCTGGCAGAAAGCGCCCGGGATGATAACCCTAAAAGCTCATACCATAGCAATTTTGGCTCTTTCCGCAGCGGGGGTATGACCATACGCTTCTTTAAAGAGACGAATGAAGTAAGAGGTGTTCTCAAATCCGCAATCCATACTGATCTCGTTAACGGTTTTGTTGGTATTATGTAATAACATGCGTGCATGGCTCAACCGCTGTTGATTGATCCAGGTACGTGGCGAACAACCATAGCGTGCCTGGAAATCGCGTTTGAATTTCGCGAGGCTGCAATTACACAAACCGGCCAGTTCCTGAATGGTAACCGGCTGCAGCAGGTATTCACGTACCATAAAATCCATATCCGTTGGTTCGCTGCTTACGGCCGATCTGATAAAAGACTGCAATTCCTTCCGTTTTGGGCCTGATAACAACAACAGCAACACCTCCTTTTGTTTCAGGGGCAGTAAATGTTCCAGATGAGCAGGTGGTTGGTGAAAATATGTACGCAAGCTTTCCCTAAAACCGTTCAACATGGGGTTGGAATCAAAAACAATATACGGTTGTTGATACCGGTTATTGTCTGGTACTCCATGAGCCGCCATGGCGCGCAGCAGCTTTCCGGGCAGGAATAACATGATGGCCTCGAAATCGGCATGTTCTTCGATATATTCTGCCATTACATAAATGCCTTTTCTGAGTAGAAACACTTCACCGGCAGATACCCGGGCGGTTTCACCAGGAAAGTGCAGCAGTTTGACGCCGCGCCGAACGAAGATGAGGGTATGTTCGGTCATTAACACCGTACGTTTGCCGGGAACTGATTCGATCTTCAGTTTGGCGTACACTTCATCGGGCCTTGCCAGAAAGGAGGCATCGGCAGCGGCAATGGCTGGTGTGGGAGGAAAGCGGTGTAACATGGAGCAAAGGTAGGGAAGGTTGTTTATTTGCCATATTCGGCTAATAGCCCATATCACCGCATCGCCCTACCCTTCAACGCCTGATCCAACCGCACCGCCTCGCGCAATATCCTCTTCAACGGTCTTTCCTCAATCTCCTCCGGCTCATGATAAATTTTGTAGTATATCTGTTTATTACTCCCCCTCTCCAAAAACCCATCCCTGTCATTCAATTTATTCCCGTACCAAAACCCCAACAACACACCCGACCTGATACCTCCACGCGGAACCGTAGATGGCCAGATAATACAAATACCTTTATGGCCATAAAAGAATGGTACATTATAGGATATCTTTTCCTTACAGTAATCCGGAAGTGTTTCTATCACGATCTGCCGCAATACATCTACAATAATTTTTTCATCTTCGGGAAGTATGGAAAACAATTCTACCAAATTTCTGATCTTCATAAATGGTGTGTATTCAGTAAACGATGAATTAATTTACTTAAAAAACCAGGATCCGCCGCTTTTCTGTAACTTTATATGCTATGCACGCTAAACAACTTCTTAAAGAGCACATGGCAAAAACCACCCGGCTTTCCGATGATACCTTTGAGGATTTTTACAATCTGTTCACCACCGAAACCTATAAAAAAGGCGCCTATATTATCAAAGCGGGCAATTCAATCAACAGAGAATTTTTTGTTGTGCGCGGCTGCATCAAAACCTTTTATGAGAATGATAAGGAGAAAATGTTTGTGCTGCAGTTTGCCATGCCAGGCTGCTGGGCATCTGACTACAGCGCCCTGTACAGCGGCACCAGGGCAACAATTAGCATAGGTTGTATTACCGATGCGGAATTATTATGCCTGTCGAACAAAGACCGGGAAGAAGCCTGTAAAATCCATCACGCCATAGAGCATTTTTTTCGCAGGCAAATGACCAATGAATATGTGGCATCCCAGAAAAGATTATTAAGCACGATGAACAATGACATAAAATACCGGTATGAAGAAATGAAAAACTTATTCCCTGATCTGTATAATATAGTTCCCAAACGTTTGATAGCAGCTTACCTGGGTGTATCGAGGGAAACACTTTACCGGTTGCACAACTCCTGACCGAAATTGTGATCTGCATCACACAATTTTTATAGCTCGCTCTCCTACCTTCATGTCCTACTAAATACTCAGTAAATATGATCAATCAGCAAACAGATGTGGCTGCCATCAGGCAGGCATTGGAGGATTATTATTTTAACGGTAGTTATGAAGGCGATGTACACAAACTGAAACACATCTTTCACCAGAATGCGCTGTTGTTTGGCGATGTACAGGGAGCGCCGTATGCCAAAACTTTTCCTGAATGGCTGGATGTGGTGGCAAACCGGCAAAGCCCGAAGGATTCGGGCAAGCCGTTCAAAGGTGATATACTCGACATTAGAGTAATCAACTCGGTGGCTATTGCAGAAGTGAACGTGCAGGCCTATGATATGTTGTACCACGATTTTCTCTCACTGCACCGCATGAAGGGGAATTGGATGATCGTTAACAAGATAATGAGCGGCATGCCCATCTCTGAGCCATCCAGGCAAGTAAATTGAGCCATAAGAGAAAACCGACCCGCCCCATTTGCCATGATCTTTGTGTTGTAATTAAACTAAACATCATGACGACAATATCAAAGATGGAACTGGGCAAGAACGGACCACTGGTATCCAAACTCGGATTGGGCTGTATGCGCATGTCGCCTATCTGGGGCTCTCCGGCACAGGATGAAAAGGAAAGTATAGCCACCATTCACATGGCATTAGATAAGGGCATCAATTTTCTGAACACCGGCGACTTTTACGCCCATGGTCATAATGAGCTGCTGGTAGGTAAAGCCATCAAAGACAGGAGGGATGAGGCCTTTATCAGCGTGAAATTCGGCGCTATTATCGACAGAAATGCATTCACTGGATTGGACCTGCGCCCACAATCCATCAAAAACTTCATTAATTATTCCCTGGTGCGTTTGGGCGTAGACACCATTGATCTGTATCAGCCCTGCCGGCTCGACAATGTTGTACCGGTAGAAGATGTGATAGGGGCGGTGGCCGACCTCATTAAAGAGGGCAAGGTACATTACCTGGGCGTATCGGAAATCAACGCTGCGCAGCTGCGCAAGGCGTATAGTGTATATCCTATATCGGCCCTGGAGATTGGTTATTCATTGGCCGACCGGCAAATTGAACAGGAATTGCTGCCTGCAGCAAAAGAGCTGGGCATTGCCGTGGTGGCTTTTGCCAATACGGCCGAAGGATTGCTGACCGGTAACCTGAAAGCGCCGCTGGCCGCCAACGACTATCGCCATCACTTTACGCGTTTCCAGGGAGAGAACCTGGTAAAGAACCTGGAAAAGGTAGAGCTGTTAAAATCCATGGCCTGCGAAAAAGGGTATACTCCCACCCAACTGGCCATTGCCTGGGTGCATGCGCAAGGCAATGATTTTATGCCACTGGTGAGTATGAACCGCAGGTCGCGACTGACTGAAAATATAGAGGCGCTTGATATAGCATTCACGCCGGAAGAAATGGATACATTGAACATAGGCTTTGCGCCAGGCGCCATTACCGGTAGCACCTACCTGCAGCGGTAACACAGGCCTGATTGTCAATTTGACTACTTTTACAGGATGAATCACGCAACAGAAATATTGCCGGGTGTCATCTTCCACTCTTTTTTGTCGAAGAAACAGAAAGAGAAAGCCGGGTTCCTGGAGCATACCTTACTGGTGCTCCAGGTTTCGGGGCAGTTTATACTGGAGACGGTGAGCCAGAAAATTTCGATGAAAAAGGGACAGATGTTGCTGATACGTAAACATCAACTGGGGCAGATCACCAAATTGCCATTGCCGGGAGAAAATTATCAAACAATCGTAATCACCTTGCAGGAGGAATTGCTGAGAAAGATTGCCCTGGAAGAACGTATAGAGGTGAGGGAGAAATACAATGGCCCCTCCAATGTTTTGATACCACCCAATGACTATTTGCAGGGGTATTTTCATTCGGTACTGCCGTATATTCATAACCCCGACAAACAGATCACCAATGCGGTGGGTATACTAAAAGTAAAAGAAGGCGTGCACCTGCTTTTACATACCATGCCCGGCTTAACAGCGTTTTTGTTCGACTTTTCCGAGCCGCATAAGATTGACCTGTAAAAATTTATGCTCAGCAACTATCACTTCAATGTACCGGTTGAAAAGTTTGCACAGCTAACAGGGAGAAGCCTGGCAGGATTTAAACGTGATTTCAAAAAAACATTTGACATGTCGCCCCGGCAATGGTTACAGGAAAAACGGTTAACAGAGGCGCGTCATCTTATAGAGAAGAAGAATAAGAAACCCTCTTCTATTTATCTGGACCTGGGATTTGAAAGTCTTTCTCATTTCTCCCATTCATTTAAGAAGAAATTCGGGAGGGCACCTACGGAGCGGGTATAACTTAACAGCGCTGCATGCGTGAAAAAAAGCCGCAGTCACTTTTTTATATCTTCTTCAACTCCTCCCTGGCCTGGTTAAACCACTCCTGGTTATACCGTCGTTCTCTTGAACTCATATGGCCAGCTTCGTTCAACATATCGCTGAACACCTGTCTGGCTTCCTCATCGCGGCGTGCCCTGCGCAAAAAAAGCCCATACTGATAGCGCGGTTCGAAATTGGCAAAACGGCCGCTCATAGAACGGAATTCTTTTTCAGCAGCATCAGTATGACCGGTATGTTCCAATGCAATGGCGTATAACACATGAGCCCGGGAGTGTGGGAATTGCGGCGAACGATAAATCTTTTGCGCCAGGGGAATAATGTCTTTGTATCGCTTGACATTTGCGTATGCTATGATGAGTTGTTTCAGCACATGTTCGTTTTCGGTAAATACGCCGGTAAGACTTTGTTCGTATAAGGCAATGGCATCTTCGGTTCTTCCGTGCGCCAGGTAGGCATCGGCCAGGGCTACCCGGTTATGGAAAGTATCGGTAAACCGTAGTTGCTGTTCAAGCTTGCGAATGCTGCCGGAGGGGTTGAGCACAGCGCCCAGTTCGGATGAAACCTGGCTGATTCTGCTGCTGGTGACAATTTCCGAGAAAAAATAGATGAGACAGCCAATTACAGGCAGGAACACGATGATCCATATCCATTTGTTCTGGTTGCCTTTTTTAAGGCAGTGGAGTACACAAATTACCTGTAATGCAATGGTTATGTAGTAGAAATAATTATTATGGAAAAACATAGTTGTTCAAGGGTTCAGTCAAAAATAAAATTTTGTTGGGAGAGCGGAAAATCCGGGAATACCCTGGTGTCGCTCATCTACGCATATACATGAAAAAAGAGGCGACAAATACGCCTCTGATCACAGTATTGTGTATGGTGCAGGTTTTATTTTCGTGCGTAGAGCGTGGTAACGCCGTCGGGGTATAATTCCATTTCGTCTTTTTCCAGGAAGGTACCCAACCAGTTATTGCCATCCATAAAACGCAGACTATTGCCGATCTTTTTGGCGCGGCCATCAAGGGTAAGCTCGGTAATGGCCTCATTGTCTTTGTTAAGATGAATCAGTTTTACCGACATGGATGAATCTGCATTAGCTGTAACAATAACCTTGCTGTAATTGCCATTGGGCAGCGGCACGGGCGATTCCTGCGGACCATCATCCGGATCTTCAATGATGAGACGGTATACCTTGTATTCACCACTGATAGACAGAGGGCCTTGATCCTTATCTTTTTTACAGCCCGCAATAATAAAATGAACAACCAGGAATAAGCTGGTGAGCGCTGATTTCATATAGGGTGGTTTTTTAAGTCATTTTTTACCGGCAATTATTGGGCCGATATCGTTACTAAATAAAATTTATATGTAGGACGCTTGTTACACAACTGATTGTAATCGGCTATTTGCGTCGGCATTTGACGGGAAATAATAATCGAACCCGGACGCTCCGGCAAAGAATTGTGTATTAAAGTATTGAATCTCCTCACTGCAAAATCCGGTTATCCCGTTTATGTAGATTGGCAGCAAGTTGGTGTTGTCGCCAGCAGTTTTGCCAATAAGTTCCCGGATATATTGTTCGTTGAATTGACATTTTTTAACTTACACGCACTTCTCTTCATTAAAAATAATAGTCATGCAAAAACTCATCCCCCACGTCTGGTACGATAAAGAAGCCAAAGAAGCTGCCGAACTTTACACCTCCCTCTTCCCTAATTCCAGGATCACCAATGTTACAACGATTAAAAATACCCCATCAGGGGATGCAGACCTGGTGAGTTTTGAGCTGTGGGGACAGGAATTTATGTCCATCAGCGCGGGGCCTTATTTCAAGTTTACGCCCGCCATTTCGTTTATAGTAAATTTCGATCCGCTGCTCTTTGGCGATGCATCCAGGGAAAAAGAAGCCAGGGACAAGCTGGATGAAGTGTGGAACAAACTGATCGACGGCGGCACCGCGCTGATGCCGCTTGACAAATATCCATTCAGTGAACGGTATGGATGGGTGCAGGATAAATATGGCCTGTCGTGGCAACTGATGCTGACCGATCCTTCCGGCGAACCAAGACCATCTATTATCCCCTCCCTATTATTTGTGGGTGAGAAATGCGGGAAAACAGAGGAGGCCATTGAATTTTATTTATCAGTATTCAAAAATTCGAAAATGGGCGCCTTATACCGCTATGGTCCCCACCAGGCGCCGGATAAAGAAGGCACGGTGATGTTTGCGGATTTTAAACTGGAAGACAGGTGGCTGTCGGCCATGGACAGCGCTCATGGGCATAAATTCGATTTTAACGAGGCTGTTTCATTGATGATAAACTGCAGCGACCAGGCTGAAATAGATTATTACTGGGAAAAATTATCGGCGGTGCCGGCAGCGGAACAATGCGGGTGGATCAAGGATAAGTATGGCGTATCGTGGCAAATCAATGCCGCCGATATGAACAGGATGATGACCGAGGGCAGCCCCGAACAGATAGATCGGGTGGTAAAGGCTTTTTTACCGATGAAAAAGTTTAACCTGGCCAAATTAAAGGCCGCCTACGAGGGCAAATGATCTAAAACTAAGTTAAAGTAACATAAAGGGCCATGCCTTCATGCTAAATTAGCATGAAGGCATTTCTATGGGAAACACTTCTACACGACTTACCATAATATTTTTCGGATTACTGCTGGCGGCTTTTATCGTTATCCAGTATGGATGGCTGAACACCTTGCTAAAAGATAAACAGTCCACATTCAGATATTTGGTGATAAAAGGTATTCGAGATGCCGGTCTGCATGTTGGTTCCATGGATTCGATGCAGTTATTCAACGCGCTCCGGTAATCGTTTGCCAAACAAGATTTGGGTACTATTCCTTTTAAGTGCAGTTTGAACGTAAAACAATGACAGCATCCCTTCTACTCATCTTTCTTTTCAATATATAAATGACGACAAGATTTTGACGGTATTGATACCCTACTGGAAAAAAATTATATGGGGTCAAATAAGCGGGGCTATAGCAGCTTCTGTATTGCTTATCCTTATGATACTGGTTATTTTTTGTTTTGCCCTATTTTCGGGAAGAGCCGGCTTTCATAAAAAAAGAACTCTGGCCATCAACCACCTCATGCAGCGTTTGGAAACGCCGCTCAGCACTATATCTGTAGCTGCCGAAGCATTGCGCAATGCCCGGGTGGCACATGATATGCGGGAGATACATTATTACCAACAGGTGATAAAAACCCCACCGGCCTGATCACCGATGGGGCGCTATTAAAATTTGATAACCTTAGAACCTGTATTGGATACTTAACCTGGCATTGCGCGGCGCATCGGCCTGCCAGTAATAGGCATTGAGATAAGAATACCAGGAGCCGCTGTACAGGTATTCATCCAGCACATTGAATAGGTTGGCGGTAATTTTGATGCGGTCTTTTTCCCAGAACAAACCGGCATCCAGCTTGAAATAATCAGGCAATTGGGCGCCGCCTGCGGGCGGCGTATCCCAGAATGTAGCCCTGTCTAACAGCCAGGTAAAACCCGCATTGGCGCCAATACCTTTCAATACACCCGATTGAATTTTATAACCCAGCCATGCATTCACGGTATGTTTCGAGAAGCCGGGCACCAGGTCACCCTCTTTCATATTGCTGTTGTTGATGAGGCTTTCAGACAACTCTACAATTTTTGAATCGGTATAGGCATAGTTGGCTACCAGGTTCAATCCCCTGGCGATGCGGCCACGTACATCGAACTCGATGCCCTCTGCCCGCTTCTTACCCAGTTCAATGCTTTTGCCAATATTACCGGGAGCGGCAGTAAGCTCATTGTTCTTCACAACGCGGTATATCGATAGTGTGGTATTCCAGTTACCACCATACCAGTCTTTCTTGATACCCAACTCCATATTATTGCCGGTAAGCGGTTTCACTTTACCACCATCCACCAGGTCACCAGCCTGTGGAATAAATGCCTGGTCGTATAAAGCATATACCGAAGTTTGTTTATCGATGGAATAACTGAGACCAATACGCGGTGTGAACTGTTTGGCTTCTTCGGGCGCGCCGCCATAAGAAGATTGTTTTACATAAGTATAACGGCCGGCCAGTGTAAGACGTAAACTGTTATCAAAGAAGCCCAGTTCATCCTGCAGGTAAATGCCTGTATAACGCTGGTCGATGAGACCACCGGCTTTCAGGGCTCTTTCTTCCAGTGGTATAGTGCGGTCGAACACGGGAAAGCCGTTAGCGGGGTAACCCAGGTTGGCAGCGTCCATTTTGAATTCTCCACCATTCGCAGTATCCAATGGATAGCTCTGACCCCAGTCGGCAAAATATTCTTTATTTCCCAGGTCTGCACCAGCCAGTATGCGGTGACGCACAGGCCCGGTGGTGATGTCGCCATTTACAAATGCCTGTGCCAGCGTCATATTGCTTTTGGCATCCCAGATACCCACGCCCCTGATCACCGTATTGTTGGGATTTACAGCCCAGGGCCACATGCTGCTGCCTGTTTGCCCATAATAAAAGCGGGCTACCTGGCCGGTGAGTTTCCAGTTGCTGTTCAACTGGTGTTGCAGGTTCAGGTACAGACTGTGATCGTTGATGGTTGTACCGGGTAAACCAACCGGTAACATACTGAAACCAGCCGGCCTGGTGGCATAACCATGTGTATCGAAAATATAGTAGGAACCTACATCGCTCATTTTTGCCTGCTGCCAAACATATTCGGCAGTGAGGGTGGTTTTATCGTCGATCTTGTAAGCCAGCACGGGCGCTACTACATATCGGTTATTGTATTCGTTGGCGCGGTGCGATTTTTTTTGCTGACCGGAAAGATTTAGACGGTACAGGAGTCTTCCATCCTTACTCAGTTTACCATCCAGGTCAACAGAAGTCCTGAACAGGTCGAAGCTGCCCATGGTAAGGGAAGCTTCCCCTTTTGTTTGCCCGGTTGGCTTTTTGGTCACCACATTGTATAAACCACTGGGATCGCCATTGGCCAGCATAAAACCGGCCGGACCTTTTACAAACTCGATATGATCTACAAAGCTCATATCTTCTGTAAGTGGTCCCCAATAAGAGTTTACCACGTTAAAGCCATTACGAAAGGCCTGTATTTGCGAACCCCGCATGGTGATATTGGTGTACATATCGCCCCAGTGTTCGAGGCGAACGGCACCGCTTACATTGCGGATAAGCCCATCGCTCATGCTGATCACCTGCTGATCCTGTAATATTTTGTTGGTGACCACCTGTATATTCTGCGGGGTCTCCAGCAATGGCGTTTGTAAACGTAAAGAAGAGGAAGTGGTATTGGCCTTATAACTTTGTGCCGCACTGGCCACAATCACTTCTTCCAGTTCTTTTTTGGTTAACTGTAATTTGATATTGATGGTGCTGGTTTCATTTTCGGCCAGGGTAACCGTTTCATGAACGGTTTCGTAACCTACCAGCGAGATGGTGAGTTCGTAGGTGCCGGCGCTTAAATTTTTGATGATGAAATTGCCTTCCTCGTCTGTTATGGCGCCGCGCGATTTACCTTGAATAATAATGGTGACACCTGCGGCAGAACCGCCATCGGAGGTGCTCACTTTACCTTTGATCACACTATTGCCTTCGTTGGCAAAAACTGTTGAAACCGATAAAAACAGGATTAAACCAAGCAGTTGTTTTACAATTGTTTTCATAAGGCGCAAAACTACCGGCGCGCCGGGAAACCGGTTTTACCCAAAAAGGAAAATGCATTTACGCAAAAAGGAAATTATTGCAGGTAGCGGCCTTTCCGCAGTAGTTGTACCCAAATATCATAACCTTCTTTGGTCAAATGAACACCATCAAAGGTAAGGCCGGCCCGTAGCTGACCCTGGTCGTCGGTAAAATGAGGATGAAGATCAATAAGATGTACTTTTTCCTGTTCGGCCAGCGCTTTTATCCGGGTATTGATGCGGATAATACGATCGGGCTGGTAATGATTTTTCAGTTTGTTGAAAGAACTGTTTACGGGCAATATGGTTTGCCAGTAAATGGCAGTGCGCGGCGAGCCCTGTTTGATGCGTTGGGTGATGCGTTCACAGTTTCGTAGTATTACGGAATCGGGAAAATGACGGGCAATGTCGTTGATGCCAATAAGGATGAATACTTTTCTGGGCTGGCCGCCAATCACTTCATCCAGCCTCTCCAATACGCCAAAAGTATGATCGCCGGGGATGCCTCGGTTGCGTATATGACGCCTGCGCAGCAACTCGGGCCAGTCGGCCCAAAAGGTAATGCTGTTGCCCAGGAACACGATGTCTTTCTTGGTGTGGGCGCCCGCGCGGAATAGGGCCAGTTTCGACGGATAAATCTCCGGGCGAGCGGTGGAATCGTACGATTGGCCGGCAGCCGCATTGGCCATGGCGGTGATGATGATCAGCAATACCCATTTCATGGGAATAAATATAGGACAGCGGCAGCCGGCCCCGTTCAATTTTCTTTTATAATAACGATACTATTTTTTAGTAGCTTTTAATAAAACAGCATCGGCCGTTACGGTACCGGCGCCATTGCTTACAATTTCTACATAGGCTTTACTGCCAGGCCTCAGCCGGTAATTGCCCAGCCATATCCATTCACCCGAGGTTTGGCCAAGAACGACAATTTTGTTAGGCTGTATGGTTTTATGATATGAACGTTTGCCATCGTTCACCACCATGTTGATCTCGTTTTCCAGTTTGGGCAGGTATGTATATACAGCATATTCACCGTTTTTTTTAATAACCGGACTGAAGCGTACTGTACCCTTTGTGTTTTCACTCACCAGTTTTGAAGGGCCGTAACTTCTGCGTGTGAGTTTTTTCCACTCGCCGCTTACCTGCGCTTCCGTATCGTCTACTAAAATATCAGGCAGGCTGCCGTCGAGCAAAGGATCGTCCTGCAGTTTTTTCTGCAGCGCCTTTACATCTACCTGTTGCACGGTTTGCTTTTTATCGATGGCCATGGAGGCGGCCACGGCCGATGACTGGCCCAGCACCATAAATACGGGCTCCATACGAATGGAGCCATAGGCAATATGACTGGCCGATAAACAGATGGGCACCAGCAGGTTGGTGCACTCGTTTGCCTTTGGTACTAAGGAGCGGTAAGAAATGGGATAGGGACCAAAACCGCCAATCTCTACATTGCCTTCATTTTTTACCATGCCATTGATTACGATGCGCTGTGTATTATGCGAATCCATGGTATAGGCGGCCATGCCCACCCCATCGGTAACGGAGGTTTTGCCCTGGCAATCGGCTTGTGTCATTACATATTCACCTATCATGCGGCGTGCCTCGCGCACATACAATTGAGGCGTCCAGTTGCCATTATCGGTATACTCATCTTTGGGATAGCCCCATTGCAACATTTGCTGCCGCAGATGGGCGGGCATACGTGCATCGTGACCAATAAAATACAAAAGCCCTTTGGTATATACTTCATGCTCAGTTTGGATAGACGCCCGGGTGGCATAATCGGCTTCGGGATAATCGTAGTTCATACCGATCATATCGGTTGAAAAAGGCCCCTTGTTGTTAATATCGGTTTTGTGATTGGGCATGAGGTCCAGCTTTAGAAAAGCTTTTAGGTCTTTTGGATTGGTCTTTTGTATAAACCGAAGCAATAGCTCATAGCGCGTGGAATCGTAACCTGCCGGGCGTGTGATGTCGATGCGGTTGGCAGGGTCGTTGGTTAAACAAATGCGGAAATTATACGCCTGCACTTTTTTATCGCCCGAACCGGTGGCCGCCACGGTTTCACCGGAAATGCCCCATAACAGTCCGCTCGATGGATCGCCCGGTACTTTATAAGGATCGATGCCATCAGGAAACTGATGCCCCTCCATTACCTGTACACCATTATAAGTTTCATTGTATACACTGTTGGCTTCGCGGCCTACGATATAGGATACACCAGCTTTTGCCATGAGGTCGCCTTCGTATGTACAATCGATGAACATCTTTGCCCGGATGGTTTCGTTGCCTGCAGGCGATTCAATGGTGATGGATTCGATGGCGCCGTTTTTCTTTATTACGTCTTTTAGTTTCGACTCGAATTGTACGATCACCTGTACGGCATCTAAATACTGCCCGAAAATTTTTTTGGCCACAGACGGTTCAAAAACCCAGTTTTCGAAATTTCCATAATGGCTTCCCAGGCGGCGGTAAAAATCCAGGGCCAGTCCGCTGATGGCGTATTTGTTGCCGATATCGGTATAACCCAGTCCGCCACTGGTTAACCCGCCCAGGTGTTTGCCGGGTTCAATTACCAGTACGGTCTTACCCATTTTTTTGGCACTGTAAGCAGCTATTACCCCCGCAGAGGAAGCGCCGTAAATACAGATATCTACCTGCCTGATCTCTTTTACCGGAGCACCAAATGCAAACTGATGAAGGAAGATGCAAACAAAAAGTACGAATCTGATCATGTTGTATATTTTGCAAAAAAGCAATATATGCATTTATTAATAAACCCTTTCCCCCTCATCATAAAATAGCCCGGAAGCGATGACTTCCGGGCTTTTCATTTATTGCACCACCAATTGTTTGGTGATCGTTTTTTGCCGGGATATGATTTGAACCATGTATACACCTGCCGCCAGTTGATGATCGAAGCGAATTGTGCCATGCCCTTTTTTGCTGAGCAGCGCCCTGCCATTCACATCATGCACCACCACTGTAACCGGCTCACCGGATTGTACTATAAAATGCCGCGCTGTTACCGGGTTGGGAAAAACCTGTAACTCAGGAGTGGTAACAACAGTGGCCTGCCTGGCCGAAACCGGGTTTACGAGTTTCCACATAGCACTATACCAGCCGCTTTGTGCGCCGCTGTATTGCGCGTAACCCAATAAATTTTCCAGGTGTATGCGCTGCGAAGGCTGCCACCTGTTTTGAATATAATTATAACCATCTGTGGCAGCAGGCATATTCCACATGGCGCTGTACCAACTGCTGTTAATAGAGCCGCATTGTACGCTGCCATTCTGATTTTCTACATGCATAAAATTACCGGTGGCGCGGTTCTTCAATTGCACATAGCCATCACCGGCATCTACCAGGGTCCATTGATAGGCATTGTTGGCACCCGGATTGCTGCCATAACGTACCTGGCCATTCCCGGTATCATATAAATACGATGTGGATTGCCACCTGTTCACAATATTGTACCAGGTAGTTCCCGATGGCGTTCCGGGATTGGAATTGTACCAGGTATTGTTCATATACCAGCCATTGCTGCTGCGGCTGAGATCGGCCGTTTGATTGGCGCCATCGTTGAATATAAGGTTGGTGGAAGTGATATTGGTAAATGTATAACTATACCATCCATCGCCTTCAGCCGTCATATTTATGCCCGGCCAGGTGGCATCGGTAAGAATACCTGCCGGTGAGGTGTTCCACCAGTAAATTTTTATGGCTGTTCCCCAATTAACAGGTTTGTAAAAATGAACGGTAAAGCTGGAAGCCGGTTGTACCGTAATAACGGAGGAAGCGGTTTTATTGCCATCCTGGGTGGTGGCGGTAATAGTGGCGGTTCCCGGCGCAACAGCCGTTACCAGTCCGCTGGCATTCACGGTGGCCACGGCGGTGTTGCCGGATGCCCAGCTCACATTCTTATTGGTAGCATTGGCCGGCGCCACAGTGGCGGTTAGCTGCGTGGTAAGGCCGGCATTCAAAGTAACAGCAGCTGGGGTAACGCTTACACCGGTAACGGGTACGGTGGATACATTGGCATTGGTGAGTACCAGGTATTGGTAGTTAGACAACGATACCGAAGTGCCCAACGTTACCGTGGCGCCACTGAACCCATCCTTCCAGCTTGTATTGGCCAATGCAGCAGGCAAAGAAAAATTCACATGGTTATTGCGCAGGTTAACCATCACCAATACCGATTCTGACCCCGATGTTTTGGTAAATGCGCATACATCGTTATTGGTATAAGAAACCAGGTTGCCGCGCCTCAATGCTGTGCTGCTGTTTCTAAATCCGATCAGTTTTTTATACTCGGCCGTTACCGAAGGATTGAGCGACCAGTTGATGGTAGTGGCGGTGAATGGAAAGGTAATGCGTGTGGGAAAAGCCACTTCCTGGCCATTATAAATAAAAGGAACCCCTTTCATATAAGCCGACACCACAAATGCCGCCAGCGAACCATTGATGCCGCCGAACAGTTCCAGCGGCGTGTCTTCTGCCCCATTCACATCGTGGTTGGTGAGATAACGCACGATCTGCTGGGTGCCGCCGGCGTTTTGATATTCCACTGTATTGGAATTGTTGATGGCAGTAGCAGAGCCGCCGGTGAATATAGGCCGGAGGCTGTTGTAATAAAACTGCATGCCGAAGTTATAATCGAAGCCGGCGGTATAATTCGCAGCCCGCGTACCTTCGGCCATCAATAACAATTTATGGCTGGTAATGCTGCGCAGTGAGGCTATGGTCTGCTGCCAGAAGTCGATGGGCGGGTTATCGGCAAAATCGAAACGAAAGCCATCGATATTGGCGGTAAACACCCAATAGCGCATGGCATTGATCATGGCGGTGCGCATACTGTTGTTGCTGAAATTGAGGGCAGCCACATCGGTCCAGCCATTCAGGTTCTGGATATTACCATTGCCATCCCGCAAATACCAATCAGGATGTTGTGTTATCCATGGATGGTCCCAGGATGTTTGGTTGGCCACCCAATCCATGATTACGGCCATACCGCGGCTGTGCGCACCGGCTACCAGGTTACGCAAATCGGTGAGCGTACCAAACTCGGCGCCTACGGCCTGCAGATCTTTGATACAATAAGGTGAGTTGAACGCATTGAGCGTGCCTACGGGATGCACCGGCATGAGGTAAATAACATTTACACCCAGGTCCCTGATCTGGTCAAGCCGGTTGATGACGCCCTGGAAATTGCGGCTGCTGCTAAAGGCCCGCATGTTCACCTGGTAAATGACGGCATCGCGTGGATCGGGCACGCCGCTGAAAGGCGTTCCATACTGAGGCGGGTCCTGGGCAATGCCAGGGAGTGAAAACAACAGGGCATATAGGGCAATAGTTACCCTGGCCAACATAAGTAAGGCTTTTTTCATATGACAATATTTACAGGTTATGGTTGCTGCAGGATCATGTATTCATAGGGCGCCAGTGTAATATCTCCGTTGATGGATGTATCATTTCCCGTCATAATATTTTTCCAGTTGCTGATGGCGAAAGGCAGGGTATACTGCACAGGCGTATTTCTGCAATTGGCTATCACCAGCACCTTTTCATTGTTCAGCGATCTCATGAAAGCACAAACATCGGCATGGGCATAAGCAGTCAGTTGTCCGCGTTTAACCGCCTCGCTGCTGTTACGAAAACCGATGATCTTTTTATAGGCCGCTTTCATATCGGCATTGATGCTCCAGTCAATAGTGGTACTGCTGTTAAAAAAATTCAGTTTCACCGGGCATCCTACCTCCTGTCCGTTGTACAACATAGGCGCCGTTTGCCAGTAAGCTGCCACGGTAAAAGCCGCCAGGGATCCCTGCCTGCCGCCCAGCAGATCGAGCGGTGTACCATCGGTATGGTTTACATCGTGGTTGCTGGTGTAACGCACTACGCGGTTGCCGGGCGCCGCATTGGTATATTCCACTGCATTAACAGAATCCACCGAACTAACAGCGCCATGCTTTTTGAATATATTGTTCACCATATTGTAATAAAAGCCCATCCCATACATGAGGTCGAAACCGGTGGAGAAATGATTGTTGCGCGAGCCTTCGGCCAGTAACAATAATTTATGTGTGGTAATGCCGCGTAAGGAATCGATGGCCTGTTTCCAGAAATCCTGGGGTACAAAATCGGCGGCATCGCAGCGGTAGCCATCTATATTGGCGGTATATATCCAGTACTTTATGGCGCTGATCATGGCCTTGCGCATATCGGCATTTTGAAAATTCAGTTGCGCCACATCGTTCCAGCCGGTACCGGGTGGCGAAATGATATTCCCATTGCCATCCTGCGCATACCAGCTTTTGTTATTGATCCAGGCATTGTCCCAGGCCGTATGATTGGCCACCCAGTCCATCATCACAGCCATTTGCCGCTGGTGCGCCGCGTCTACCAGGGTACGCAAATCGTCGAGGGTGCCGAATTCAGGATTTACCGCCATATAATCTTTTACGCAATAAGGCGAGTTGACCGATTTAATGGCGCCAATCGGATACACGGGCATCAGGTACAATACATTTACACCCAGCGCCCGTATGGAATCCAGTCTTTCCTGCAGTCCTTTAAAATTGGCGGATTTGCTGAAAGCGCGCAGATTGACCTGGTAAATAACGGCATCGGCCGCGTCGGGCACCTGCGCATAAGGGGTACCGTACTGTACAGGATCATCATTCACAGGCGCCGGCGCAAAATCGTTCTTTTTAGTGCAGGCAAGCAGCAGCCAGCTGAATACTATGGTAAGAATATTCATCTTCATAATTAATTTTTATGCAGGATATAGGTGTATTTACCCGGCACATGCAGGTCGAGTGTGATGGTGTAATTGCCGTTGCTGCTTACCGACAGGTTATTCAAACCGGGCGTATAACCGAGAAAGGGATTATCGGCGTACTGCAGTTTACCCTCGTTATCGATGCCGAAGTCGAGCGCCCATTCATTGTTGGCCCTGAATTTAAAAGAACCATTGACCACCATATTGGCGGTTACCTTCCACACCTGGCTGGCTTCATCGTAGGTCATGGGTGTATCGTTGTCCCAGCCGCCGGGTGTGGCATCGCCAATGATGCTCCAGGTGGTTTTGGTGGCAGTCCAGGTATTGTTGTTCAGGTTGGCTGTTAAATAATAATAACCGCCATCGGGCACCGAGAGGCCTGCCGCCAATCCATCGGTGCTGAATGTGCCATTGCCGCCATCGCCATAATTGGTATGGTTCCAGTCGGGCGCATTGGTGTATTTAAAGTAGTGTTGACCAGCGCCCGGCATATATACATAGCCTTCATACAAACCCGCGCGTCCGTTCACGGGCGCCAGTTGCGGCGCAGTGGCGGGGTCCCATCCCTGGTAGTCGCCGGGTACATATAAGGAAAGTCCAAAAGCGGTAATCTCTTGTACCACGGTATTGGTATATACCGATGTGATAGTTGAAGCGGCGCCATTGAACTGCGGTATATCTGCTTTTATGCGTATGGCAATGGCCGTGGGAACACCGGGTGCCAGGCCCATACCATTTAACAGGTTGTTCAGGTCTTTACCAATAAATGCATAGGAGAACTGGTTGCTGCCAATGGTGAAGATCTTGCCGCTAGCCCAGTTGTTGGCTGTATCGGCAATGGTACCCAGTTGCAGAGCATAACTTACCACCGGGTCTTTACCAAAATTGGCAGCCGACCAGGAAAATACCAGTACGGTATCGTTTTCCGTATGGGGTTGCAATACCACTGTGCTCACCGATGCCTTTAATGCATTGGTTGGAAAAACGCCGGTTTGCAGGTTGTACACATCGCCACTTTTTTTACAGGCAGCGAACAGGAAAAGCATCGTTATTATCAATAAGTTTCGCATACAATCGTTTTTAATAACCGTTGTTTTGTTGCAGGTTGGGGTTTACAAGAAGTTCTGCCGATGGAATGGGATACAGGGCATAATGCGCAGACACACCGGTACCATTCTTCACACCCCCTTTCCAGGGCCATAGATAATTGCTGCCGGTAAATTTGTCGAAGCGAATGAGATCGGTTCTGCGAAAACCTTCCCAGTACAATTCACGCATGCGCTCGTTCAGTATATCATCCAGCGTAATACCGGCCAGGTTGCCACTGGCATTACCATAAGCTCTTGTGCGTAACAGGTTCATATATTGCAAGGTAGTGGCCGTACTACCGCCCTGGCCGCCACGCAACATGGCCTCGGCGTATACCAGGTACATTTCGGCCAGCCTGAACAAGGGAAAATCGATGCTGCACAAAACGCCATTGGGTGAAGGTGGTGTGGCGCCGCCGGAGGTTTTGTTGTTGAACTTGTACACGCCCAGACCGTCATTAAAAGTAAGCACATCGTTCACTTCCAGGTTACCGGGACCAAAAAGGGCGCGTTTGTCGGTATTGCCGCTGTAGTCGCCAAAAATCTGGGGCAGGTTTTTGGTACTCCGGTTACCCAGCCACCCACCACCGGGAATGCCATAGGCTTCATTGTCCTGCGGGTTGGCGCCATGGGCAGAGCAGGTGAGGAATGTGGTGCCCCCGTAATTCTGCGAGTTGGTGGCATCGTACGCAATGGGCAGTATTACTTCGGGATTGTTTTTATCGTTATCACTTTTGAACAGGTCGCTGTAATTGGTTTTTAAACTATAACCGGCACCGATTACTTTTTCGGCATACGTAATGGCATCGGTATAACGCTCGGTACCGGTATATACTTTTGCATTCAGGTATACACGCGCCAGCAGGGCCCAGGCAGCAGCACGATCTGCCCTGGCGTATTCGTTTTGCCTGGGTTCGGCCAGCTCGTTTTCAATAGCCTTTAATTCCGACTCAATAAAATTGAACAACTCTGCCCGGGTAATGCGTTTGGGAATGTATTTGCCAATGGGGTCTTTCTCGGTTACAAAAGGCGGGTTACCAAACAAGTCCATCAGCACCCAGTATTGAAATGCGCGCAGGAAACGCGCCTCGGCCCTGAACTGTTGTATAGCAGTGGCGTCGCCGCCTTTGAAACCCCGGGCTTCTATTTTTTCATCGGTCGATTCGCGGATGAATTCATTGCATACGGTTACCTGGTACAAACTCCTGGCATAGGCGGCATAGATCAATACGTTGGATGATGCCCAGTTGATATTATGAAAGCTTTGCAGGTTGGCATCATTCCAGGCGCAAACGGCTTCGTCGGTAGGCAATTCCTGCAGGTTCCAGTAGGCGCGTAAAAAATCGGTGGTGGCGGCATCGGCGATGCCGGCAATATTAATGTCGGAATTGCCCACGCCGGTACTGCTCACCAGTGAATAAGCGCCGTATACTTTTGCCAGGCCTTGTTTATAACCGTTGATGGTACTGTACAGGTCGCCGGAAGTAAGTTCGTTCACCGGCTTCAGGTCAAGGTCTTTATGACAAGCTGCCAGCAATAAAGCTCCCATTAATATATATAGTCTCATAATTCAGTGTTTAATTGATATTAAAATTGCAGGTTGGCGCCCAGTACAAAAATGCGCGGACGCGGATAGATGGTATTGTCGATACCGCCGTATGTCTCAGGATCAAGCCCCGAGTATTTGGTGACCGTAAATACATTCTGGCAATTGAGCATAAATCGCAAGCCCACTTTCCCGTTCATGATTCTGCCTGCATTGAATGCCAAACCAAGATTGTCCATTTTAAGGAAGGAAGCATTCTCTATATAATAATCCGATTGCGATTGGGCATTGGTAAAGCCGGTATGGTAAATATCATTCAGGGTATTGGCCAGGTAACCCAGCGGGTTCAGCACATTGCTTTTTACCGCACCGGTGGCTATGCCATTGTACATGTAGTTGCCGATGTTGGCGCGCAATACTGTATTCAAAGCCCACCGGCCAAAGCTGAACTGTGTAGAAAAACCCAGCGTGAATTTGGGGAATGGCGATTTGTATCTGTACAGGTCGTTTTGGTTGATGATGCCATCTCCATTCACATCCACATATACCCCTTCTACCGGTTTGCCATTGTAGTATTGCTGGTGGTATACATAAAATGAATTGGCCTGGTAGCCTACCGAGTTGATCTGGATTATACCATTGCCGGTCAATGAACCGGGGAAGGTAGAATCTTTGGTGGCCGTGAGATTGGTGATTTCGCTTTCGTTAAAGGCAGCGTTAAAACCAATGACCCATGCGTAGCGATTGGATTTTATCAGATTGGCATTGATGGCCAGCTCTACTCCTTTTACTTCTACATTCCCCACATTGGTAAGAATGGTACCGCTGAAATTACTGCCGGCCGGTATAGGCGTAACATTCAACAGGTCTTTGGTTTTCTTGAAATAAAAATCAATGCTACCGTTGATGCGGCTATTGAAAAAGCCATAGTCGATACCGGCATTATAGGTAGCAGTTTGTTCCCATTTAATGGTGGCATCATAAGCCCGGGGTGTACCCATGCTGTACCAGTTATTGCCAAATTGAACCAGTGAGCCATTGCCACTGAGTGAATAGGTAGAGAGATAAGGATACAGATCTATACCATCCTGATTGCCTGTAACACCATAGCTCAACCGCAATTTTAGATCAGATAAAGCCTTTAGTGACTGCAGGAAGGGTTCCCTGCCCATTTGCCAGGTGAAGGCCAGGGAGGGGAATACGCCCCAACGTGTATCCGGTGAAAAGCGCGATGAACCATCGGTACGGATGGAAGAGGCCAGGATATATTTATTATTGAAAGTGTAGATCAATCGGCCGTAATAGGATATCAGCGTATTCTCCGGCTTGTCGTTGGCAAACAAAGGTTTGCTGCCGGGGATGGTATCGCCATTTGCACGAATATTGGGATAATTATCGTTGGTGGAAAGGTTGTTGTAATAACCATAACCGGCCGTAAAATTGATATTGCTATTAATAGCCGCTATATCTTTTGTATAGTTCAGGTAAAACTCTCCCACCTTGTTGTTGATGGAATTGGAATATTTATTACGCTGGCCGCCGTCCAGGAAATTCTGGGCAGCAAAGGCGGGTACATCGGTGGTGCCCTCTCCTCTGGCCACATCGTATCCCAGGTTCAGGTTGGCATGCAGTTCGGGCAGGAAATGAAAACTGTAATCGAACTGTATATTACCATAACTTCTTTGCACATTACTATTGTTATGATACAATTCCAGCAGGGCTAACGGGTTGCGTGGCGCCAGTTTATTCAATGTAACACTGCCGGTATTGGGATCAACAGAAGCCCACTCGAAATAATCCCCATAAGGCGAAGGCGCATGTACCGGTTGTGTGGGATCGAACCAAACTGCCGAACTGATGGCCGCATTGTTGGCAAAGCGGCTTTTGTTATAGGCGCCTTTGAGATTGATGTCTATTTTCAGGTGGTCGTTCAGCAGGCGCGGACTTAATAAAACACCGCCGCTTATGCGTTGCAGCCTGTCTGTACGCAAAATACCCTCCTGGTTCAGGTACCCCAGCGATAGCCGGTACGGCGTATTTTTTGCAGAACCCGATACGCTGATATTATTATCGGTGCTGATGGCTGTTTGGTAAATTTCATCCTGCCAGTCTGTATTGGCATTACCCAGCAGGGATTTATAGGTATGTACATTATCGAATGTGCCGCCACCCAGCGAATCCACATAGCGCCTGAAATCGTCGGCCGATTGCACGTTCAGCTTTTTGGCGCGCATGGAAGCCGACACCTGTGTTGAAAAATTGAACTGCGGACTACCCGCGCTTCCTTTTTTAGTAGTGATGATGATAACGCCATTGGAAGCGCGTGAACCATAAATGGCGGTTGCCGCCGCATCTTTCAGCACGGTAAAAGAAGCAATATCGTTGGGATTAATGAGGCTTAGTGGGTTGGAGGCGCCGTAAATATTGGTCACATTCAGGGGAACACCGTCTATCACAATCAACGGATCGTTGCTGGCATTCAGCGAAGCGCCACCCCTGATGCGTATCACACTGCCCGCACCCGGCGAACCACCATTGCTGGTCACCGTTACACCGGCCACCTTACCGGCTATCAGTTGCTCCGGTGTGGTGATCACCCCCTGTTGAAAATCTTTGGCGGTTACCGTAGCAATGGAGCCGGTAAGTTCTTTACGTTTGGTGGTACCATAACCTATGACCACCACATCGTTGAGGGTGGCGCCGGTGGATAATAGTGTAACGGATACTTTTTCCTGTGCCGGCACCTGCATTTCATCGTAACCCACACGCATTATGACCAGGGTGGCGCCGGCGGGTGCGCTAATGGTAAACCGGCCTTCGGCATCGGTGGTGGCGCCTTTGGCGGTACCGGAAATTTTCACGGAGGCCAGTTCAACAGGATCGCCTTTTTCGTTCTTCACAACACCCGATACCTGTATATCGGGTTGTTGAGCTTGTACGGTAAGCAGCCCCAGGCAGGCGAAGAATAGTAGCAGCCGGTTTTTAGTTAGTCTCATATTGACAAGTTATTAGTAGTTGATGACCATCTGGTCTGAATCGTTTTTTAGTACGGTGGTATGCACGGGTACGGTGCAGGCAGGCGCCAGGGCGGTGGCATCCATCACCACCATTCTTTCCGATGGCCACGATGCCTGCATACCATGCAATGCCAGCTTTATAAAGTTGAATTTGGAAATACCATTTACTTTTTCCAGGGTTATTTTCCGGTTTACCGGATCGAAGCGGATCAGTCGCCGGTAATACTGCCCCTGTTCATAGGCATAAGTTGATCCATCATCTTCGTAATAATTGAATTCGGTGGGGTGAGCACCATTATAGATATGCAGCGTGAGGGTATCGGATGGCTGTTCACCCGTATGCTGCACCAGCGATTGCATGGGAATAATGCTGCCGGATTTTACATATACCGGAAGCAGGTCGTTGGATAGTTCAATCAGTTGCTCGGTAGCACCCTGCTGCAACTGGTCGGTATAGAGGTTGTACCACTCGCCCTGGGGAAAATATACTTTGGCAAATGCCTGTTGCGAGGTCTGCGGCATTACCAGCAGCGCCGGTCCAAACTGGTATTGGTTTTGAAAATCGGGTTTGTACACGGCATCATCATGGGTATAATCAATAGCCAGAGATCGCAATACGGGCATGCCGCTTTGGGTAGCCTCGTAAAAATTGGAATACAGGTATGGCAGCATGCGGTAGCGCAGGTTAATATAATTACGTACAATTTCCAGTACATCTTCACCAAAGGTCCAGGGTTCGGCGGCTTTTGAATTCAAACAGGTATGGTTCCTGAAATAAGGAATAAATGTTCCCAGCTGCATCCAGCGGGTATATAATGCAGTTGTGGGATTACCGGTAAAGCCACCCACATCCATCCCGGCAAAGGGTACACCGCTCATGCCCAGGCTGCTGAGCAAACGCACGCCGGCCAGCATATGGTCGTCTTCGGCGCGATTGTCGCCGGTCCATAATGCAGAATACCGTTGCAAACCTGCATAACCAGCCCTTGTTAAAATAAAGGGTCTTTTTTGCAAAGCAGTTCGGGCGCCTTCATAGCTGGCGCGGGCCATTTGTAAACCATAAACGTTATGGCCTTTCAGGTGGGTGGTAGTATGGCCATCGTAGTTAAACGACACATTGTCGGGCATTTTTTGTCCCCAGGTGGCAATCTCGTTCATATCGTTCCATATGCCTGCTATGCCTGTATTGGTGAGCACGGGCATTTGTTGTTTCCACCATTGGCGGCCTTTTTCGCTGGTGAAATCAGGGAAATGGCACCAGCCGGGCCATACTTCACCGGTATAGGGACGGCCATCGGGATATTTCAGGAAAATATTTTCTTTCAGTCCACTGGTATAGGCGGGATAACCTTCTTCCACTTTGATGCCCGGATCAACGATTACGGTGGTTTTGAAACCCATTTTGTTGAGAGCAGCGATCATGCCCGATGGATCGGGAAAACGCTCCTTATTCCAGGTAAATAATTTATAGGCATCCATATAATGAATGTCGAGCGTGATGCCATCGGCGGGTATCTTTTTATCGCGCAGGGTTTGGGCAATACGCAGTACTTCCCTATCCGGAAAATAGGAATAGCGGTTCTGCTGGTAACCCAGGCTCCAAAGAGGTGGCATGGGCATACGGCCGGTTAGCCAGGTATAGGAACGGATGATGCCAGCCATCGATGAATGATAAATAAAATAATAGTTCATTTCGCCGCCCCGTGTGCCAAAGGAAGCAAAGCGGTTGTTGCTGGCGCCGAAATTAAAATCGCTCTGCCAGGTATTGTCGAAGAAAATGCCATACTGCAGGCCGTGGTGAATACCTATATAAAAAGGGATGGTGCTGTACAGGGGATCGGCCTGCACGCTGTAACCATACACATCGGAGTTCCAGTTGGTATATCCGCTGCCGCGCCGGTCGAGGTTGCCGTTTTTTTCGCCCAGGCCTACAAAACGCTCGCCCTCCTGCATATGTTTATAGGTGGTTACCTGGGTGCCTATCCAGGAACTGCCGAGACCGGGCTCGTCTTCATTAATCAGTCGGTCGTCGGGGGTATAAAAACTGATGGAGAATGGCGATCGGGTGATCCGAACTTTGAGGGAATCGGTTTGCAAACGGATCTCCCCGTTGTTTTGCGTGATGTGCATTTTCCCTTTTTCGGGGCTGGCCACCACGGCATAGGAAAAGTCATCCTGGAAGGGTTGGTTGTGTATTCTTACCCTGATCACCGAGGGGCTGAACATGGTAACCCGTACCCAGGCATGGGTGGTTTGCAGATCAAGTTGATTGGCCGAGCTGCTGATCTTTTTTACAGCCCCCACCGGCACCACGGCATCTTGTGCATGGGAGCAATAAAGAGAGAGTACGGCTACAAAGAACAGGAACAATTTCATACAGCTTTCGTTAATTGAAAGCTTAAAGTAACGATGATGCGGAAGCGGCATCAAGTTTTAAAAGCGGTATGGAAAAAATAGAACGGGAAAAGGTGATTGGTTGAAATATAAATATTTGTTTTACAATTAATTAAAAAAATATTATAAATTTTTTATATAGAATAAATTCCGACGGCGATCACCCCTTTATCTGCATCAGTTTTTGTTCAAAAGCATCGCCCGGAACGATGGCTTTGTTCTTAATACGCGACTTATAACTGTATATAGTCTTTACGGAATACTCCATGATGCGGGCAATCTTTTCCGGGTCGGTTACCCCCATGCGCATGAGGGCAAAGATGCGCAGATCGGTGGTGAGCAGTTCCCCGTCTTTCAGTACAATACGTTCGTCTTCACGCAGCAGGCTATTCACTTCCTGTACAAAATTGGGAAAGAGTTTTATAAAGATGCGGTCGAAACTGAGCAGTAGCTCCTCTTTTTCCCGGCGGGTATCTATCTTATTCAAAAAGAAACGAATATCATCGTAGCGCTTCTCCTGCAGTTTTTGTTCGATGGTGTTTTTCAATTTGGCCAGCCTGGTATAAAACTCCGAATCCACATCAAAAAAATAACCAATATATTCTTCTTTTATTTTATTGGCCTCCTGCAGTTGCTCGTTGGTTTCTTCCAGTTGTTTGTTCACAGCCTGCTGCTGCAAATTGGCTTCTTTTAATGCCTGCTGGGTGCGTTTCAATGCCTTCACCTGTTTTAATACAATCCAGGCCAATACCACCAGGGCTATTACCAGCAGGGTAACCACCACGGCATATTTAATGAGCAGATTTTTCTGCGCTTCAATGCCGTTGATGCGTTCCCCTTCGATCAGGGGCAGAATGGAACTGGCCTGCAGCTTGCGCTGGCGTGCGCCGTAAAAGGCGGCATTCGACACGGCGTTCTCGATGCACATGGCGGCATGTTTCAGGTCGCCCTTTTTATACAGCAATTCCGATAAATGAAAAATGGCCACGGTTTCCTTGGTGCTCGACCGGATGTCGGCCATGGTGGCGCGAATCAGCAGATCGATGGCCTTGTCGATATCCCCATCCTGCAAATAAATGGCGCTGAAGGTGCTGGCAGTGAGCGCCAGCTGGTGATCGTCAAGATTTGAATTAGCCAACAGTTTCGAGAAAAAAGCAGCGGCCTCCTGTTTTTTATCCTGTTTGAAATTTTTGAGGCCACTATAATAATTGTATTCAAAGGAAGCCGTGTCGCAAAAAACAAGCGCCGAATCGAGGTAAGTATTGCCCTTGATATCGTAATCAACAGAATGGAAATTGTCGCCTGCATAACCAGCCAGGTCGTAATAATATCTTCCCCACAGGGCATAATATATTCCTTTCAGGGTATCGGGTACCTGGCGGGTGCTGAGCGAATACAACGAGTCGTAGGTTTCTTTATACAAACCGGCAGAAAGGGTAATAAAACAAAGGTCCAGTTGCGCGGCGGTCATGCGCAGCTCATCATGGAGGGCGCGGGCAGTCTGTATGCTTTTGATGGCATAGGTACAGGCCGAATCGTAGTTGAATACTTTGTAGGCTTCGCAAATCAAACGATACTGGTTGTAAACGGCCGGCAGTGACGCACCTGCTGTAGGTAGCCCTTGTTTCAGGCGGGCGATGGCATCCATACGCGCCTTATCGAATTCAGGAGATTGTTTGATGATACGGCTTAATTCCACCATCAAACTATCATTTCCCGCACCAAGGCCATGCAGATACACAAATAATAAAAGGCCGGCAAGCAGTTGTTTCAAATTGTATTGTTTTTGGCTGTTCCGGCAGCTAAGATAGAATTTTGCCATGAGCCGTTCAACAAGTACAATCCGGGTCTTTACCCCACCACTGCGCCCGCGCCATTATAATTTTGAGTTGCTTACAAACGCAATGCGTTTGCTATCCGGGCTCCAGCCGGGCACATTGATGGTGCCCTGCCCGCCATACACATATGCAATGGTCTTGGGTATGCCGCCGGTAGTCGGCATGAGGCGTATATACACTTTTTTATACCAGGGATGATCGGTGGGTCAATGTTGTTTGGATACGACAAATACATAATCCATTTGTCATCGGGTGAAATATGCGGGAACTGGTCGTTATTGAACCACATATTGGCGCCGGCGCCCTGCATGGTGTATTCCAGTGTTTGGGCATTGTATTGTACCATGCCCGGTATGGCAGGGTTGCCCAACAGGGATTGGGCGTCAAAAACGCCCAATCCCTGTTGGGCTGCAGCGATGTATGCTGTTGTCAGTAAAACGGCTACGACACAAAATTTTCTCATATGGCCTTATTTATGGGTCAGGTCGCCCCCCATTAATTTATTTGTAGACGGTGACGGGCTGAATGCTGCCATCTTCATTAAAGGTCAATTCCGTCACCTTCGCATTGCGTAAATGGGTTTTACCACTTTCCAGCGCATCGTGATAAAACATATACCATTTACCATTATGTTCTACAATGGATTCGTGGCTTGTCCAGCCTTCCACGGGTTGAAGTATCACACCCTGGTAAGTAAATGGTCCGTATGGACTGGAACCGGTAGCATAACAAATAAAATGTGTATCGCCGGTTGAGTAGGTGAAATAATACTTTCCATCTTTTTTAAATACCCAGGCGCCTTCAAAAAAACGTTTGTCGTTGTCTTTTTCCGTGAATGGCTCACCATTCTTGTCTACCAGTTGCACTTCCTTCACCGGTTCGGCAAAACTTTTCATGTCTTTGTTCAGTTTGGCTATGCGGGGCAGAATGGCTTTTTCTTCGGGTTTGCGGTTGCCGGCGGTGGAATCGTATTGATTGTTGTTCCAGCGCTGTAACTGGCCACCCCAAATTCCTCCGAAATACATATAAAAAGAACCATCATCATCTTTAAACACACAGGGATCGATGCTGTAGCTGCCCGTGATGGGTTCGTTTTCTGCCTTGAACGGCCCTTCGGGTTTGTCGCTGACGGCAACGCCAATACGGAATACATCTTTTTTATCCTTTACCGGGAAGTACAGGTAATATTTATTGTTGGCAAAAGCGGCATCGGGCGCCCATAACTGGCGTCCGGCCCAGGGAATATCTTTGATATGCAGTGCCACGCCATGATCGGTAACCTGGCCGCCTACCGAGTCCATAGACAGTATATGATAATCCATCATATTAAAATGACTGCCCAGGTCGTCTTCGGGTGTACCGGTAGCTGTATCGTGTGACGGATAAATATATATACGCCCATTGAATACATGCGCCGACGGATCGGCGGTGTAAATATGTGAAACAAGTGGTTGATGTAAGGGTTCTTTTTTAGCCGCCGTTGTTGTTTCCGGTTCGGCTTTATTGTCTTTTACTTCATCTGCACAGGAAAGCAGGGTAAATACAAGGGATGTACCTATTAAAACTTTTTTCATATTGTTGTTTATTGTTTATTCAAAAAATGGAATTCCGGGTATGGCATATTTCTTCATACCTTCTTCATTGATCTCTACGCCTATGCCGGGCTTTTCAGATAAGGTAATAAAACTGTCCTTTACCCATTCACCATCGTATGTAACGATTTCCTTAAACATAGGTTGTGTATGGAAGTAAGATTGCCATTCCATGATCATGAAGTTAGGCACAGAAGCGCAAACATGAGCACTGGCCATGGCGCCCAGGAAAGAGGCCACCATATGCGGCGCAAAAGGCACATAATATAAATTGGCCAGGTTAGCAATACGTTGCCCTTCGCCCAGGCCACCGCATTTTTGCAGATCGGGCATTACAATATCCACCGCCCCTATTTCCAGCATGCGACGAAAGCCATAAGCCAGGTAATGGTTCTCACCGGCGCAAATAGGCGTGCTGGTGCTTTCGGTGATGAGTTTGTAGGCCTCCACATTTTCGGCGGGGATAGGTTCTTCGAGCCACATCAGGTTCAGCGACTCTACTTTTTTGGCCACCGCCTGGCCGGTAACGGCGTCGTAACGGCCATGCATGTCGGCGCAGATATCTATATTAGGACCAACGGCTTCACGCGCCGCGGCCAGCTGGTCGTACATACGTTGCAGTTCGGCCGGGCTGGCGGTCCAGTTATAAAAATCATATTTATTGGGATCGTTGGCCTGGTCCAGGTCGAACTTAATGGCGTTAAAGCCCATCTTTTTGCTGTTGAGCGCTGCCTCGGCAAAATCTTTTGGGGTGGGCAGGTTGCGCTGGTACAGGGCGGTATCGCAATACACGCGTATCTTGTCCCGAAACTTGCCACCCAGCAACTGGTATACAGGTAGCTTAAGCGCCTTGCCCGCCAGGTCCCATAAGGCCGATTCAATGGCAGATAGTACGGCCACATACATACCGCTTTGGGCGCCCTGGAAAAAGCCTGATTTGCGAATGTCTTCAAAAAGACGGTACACATTCAGGGGGCTTTTGCCTTTGATGCGTTGTCCGAAATTTTTTACCAGTTGATAGGTACCGGGAATGGCATCCACTCCTTCGCCGCAACCCCATATATCCTGGTTGGTATATATTTTTACAAATACACTACCGCGTATATAACCGCATTTTACATCGGTTATCTTTAAATTGGAAGGTGGGGAGCTTTTTGGCGTACGCTCGATGGCCTGCTCGTACTCCCGTCCAAAACCGGCCAGCGGGCTCAGCAGGGTGGCCATGGCGGCTTTTGATACAAATGATCTTCTTTTCATTGCAGTTGAGTTTAAGTGTTTACCAGGTCCTGCCTTTCAGGAATTCCTGTATCTGGCTTTTGGGCACAGGCAGCTCGTTTATATGTTCATTCAACCATTTAGAGAAATCCCTTTCAATCTCGTCGCTCCAGCGCGAATCGATTTGTCCGGGTGTGTATTTCCCTTCGCGTAACCGCTGGTGTCCGAACATATCACGCAGCCGCACGATCTCGGAAGTTTTTACCACTTTTTCGGCCAGGTGGGGTGGAATGAATATCACACCGCCATCACGGCCCAGCACCACATCGCCGGGCATAACGGTGGCCTTGCCAATGCGGGTGGGTTGGTTGATACCCACGAGCGTGGTATTCAAATCACCATCGGGATTGTTCAAATGATGGGATGGATGGTAACTGCGGAAAAAAGAAGTAAAGGAACCGATCTCTTTCAGGCCACGTATGTCGCGAATGGCGCCATCGTATACAATGCCATTGCCGGTTTTGGCATAGATGGAATTACCCAGGTTGTCGCCAATGGTGGGACCATCTTCGTAGGCGCCAAACTGGTCTACCACATATACATCCCGTTTTACCAGCAGATCAATGGGCCAGGAGTTTTGGGATTTCACTCTTTTATCGCGTACGCCAAATTGGTCTATCACGCGATGAATATCCGGCCGGCCGGGCACAAAGATGGCCGTGACCGCGCGGCCCACCAGCACACTATCGGGGTTGATGGTTTTCCATTCCCCATCGTACTGGTGTTTGTAATTTTCATTGCGTAATACGGCCCAGGCTTCTTCCAGCGTAACCTGCTTCATACGGTCCAGCAGGCTGTCGGGCACTTTGGGCCGTCCGTCGGGAAAACGTTCCCCTTTCCATTCGGGTGTGAGGGCAATCAGTTGATCGCGGGTGATCTGTTGGCTGTGTACACTGCAGGTGATGAGCAAAAGCAGGCACAGCATTTCATATTTCAATCGTTGCATAAGAAAGTTTTTAAGACAATGAGGAATGTGCTTGCTGCCTGATATTATTTTTATCCAACGGTTTGTCTTTGGGTTGCCGGTTATGCCACCAGCTGGCCAGGGCCGAACCGGTAACATTCATCAGGGGGCCGAATACGGCAGGCGCCAATCCCACCGTAGCAATCTTGCCCATTTCTTTGGCAATACCAGATGCCAGTCCGCCATTTTGCATCCCCACTTCAATGGCAATGGTGCGGCAATCGCTTTCAGGCATACCAAAGAGGCGGCCCGACCAATACCCTAACAGATATCCGCAGGTGTTATGTATCAATACCAGGCCAATCAATGCCGGGCCTATCTTCAGCAGACTATCGCGACCGGCCGCTACAATAATCACCAATATAAAGGCAATACCTGCCATGGACACGATGGGCATGGCATCGTCGAGCCATTTCGATTTGCCTCTCAATAGCCGGTTGAATAGCAAACCCGCTCCAATGGGAATGATGATCATCTGGATGATCTCCCACATCATTTTAAATACGTCTATCTCAACCAGGGCGCCTGCCAGCAGTTTCATTAATACCGGTGTTACAAAGGGCGCCAGCAGGGTGGTGATAGAGGTGATGGTGATGGAAAGCGCCAGGTTGGCCTTGGCCAGGTACGACATGACATTCGATGCCAGCCCGCTGGGTGAACAGCCGATCAATACAATACCTGCAGCTATTTCCGGAGGAAAATGGCTCAGCGATGCCAATGTGAAACCAATTAAGGGCATGATGGTAAATTGGCTCATTACGCCAATGAGCACCCCCTTGGGTTGTTTCACCACGCCTGCAAAATCTTTCAGGCTCATGGCTGTGCCCATGCCAAACATGATGATCTGTATTAAAGGAATGATCAGGTCGCTGAGCGCCAGGCTGCCCCATCGTTGAAAATACCCGGGATGATAGAGCGCTATGGTCACAGCGGCAAATATGATCACCGTAAAGGAAAGCCCTTTCAAAAAGCGGTTGCTCCTGAATGCCATGGCCAGGCATACAAAGAACAAGGCCAGTATCCAGCCGCTTACCGTATGCAGGTTCAGCAGGGTTGTGGTCAGGTAGGTGACCAACAGTGCGCCGGCTATTGAATAAAATACCGTTGAACGTTTCATAAGCAATCGTATTAATATTAGCTCCACAACCTGTCCCAGGAACGTACTTTATCCCATTCGGGCGTAGGCGCAAAGAATGTTTTGTTTTCCGGGTCCAGGTGTTTTTTGATTTCATCTTCCACCAGTTCAATGCCCAATCCCGGTGTTTCGGGCACGTGTGCAAATCCGTTTTCGGTAAGCGGTTTTCCGTCTTTTGTTTTTACCAGTTTGGGCCACCATTCCAGGTCCACGCTGTGGTGTTCCAATGCCATGAAGTTTTGTGTAGCAGCGGCGCAATGCACGTTGGCCATAAACGATACCGGTGTGCCGGCAAAATGCATGGCCATGGCCACACCTTTTTCTTCGGCATAATCCCCTATCTTTTTTGTTTCCAGTAAACCGCCTGAAGTGGCCAGGTCGGGATGAATGATATCCACCGCACGCTCATCACAGAGTTTAATGAATTCTTCTTTTAGATAAATGTCTTCACCCGTGCTGGTGGGTGTTTCAATAGCGCGACTGATCTCTTTCCAATGCTCGGTTAAATGCCAGGGCACCAGGTCTTCGAGCCAGGCGAGGCGGTATTTTTCAACCGCCCTGCCCAACCTGATGGCGTTATTGGCGTCGAAGTGACCATAGTGGTCAGAAGCCAGGGGTATCTGGTAACCAACTGCTTCGCGTACCCTGGCTACATAACTGGTGAGTTCTTCCAGACCTTTATCGGTGATCTGCACCTGTGTGAGCGGATGCAGGGCGGCGCCATAGGTCATTGGCTCATTGGTCCACTGGCGGCCTACATCCCAGAAATTGGAATTCACAATGGTGCCGGGTATATCTTTTACCAGCTCGATGCCAAAATCCATTTTTAAAAAGGTGAAGCCTTTTGTTTCAAGACGGTCTTTCATTTTGGCGGCAAAGGCAGCCGGATCTTTAACCTGTGGTGTATCGGCATATAATCTTATCTTATCACGGTACTTGCCGCCCAGCAACTGGTAGCAGGGCACATTGTAGGCTTTACCCGCCAGGTCCCACAGCGCCATTTCCACGGCACAAACGCCCCCACCCTGCCGGGCATGAAAACCGAATTGTTTGATGCGTTTGAATATCTGTTCCACATTGCAGGGGTTCATGCCCAGTATCCTGCTTTTGAGGAAAAGCGCATAACGCCAGTCGGCGCCGTCACGCACTTCCCCATAACCCGATATGCCCTGGTTGGTATCTATACGAATGATGCTGCACCTGCCCGGGTTCATGACCGTGGCATAACGCATATCAGTAATCTTTAGATCGGAAGGGTTGCTGAGGCGGTTTACTTTGGATGTGCTTTGCGCAATGGAATCTTCTATGGAGCTGAACATAAAGGCGCCGAGCGAGAGGCCGCCCAGGGTGGCGTTCTTTAAAAAGGAGCGGCGGCTGCTATCGGCGGGTGCCGGATCGGGATCGGGTTCTTTGAGGCCCAGTTTGGCGAGGTATTCATGTGATGGTGTCATAGCAAGATCATTTTTAAGGTTGGGAAATTACCAGGTACGGTCTTTCATGAATTGATCCAGTTCCTGGCGGGTCATCGGCAGTTTATCGGGATTGTCGTCGAGCCATTTCAAAAAATCTTTTTTTATTTCGTCTGTCCATTGACTGTCTATCTGGCCGGGTGTGTACCTGCCTTCTCGCAGGCGCTGGTGGCCAAAATCATCACGCAGGGAAATGAATTCGGCCGTAATCACCACTTCTTCGGCCAGGTGGGCGGGGATGAATACCACGCCGCCTTTTTTGGCCAGCACCACATCGCCCGGCAATACCGTGGCGCGGCCAATACGAATGGGTACATTGATGCCGGCCAGCATCATTTGCTGAATGTAGGAAGGGTCATAACCTTTTATCCAGGCATTGAAACCTTTGATCTCTTCCAGGCCTTCCACATCACGCACCGAACCGTAGAAGATGACGCCTCGGGCCGATTTGGCGTAAATGGCGTTGCCCAGGTTATCGCCAATGAGGGTGCCATCGACTATTTTCCCGTAGCTGTCGGCTACATAAATGTCTCCGTTCTTTAATACATCGATAGGCCATGAGTTGGTATTGCCGATGCGGCCTTCGGTTTTGCCTTTGTCGTTGATTATTTTATCGAAGTCGGGGCGCAGCGGCATGTATTGTGCGGTGACTGCGCGTCCCGTCATGACGGAGTCGGGATGGATGACCATCCAGTCGCCTTCGAACTGGTTGTGGTAGCCTTTGTTACGGAGTATGCCCCAGGCTTCTTCGAGGTGCACCTTTTTGAGGCGTTGCAGGATGCGGTCGGGTACCTGCGGGCGGCCGTCGGGCGCGCGCGGGCCTTTCCATTCGGGCGTCAGCGAAGTGATTTGCGCTGGCGTGAGGGTCACTTGTTGGGCGTGCACCAGGGTGCAGCACAGGACAAGCAGGGAGAGAAATGACTTTTTCATATAGCAGAATTGAATTGTTTTCTCCGTCGACCAGGTTTCGCGGGGGGATGGGGGCTCCCGCCTTCGGCAACTGTTTACCCCCGCGTATGTTTCTGTTGCAGATTCCCTATCGCCTCAAACTCCTCAAACAATTTCCCACTCAACCTTTCAAAAATTCCAAAATAATCAGCATACACGGCATGGTGCTGCTTATTCGGCCTGTACGTATCCGGTAGCTCCACGGCCTCCACGGCTTCATCCAACGACTTAAATATCCCCATCTCTGTTGCGCTCAACAAATAAGCTCCAAAGCTTACGCTGTGAAAATTCCTGCGCAACCGCACAGGCCTGTTGAACATATCGGCAATCATTTGCGTGCAAAAAGGAATGGTGCCAAAACTACCGTTCACCGACAGACTTTTGATATTCCTTTGCCCGGCCAGACTTTTACCTATACTATATATTTCATACAAAATGCCCTCGATGGTAGCCCGCACAAAATGCATACGCTCGTGTTTGATATTCAGGCCAAAATAGGCGCCACGCGCATTGGCATTCCAAATGGGGGCGCGTTCGCCCAGCAGGTAGGGCAGGAACAATAGGCCGTCTGAACCCGCGGGCACCTTGGCTGCTTCTTCTATTAATTGCTCCATGCTTTGCTCTAAGTCGAACGGGTTTTTAAAATCCCCAAACTGCCGTGTAAACCATTCGAAAATAATACCGCCGTTATTGGTGGGTCCGCCGCTTACATAACAGCCTTCGGTAAGCAGGTAATTAAAGAAACGCATTTGATCGTCCTGCAATACGGTGGGCCCCATTACCCGCACAGCGCCGCTGTCTTCAATGGTAATGGTGGCCTTACCCTCTCCTTTTACGCCATCGCCTAAGGTGGCCAGGCAACCATCGCTGCTGCCAATGAGAATTTTGGTATCGGCAGAAAGTCCCAATGAATTTTGATACGCTTTTTTCAGTTTACCTGCCGAGGCAAATACGGGCGCCAGCTCCGGCAATTTTTCGGCCTTGATGCCGGCAAACTGCAGGGCATCGGACTCCCATTTTATGGAATGAATGTTCAGCAAACCGGTTGCCGATGCCAGGCTGTAATCGATCATATACTCGCCGGTAAGCTGATGAATAATATAACTTTTTATAGACAGGAACTTGCTGGTTTGGCGAAAACGCTCCTTATCACGGTCTCTGATCCACGTAATTTTCAGCAATGGGGACATGGGATGAATGGGTGTACCGGTTGCTTTGTGCAGCACTTTTCCCAGCGGAGCATTGCGCAGTTCCTGTGCTTCTTTTTTGGCCCGGTTATCGGCCCAGGTAATGGCATTACCCAGCGGTATGCCGTTCCTGTCAACGGCCAGCAGGCTGTGCATGCTGGAGCTGAAACAAATGCACACCACCTTATATTTTTTTGGATGTATGCTTTCGTTGAGCAGGTTCTTCAGCACATACAACATGGTAATAAAGATCTGTTCAGGGTCCTGCTCGCTATGGTCTGGTTCGGTATGAAAGGTGGGGTGATAACCTTTCAGGGAACCAATCACCCGGCCGTTGAGATCAAAGGCAAATACCCTTACCCCGTTCGTGCCTAATTCTATGGTGATGATGCACTTCATAAAAATTATTTATTGCGCAAATGATTTTTCCTGAATTCACTGGGCCGGTAACCCGTGAGCTTTTTAAACGTGGTTGAAAAATGCTGCGATGAATAAAAACCGGTATCCAACGCTATATCGGTAACACTGATATCGGGCCTTTTCAACATTTTAATGGCTTCTGAAATGCGGATATTGATCAGGTAGTTGATGGGCGAAAAACCCGAATAACTTTTCACCCGCTCGGTAAACAGGGTGGTGCCAAGTCCCACGAGGGCCGCCATTTCCTCCACGGTCCATTGGTGCGAAAGATTTTTCCGCAACAATTCTTCCAGGTGCATGAAGGTTTTGGGGAAGTCGCGGCCGGGATGGTGCTGTTTGGTCATTTGCCTGGTGAGCTGTATAAACAGTTCATCTACCTGGTGATTGATCCTGGCCTGGTAACCGATCTCCTGCCCAAACAGTTCTGCGTGTATACATTTCAGTATCCTGCCGGCCTCGTTGAATTTGGATAATACCGGTGAATTGTTCAGCAACAGTATTTTACCAATAGCCGCCCCTTCGCTGTCAGAGAGGCCGCTCCACTTACCCGGCAGCATGTCGCCATTGTCGTTTTTTTCTATACCTATATGTATCCAGGTGAAGGCGCCTATTTCCAGTACGCCGTTATCGCTGCCAAAAAACTGGCCTGGTAATATCAATACCACATCGCCCGGGTAACAAACATGTAACTGCTGATTGATGCGCCATTCGAATTTGCCCTCCATTATATAGTATATGCGAATATTTTCCGTTGCCGTGGTAAGAAATGTGTTGAGCTGGATAGCGCCATTTTTTCGTATGCCCACTTCGTGGATATGCGGAAACAACCGCAACTCCGACGACTTCCCTTGTTGTAGCACGAATTGATTCATATGACGTTATCTATATATTGGCGCAATCTTTCCTGTTATCCGGGATGCGTATATAAAGAAAGGAAATTTATTGTTGCTGCATGTACAAAATTCAACACTGTTTTATTTTGGAAGTTTGAGAAGTAAATACCGGATAATTTTCCTATTGTAACGATTACTCACCAAAACAACTTGCCGATATGAAAAGTTATTCAAAGGGCAGGCACCCTGGTTTAACCAGGTTGTTGCTTATATGCACTCTCCTTCTGTTTTTTTCAGCTACCCACGCACAAACGGTTACAGGCACAGTGTCAGATGAATCAGGCAATAAACTTCCACGTGTTTCCATAGTGGTAAAAGGCACCAACCGGGGTACCACCTCCGATGCCGATGGCAAATTCTCCCTTGCAGCTTCAGGTAATGCAATACTTGTTTTCAGTTCGGTAGGATTCAAAACTACTGAAATGCAGGTTTCAGGCAGCAATGTACTTAATGTTGTGCTTACCGCCGACAACCTGGAAATGGGCGAGGTGGTGGTCACAGCCCTGGGTATTAAAAAACAATCCAGAGCATTGGGTTATGCAGCCACCAGCGTAAAACCTGAAGAACTATCTGTTAACCGGACATCGAACGTGATGAATGCGCTGCAGGGCAAGGTGGCCGGTGTAAATATATCTTCGCTGGGTACAGGTCCGGGTGGTACATCCAAGATACGTATTAGAGGACAATCTTCCATCGCAGGACAAAACAATCCACTGATTGTTATCAATGGGGTACCGGTAGACAATACCAATTTCAACGACAATACCATTTCCGTTAAAGGCGGTGGTGTATATGCCGATGGCGGTGATGGATTGTCGAGCATTAACCCCGATGACATTGAAAGCATGACCATCCTGAAAGGTGCCCCGGCTTCGGCGCTCTATGGTTCACGCGCCAAAGACGGGGTGATTATGATCACCACCAAAACAAAGGGCAAGACAAAGGGTTTAGGCGTTACCTATAATTTGAACTATACCAACGATACGCCGCTTGATTTTACCGATTACCAGAACGAATACGGGCAGGGTGAAAATGGCGAGCGGCCTACATCGGTGAACCCCACATCGGGTCAATGGTCTTTTGGTGAAAAGTTTGCGCCCGGTATGACGCATATCCTGTTCAATAACCTGGAGGTACCCTATCAACCGCAGGGCAGCCGCATCAGGGAATTTTACCGCCACGGGCAAAATTTGTCCAATACGGTGGCTATGGAATACAGCAACGACAAAGGCGGCATGCGCCTCTCGCTGAACAATACCGATAACAGAGGTATCATGCCCAACAACTCCTTCAATCGCAAATCGATGAATTTGGGTTTTAGCTATAATGTAACGGAGCAATTCATGTTTATGGGCAACGTGAATTATTCCCGCGAAAGCAATAACAACCCGCCAAATATTGCCAACCAGGATAACTCGATTCCCACTACCCTGATGTCTATGTCTACCTCCATGCCCCTGCGTGTACTGGATGAAAACAAATACAATGACCAGGGCAATGAATACAGTTGGTCCAGGTTTACCAACCGCACCAACCCTTATTGGGTGCTGGCCAAACAATTTCATAATATCAAACGCGACCGTATTTTCGGGAATGTGGCCGTCAAATACAATATACTACCCTGGCTGAGCATACAGGGACGGTTTGGACAGGACTACTGGTCGCGTGATGAGGCTGTAAACAATTTCCCTACCGGCCATGCATCCCGTCCTGCGGCGCCTCCCGGTTTTGTAAATGGTGTGTTCACCCAGGAAGCAAGACGTTTTCGTGAAACCAACCTCGACTTCCTGATCAATGCCACTAAAAAATTCGGCAACCTGGATGTGAACTTTAATGGCGGCGGCAACCAGATGCGCAAACGCTCAGACATCAATAATGTAGTAGTTACCGACTTTATCATCCGCGATTTGTATACCGTGCAGAACGGTCGCGCAAAAGATCCTGTATACACGTTGATAGAACAGGGCGTCAACTCATTGTACAGTTCAGTGGAACTGGGCTGGCAACAAACTTTCTATTTGACCGGTACTGTACGTAACGACTGGTTCTCTACCCTGTCGCCGGCCAACCGAAGCATTCTGTATCCATCCCTATCGGGCAGCTATGTATTTTCGGAACACCTGCCCAATGTGGCCTGGTTGAATTTTGGTAAAGTGCGGCTGGGTTATGCCGAGGTGGGCAGCGATGGCGATGTGGCGCCTTATTCAGACCGTTTATTTTATACACCCAATGCCAATACCATCAACAATGCCGATGGCGTACCGGTTCCCATTGGCACCAGCAATATCATTTCAGGTACACCCACCGGAACTACCCTGCCGAATGCCGACCTGAAGCCCAGCCGCGTGGCCGAAACCGAGCTGGGTATTGAACTGCGCATGTTCAATAACCGCGTGAATGTTGACCTGGCTGCTTACCGTAAGATCACCAGCGACCAGATTGTGCTGGCGCAAATATCCGATGCATCGGGTTATTTGAACACCCCCATCAACAGCGGTAAAAGCCGCAACTATGGTTTCGAGGCACTGCTTAACCTGGTGCCTGTACGTAACAAGGATTTCACCTGGGAATTCACTGCCAATACTTCCTACAATATTACCAAAGTGTTGAGCATTATTACCGACAAACCGGGTGAACGCATCACTACCGGTACGCATGTGTTCAATGGCGAAACCAGGCATGTGGTGGGTGAAGAGATCGGGCAGATTGCCGGTTATGCCTATGCGCGGGACCCGAAGGGACAAATGATCTTTCAATCGAACGGCTTGCCGCAACGCACCAGCGATTTTGTTTTGTTCGGCAGCGCATTGCCCAAATGGGTAGGTGGTTTTATGAACAGCTTTAATTACAAAGGCATTCACCTGACGGTTTTCATCGATTATAAATTAGGCAACAAAATGTTGTCGGGCACCAATTTCAACGCTGTACGGCATGGTCTGCATAAGATGACCCTGGAAGGACGCGAAGGCGGTGTAATGGGCAAGGGTGTGGATGGCAATGGCAATCCCAACAGTGCCGTATCGCCCGTGCAAACCTATTGGGAACACCTTCGTTCGCAACAAATAGTGGAGGCCGTTATTTACAATGGTGGTTACTGGAAGCTGCGCCAGTTAACATTGGGTTACGATTTTACCAAACATGTTCCCGCCAATTGGCCCATCAGGGGACTGAAGCTGGACCTTGTAGCCAATAATGTGCTGATATTGAAGAAATGGGTGGATAATATCGATCCTGAAACATTTGGCTATGGATCAGATAACCAGGTAGGACTGGAATCGCCCGGTTTACCCTCTACCCGCAGCCTTGGCCTGAATTTAAACATTAAATTCTAACACCATCGACCATGAAAAAAATAATCCATTATAGCATAGCAGCACTGCTTTTATTTACAGCATCCTGCGAAAAAGGATTGGACAAACTGAATATCAACAAAACCCAATCCGACGGTCTGGACCCGGCTTTATTACTGAACCAGGCCATCATCAACAGTTCTTTCCCTGTAAAATCGCTGGTGTTTGATGTGGGCATTGTGCAACACATGGTAACGCCCAATGGCGGTGTACTGGCCGGCGCCAATTTCAACCAGGACAGTCGCGATGTAACCACCCCACCGTTATGGCCTGCTTATTACCAGGGTTCCATCAAGAATCTTTCAGATGCGCTGATTCGTTCGAAAGACATCCCGGACCGCAGCAATATGTTCAATATGCTGCGTATTTATCAATCTTATGTATTCATGGTTTTAACAGACGAATACGGGGAGATTCCATATACAGAGGCAGGCGCCGGTTTATCAGAGCGCCTGCTATTTCCGAAATACGACCGTCAACAGGATATATACACAAAGATTATACAGGAGCTTACCGAAGCTTCTGCCGCGTTGGATGCAGGAGGTACGATTGAAACCGGCGATATGTTGTACGCAGGGAATGTAGACAAGTGGAAAAAATTTGCGCATTCCCTGCTACTACGCGCCGGCATGCGGTTGAGCAAGATAGACCCTGCCAAAGCGCAAAGCACCGTACAAGCCGCTTTTGCGGCAGGCGTCATCACCGACAATGAAGACAATGCCCTGATACGTCACGATGCCAATTTCACCCAGCCCATCGGCAATACCTTAAACGGCAGTGAGGCCGCCAACTTTTATTTGGCCAAACCATTCGTAGACCAATTAAAGAACACCAATGATCCCAGGCTGAAAGCAATTGCCATACGCTATGTAGGCGCAGCCAGCGGTAACGGCCAGGCCGTGGATGTGGGCACCACCGATCCCGACAAACAAATAGGCATGCCGATAGGTTATGACAATGGCACCATAGTTGGACGGGCTACTGCTGATGGACTGGTAAGTTTTTATGAATACAGCCAGGTAGACCGACGCCGCATGGTGAAGATATCTTCGCCGGTATTTCTGGTAACAGCCGCACAAACCAACCTGTTGCTGGCCGAGGCCAGACATCGGGGGTGGATCACCGATGGCAATGCCGCCGATTATTTTTCCGCAGGCATTCGGGCGCATATAGAACAGATGGCAGCCTACGATCCCAAATCGGCTGTGCCGGATGACGAGCGTGATACCTATATGGCGAATAATCCATTGAGTGCGGGCAATGAATTGGAGCAGATCAATACACAGTACTGGATAGCTTCGTTTTTGAATGGCCCTGAAGCATTTGCTAATTTCAGGCGCAGCGGCTATCCGGCGCTTACTCCTAATCCTTACGGGCAGCCTAATAATCCTGATGTACCAAATAATACGTTTATCAGGCGGCTTACTTATCCCACTTCCGAATTGTCGGTGAATACCGCCAATGTGAATGAGGCGATTGAACGCCAGGGCCCGGATAAGTTGAGTACGCGGGTGTGGTGGGATAAGGAATGAGAAATGAAAAATGAAAAATGAGAAATAAGGAATGAGGAAGGGGATAAAATAGTTAAGAACAACATGATATAGGGAAAAGCACCGAAAGGGGCATATTAACGGCAGATTGATTAAAAACGAGAAAACGAAACCGCCCCGACTTTGCCTATGCCGAAGCTTTGCGGCCGGGTGCCGCCAGACTTTAGCAACGGCCAAAGGCGAACTAGGGGCGGTTAAATTGGTCCCATGAACACCAAAAAGAATTTACGCAGCAAAGACTGGTTTGGCCATTCAGACAAGATGGGCTTTGTACACCGTTCCTGGTTCCGCAACCAGGGATATCCAGATGATTATTTTATAGACAAACCCGTTATTGGTATTTGCAATACCTGGAGTGAACTCACCCCCTGCAACGGACACCTGAGGGAATTTGCCGAGATTGTAAAACGCGGAGTGATAGAAGCCGGCGGCTTCCCGCTGGAATTTCCAGTTACCTCACTGGGCGAAACCGTGATGCGCCCTACCACCATGCTATTCCGCAATCTGGCCAGTATGGATGTGGAAGAAAGCATTCGCGCCAATCCCATCGACGGTGTGGTATTACTCACCGGTTGCGATAAAACCACCCCATCAACCCTGATGGGCGCCTGCAGTGTTGACCTGCCCACCATCGTGGTGCCCGGCGGGCCCATGCTGAATGGCAGGTTTCGTGGTGAATGCATTGGCAGCGGTTCTTTTAACTGGCTGATCAAAGAAAAACAGGGCGTAGAGCAATATTCCGAAGAAGACATTCATGAGGTGGAAGTAGGCGTGGCGCGCAGTAACGGGCATTGTATGACCATGGGCACCGCTTCTACCATGGCCTGTATGGCCGAATCGCTGGGCCTTACGCTACCCGGCGCAGCGGCCATCCCTGCTGTGGATGCCCGTAAAAAGGTGATGGTGCAAATGGCGGGACGACGTATTGTGGAAATGGTACGCGAAGACCTGAAGCTTTCCAGAATACTTACCCGCAAAGCCTTTGAAAACGCCATTCTCGTCAATTCCGCCATTGGCGGCAGCACCAATTTTATCATTCATCTGCTGGCTATTGCCGGTCGTATTGGCGTGCCGTTAACGCTGGAAGATTTTGATGCCATTGGCAGCAAAGCGCCCCTGCTGGTAAACCTGAAGCCATCGGGCAAATATCTGATGGAAGATTTTTATTATGCCGGCGGGCTGCCCGTAGTGATCAGGGAAATGCAGGATTGGTTGCATAAGGATGTAATTACCGTAAACGGAAAATCACTCACAGAGAATTGCGCCAAAGCCACCTGTTATAATACCGATGTAATTGCCACCAGCGCACAGCCTTTTCAACACGAAGCGGGTATTGCCGTATTAAAGGGCAATCTTTGTGAAAATGGCGCCATCATTAAACCCTCGGCCGCTTCCTCGCATTTGATGAAACACCGTGGCCGGGCAGTAGTGTTTGAAAACATTGAAGACTATCATAAAAGAATTGACGATGACAACCTGGATATTGACGAAACCTGTGTGATTGTATTAAAGGGGGTAGGCCCTGTTGGCTATCCGGGCATGCCCGAAGTGGGTAATGTAGACCTGCCGATGAAGTTGCTGCAAAAAGGTGTGCGGGATATGATTCGCATTTCAGATGGGCGCATGAGTGGCACAGCGGGTGGCACGGTGGTATTGCATGTATCGCCCGAATCGTCGGTGGGTGGGGTGCTGGCGCTGGTGCAGGACGGCGATATCATTGAACTGGATGTAGCCGCCAGGAAACTGCACCTGCATATACCTGACGAAGAACTGGCCCGCCGAAAGGCCAACTGGCAACCACCGGCGCCCATGGCCGATCGGGGTTATGTAAAGTTTTATATCGATCATGTTCAGCAGGCACATCTGGGCGCCGACCTGGATATATTGCGCGGGGGGTCAGGGGCAGAAGTGACGAGAGATTTGCATTAGCATTTTATTCCTTCATCCTGGCGCGGAATTCGGCTTCATTGAATTTATTCACCGCGCAAAACTCTTTCACCGTTACGTAATCAGTTCTTTCCTTATCCAAAGCGGCACGGGTTCTTTGCAACAGTCGTTGCGCCGTGCGAATGTTGAGGTCAAGCACGTTGATGATGTCTTTGGTAGTGATCACAAACTTACCATTGGTTCTGTTGATCGGCGCAGTTTTTTTAGAGGCGGCTTTCTTCTTTGCCGGCGCGCTTTTCCTTGATGCAACTTTCTTCTTCGGGGCAGCTTTCCTGGTAGCAGCGCCTTTTTTTGAGGATTTTGTGGCCATAAGTAAACATTACGTTTAATGGTTAGTGGATGAACCTGTGAGGCAGGCGGGCAAGCATTAACCAACCCTCGCAGTACCTTGCAGATCCCTTTACCAGCTTGCTAATCAGTACCATTAACAATTCGAATTTACAAAATTTCCCATTCATGTGGTTTCGTTATACGAATTATACGACAGAACCGACTGGATACTCCCTGCAGACAATTACTTTGCGGTAAAGATTTGCTTTATCGCAAATCAACAGTGGTTACACACTGAAACTGCTTGAAACAGGTGTAAGGTTGACATTGATCACACTCGTATAAGGGCTGCCCCATCATGGTGAGGCGGCCATCGTGACCGGCGCCGGGCCTTCCAGGCGTGGGTAGCATCCCTAACAAAGGTTCCATAATACGATTTTTGGAGGGTTGGGGGGCCGCAGTATGAGTTGCCATAAGATGTTCAAAATATCCCGTACTTTGTACCCTAAACCAGCACAAAGCAGTGAAGAAAAAAGTTTCACTCAAGGAAGTCGCCAATCGCCTGGGGGTATCAATAGCACTGGTATCTTATGTAGCCAATAACCGGGAAAAGGAATTACGCATCAGCCCTGCTACGGTAAAAGAAATCCGGCATATGCTGAAGGTGATGGGCTACCAGCCCAACCAAATCGCCAAAAGCCTGAAAGGAGGCAAAACACATACTATCGGTCTGATCGTAGCAGATATTTCAAATTCTTTCTTTTCACATATAGCACGCATCATTGAAGATGAGGCACGCAAACATGGCTATGTGGTGATCTTTGGCAGCAACGATGAAGATGCAGGCAAATCGAAAGACCTGATACAGGCTCTGCTCAACCGCCAGGTAGATGCCTTTATCATTGCCCCTGCGGCCCATACCGAAAAACAACTGGCTGAACTGGAGCAACAGCATGTACCCTTTGTATTGATAGACCGGTATTTCCCCGATACCCAATACGATGTGGTGACCACCGACAACTTTAAGGCCGCTTATGAAGGTGTGCAGCACCTGTTACAACATGGCCATAAAAAAATTGCCGCCCTGGCCGATGATACTTACCTGGAACATATGCAGGAACGCAAAAGAGGCTATAAGGAAGCATTGAAATCGGCAGGCATCAAATTTAAAAGTGAATGGCTGCAACTGGCATCTTTCGAAAACCTGCAACAGGATGTGGGCAAGGCCCTGCAACACTGGCTGAAGCCAACCCCAAAGATCGATGCCCTTTTCTTTACCAATAACTGGCTGGCCATTGAAGGACTCAAACAACTAAAGCAAATGGGTATTCGTATACCCGATGATGTGGCGGTACTGTCGTACGACCAGTGCGATGCTTTTGACCTTTATAACCCACCCATTACACATATCAGCCAGTCGTTGAGCGAAATTGGAAGGGAGGCGCTGCGGCTGACGATTGAAAAGATCAATTCCTCTACCAAAATCATTCATACCATTAATATACCGGCCAGGCTGGTGATACAGGAAAGCTGCGGGGAAAAGGGAGTAAAAACCAAATAAAAGACCACCAATCACCTGTTTCAAACAAAAAACAATCCCGCGTTTTTCCGGCCTCGTAAAGACCCGAAAAACGCGGGACACTTGCAGATTACTGTGTAGAAATTTTAATACCCGTTATTCTGTCCCAGGTTTTTATTCTGGTCAGTCGCAATTTGCGGAATAGGCAATAATAACCTGTCCTGGTTTATGGGTTTACCCTTAGCAGCCAGCACGGTCAATGCGCGGTTGGTTCTTTTTAAGTCGAACCAGCGATGAAATTCCATAGCCAGCTCTACCCGGCGCTCATGCTCCAGCGCCAGTTCCAGCGTAGGATATTTGACCGAAGGATAGCCGGGTGTTCCATACAATGGCAGCCCCACACGCGCACGCACCCTGTTCATATACTGTGCATCGCCGGTAGCTTCGGTGAGCAAAAGCAACAGGTCGGCATATCGCAACACGATAAAATTATTGTTACAGGCCTCTACCCCACTTACGATAGGCGCATCCAGGTCTTTCCATTTTTTCTGGAATTTGGTAGCTATCCAGGTAGCACCTTTGTAGTAACCCAGTTCAAAGGAGGTATCGCGCCTGACATCGCCGGGCTCGTATTCATTGTACAGGTCGTCGGTAACCTGGTTGATGCCGCCGCCAAAACGGGTAATGGAAAAATTCTCGAAGGGCGCAAAGGCCGGCCAGTAACTGCTGAAAGGATTGTTGGCGCCACCTTTGTATTGAATTTCAAAAATGGATTCTTTGGTGTTTTTCTTGCTGTTCTCCGGCCCCCACAAGGAACCATAGTGCGGTAACAGGTCGTATTGTTTACCGCCATAATCGTTGTATACCTCCATGAGTACCTGCGCGGCAGCGATTTTATCGCCCATGGCCAGGTACACTTTTCCCAGCAGGGTTTTGGCGGCACCTTTGGAAGCCCTGCCGGGTGCGGCCACCCTATCGGGTGCAGGCAGGTTGGCGGCCGCTTCTTTTAAATCATCTACTATCAATTGGTATACTTCTGCCTGTGGCGAGCGGCCAATGGCAAAAGCCTCGCCGGCAGGAATGGGTTTTGTGATCAGTGGCAGATCGCCCCATAACTGCACCATCGCATAATAATACAAAGCCCGCAGGAATCGCATTTCGGCAATAACCCCTGTTTTATAACCGGCATCCAGGTCGGCATCCTGTATTTTATCTATAACAATGTTCACATGGTACAAAGAGGTCCAGGCTTCGTTCCAGAACTGGTTTACCTGGTTATTGGTAGCGGTAATGGAATAATCGCGGAAAGCGTATTTGTCGTTGGCGTTTACACTTCCGGTACCAGCTACGGTATATATGGTGGCATTGTCTGACAGCAGCTCACCGCAATACGAAATCATGCCCTGCGGGTTGTACATGGTATGCAGGGTGCTGTAGGCATTATTAACGGCCAGGTCGAAATCAGCCCTGGTCCTGAAAAAATTATTGGCATTGCTGTTGGATATGGGCGTCAGGTTGAGAAAAGATTTTTTACAACCGGCCAATACCATGATCGCAAAAATTATATAAATCCTCATAATGCAGATTTGAAAATTAGAGATCGAGTTTTACACCAAAGGTTACCGTTAATGGAATGGGATAACTGCCATAATCGGCGCCTACCATCAGGCCCGGCGGGAATGTGGTATTGGCCGTGGCGGCATCGGTACCGGTTGAATACATACTGTTCTCGGGATCGAAACCCAGGTAATTGCTGAACACATGCACATTCTCGGCATTTACGTATACCCGCAGGTTACGGAATGGTGTTTTGGATGCCAGGTGTTGTGGTATAGTGTATGATAAACGAATATTCCTGATGCGTACAAAGCTGCCATCTTCTACCCAATAACTGCTGAACTGAGTTTGCATACCCTTATACTCAGCATTGGGCTTGAAAGTTCTGCCATCACCCGGCTCCTGTTCCGACCGCCAGTAATTGTTGATGGCGGCATAGGCATTTCGGCTGTCATTCCAGAATTTGTTATAACGGGTTTGCTGGTTCACGATCTCGTTGCCGAAAACGCCGTGCAGCATAAAGGATAATTCCAGGTTCTTATACGTAAATGTATTGGTGAGGCCTGCCATAAAATCGGGTTGTGCATTGCCCAGCGTGGTACGGTCGTTGGCATCAATGATGCCATTGCCATCCACATCGCGTACACGCGGGTCGCCGGGTGTTATCACCATACCGGCGGGGTATTTTGGTCCCTTGTCTATATCGTTCTGGTTATTGTAAACACCGTCGAAAATATATCCTTCATAATTGCTGATAGGCTCACCAACGGCGGTCACAAAGCGGCTGCCCCATTCTTCCACAATCACCGGCGCATTGTTGGGTCCCAGTTGCAGCACCTTGTTTTTGTTGAAAGAAATATTAAAATCGGTGGTCCAGCGGAATTCGGGTTGCACCAGGTTTTTGGAAGACAGGCTCAGCTCCAGGCCGCGGTTACGTATCTTACCGATATTGGTAAGCTGAGTGGCAAAACCGGTGAGGATGGGAATGGGCACATTCAGCAACAGGTCCCTGGTAATAGAGTTGTATACCTCAGCGGTTACATTCAGGCGATTGTTGAACAGGGCCAGGTCTACCCCCACATTAAACTGGTTGGTTTTTTCCCATTTCAAATGGGGATTGGGAATGGTGGCAACACGAATACCATTCGCCACATTATCGCTATACACATATTTCGATCCCTCCAGCAAACTGATGGGGCCATAATTGGGTATCTGGTTGTTACCGGTAACACCATAGCTCACACGCAATTTCAGGTTGTTGATAAAAGATACATTTTGCATGAACGCTTCATCGGAGATCAGCCAGCCGGCAGAAAGTGACGGGAAATACCCCCAGCGCGTGGTTTCGCCAAAACGCGAGCTGCCATCGCGACGAATGGTACCATTGATAAAATAGCGATCCTTATAGCTGTAACTGATTCTCGACAGCCAGGAAAGCACCGACCATTCACCGGCGGTGGTGGTGCTGAGAATGGGTGTGCCGGCGGCATTGAGGGTTTGCACCAGGTCGTTGGGATAGTTGGTAGAGCGCTGCTGCGAGGTATCGCCTCTTTGTTTTTGTGCGGTATAGGCTACCAGCGCCCCAATGGAATGGTCGCCGAATTGTTTATCGTACGATAAGGAGTTTTCAGTAAGCCAGTTCAGGTTACTATAGGTTTGATAACGACCTTCTGCCGGCAACAGCGAAGAGTAACCATAACCGGCATTGGTGCGCCAGAACCAGTTGTAGTTTCTTTGTGTAAGCACAGCATTGATGCTGCTTCTGAATGTGATGTCGTGGATAGGTTTGTATTCCACATAACCACCGGCAATGGTATTATAGAATTTATTGAGCTTGTCGGCATATTTTATCAATGAATAAGGATGCCATAACTGCACGCCAAAACTGGCAAAACGGTTCCATTCCGAATTGGGATCCAGGAAACCCAGGTTGCCATTTTCATTGTATACAGGGAAGATGGGATCGTTTTGCAGTCCCAGGCTAATCACATCAGACTTGCCTTCCACCCCATCGGTTCGGTTATGCACACCGGTGAAGGAGATGTTCAAACCGGCGGTAAGGTTATCCAGTATCTTTTGACGAATATTGGTGCGCAGCGACAGGCGTTTGTAAAAATTGTCGATGAGCACGGCATCCTGATCAAGGTAGCCGGCACTGAACAGGTATTGCGCCTTATCGGTACCTCCGCTGATAGATACCTGCATATTTTTCGACTGCGCGGTTCTGAACATCACATCCTGCCAGTCGGTGCCTTTTCCGAATTTGCCGGGATCGGTGATAAATTCCTCGGGAATGAGATAGTTTTTATTATTACCGCGCACGCTGTTGGGATCGCTGGCCGAACGGCCGGGACCGCTGGCCACCCAGGCATTGTTGCGGGCATCGATATAATAACGTATCCATTCCTGCGCATCCATGAGTTTTACACGGCGCACCACTTTTTGAAGACCGTGTTCATATGTCAAATTCATCTGCGGTTTACCGGGTTTTCCCAGTTTGGTGGTAATGAGTATAACGCCATTGGCGCCACGCGAACCGTAAATGGCCGCCGACGCGGCATCTTTTAAAATTTCGATAGACTGTATATCCTGCGGGTTGATGATATTGAGGTCGAAGTTTTCCATAGCCATCCCATCTACCACAAACAAAGGATTGGTGCCTGCGGTAATGGAGTTGATGCCACGCACCCTGATGGTGGGTCCAAAGCCCGGCGCACCCTGTGTAGTAATGATATTTACACCAGCCACGGTACCCTCTATACTTTGCGCTACATTGGCAAAGCTGCGGTCTTTAAACTGATCGAAACCTACCGATACCACCGAACCCGTTACTGCCTTTTTGCGTTGCGAGCCATAACCCACGACCACTACCTGATCGAGCGAGCCGGGCAGGGCTTTTAAGTTTACGATCAGTGAAAGGGTCACATCGTCCTTAATCTGGTAGCCAGTAAGGGTCTGGCTTTCGTAGCCAACCATGGAAAAAGTGAAACTGTAGGGGCCGCCAGAAGGAATGCGGGAGAAGGTAAAGACCCCGCTGCTGTCGCTACTGGTGCCGGAAGTGAAATTGTTGGTGGTGTTGCGAATGACCACCGATACACCTTGCAGGGGCATATTGTTGTTGTTCTGAACAAGGCCTTTGACTACGCTGGTTTTTTGCTGCGCCGTGACGGCCATGGATAGAAGGGACAGGGCAATAAAAGCCCCTGATTTAATCAGATTAAATCTCATATGGCATGTTTGTTTTGAAGTTATTGGCGGAAGCGCTATTTACTTATGATAAACCTGTTTGGCTCCTTCACTACGGTGAGATGATTCAGGGTTGCTATTTGCTTCAGGATAGTTTCAATAGAGTCAGACTTATTGAACTTACCAATGAAATACAGTTTTTGTACATCTTTGGGGTTGTATACAATGTCCACCTCGTATATCGCTTTCAAACTCTCCAACACTTCTCCCAACGACTGGTTGTTAAACATGTACCAGTTGCCAGGTAAAGCCTCCGGCAGCGGAATATCTTCTACGGGCAGTTCTTTGTTTTTATCTTTTACCAACCGGTGTATCCTGGTGGTTTGCCATGCGCGATCAAAAACCAGTTCCTGCCCCGGCAACAGGTATACTTTTTTGCTAAAGTATTCCACCAATAGTTTACCCTCATACAGACGTACGGCAGTAGTACGTGTTTTTTCCTCGATGGTAAACAGGGTACCTAAGGCGGTTACGGATAATGGGCCGGCCAGCACCACAAAGGGACGGGTACTGTCTTTGGCCACATTAAATTGCGCTGTACCTTTCATATAAAATGCCCGGCGTGCATCGGCAAAAGGCTGTTGCCAGCTCAATTCAGCCCCGGTGGCCAGGCGGGCCTGGCTGCCATCGGGTAACACATAGTATTTCGTAGAGGCCGATGTGTTGTGCATTTTCCAGGTAACGGATGGAGGTGTTATGGTTTTTACCACCCTGGGTGCAGCGGGTGTTTCCCGGTTATTCCACCACAACCAGCCGGCCATGATGAATAACAGAACGGAAGCAGCTGCCGCCATCCAGCTGTATACAGGCCGGCGTACGGAACGTTGAAAACGCCTCCATTCTGCTTCCGGTTCAATGGCATCGACGGTTTGCTGCATACCAGTCAACTGCCATACATGTAGAACAGATTCGAAATACTTCCTGTTGGTCTCACCGACATTGAGCCAGCCGGCGAGGATGGCTTCTTCCTCCGCGCTGATGGTATTTCCTAAACTTTTTATGATCAACTCATCTATATCGTGCCTGTTCTCCATGTACTAATGTTATTACGATTAAGAAAAAGGATACCATGACAGGATATAAAAAAATTATCAGCGGCAGCCACCTGGCCAGTTTAACCCGTAGTTTGGCCAGGGCGCGGCTCATTTGAGTTTCCACCGTATTCACCGATACATTTAACTGGCGGGCTATTTCGCTGTACTTCATGCCTTCGAAGCGGCTCATTTCAAAAATGCGGCGCATTTGCGCAGGCAATTCATGGATGGCGTCCTGTATATCGGTCTGCAGCCGGTTCAGATCGAAGCGATCCAGGTCCTGCGTAAGCGGCACCGCATCCTGGTATTGCATAAACTTTTCCCGTATGCGGCGGTGTTTTAAAGTATCCAGGCTTCTATTGGTAATTATGGTATGCAGGTAAGGCTTTACCGAGGCGGCAGTGAGCAGGGTGTGGCGGTTTTTCCAAAGTTGAATAAAAGCGGTATGAACAATATCTTTGGCAGCATCGAGGTCGAAGCCAAATTTGTAACGGCACCATGCGCACAGGGGTGCAAACTGCTCCTTGAAAAAATGCTCAAAAGCAGCATCGTTAAAGCGGATGTCCTCGTTATAGGTGGTTTGATCGTCGGCCATTATAATAGCTGGGGCAGCCAATGGGGCGCAGCTGTTTTCCCTGATGCCGCGGCCAAAAGCCACCCGTTGCTGGCTAAAATAGCTATTTTTTTAATGGCAGGGCTTTTACCCCTTCATGGGTGATCTTCACCGGTTGTATGAAACCTTTTTCATCAAAATGCATTTCATCAATACAAACCACGCGATGGTTGGCGGCGGTTTCGCCCAGCGGCCGGCGATGGTACACGATAAACCATTTGTTTTTACCAGGTGCTTCAATAACGGAATGATGACCGGCGCCGGTGGCCACGGCAGGGTCCTGTTCCAGAATTTTACCTACCCGCCTGAAGGGTCCCAGGGGCGAATCGGCAATGGCATAAGCCACGCTGTAATCGGGACCGGTCCAGCCGCCTTCGCTCCACATAAAATAATATTTACCATCTTTCAGGAACATAAACGGACCTTCCACATATTTTTCCGGTGTTATTTCTTTGTATAACTCTCCATCGGGAAAAGGTTCCAGCCCGGTAAAATCCTTTTTCAGCCGGGCGATATTGCAATGCCCCCAACCGCCATAAATAATATAGTACTGGCCATCCTTGTCTTTGAATACAAACTGGTCGATAGGTTGGGCGCCATTATAAATATCGCCGATCAATGGTTTGCCGAGGTAATCCCTATACGGCCCTTCGGGTTTATCGGCCACGGCCACCCCAATACCGCCCTCGCCTGTTTTATGCATATCGTTGGCGCCAAAAAACAGGTAGTATTTTTTGTCCCTCTCCACTATGGCGGGTGCCCACATGGCGCGCCAGGCCCATTTTACCCGGTTGGTATCCAATATACGCTCGTGTTTTGTCCAGTTTACCAGGTCGGGCGAGGAAAAAGCATCGAAGAATACCTGCTTTTCGTATTTGTCGCTATAGGTGGGGAATATCCAGTATTTGTTTTTGAACACCGCCCCTTCGGGGTCGGCATACCAGCCTTTGATAACTGGATTACCAGTTTGTTGTGCCTGTAGTGAAATGGTGGTGGTAATGAGGAGGAAAGGGATCCATATTTTCTTCATACTAACCAATATAGATGTTATAAAAAAGTCGTGCCCTGCCGGACACGACTGTAACACTTCAACTGCGAACTGTAATGTAAGGCGTGCTACGCTTTTTGAGACGGTACATGCCCGTTTAAGGTTGCACCAATACAGCGCCCGCCTCATACAATTTGCTATGCAATTCTTTCAGCCGCGCCTCGGGCATTTTAATCACCTTCCGGTCGTAGGTCATAATGCCGTTGGTTTCCACTTCCACGTCGGTGGTTTGGGTATACACCGCGGCCGATAAGCCGCTTTTTATGAGGAAGGGTATGCGATTTACAAATTCCGCATATTTATCAATGAGCTCTTCCCTGCTCTTGAAACTCTGGTAACCCCAGTTATTCTTTTGCTGCCAGGTATGGCCTTCTAACGGGAGCCCCAAACCGCCAAATTCGCCCAGTACCAGTATTTGTCTGGAACCAAACAGGGATGGATCGGGCATCAGGGGCTCGGGATAATTGTGCAGGTCCATGATATGACCTACAGGCTCAAAGTTGCCGCCGCTGGCGCTGTTTACCAGGCGGGAAGGATCGGCCTGCATGGTTTTTTCAACAATTTCTTTGGTCTTGAACTGACCCCAGGCTTCGTTGAAAGGCACCCATACTACAATGCTGGGGAAATTATGCAAATCGGTCATGATCTCGGACCATTCGGTATTGAAGATCTTTTCCGATTCGGCGGTACGTTCTTTATCGGTGGCGCGGCCAAATACACCGGGTCTGCTTTCCCAACGATTGCCCATATCGCCACTGGGCATATCCTGCCATACCAGTATACCTATGCTATCGCAGTAATAATACCAGCGGGCGGGTTCAACCTTCACGTGTTTGCGAATCATGTTAAAGCCCATCTCCTTTGTTTTTTCAATATCGAACTTCAGGGCTTCGTCGGTAGGAGCGGTATACAACCCGTCGGGCCACCAACCCTGGTCAAGCGGACCATACTGGAACACAAACTGGTTGTTCAGCAACATGCGTTGAATACCCTTTTGATCGGGGGCCATTGAAATTTTACGCATACCAAAATAGCTGCTCACTTCATCGGCCTTTTTATTCTTACGCAGCAGGCTCACCTTCAAATTGTATAGAAAGGGATTTTGGGGCGACCACAGTTGGGGATTGGCAATGGACAACACGGCTTCTTCATCGGCAGCCACTGTTTGTTCGGCCACTTTTTCGTTGCCCCTGAAGGCGGTTACCAGCACTTTGTCGCCGGGCTGGCTATTGACCACCTGGGTTGTTACATGCAGGCTGTTTTTATCAACATCAGGTGTTTGTTTAATGGAGCTGATATAAGCGGCAGGCACTGCTTCCAGCCATACCGTTTGCCAGATGCCGGTTACCGGTGTATACCAGATACCATGCGGCTTTTTTACCTGCTTGCCGCGAGGCTGGGGACCATCGTCGGAGGGATCCCAAACGCGTACGGTCAATAATTGTTTGCCCGATTTATTCAATGCAGCACTGATGTCGAAATAAAATGGATCGTAACCACCCTGGTGGCTGCCGACCTTTTTTCCGTTTACATATACATCACATTGCCAGTCTACCGCGCCAAAATGCAGCAGTACGTTTTTCTTTTTGAATGAAGCGGGTAGTGTAAAGCTTCTTTCATACCACAGGGCGCTGTCTTTACCCACTGTTTTTCCCACACCCGAAAGAGCCGATTCCACGGCAAAAGGCACCAGTATATTACCCTGGTACGATGCCGGTTTTTGTTCGGCAGCGGGTACAATGGCGTATTGCCATTGACCGTTCAGGTTAAGCCAGTTGGAACGTACCATTTGGGGGCGTGGGTACTCGGGAAGGGGTTGGGCGGCATTCACTTTGCTGGCCCATGGCGTCATGATCTTATCACCGGCGGGTTTCCAGCTGTTCTGTGCGATAGCGCCGAAACTTAAAATCCAGGATGCCAGCACAAGGGCTTGTTTCTTCATGTATTGTCGGTTTTAAAATTTTGCAACCCAAATAAGCTACCGATATTTCGCCCCTAAAGGGGCAAGGGTTACCGATATAATGCCCTAACGGGGCTAATGAAAATGCGTAACCAATCGCCATCATGACTCACCGCCCCGTTAGGGGCGAAATATCGGTAGACGCGTTCATATTCGTTAAAGTTGCACCTTCACTACCGGTGAAAATATCCGGTCTTCTACGCCCTGTATCTTCAACCCGATTCTTGCATACACATCTCCCTGCGCAGAGGAAGGTACATTTATACTCAGCGACACATTGTTGGGATCGGTAATGTCAGCTCCGGCCAGGTTCACCGGGTCGGCAATATTATCGGCGCCCGATACAAACCTGGTTTTGTTTATATATAGGCTTACGCTTTCAATATCCCGTGCCGATGCATCGGTGATGATCTTTTCTATTCTAAAGCTGGCATTCACCTTACCGCCCGATGCACTGAACTGGTGATCGCGTATCAGGTAATAAGGTGTTACCTCTATATCCAGTTCCTGGTTACCGTTCATCACAATGGTCAGGGAATCGGGTGCGCCATTGGGCAACTGTCTCCATTTGAATGGCCCCTGTCCATTCGGGATGATGAACTTGTATTCGCCATTAAACAACAGCATGGAATAAGTCCCCTCCGGTGCAAAAGTGCTTCCTACGGGACCTATTTTACCAAAGCCATACTGGTACAATTCAAAAGGAACCTGGTTATATTCAACTTCAATAGACGTACCCTGGTATACCAGGCGTCCGCTCAACTTGCTGCCGGGAGCATCAAAATTATCTTTTTTGCAGGCGCTGCCGGTCACAACTATCAGCAACAACCATAAATATTTTTTCATACACTGATTTTTTAGAAATGAATTATTGGTTTGGCTGACGCACGATCTTTGGATTGTTGGCGCGAATATTATCATCGATGAAGGAATAGTAATTGCCCATACGGAAACGGTTGGCGCCGGTTACCAGCGAAGGCAATACGATTTTGAATGTCCATTTGCCATGATTGGGGCTCGATGGATCATGCAGCCTGTAAGGCCATAAACCATAAGGCTGGGTGCTGTGTTTGTCGGCCTTGCCAATATTGCTGAGCAGGTCGGCCTCGGTCATCTTGTTGCCATCCCATGTAATATGGGCTATTCTCCAGCGTTTTCTGTCGTATAATATATGACCTTCGAAAGCCAGCTCTACGCGGCGTTCATGAACAATGCGGTCGAAAGTAACATCGGCGCCGGTGAGGGGTGTAGTGAGCCCTGCGCGTGCACGCACCTGGTTCAAATAACCGGCGGCCACATCGGGTTGTCCCAGTTCAAAAGCCGCTTCTGCAGCATTCAGCAATACTTCGGCATAACGATACCTGATAAAAGGCACTTCGCTGTTGGTACCACGCGAACCGGCACCGGGTGTGGGATCCACATATTTGCGTAAATAGAAACCGGTTTGTGCGGTAAATTCTTTCGACATGATGGGCCCATCAAAACCTACTACCTGTGTGGGTGAACTTTGGTCGGGCAGTGTTTTTTGAGCGCCCCGGTCGTCACCGGTTATGATGGTGCCATCGGCCAATTGGTAACCGGCCCAAATATCTACCGGTCTGCCGCGGAAAGTAGAGCCGGGCAAAATTACAGTGCCCGCCAGCCTGGCATCGCGGCCGGCAAAGGCATCCAGCATGTTGTTGTAGAATATGGGATTTCCCGAGCCATCGGTAATGGGAATGGGCGCAAAAGTATTATCCAGTTTTTCAAATGCCTGCACCAGGTTCAGTGAAGGATTGATGCGCCCCCCCTCTTCTTCTTCTGCTCCATAACGCGGTTGCGTACTTACGGTGAAGTTGTGTACACGGCCGCTTCTCAGTTTAAAATCCTCTACAAATATGCTTTCGGGGTTATTGTTTTTGTCGAGGAAAATGCTGGCGAAGTTTTCTGCCAGGTCGGGCTTGGCCTGGTACAGGGCATAATTGCCGGCCTGGCCATCGATGATCTCTTTGGCGGCAGTCAATGCCTTTGTGTAATAATCATTGGCCATGGAAGCGGGTATACCCACTTCACCACCGGGCAATGACACCTGCGGTGTGTTTACACCATATTTGGCAATGCTACCGGCATACAGGGCTGCCCGGGCTTGCATGGCCAAAGCGGCTCCTTTGGTAGCGCGGCTTTTTTCTGTTACGCTTACCGGCAGATCGTTCTTGATGGCCTCGGCCTCGCTGATCACGAAATCGTAGATCTCATGTTCTTTGGCGCGGGGATATTGCAGGTAAGTAGGATCGCCGCTATAATCGTACAAAAGCGATTGGGTGATGAGCGGCACGCCGCCCATACGTTTGGCCAGTTCAAAATAAAAATTGGCGCGTAAAAAACGCACTTCGGCCAGGAAGCGGGTCTTTTCTGCCTGCGACAGGGTTTTGGCGGCGGCGCATCTTTCCAGGAACAGGTTCAGATCGCGTATATAGCCATAGTCCCAGTTCGACCAGGAACCAAATCCCCACTCGTTACGTTGCACAATACCTGCCTGCCCGTTTTCAGAGGGAAAACTTTCGCTGAAATCGGCAAAAGACACCCAGCCGTTATCAAGCCCCGAAAAATCGAGCTGACGGTTGTACAGGTCAGCCAGGATAGACAGGGTTTGTGTGGCATCGGCAAATGCCTGCTCGTTGTTCAGGATGGAGGTAGGCTGAACATCTAAAAACTCGCTGTCTTTTTTGCAACCGGTCACCAACAGGGTTGCTATAGAGAGTATGGAAACAATCTTTTTCATAATTCAATTAATTAAAAGGTCAGGTTTACACCAACGTTCAGGAATTTGTTCTGCGGATACTGTAAGCCGTTCTCATCAATCAGCTCAGGGTCGATATGGTATTCCCTCAGGTTATCGAACGAGAACAGGTTGTAGGCATTGATGTAAAAACGTGCCTTGGTCATCTTCACAGCATTCAACAGTTTTGAGGGAATGCTGTAACCCAGTTCCAGTGTACGTGCTCTCAGGTATTTTGCATTTACTGCCCAGAAAGTAGAAGGGCGGTTGTAGTTGCTGTGTCCGCCGTCGTTGAAACGCAGTGCCGGGTATTTACCGGGTATCCACTGGCTCTTGGGATCGAAGGGATTTTCACGATGCCACCTGTCGAGGAACATAGTATTCAGGTTACCGTCGTTCTGGAAAGGCCACCTGGTTTCCCAATTAGCAAACCAGGTATAACCGGCAGCACCCGAGAAATCGGCATGCAAATCGAAATTGCGATAATACACGGCAATACTGAAGCCGAAGTTGATATTGGGCTGGTTGCCGGTACCATAACCGATGGGTCGTTCGTCCAGTTCATTGATCTTGCCGTCGCCGTTCACATCGGCATAAATCAGGTCGCCGGGCAGCAGGGTGCGGTTACCCTGTCCATCTATATTTACGGGATAATCATTGATCTGTTCCTGCGAAGTGAACTGACCAATTACATTATAACCCCAGGTGATGCGGGTAAAGCGGCCTTCCTGCGAATTGCGGTACTGGTCCCA
>Ga0065721_10003685_pt1 | contig 109532 bp, 95 predicted proteins | sample Mesricmetagenome_FD_59108 | JGI IMG/M metagenome (GOLD analysis project Ga0065721, IMG submission 59108) | Mesophilic microbial community from rice straw/compost enrichment Sample: eDNA_1 v2 (version 2) | ecosystem: Engineered > Solid waste > Grass > Composting > Bioreactor | place: USA...
ACCAGCTCAACACCATGCTCGGCTTCGGCAACCTCGGAACGCTGCTGCCGAACGACGGGGTAAACCACATGAACGGCACGAACTTCGCGTGGGCCGGCAGCCGAAGCGGGGCGGGCACCTACGGCGGCATCTTTCCCAACCTCCACCTGCAGATCGGCAACTACGCCGCGCAGCTGGCCGACGGGAATCCGGCCCTTCCAAACGTCGGCACCACACTCTTCACGATCTGGAGCGGGGCCAACGACGTGTTTGCCCACGTCGAGAAGAACGACCCGATCACGCCGCAGCAGGTGGCGGACAACATCGCACTGGCGATCACCACGCTCTATTCGGAGGGCGGGAGATATTTCGTCGTGCCGAATCTGCCGCCGATGGGACAGATCCCCAGCTACGTCAACGATCCCGTCAAGGGGCCAATGGCCACGGCATTCGTCGATACCGTCAACGCCCTGCTCGACGACCATTTCGAGAACTTGTCCGGCAGCTTCGCGGATATCACCCTGTTCAAAGTCGATGTCCACGGCCTGTTTCTGGAGATCATGTCCGACCCGTATGAATACGGGTTCACCAACGTCACGGAGACGGCCTACGTTCGTTACGGAACGGAGCCCTATGAGCCGAGAGACCCGCCGTATGGGACAGTGGTCTCCAATCCGGAAGGCTATTTCTACTGGGATGCCGCGCATGGCACCACGCTGACAAATTATTACATCGCGGAAGCGACCTACCAGGCGGTGGTCGCCGTGCCCGAGCCAGCAACCTGGGCGGTGGTCCTGTTCATCGGATTTTTCCTCGTTGCAGCCCGGGCGAAGCGCGCCCGCGGATGATCCGAAAACCCCGTTTCCTCTCAACCCAAACCCAACCCCGCCCGATCCATGAGCATTGAAGAATTGTCCCCCGAAGCCGCCTCCGCCGCCGTCGCCAGCTACTGGCATTGGTATGGGGTGCCCACGTTCCTGCGTTGTCCGCATCAGCCGGATTTCCAGGACACCGACATCGGCATCATCGGCTATCCCTACAGCGGAGGAAACGCCATCGAGCGCATGCAGTATCTCGGGCCGCGCGCGATTCGCTGCCGGTCGTCGAGCTACCACCGCGTTCACCGGAAGTTCCGCATCAATCCCTTCGAACTCGCGCGCGTTCGCGATCTCGGCGACGTGCCGTTCCCGAACGTGCTGAATCCCGACCTCTCCGCCGAGGACGCGCAGGCCCATTTCGCGAAGATCTTCGAGGCGGGAATTCTGCCCGTCGGCGTGGGCGGCGACCATTCGCTCACGTGGCCGCTGCTGCGCGCCCGCTTCGCGCATTTTCGCGAGCCGGTGGCGATCATCCACTTCGACAGCCACACCGACGCCGCGCCACCCTGCTCGGGCACGCGCAACACGGCGTCCGGCTTCCGCATCGGCGCGGAGGACGGCGTGATCGACCCGAAGAAAACCGTTCAGATCGGCATTCGCGGCCCGCTCGGGGACCTCAGCCAGGACGACTGGGCAATGGAAAACTTCCGCTCGGTGATCACCACGGAGGACTTCGTCGAGAAGGGCGTGGAGGCCGTGGGGAAAATCGTGCGCGAAGTCGTCGGCGACAGCCCGACCTTCCTCAGCTTCGACCTCGACGCCATCGACCCGGCGGATGTGCCCGGCGTGGCGGACCCCGAGATCGACGGCATTCGCATCCGCGAAATGATGCAGCTGCTTGATGGATTCCGCGGACTCAATCTCGTCGGCGCCGACGTCGTCTGCCTGTGCCCGCCGCTGGACAATCCGTCGCAAATCAGCGCCATGACCGCAAGTCTGCTGCTGCACGAATTCGTAACGCTCATCGCTGACCGCCATTTCGGGAAGTAGCCCGGACGCCGGGCGGCGGCACGCAACCTTCCAACCGGAGATCGCACGATCGGCAAACGCGGCCAACCGGCCCGGAGCAGGGACTGGCGCTACGGCATCGGGCTGCTGCTCTTTGCCGTGGCCGGGCTTTCCATCGTGGTCGGCGTCGTCGCCGTGCTCGCGGGCAAGTCTCGCGGCGAAACGGTCGATTGGCCGGTCTGGCTGCTGGCCGGCCCGGCGGAAGTCCTTTGCCTCGTCGCGGCCGCCGTCCTCGGAAAGGAGAAGTATCAAAAACTGGCCCGGAAGGTTCGTCCGACGAAGCGACATACCGTCTCCGACGCGCGGGCGGCCCGTTTGCGATATTATCTCGGCCTGGGCGGATGCCTGTTCAACGGCGTGCCGCTCACGCTCTACGCCTACGTGCCCGATTTGATGCCGGGCGGCGGCACGAAAACGAGCATCCTCGTCATCGCGGACCTCGTGTTTTTCGCGAGCCTGTTTTTCGCGGGGGGCGAGTTCTGGGAAAAACTGCGGCGGCTGTTCGTGTGGGAGGGCAGTGCTCCCCGCGGGGGCTGATGGGAATGCTCACCACACAGACACCATTCGCAAAGAATGTCCTTCTCTGCGGCCGGGGACCGTGCAACGGACGGAGCTGACGGTTACTTCCGGCGGCGGCCGGCGATGGCGAGGAGTGCGAGGCCGATTCCGAGAGCCACACCATAGGCGCCGGGCTCCGGAACGGCGGAATAGGAAAGCACGAGATGGTTGCCGTCCGTCGAGAGCGAGAAGCGGGTGGAGTTCGGGGCATTCGCGAAACCGGAGGTGTCGATCGCGAAATTCCCCACGCCGAAGCCTGTGATTCCGCTGCTGGCGGTGACGAGAGTCCACGTGTAGCTCTGCGCCGGGTCGAAGTTCTCCGCCACGCCGGCGTGGTCGGCCGCATCAAGCGAGGTGACGATGATGGTGAACGGATTGCCCGCATCGAGACCGTCGAGTGCGAGAGTGCCGGTGATGTTCAGGAGGTCCCAGTTCGTGCCGGCGTCCCCGGTGGCGCTGTTGAGTTCCCACACGTAGCTGCCGCCGCCGTTCCACGTCTCGCTGCCGGTGTTCAATATGCCCGGGCTGTTGCCGGGGGAGATCGTGCCGCCGTCCAGGATCGCCACCGCGCCGACCGTGCCGGAGCCCGCGAGCTTTCCGCTGGCGCCGATCGTCGTGAGCGAGCTGTCCGCAATGGAGCCATCCACGACCAGCGTGCCGGCCTCGATCGTCGTCGCACCGGTGTAAGTGTTGGTGCCGGTGAGTCTGAGCGTGCCCTCACCGGTCTTCATGAGGCCGGAGGCGACGAAGGATGCTTCGGAATCACGGCCGTTCTGGAGGACGGCGGAGATGGTCAGGTCGGCCGCGCCGCTTCCGGTGGCGTCCGCCACGTCGAACGTGGTGAAACCACCGGCGTTGTTATTGCCGATCTGAATCCGGGAATTCGAAGCGCCGGTGGTCGTGATGGACGAGGCGGACGACCCGCCGGTGCTGACGGTGCCCTTGAGCTGGAAGGCCGGCCAGATCTCGCCCTCGCCGCCGCCGGCGCGGAGTTCACCGCCATTCAGCGTGAGATCGGCGAAGGTGTTGAAAAAGTTGCCGTTGGTGACGAGCCCGCCGGCCTCGATGGTGACCCGAACGTTGGAGTTGTCGGTGTGGTTTCCGAAGATATCCTGCGCTCGCAGATCGAGGGTTCCGCCACTTCCCACAGTCACCACGCCGGCGATCGTGCCCTGGCTGTAAATGCTGTTTTGCAGGCGGAGTGTGCCGGCCGACACGGTGGTAGGGCCTGAGTAGGTGTGTGCGTGGGTGAAAGTCAGCATGCCCGCGCCGAGCTTGGTGAGCGTGCCACTGCCGGAGATGGCCCCCGTGTAGGCCACGGAATCTGAACGGTTGAATGCGAGGGCGCCCATGTTCGTGATGTTTCCGAGGACGGAGCCGCTCGTGCCATCGTCGCCAATCTGCAGGGTGCCGGCGCTGATAGTGGTGCCGCCCGCATAAGTGTTGGCACCTGTGAGGGTGAGCGTGCCCCCGCCCGCCTTCGAAAGCGTGCCTCCGGCACTGGTGAGATTGCCCGCAAAGGTGACGTTCTGTCCACCGGTATCGATGCGATATTGCTGATTGGGCGCATTGGAAAAACGCGCGGAATAGTCCGTCGTGTTGGCGGCACCGAATTGCAGCGTGCCGCCGGTGAACGAAAGGAGCCCGCTGGAGCCAAGCGCCCCCGCGCTGTCGACCATTACCGTTCCCGCCGCGAACGTGGTGCCGCCGCCATAGGTGTTTTCGCCCTTGAGAGTGAGGCGGCCGGTGCCGAGCTTCGAGAGCGTGCCTCCGGGACTGGTGAGATCGCCCGCAAAGGTGACGTTCTGTTCGCCGGTATCGACGCGATACTGCTGATTGGGCGCATTGGAAAAACGCGCGGAATAGTCCGTCGTGTTGGCGGCACCGAATTGCAGCGTGCCGCCGGTGAACGAAAGGAGCCCGCTGGAGCCAAGCGCCCCCGCGCTATCGACCATTACCGTTCCCGCCGCGAACGTGGTGCCTCCGCTGTAGGCGTTGTCCCCCGTCAATGTCACCCTGCCAGCCCCGCGGTTGACCACTTGACCCGTGCCACTGATGGCCCCGGCGTAGGTGAAATCGCCCGTGCGGTTGAACGCGAGCGTGGCGTTGTTCACGACGTCGCCCGTGATCGAGCCCGTCGCTCCACCGTCCCCAAGCTGCAGCGTGCCCTCGTTGATGGTCGTCAACCCGGTGTAGGTGCTCGCACCTGTGAGGGCCACGGTGCCTGCGCCCTGCTTCGTGAACGTGCCGCTGCCGGAAATCACCGCGCCGTAGGTCACGTCATCGGACCGGTTGAACACGAGCGCCCCCTGATTCGCAATGTTGCCGACGAGCGAGCCGGTGGTCCCGCCGTTGCCGATCTGCAGCGTGCCTCCGGAGACCGTCATGAGTCCCGTGTGGGTGTTGGTGCCGGTGAGAATCTGCGTGCCGCTGCCGGTCTTCACATAGCGACCGACCTCCCCGGGATTGTCAGCAAGGACCCCGGCAAACGTGCCGGAGCCGTTGTCCACTCCGAAGGTGAACGCCTCGTAGATTGCACCGGAATAACCCGACCGGATGATCCCGGAGCCAGTGAGAACATTCACCCGCACGTTGGCCTCGACGCCGTTGAAAATCGCCCCCTCGGCAACGTGGAGATCCGATTTGTTGCTCGTCCAATCCTCGTTCGCATTCGCCCCACCAACGAAGGTGCCGGCCTGCACATCGATGAGGCTGCCAGACTCCAGGGCAAACGTGGCGCCCGCCTCGGCCCACCGGGCACTGACGCTTCCGGACTTCCGCAGCGTGCCATTGCCGGAAAACACGGTGCTGGCCGTGTAGTTTGCCGCCGGCACGAGTTCCAGCACCGCGCCGGAGACGATGTTGAAGGCTGCCGACGCGCTGTGGCCGGTGAGAACGAGCGTGCCATCCTCCACATTCGTAGTCCCACGGTAGGTGTTGTTCGCTGAGAGAGTGAGCGTGCCCTGACCGGTTTTGTAGACTGCGGCGTCACCCGATACCACGCCGCTCTGGGTGGCGGTTCCGACCAGAATATTGAGCGTGATCGCGTCGTTCGCGTCGATCGGGGCAATCCGTGTCTCGCCGTCGATGTAGTTTACGGAGACGGCCGGTGCCTTCCCGATGAACACGAAAAGCGCGGCGACAACCCACGCAAAATGTGACAAGCGTGCGTTTTGGGAGAGGATAAGCGGAAAGTTCGGTTCGGAACATATTTGGTGATTTCGCAGGGCCAGGGCTTGATTGCCGCGCCAGCAGGCGCCTGTCGGCCGCAAGGAATCGGCGACCTTATTATGATGCCCGCAATTTGCGACAGTCCCACAAATGGGTGATCGCCGCTGCGGTCGAGACGCCGCGTTTCAACGTTCGCCACCGTCGCCGTGCCGAAACCGGTGCATGAGGGCGGCGTGGGAACTCACCTTGAAATGGCTGTAGATGTCCTTTTGGTAACCCGCGATCGTGTTCTCCGACAGGTTCAATTCGGAGGCGATCGCCTTCCGGCTGCGGCCTTCGAGCAGGAGGTTCAGGACAAGCTGGCGGCGCGGGGAGAGCTTCGGCACCGTCGAGCCGCGATCCTCGGGCCAGCCCTGCTCGTGGAGCCAGGAAACCTCGCTCAGGACGATGTGCGCGATGCGGCATTCACGCTCGGTGAAGGCCGGATCGGCGGCGCGACGATAAAGGCCGAGCGTGCTCACCGAGCGTCCGTCGATCGGACGCATGACGATGAGAAAGGGACCGATGTCCGCCTCGCGCATGTGCGTGGCGATGCCAGCCACGGCGAGTTCGTTCTCATCGGCGAACTGCTCCCGCTGCCGGGTCACCTGGGAATTCTTCCGCCGCATGTCGCGGATCATTTCCTCCGAGATCCACACGAGGTCCGGATGCGCCGCGGCGCGGAGCATGCCGGCATAGCGTTCCTCGTCGAACCCTCCGTGCGCCATGCTCAAATAAACAGGCATCTTCCCCGGCTCCATCTCGCAGCCGAGACACCAGACCCACGCATCCGCGCCGACCAGTCGGCAGAGCCCATCCATGAGCAGGCGCTTCATGCCTGCGTGGTCACTGCGCGAGGCCACCACTTCACCGACGAGCCGGATCATGCTGCGGACGTCGGATTCGGCAAGGGGGGATTCCGGCTCTGGTCGCATTCGGGGCCGGTTATGGCAGGGAAACGGAGGCCCGGCGATGGGAGAATTGCGCAGACGTTGCGCGTTCGATGCTCGTCCTAGCCGTGGACACGACTGCGCAGTTTCTTCGTCTCGCCGCGGCGGCGCTTGCTCTCGACCATCCTGCGCTTGGTCCCGGGGCTGCGGCGGGCGCGCTGGCGGCGACGTTTGGCGGCGGCGGCCTTGCGGGCCTGCGCGGCTTCGGCGCGCTGTTGCTCGAGCTTTTCGACGAGACGGAGCAGGGCGAGTCCGCGGTTCGTGTGCTGCGAGCGGGAATCGCTGCAGGTGACGGTGACGCCGGACGGGACGTGGGTGATCTCGACGGCGGTGGAGACTTTGTTGACGTGCTGACCGCCGGGGCCGCTGGCGCGTGTGCAGAGAATGCGCAGGTCGGATTCGCGGAGCCCGAGTTTTTCCATGCGGGCGCGCAGGGCGTCGTCGGGTTTCATCGCCGGCCGCTCGTTTTCACGAACTCGAGAATCTTCGCGTCATCATCGTGAGCGGCCCAGACGGCGCGGAGAAAGTCGGCGGGGTGGATGTTGTGCGTTTTCAGGAACCGCCGGTCGCCGCCGCAGCAATACATGATGTCGTGGCAGAGGCAGCCCTGGAGGAAGCACCGGGCCTTGGCAATGATGCGCGGCAGCCAGGGGATGCCGTCCATTTCCGCGGCCTTGGGGGGAAGCTCGCTGGCGTAGATGTCCTTCTGGCAGGTGACGCCGTGTTGTTCGTAGAGGAAATAATCGCGGCGCGCGGCCATGATGAGCAGAGCGGTGTCCCAGTCGGGCTCGCCACTGGTGACGAAGTCCTCGGCGTAGTCGTAAAGATTGATCGGACGCAGGCCGACGCCGGCGAGGATTTGACGCTCGTCGGCGCTGAAGTAGGTGTCGGCTCCGCGTTCGCCGGCGCGGTATTTTTCGACGGCCTTGTCGTAGAGGGCGCGGACCGTGCGCGTCCATGCGTTGAGTTCCATTCACGGAACATAGCGTCCGGAATGCCGTGCACAAAAGCATTCGCCCGTGACGGCCGGTTTCTGTTAGCAGAACGAAGTCATCCCATGAGCTGCATCTACCAGACGGAGACGGACGAGTTCGGCACCTACGACGTTCTCGAGAACGAAGCGACGGGGGTTCGCCTGAAAATCCGGCGCAAGGGCGCGGAACCCGTCAGCCTCGCACGGAAATCGGCTTCCGGCGGATGGGTGGGATTTCTTTATCGTGACAACGACACCGCTCCGGCGACCTCGGGCTGGGGAAACCACGCGACGGTGATGGGCTACTACCTCCACCGGCTGCTGCACGAGCGCACGACGTATTACGGAACGGAGATTCGTGGCGGAAACCATGGATTCCTGCGCAATTTCGAGTTCGATGCGCCGACGTTCGACCCAAACACGCAGTCGCTCACGTTTTCGGTCCCGACGGACCGCATCCCGGCGGAGACCTATCCGCTGAAGGTCTCTCTGGACCTGAGCTACCACCTGCTGCCCGACGGCGTGCGCGTGGAATTCGTCTTCGCGAATCATGAGCCGGAGCGCACCGCGCACGTAAGTTTCGGGCTGCATCCGGGATTCGCCGTGTCATCCGTGGCGAATGCGGAGGTGCTGCTGCCGGCGGGGACGTATCTGCGCCACTGGGCACCGGGAAACTTCCTCGATGGCCGCGTCCAGCCGGTCGAGCATCGCGGCGGGCCCATGCCCTTCGACAAGGGGGCGCTTCCCGACTCGTATCTGCTCGAGCTTTCGCAGGTGCCAACCCGGCTCTTCACGCTGCGCGATGCCGGCAGGGCGGTCGTCCTGGATTTCTCCGAGGTCCCGTATTGCACGCTGTGGAGCGACGGAGGGTCGTTTCTCTGCATCGAACCGTGCTGGGGCCTGCCCGACAGCGATCCGCAAAAGCCGTTCGAGAAAAAGGACGGCATCCAGACCATCGCGCCGCTCGGCACGCTCCGGGCCGGCTTTTCCATCCACCCCGCACTCGAACCATGAAAGCGCTCTCCGTCCTCGTGCAGGTCGGGCTCTTCCTTGTCGCGACGTTTGCCTTCATCGTCCTCATCGACCACGGCCCGAGGGATTTCCTGCGCAATGCCGCCACGGAGTGGGACGAGCTGTCCGCGCTGGTCATGGGGTCGGGCCGTTAGGCAGCCGTCATCTTCACGCAGAAAACCTCTTTTCAACCGGACACCGCTGACGCAGATTGGAGATTCCGTCCTATGCCCGTTAAGACCGAAAAAGATCTCCCCGAACAGCACCGCGCGACCTGGCTGAAGGCGTTGAGCGCGATGCAACTCAAGAACTACGGCTACGTCATCCAGCTCATGCAGGGCGTGCTGAAGCAGGAACCCGACTTCCTCGCCGGGCGCCAGCTGCTTCGCAAGGCGGAGGTCGGCAAATCGGCGACGGGCAAGAAAAGCCTGCTCGGCGGCGCCGGCGGACTTTCCGCCATGAAGATCGGCGGCATGATCAAGAAGGACCCGCTCGCCGCGATCGTCGAGGTCGAGAAGCTTCTCGAAAACGACCCGGTCAGCCCCGCCCTGAATCTCCAGCTCCGCGACGCCGCGATTGCGGCGAACATGGTCGAGACGGCGACCTTCGCCCTCGAGACGATCGTCCAGGGCGCACCGCGTGACGTGAAGATGCTTCACGAACTCGCGAAGCATTACATCGACCATGACATGCCCGAGAAGGCGGTCGACATTTACACGAAGATCACGGACATCAACCCGTCCGACCTCATCGCGATCAAGGCCGGCAAGGACGCGGCGGCCCGCGCCTCGATGAAACGCGGTGGTTGGGAAAAGGAAGGCGCCACCTATCGCGATCTCATTCGCGACAAGGACGCGGCGGTTTCCCTCGAGCAGCAGAGCCGCACCGTGCTCAGCGCGGAGATGATCGATCAGCAGCTCGCGGAACTCGGCGCGAAATACGAGGAGAATCCCCAGCACGTCGACACGGCCCGCAAGATCGCGGAGCTCTACGAGCAGAAGGAGGACCTCGACAACGCGGTCCAGTGGTTCACCTACGCCGCCAGCCTGACGAACAATTCCGACATCGCCCTTGTCCGAAAGGCAGCCGATCTCCGGATCAAGCAATACGACAAGAGCATCGCCGACTACGAAGCCTACCTCGCCGCGGCGGATCCCAACTCGCCCGAGACGGAGCAGCACCGTCAGGAATACGAGCGTATCAAGCAGGAACGCGTCGAGATGGAGTTGCAGGAGGCGCGTGCCCGCGTCGAGCGAAACCCCACCGACCTCATGTTCCGCTTCGAGCTCGGCGAAATCCTCGTCCGGCTTGCCAACTACAAGGATGCCATCCCCGAGTTGCAGAAGGCGCGCCAGAATCCGAACGTCCGCCTTCGCGCGATGAACCTGCTCGGCAAATGCTTCGTCGAGCGAAACATGCTCGACCTTGCAGCGAAGACCCTCGAGGACGCCGCAGGCGAGATCACGAGCATGGACGCCGTAAAGAAGGACATCGTCTACAACCTCGGCCTCGTTTACGAGAAGATGGGCAACAACGAGAAGTCCATCGACTGCATGAAGCAGATCTACGAGGTGGACTACGGATACAAGGACGTCGCCCAGCGCGTCGAAAGCTCCTACGGCGCGTAACCCGACAGGGATGGATCGGACCGAGAAAGTCTACGTCGCGGGACATCGCGGCATGGTCGGCAGCGCGATCGTGCGCAAGCTCCAGGCCGAGGGGTTCACGAACATTCTTACCCGTTCCCGCGCGGAACTCGATCTGCTCGACGCTGCAGCGGTGAAGACCTTCTACGAGGAACATCGCCCGTCCGTCGTCGTCGTCGCCGCTGCGAAGGTCGGAGGCATCGTTGCCAACAACGAAAAGCCGGTCGAGTTCCTCCTCGAGAACCTCCAGATCCAGAACAACCTCATCTCGAACGCCGCCACCTTCGGCGCGCGCAAGCTCCTCTTTCTCGGCAGCTCGTGCATCTATCCGAAGTTTGCGCCGCAGCCCATTCCCGAGGACGCCCTGCTGACCGGTCCGCTCGAACCGACCAACGACGCCTACGCGCTCGCCAAGATCGCCGGCATCAAGCTCTGCCAGGCCTACGCGAAGGAATACGGAAAGAATTTCATCAGCGGGATGCCGACGAACCTCTACGGGCCGAATGACAACTTCGACCTGCACACGTCGCATGTGCTGCCCGCGCTTATTCGCAAGGTTCACGCCGCCAAATTGTCCGGCGCAAAAAGCGTTCCGATCTGGGGCACGGGCACGCCGCGCCGCGAGTTCCTCCACGTCGACGACCTTGCCGACGCCTGCTTCTTCCTGCTCGAGAACTACGACGACCCCGCCATCGTGAACATCGGCTGCGGCGAGGACATCACGATCCGCGAACTTGCCGAAACCGTCTGCGAGGTCGTCGGATTCGAAGGCTCGCTTGAGTTCGATACGAGCAAGCCCGATGGCACTCCGCGCAAGCTCCTCGACATGTCGAAACTCTTCGGCATGGGCTGGAAGCCACGCATCCCTCTCCGTGAGGGCATCGCGAGTGCTTACGAGTGGTTCCTCGCGAACGTGAAATAAACGGCCAACCCGGGCCCGGCTCTATGCGGCGGCGGCCGCCGCCGGCTTCACATCCTTCGTCGAGGCGATCTTCGCCGCCTTCGCCAGCGCCTTCGCCACGAGAACCGCTTCCGCCGGACTCATTTCCCGGCCGTGCTCGACCTTCAGCGACACGTAACCGGTGAGCGCACTCGTGCGAACCACCACCACCGGCCCGTTCGGATCGTCCCCAAACGGCTTCACACTGACGATCTCGTCGCCGAGCGCGTCGTCCCGACGTTTCTCGATCCACGGCAACTGGCGCTCGTTTTCGCGAATGGCGATGACGTGCGCGCGCACGGATTCCTCGTCTCCGGAAAGTGGAGACCGGAGCAGGATCTTGCGTTGCTTGAGCGGATTGCGGCCGCGTCCGAGAAAGGACGTGCGCAATTCGCGCCCTTCGTCCCAGACCCGGATGTCGTAGCTGCCTTTTGGCGTCGACCCTCGAACAAGGATGGAAGTCGCAATTTCGACGCGAAGCTGCGGAACGAGCGCGCTGAGCATGCGCAGCACGCTGTCGGTAAAGGGAGGATGCTTGATCATGATGACGGAATACGGATGGGAGAGCATCTCCCGCGCCGTCTCGAACCCGATTAGAATGCGACGATCCCGCCGCATTGCAACGCGAATCCCGCGCCGTCAGGAACGGGGCGCAATGAAATATCCGGATACGCCCCGGCCTCCACTGCGCCGAGCAGCCACGCGGCCATTTCGGCAAAAACCTGCTGGGGAGTTCCAAGAACATTGCCATGCGCGGCATTTTTCACCGGGACCCATCGCTTTACGGGTGACGCCGCCTCGTCGTAAAGCCGCCGCCCGGCCTGTATGGGAATCAGCGTGTCCACGTCACCATGGACGAACATCGCTGGAACATCCGTCCGGCGGACGAGCCTGGCCGGCATGATATCGGAGATCCAGACACCTCCGCGAAACCGCGTGATGAGGACCAGCCACGGCTGAAGTGCCGGCGCCCAGGGGCCGAGCTCCTTTCTGGCCTGTTCCCGCACGACGGGAGCCAGCGCGTCGAAGCTGCTGACGACGACCATCGCCTTCCATCGGGACGGCTGCTCCGCCGCGGCGGCAATCGCATACGATCCACCCATCGACATCCCCCACAGCACCGCAGGTTGCGCCGGAAAGCCGAATTCCGCCGCGGCTGCGTCGAGCACATCCGCGGCAAGCGTCGCCTCGTTCGGACCGAACCCGAATCCGGTCCGCGAGACCGGATTATCCCCATGTCCGGGCAGATCGGGAATTACGCAGCGCAAACCGGCGGCACAAAACCTCTCGGCAACCCGCAGGAGGTTCTCCTTTCGCGCCCCCCATCCGTGCAGGAGAACCATGGTTCCGACGATCTTCCCGTAGTCTCCAGGATCGACGCCGCGCTCGAGAAGTTCGTGTCGAAGAGTGCTTCCGCGTTTCCCGGGCCGCCCGAGGGGCACCGGCTCACACACAAGGAACGGAACGCCGCCGTCGGTCCTTGCTTCGCGGATTGCGATTCCGGCCGCGGAAACCTCTGCGAGCGCGGTGCGATTCTTCTCAAGCAGCGGCCTGCGGGGCGGCATCACCAGGTATTCCGCAGCGATCCAGCAGGGAATCGCCGGGATCCCAACGACCGCGGCCAGCAAAACCAGCAAAACAACCATGAGTCTTTTCATGGGACGAAAATGACCCCGTCGCGTGAGCATTCGGTGAAGTGTGGATGAAAGTTTCGCGATCTCCGGCGGCGGGAGAATTTTCCCGGTGACATCCAAGGTGCATTGACAGCGCAGCGGGAGCACTTAACTTTTCCACGATTCCTGTCTGGTGGTTGATTGAAGACCGCAGTCGGTATTTCTAACAATCATCCTTCATTCGACTCCCGTGCGCGACTTCTTGCGAAACATCCGCTGGCTCAACACCGCCTTTCTCTTCACCACCTTCTTCACCACGGTCATCGGGGTTCCCATCTACATCTGGCACCATGGGATTGATGCGTTTCAGATCGGGCTTTTCCTCGCATTCTTCATCGCGACCGGGCTGAGCATCACACTCGGATACCACCGCCTCTTCTCGCATCTCACATTTCAGGCGAACCCCATCGTCAAGCTCTTCACGCTGGTGTTCGGTGCCGCGGCCTTCGAGGGCTCCGCGCTGGTGTGGTCCGCCGATCACCGCCGCCATCACAAACACGTGGATCACGACGAGGATCCCTACGACATCTCGCGCGGCTTTTTCCACGCCCACATCGGCTGGCTGCTTTTCCGCACGGGCCCCGATACGCCGCTGACCTGGGTGCGTGATCTGCAAAAGGACGCGCTCGCCGTCTGGCAGCACAAATACTACGTCCCGCTCGCGTTCGGCGTGAGCTTCGGTCTGCCCACCCTGATCGGCTGGCTCGTTGGCGGACCGCAGGCCGCGCTTGGCGCGTTCCTCATCGCCGGAGTCGCCCGCGTGGTGTTCGTCCACCACATGACCTTTTGCATCAACTCGCTGTGCCACTGGATCGGCGACCGTCCGTATTCGTCGAAGTGCTCGGCGCGCGACAGCCTGCTGATGGCGTTCTTCACCTTCGGCGAGGGCTACCACAACTTTCACCACGAGTTTCAATACGACTACCGCAACGGCGTGAAGCCATGGCAGTTCGACCCCACGAAGTGGACGATCTGGCTGCTTCACAAGGTCGGCCTCGTGAAGAACCTCCGCACCGTGCCGGAGGAGAAGATTCTCAAGGCACAGATCGCCGAGCAGGAGCGCCGCAATGCCGCGCGGCTGGCATCGCATGGCACTCCGATTTGCGAGTCGGTGCAGGCTGCGATCCAATCGATGCAGCAGAAGATGAACGAGGCGCTCGCCCACTGGGAGGACGCCCTTGCCGCCTGGCGGCAGGCCCGCGAGCGGCGGCACGAAGTGTCCGCCGCGCGGCGGCGCGAACTCAAACGCGAGCTCGATGCCGCGACCGATCGTCTTCGCGCGGCACTCGAGCAGTGGCAGGCCTCCTACCGGATCCCGGTATAAGGCGCTTCGTCCGCACTGTTCCGCCGCCGGGCGCGATCAGCGCCCTTGCGGGGAGCTTTCACCACTGACGGCCGCGGCGCGTCCGCGACGACGGGCTGCGTCCGCAACGAAGATGGCGATCGCCGCCCAGATGAATCCGAACGCGACCATCCGGCGCGACGTGAACGGCTCGCCATACACCAGCAGCCCGACGAGGAGCTGAAGGGTGGGGGCGAGGTATTGAAGAAATCCGATCACCGTGAGCGGCAGGAGCTTTGCCGCGGCGTTGAACCACAACAGCGGAGCGGCGGTGACGATCCCCGCGCTGACAAAGAGCAGCATCTTTCCCGGTGATCCTGGAAAATGCCCCGTGCCGCTCGCGAAGAAAAACGCGCCGACCGCTGCAGCGACGGGAGTGATCAATGCCGTCTCCATGAACAGTCCCGGCAGCGGCTGGATCGGCACCATCTTGCGGATCAAGCCGTAGAGTCCAAAAGTCAGCGAGAGTCCGAGCGCAATCCACGGCAGATGCCCGAGATGCCATCCGAAGACCGCCACTCCGATGCCGGCCAGCACGGCCGCGACGGACTGCGCACGGCTGAGACGTTCGCGCAGAACTACACAGCCGAGAAGCACGGTGAACAGGGGATTGATGAAATACCCGAGGCTCGTCTCGACGATGCGGCCCGTATTCACCCCAAGCACGAACAGGCCCCAGTTGATGCTCAGAAGCAGCGCCGTCCCGCAAAGAATTCCCGCAAGCCGCGGCGTGCGCAGAATCCGCAGGCACTCCCGAATTTCTCCACGTGCAGCGACAAGAATGCCGAGAAACATGAACGACCACACCAGACGGTGGGCGATGACTTCCACCGGTGGAGCGGAGCCGAAGCCCTTCCAGTAGATGGGAAAGATTCCCCACGCGCCGTAAGACAGCAGCGCATAAATTGCGCCGCGACGCATCGAGTCGCCGCCATGAGGGCTCCGCGAAGACACATTCATGCGGCATCCCTCCGGCAAAGAATTCCGCCGACGGATGCCGTAGGCCGCAACGCGACGAGCCGGGCGGGTGCGTTCCGAATCAGGTCTGTGGCAGGCGTCATGTCCATGTGGCGTGAAAGAAAAAGCCCTGCCGGCGTTGGTGCGGGCAGGGCTCAAAAGGGAACGATGGAGGCTTCTGTGCTAGCTGCTCGCGAAGGTTGTGTGGGCTCGATTGCCACGAATGATGACGCGCTTCATCGCGTGGACGGCGACCTTCGAGGTCGTCGCCTTGAGCCAATGAATCTTTGCGAGCTGCGTCATGAGATGAGCGACAGATACCGGCGCTTCGGTATCGCGTCAAGCGAACCGCCGTTTCCGACGAATCGTCTCAGCGGTCGGGAGACCGGCATGGGATTGCGATTTCGTGTCGCGATTTTTCGCGCCGGGCGCCGGCATTCCGGATGAGCTGAACATTCATCGTGGCAAGGCACACAGCGTCATCGAGGGATGCCATTCCCAGCGCCGTGCGAAAGGCTCGGTTGCATCCATATCGGAGGAGAGGGCGATTGGAAGCACGTCGGTTGACGCTCGACACGTCGCGAGGCGCCGGGCTTTCCTCCGGAATCCCATGAACATTCCGTATTTCCATGTCGATGCGTTCACGGACCGGGTCTACGCGGGAAATCCTGCCGGTGTCTGCCTGCTGGAGGAGGCCCTCCCCGACACCGCGATGCAATCGATCGCCGCGGAGAACAACCTCTCCGAAACCGCATTCCTGGGCTTTGTGGCCGAGGGCGTATTCGAACTTCGGTGGTTCACGCCGGAAGTGGAGGTTGACCTTTGCGGACATGCGACGCTCGCAGCCGCACATGTGATGTTCGACCTCGGTTACAAGGAGGACACCATTGCCTTCGACACGCGGTCCGGGCGCTTGCTCGTCAGCCGGGAGGACTCCCTGCTCGTGCTGGATTTTCCGGGGCGACCGGCGAGCGCCTGCAACGCTCCGGCGAACCTGCGCCTCGGCATTGAGCCGGTCGAGGTCCTCCGCGCGCGCGACTATCTCGCGGTGTTCGAATCGGAGGAGGATGTGCTCGCATTGACTCCGGATATGGATGCGATCCGGACACTCGATGCGCTCGGCGTCATCGCCACCGCGCCGGGGAAGGAATGCGATTTCGTCTCGCGATTTTTCGCGCCTGGCGCCGGCATTCCGGAGGACCCGGTGACCGGCTCCGCGCACTGCACGCTCGTGCCGTATTGGGCGGAACGGCTGGGTCGAATGAAACTGCACGCGCGCCAGGTTTCACGCCGCGGCGGCGAGTTGTTTTGCGAGCTGCGCGGCGACCGGGTGCGGATCGGCGGCCGAGCGGTGACCTACGCGAGGGGGAGTATTTTTCAGGGCTCCGCCTGAGAGCATCGCCCGCACTTCCTTCGATCTCTTTCGAACAATCGAGTCGGGAGACGGGTTGACCCCGGCAATTCCCGGCCGACATTCAGAAAGGAGTTATCGGGATGTGCGCAATCTTCGAGACCGGCGGTGTAAGGAGGAAACCCGGATCCGTGATCACCGCGTGGCGCGCGCCGCTTCGCACGATTTCCCTCCCATGGACGGGATTTGCGCGACACGAAATCCTCGAGTGGTGGATGCGGCGCGGATACGAACCGGTCGATGTGCCGGCGGAGCGATTTGCGGTGCGCTCGAATATCAGTGAGGAGCTGGTCTGGAGCGATCTTCCCGGCAACCGCGTCCTTCGTGCGATCGCCCATCGGAAGTCCGGGGAGCTGCGCATGGCCACGTGTGCGGCGACCGCGGAGGAACTGCTGCACTTTCAGCACGAGCGAATGCCGGTGGTGGACGAAGCATTGTTTAGCGCGGAACGCCCGCCCGCAGTGGGACTGCCGCTCTTCGAGATCCCGCGCAGGTCGAGGCGGCGGCTGCGCCCTGCGGAGGCGGTGCAGGAAATGTTGCTTTGATTCCGCCCGTCTCCCGCCGCCCGGAATCTTGCGTGCGCGCCGGGGCATGATTGAATCGGCGGCATGAACGCGCAGGAGAAGGAGTTTCTTTTCGAGTTGTTGAGCACGCCGAGTCCCACGGGCTGGGAGGCGCCGGGGCAGCGGGTGTGGGCGCGGAGGATGCGCGAGATCGCCGACGATGTGTCGAGCGACAGTTACGGAAACACATGGGCGACGCTCCGTGGGAGCGCGGACGATGGATTCAAGGTCATGCTCGAGGCCCACGCGGACGAGATCGGCCTCATCGTGAATCACATCGATGACAACGGGTTTCTCACGCTCGCGCCCATCGGCGGATCGGACCGCACGATTGCCGCCGCGCGACGCATCCGCATCTTTGGTGACAAGGGCGAGGTGCCTGGCGTCATCGGCAACACTGCGGTTCATCTGAGGGATCAGAGCAAGGACAGGATCCTCGAATGGAAGGATCATTTCGCCGATGTCGGCGCCACCTCGGCGAAGGAGGTCGCCGAACTCGGCATTCGTGTCGGACATCCGGCGTTGATGATCGCCGAACCCACCGAGCTGGCGTCCGGCCGCATCGTGAGTCGCGCGCTCGACAACCGGATCAGCGGATTCATTCTCACGCGCGCGCTTGCGGAGTTGCAGGCGGGCGGGGAGAGACCGTGGGCGACAACGGTCGCGGTCAACGCCGTGCAGGAGGAGGTCGGCTGCCATGGGGTCCGCATGGTGACCCATCGGATCTTCCCGAATGTCGCGATCTGCTTCGACGTCACGCACGCCACGGACGCTCCCGGAATGAACAACCGCCAGCACGGCACAGTGAAGCTCGGCGGCGGACCGACCCTTTCACACGGAGTCTCGAATCATCCGCGTGTCGTTCAACGCCTCATCGAGGTTGCCGCACGCGAGGGAATTCCGGTGCAGCACGAGGCCGTCTCCCGCTCGACCCACACGGATACCGACCAGATCTTCATTGTGCGGGAGGGCATTCCCAGCGCGCTGATCTCGATTCCGCTGCGATACATGCATTCGCCGACCGAGGTCGTCGATCCCGCCGACGTGGAACACGCGGTGAAGCTCGTCGTGGGATTCGTCCGGTCGATCCGCGAAGGCGAGAATTTTCACACGGAGATTTGACGAACCCGGCGCGACGGGACATCGATCGTCATGCCGATGCGCCTGGCCGCCGCGATTCTGATGCTGCCGGCGCTTGCCGCCATCGCCCAGCAGCGTGTGCATGTCGTGCGCGAAGGCGACACCCTGCCGCGTCTCGTCTTCCTGTATGGAGTCGATGCATCGCAGATCCAGCGCGCCAATGGGCTCCAGTCCCAGACACTGACTCCGGGCCAACGCCTGGTGATTCCTGGGACACCGCCCGTGAGCGCCGCAGAAGCGGTTCCAGCTGTTCGCGCCGAACCCGCGCCAGGGCAACAACCCGCCCGAGCCACCGCTCCTGCACCCACGCCGATCCAAACGGACCCGCCCGCAGCCGTGCCGGCTGATCCCACGCCGGCAGCCCGCTCCGCTCGTCCTGCACCGACTTCGATCGACACCGCACCATCCGCTTCCCCCGCGCCAGCTTCCGAACGCGGTGGAAGCAACGCATTCGCCGCAGCCATCTCGCTGCCGGCCTCGGCAAACGTCCGATACAACGGCCGCTGGACACCGCCCGGTGAGAAATCCGCGTGGGTGATGGATTGCTCGAATACCGCGCGCTGGCTGCATCGCACGGTCAACGGCATCGATCTCCCACGCACCGCCTCGGAGCAATACGAGTATCTCCGCACCCGTCGCAAGCTCTGGCGCGTGCGCCCCGACTCACGGAGTCTGCGGAAAAAACTCCAGCCGGGCGACCTCCTGTTCTGGGAACACACCTACAAGCCGACCCGCAAGCCGCCGGTCACTCACGTAATGGTCTACCTCGGCACGGATGCGGCTGGACGGATGAAAATGGCGGGCTCCCAGACCTCGAGCGGCCCGGACATCTACACATTCACGCCCGAGCAGAAAATGGGAGGCTACCGATTCTTTCTGTTTTTCCGGCGTGAAGGGCGCTTCGTCGCCTATGGCCGACCGTAACGGGATCACTCAATGTCGGATGTCTCGTGGCGGGCAGCCAACACAGACCAACGGACGTTCAACCTTTCGCCTTTAGCGAAACTGTCGCGAGCTGGTTCCCTCGCAGCGTCATTCCAAAGTCTCCGTTCAGTTTCCGTGCGCGTCCGCTCCCTTTCACTTTCACCGCGCAGGAGAACCCGAGATCCTGCCCGGCGATGGAGGTGAGCGCCGTGCCCTTGAGTCCGGACCGACCGTTTTTCTTGTATTTCCCCTTGGCGGTCGGGACGGGGATGTTGTTGCCGAGATCGATTTTCGAGACGCGCACCTTGCCACGCGGCTTCAAAGCAACCAATGCCCGGACCGGGACGACCGTGTCGGTCGACACCTTGCCGGTGATCAACACCTTTGCGGTCCTTCCGCTTCGCGGCACCTTGAACCGGACCTTCGCGGGACCGGAATAGGGATACCCCTGAAACACGATGGAAAGGTTTCCTTTGTAGGTCCCTTTGAATCGCGTGAAATCGATTCCACCCCCGCCATAAACCGGCGAGGCCAACAGCACAGCACCCGTCGCGATGGCCGCGAAGGTCGCTAAATGAGCACACGTTTTCATAATTCCCCATTACGGCCGGCGCGGGTCTTTCTCGAACTCATTCACATCGCAAGTTACCAACCATCAATTATTTGCGATTTATGAGCCGCAAATGTTTTCGCAAGATGCGGACACGAATGGCCAATGAATGGGCACGCCCGACCCGCACTACAGAGACGCGATTGATCCGACAAACGGGGACCGCGCGCGCGAGCGGATTACAAACCTCGCAGACAACGTCATGGCCTCAGCCAACGTCCGATGTGAGAGGGCTAACCCCAGTAACCTGACATCGGATGAGCCGGACGAATTCAGTCGGCGACGCTGAGATACTGCTCGCGGAACGGCACCCACGTATCCAGCTCGTCGTCGGGACTGTTTCGGCGAACGATGTTCAACGTCACCTGCAACTCCTGAAGCGCGCGGTCGAAGCGATTTTTCTCCGGCGGCCGGGTCATTCCCAGTTCCTCGCGCAGCGCGGCGGTCGTCATCGGATCCAATCGCACGGCGTTGTAGATCCTTCTCGCGGTCTCCGAGCACTCGCGCACCGGCCGGTGATGCTCCGCGTAGTGCGCGCGCAACCGGTCCATGCTCATCAACACGGCAAGGCCACCCCGGACCTTGCCGTAGAAGATCTCGTCGGGAAACTCCGCCGGCAGCTCATTTTTCCACCTCCAGATCGCGGTAATCTTCTCGCCCCAGCCCCGTTCGCCGGGCTTGCGGTCGGGCAGATCGGCGACGTCCCACAGACACGGCATCCGTCCCCGGCCATCCGAAAAAATGCCGCACAGTCCCACGTCCAGCACGAATGCCCGCGCCTGCCTCAATGTCCGCACCCGCCACGTTCGCATACATGCTCGAATGCCGGTTTGCCTGGCGCGAGACAAGCTTCGCATTTGACAGTCTGCGTCCGGCGGACGTATCAGCAGGTCGTCCAATGACCGCTCGCTCCACCGGCTCGAATCGATTCCGCCACGTCGGCACGACGTGGAAGCCGGTGATTTCCGTGGATTTCCGCGGCAAGCTTTTCCATCCCGCGCGCAAGCAGACCTAGCGTTCGCAACAAGTCGATTTCTCGCTTTCGAACCCTGCTTGCCGCGGCGAGCGGGGTTTTTCGTTTTCACGAAAACCGCAATGAACACCCCTTCGTCGACCCGATCGCGCTGCTTGCGCTGACCACGCTGGCCGGCTTCGCCGGTGGATTCTACAATCCGGCGGCAAGCGCTCTCGTGGCGGATCTCGTCCCGCAGGAACGGCGGCTCACCGCGTTTGCGTTGCTGCGCCTCGCGGGAAATGGCGGCTTTGCGCTCGGCACCTCCGCCGGCGGCCTTCTCGTCACGCTCAGTCCGTTCTGGCTGTTCGCAGGCAACTCGCTGACGACCCTCGCATACGGCGTCCTTGCGTTGATCGCGCTACCCCATGGCATCCGGCAGGCGAAAGGCGAAGCGAAGTGGATGGATGCCATCCGTCGTTTGCGGCGTGACGGGGCGTTCTGGGCGCTGGCGTTTTCGCAATTCGGCGTCGCATTCGTCTTTGCCCAATACACCGCGGCGTATGCGCTGGAGGTGACCCGTCGCGGAATCGACTTCGCGCTTGGTGGATGGTCGCTTGCTCCCGAGCAGATCTACGGCGCACTGATCGGATGGAACGGCCTGCTCATCGTGTTCCTCGAGTTGCCGCTCACCCGCCTGACCCGCACCCTGCAAACCCGCCGGGTGATGGCGGCCGGCTATGTGCTCGTCGGGCTGGGATTCGCGTCCAACATTCTCGACGCGGGCTTCGGCCTGCTCGCGGCAGGGATGACCCTTTTCACGATCGGCGAGATGTTCGTGATGCCCATGGTCGGCACATGGATTTCGCAAATCGCCCCGCTCCACATGCGCGGCCGATACATGGGCGCACTTGCCGCCGCATGGGCGGTGGGAAGTGTCGTCGGACAAAACGCCGGCCTGCGCATCTTCGCATTCAGTCCGGACGCGCTGTGGATTCTGTGCGCGCTGGTCGGCGCCGCGTCGGCGTTGACTATCGTCCGGTTCGGACGGCGAGGCGACTCAATGGGTTCCTCCAACGCCCTTCCTTAGCCTGAAGGAGGAACGACGAACCGGATGCGTTGAAGAAGTCCTCGTGTCGTTGCCGGATCCATCCGAGAAACCAGCAAGCGAGGCGCGGCCTCAATAGGGAGGCATCCGGCGCTGCATCATCATCGCGCGCTGGAGATCCTGGCGGATCTGGCGCAGCTCCTCGAGCACCACGCCGTTGGCGTCCTCGAACGCAGCGGGATGACTCTGCCGCAAACGGGCGAGCGCCTCCTCCGCCTGTTTCGTCGGGGCATACTTCCCGGTTTGTCCGCTGGTGATCGCGCGACGGTATTCGTTGATCGCCGCCAGCGCGTCGCCCGCGGCTTCGAGCTGCGCCCCGCTCGCGTAGGCCGCAAGGGCGGCGGGGTCGTTGGGCGACCACGGCACATTCTGCAGATTGATTCCACGTTGAAGCTCCCCTACACGCGCCATGATCTTCGCCATCTCCGCGAATTTCCCCTCCGCCTGCAACCGGTCGAGTGTCGCAGAGAGGAATGCTCCGACGGACTGTCCTTCCGAAAGCTGCCCGCCGGCAATTTCCGCAACCTCCGCGGTGGCAAGACGGTTCAGGAGGTTCGAGCGCAGTTCCCGCAGCGCCGGAACATTGATGACGAGGTTCGACGAATCCTGCGAAATGAGCTTCGCCCGGGCATCGGCAAGGCGTCCCTGATCGATAGCCTCCTCGGCATCGCACATTTCCAGCACCGACGAAAAATTCCAATCTCTCGCCTCTCTGGCGAGAGACGGCTTTTTCAGCAACTCCCTGGCGCGCTCGACGGCGGCCGGCAACTGATCCGCAGTTTCCACGTCGCGGAAGGCGAACCTTGCGGCGTCGATGGCATTATCCGGCGTATACGCCCCCTCGGAGGCAAACTTCTGCAACTCGGCTGCGGACAGGACCGGAAATCCTCCGCCTCGCGAGAGTTCCTGAAGAATGTTGTTTGCCTGATTCGTCTCCCCCGCGTCGCGGCAATCGAGGAACCGGGCCCATTGGTCCAGAAAACGCGCCGTTCCTTCGAGTTTCTGGGTCGCACGCTGGGAAAGAATGTTATTCGACGAGACACGCTTCATCTGAAGTGCGGCGATCTCGATCATTACCTCATCGAGGTCGGCACTGCTTTTCGCCGTGGAGCAGGCTTCCTTCGCCTTTGCCGCCACACCGTCGACGGACTTTTTCCAATCGATCGCTGCCTGCTGCTGCATCTCCACGATTTTGGCAGCGAGATCGTCCGCAAGGGCCTGCCATTCCGCGCGCAGCTCCGGCGGAACACCATAGGCACCAAGATTCTGAATGAGCTGCTGCGCACGCTCGAAATCCCCCCGCTTGAGCGCGATGCTCAACACCTCGAACTGCTGGGCGGCTTCCGCGCCATATGCCCGATCGGTCTGCTTGCTCGCGAGAGACTTCTTCAACTTGTCGACAAATGCGTTCAGGTCGTCCGAGGAATCGGCGAAGAGGCTCGAGCCGATCACGAATGAGGCGGCCACGATCAATGGGAACGTTCGCATTTCCACAGGGAACCCCTTTTCCCATCCGGTCGCAAGCTCTCACGTGGCCGTGACACAATGGACAATCCCAACTCAACCCGTCGTCTACGACAGACGGTGTGTTCATGCGCCACTCGCACAAATCGTGCCCCATGCAATTTGGAAGATTCCTCCGCTCGTGGCCCCACGAATCAATGGCCGCAGGACGTCCGGTTCGCGGATTCGCGCAGCGCGGCGCAGGAAAAATTCCGCCGTTTTCATCCGGAAAATCCGTGTAAGCTCCCCGCCAGCATTATGTGTGGAATCGTCGGATACGTCGGGCGCGCCGAAGCTGCGCCGCTCCTCCTTCAGGGCCTCAAGCGCCTGGAATACCGCGGCTATGATTCGGCGGGCATTGCCACGCTGAACGGCTCGGGCATCGAGGTCCGGAAGTCGGTCGGCCGCATCGCCGATCTCGAGCAGCTCGTCGCATCAAGTCCGCTCTCCGGCTCCACCGGCATCAGCCACACCCGCTGGGCGACGCACGGCGGAGTGACGCATGAAAACGCGCACCCGCATTTCGACGCGTCGGGCAAACTCGCGCTCGTTCACAACGGGGTGATTGAGAATTACGCGGAGCTTCGCGCGTCGCTCGAGGAACAGGGTCACGTGTTCCTGTCCCAGACCGACACCGAGGTCCTCGCGCACCTCGTGGGCGTCGAGTTCGACCGCATCGGAAATCCATCGAAGGGCGCGCTCGTGGAAGCCCTCCGCACCGCGCTCAAGCAGGTGATCGGCACCTATGGCATTGCGGCAATCCATCGCGACGTGCCCGGGGTGATTGTCGGCGCCCGGCGCGGCAGTCCGCTGGTGCTCGGCATCGGCAAGGACGAGAACCTGCTCGCCAGCGACGCGTCGGCGATGGTCAGCCGCACGCGCGACGTCGTGTTTCTCAAGGACTACGAACTCGTCTCGCTCGACGAGGAGGGATTCGAGATCACGACGCTCCAGGGTGAAGGCGCGGGCTACGAGATCAGCAAGGTCGAGTTCACCGACAAGGAGATCAGCAAGGGCACGTATCCGCATTACATGCTCAAGGAAATCTTCGAGCAGCCGGCGAGCGTGCGCGACGCGATGCGTGGCCGGCTCGCGCACGAAGAAGCGACCGCCAAACTCGGCGGTCTCGACATGACGAATTCCGAGTTGCGCGCGGTCGAGCGGATCGTGATCAGCGGCTGCGGCACCGCGCTGCATGCCGGAATGATCGGCGAATACATGATCGAGTCGCTCGCGCACATGCCGGTGGAGTGCGAATTCGCCAGCGAGTTCCGTTACCGCAATCTTCCGCTCGGCAAGGACACGCTCGTCTTCGTGATCAGCCAGAGCGGCGAGACCGCCGACACGCTCGCCGCGCTCCGCGAAAGCCGACGCAAGGGCCATCGCACGCTCGGCATCTGCAACAACGTCGGCTCGACGATCGCCCGGGAAAGCGACGGCGGCGTCTACATGCACGCGGGCCCGGAGATCGGCGTGGCCGCGACGAAATCGTTCACCTCGCAGGTGGTCATCCAGGCATTGATCGCATTGCTCCTTGGCCGCATCCACCACCTCTCCCACAGCGAGGGCATGCGGATCATTGCGGAACTCGAGGCGCTTCCCGACAAGGTCGCGCGTGCGCTCGAACAGGCGCCGGTCGTCGAGCGGATCGCGAAGAAATACGCTCAGAGCGACGTGATGCTCTTCCTCGGCCGGCAGTTCAACTACCCGGTCGCCCTCGAAGGTGCGCTGAAGCTCAAGGAGACGAGCTATATCGCGGCTTCGGGCCATCCGAGCGCCGAGCTCAAGCACGGCATCATCGCGTTGATCGACGAAAAGGTGCCATCCGTCTTCATCGCGCCGCGCGACCCCGTTTTCGAAAAAAACCTCAGCAACATGGAGGAGGTCCGGGCGCGCAAGGGTCCGCTCATCGCCGTCGGCACCGAGGGCGACGACCGCCTCCGCCACGTCACCGAGGACGTCATTCTCGTGCCGGACGCTCCGGAGTTTCTCACGCCGGTGCTCACCGCGATTCCGCTCCAGCTCCTCGCCTACTACATCGCCGTGGAGCGCGGCTGCGACGTGGACAAGCCGCGCAATCTCGCAAAGTCCGTGACCGTCGAATAGCGCTCACGGGACACGCGAGCGAAAGGAAGTTTCAGCTGCTCCGGCCGAGCCAGAGCGCCATGAGCCCGGTGCGGCCGCGAACGCCGAACTTCCGGAAGATGCCCGTGATGTATTTGTGCGTGGTCGTCGGGGACTGACTGAGTTCCTGAGCGATCTCCTTTTCCGTGCGCTCGGTGAGAAGCAGGGCCACGATGCGGCGTTCCATCGACGTCAGCGGGTGATCGGCCAGAATCAACCCATGACTGAGCAGGAGTTCGCGGTGGAACCACTTCAGCCCGCGCATCACTTCGGCCAGCACCTCCGCGTCGGCATCCGTGAACGGACGATGCCCCGTCATTCGATCGAGCAGGAAAAAGGATTCCGTGTCGGCATTGATGGGCATCCCGAGAAACATCCGGTCCACAATGCCGGCGTCGGCGTAAAAGGCCCGGTAGTGCGCGGTTTGACGAAATGCCTCCATGTCGACAAATCCGCCTTGAAGTCGATGAATGCGAAACCGGCCCGCATCGGCGACAATCGCGCGCGTGGTCATGCCGGGATCGGTATCCTGCTCGCGCGCGGCCTGAAGCGATCGTTGTGCGATGACGGGATTCAGATTCAGGTGACGGACCACGAGGCCACGCCAGCCGGATTGCGGATCGCGTCGCGCCGCAGCACCCTGCCGCAGCCGGGCGGCGCCGATCCAGACGACATCCCCCGCGTCCAGCCACTCGCTGAGCCGTCGCATGAGCAAAAGAAGGGCCTCGTCCGTCCGGGACGCGGGAAAATCGGCGAGTTCATCCCAGAGCTGATGAATTGCCTTCTGGAGAGGACCGCCTTCCATGGCCACGGGTGCAATATCACAGCCAGGCGTTTCCGGGAAATTGTTTAAGAAACTATCCGTCTGGAAACTTCCGTTCCGGCGATAAAATGACTCGCGAATCCTGGATCCGCGGACTTTCGAAGATAGAACGTCACGCGTCCGCCACACACCGAAAACCAAGATGGCCGGTCGAGGTATCCGGTGTATTGGACGAGCGCGCCGAGCAACGGTAGCGGTTGCAGTAGCTCGCGTGGCAGAGATAGGAGCCGCCGCGCATCGCCTTCCGCTGGCCGGTTTCCGGACCGCGGGGATTTTCGCGCGGAGCGTTGCGTCCGTAGGTGGGACTGAACCAGTCTGCGGTCCACTCCCACACGTTGCCGGTCATGTTGAAAAGGCCGTGGCCGTTTGGGGGAAACGACCGCGCCGGTGCGGTGCCGCGGTAGCCGTCCTCGCCCGTATCGAGGGTGGGAAACGTGCCCTGCCAGATGTTGCAGCGATGGACGCCGTCCGGAGTGAGGTCGTCTCCCCAGGGATACAACTTCTGCTCGAGCCCGCCGCGAGCGGCGAATTCCCACTCGGCCTCGGTGGGCAGGCGTTTGCCAGCCCAGCGGGCAAAGGCGGCGGCATCGTTCCACGAGACGTGAACCACCGGGTGATCCTCGCGTCCGAGTTCCTCGATCGAGCGTCCGTCACCGAGCGGCGCGCGCCAGCTTGCACCCGGAATACCGAACCACCATTCGAGTCCCGCCACGCGGCCTGCGGCGTGTTTCTCGCGAAGTTCCTCCGAAAGCTGACTGGCATGAACAAACGACCATCCGAACCGCTCCGCCTCGGTCACGTAGCCGGTCGCCTCGACGAATGCGCGGTAGGCGGCGTTTGTGACGGTGGTCTCGTCGATCCAGAACGGCGACACGACGGTTTCCCTCACGGGGCCTTCGCCGTCGGCGAACCACACCCCCGCGCCTTTTCCGCCCATTAGAAATGCCCCGCCGTCGAGCCGCACCATGCCCTCGCGGGAGGGTTGAACACCGGATGCGGGAACATCCACCGATGACGGCGCCACAGACGGGCGCGGATCTGGCGTGGGACTGCAGCAGGCGGATTTCATGAGCACGGGACGCCGGGAACGAGCGGCAGGAGGTTCATCTTTCCACCGGACGAAAGCAGATTCCGCAGGCGCTGCGAAGCCGTGCGTCCGAGCACGAGCGGCTCGGGGACGGAATCCAGGCCAAGGTGGCTCTCGTCGCGCGAGCGCGCTTCGAGCGCACGAACGCGGGAGAGATTGACGAGCAGCGAGCGGTCAATGCGGGAGAACGGCGGCGAAGGCAGCACGCTTTCCCATTCCCCGATCGGCCGCAGCACGAGCATCGCAGGCAGTCCGGCAAGGAGCACTCTCGTATAGGCAGCCTCGGCCTGAATGGCGGCGATCCCGCTGACGGCGACCATGCGCAACATTCCACCATCGCGCAGCGGCACGAGATCCGCGAGGCCGAGCCTGTCGGTGCTCGCAGGTGCAGGTGTTCCAACGGAAGGCACGTTCAATCGCCGGACGGTTTCCGCGAGACGGTCGGGATGAACCGGTTTGAGAAGGTAATCGAGGGCGTTCGCGTCGAACGCGCGCACGGCATACACGTCATACGCCGTCACAAACACGATGCGCGTGGTGGCTGGCAGCACCGGAAGCACCTCGAAACCGGAGCCGGGCTGCATCTGCACGTCGAGAAACACGACATCCGGCGCCAGCGAAGCGACGCACTCCCTGGCGGTTGGAACATCTCCGGCCTCACCCACGACGGAAATTCCGGGATGTGCGGAAAGCAGCTCCCGCAACCATCGACGGGCGGGCGGTTCGTCATCGACGATCAAGGCGCGGAGCGGGGTGGTCATGAGGATGATCCCGCCGGCAATCGCACCCGCGCACGGACCTCGCCGTTGCCGGCATCCAGATCGAGCGAAGCCTGCCCGGGGTGCAGGAGATCCAGCCGGCGCCGAAGGTTGCTAAGGCCGGTCCTGGTCGATGCATCCCCGACGACCCATTTCCCGGAATTGGTTACGGTTACCACAAGCGTGCCGTTTTCAATCGCAGCGGAAATCGTCACGCGCAAGGGCCGGATTTCGGACCGCTGCCCATACTTGATCGCGTTCTCGAGAAGCGGCTGCACGAGGGCGACGGGAGCAAGCGTCCGCCGCGCGGCTGCGTCGGCGTCGATGCGGTATTCCAGGCTGTCCTCGAACCGCGCCTTCTCGACGCGAAGGTAGTTCTCGAGCGCATCGAGTTCGACGCCGAGTTCCTCCTCCTCCGCGCGCTGTCGCAGGGAAAAGCGCAGATACTCGGCAAGGGCGAGGGTGATGCGACGGACCGACTCCGGATTTGAGGACTCGGCAAGCAGGGAGTTCAAGGCGTTGAAAAGGAAATGCGGATTCACCTGCGAGCGGAGCACCTGAAGCTCGCTGGATCGCGCAGCCGCCTCGACCTCCGCCACGCGCACCCGGTCCTGCTGGGAGTCGAGCCAGTATTGGACCCCGAAGTAAAGCACGCTCCAGAACGTGTAGAGCACCGCGCGAAGGAAGACACTGACCGCGAGGAACCGCCTCACTCCCGGCTGGTCGAGATCGAGACCGGCAAACTGCGCGAGATGCACCGTGGAGACGGTGTCCACCAATCCCAGCGCCCCGCAGAAGAGCAACACGACAAGGATGTGCCCCGTGGTCAGCGGTCCTCCTCGATGCCGGATGATGCGCAACACCGGTCTCAGAATCAGCGACGAGGCAAGAAAGCCGAAGACCACGCGAAAAAAGCCGACACTGGCTCCGGCGAGCGCGGGAGAGTAGAGCAGTCCGCTGATGCCGAGCGTGACGAAGATCGTCCCGCCCCAGCCGAGCACCTGCAGACGCCAGAACAGACGTGCGCGATCGTCCGTCTCGAAGAACGCGGCGGGGGTCATCCCCGGAACGATAACGCCGCGGCGCCGCGGCACAAAGCGGTCAGTTGGCCAATGGATCCGGATCCGTGAGGGATTTTGCCGGATTCGTAAAATTTTGTGTGCGGATCGTTGATTGCAATCAACAATCAACAGGCAAAATCGATCCCATGAAAAGCTCCTCCCCTGAAAACCCGATCGACATTCCCTCCGGCATCAATCGGCGTGGATTTCTCAAAACCGTCGGCGGCGCAGCGGCCTTCGCCGCGGCTCACGGTTTCATCACAATTCCCGTCGGGCGCGCACAGGCGGCAACGGGGAAGCGGAACCTCATCTTGTTCCTGTCCGACCAGGAGCGCGCGATCCAGTGGTTCCCGCCGGGCTGGGCGGAGGCGCACCTGCCGAACTACACCGCACTGCGCAACAGCGGCATTCTCTTCGAGAACTGCTGCACGAACACCGCGATGTGCACACCGTCGCGGAATACGATCTTCACGGGCCTTTTCCCCGCGCAGCACCAGTCGTTCGACACGCTCACCGACGGTTTCGAGCAGTCCGAGTCGGAGCACCAGCTCGACCCGACGCTGCCGAACCTCGCAACGGTGTTGAAGGCCGCTGGCTACGAGGTCGTCTACAAGGGCAAGTGGCACCTCAGCAAGGGCGTGGAAGGTTGCGACGGCACCTTCATCAATGACGACATCGTGCGCTACGGGTTCGACCTGTGGGATCCGCCGGATGCGGGACAGGATACGAAGATCGAGAACTACGGCGGCGGCACGGCGGACAATGACCAGCGCTTCATCGACGACGCCGTCGCGTATTTGCAGGAAAAGGTCGCGAATCCCGGCGACAAGCCGTTCTGCCTCGTCGTCTCGCTCGTGAACCCGCACGACGTGCTCGGCTACCCGGGCAACCAGGGTGCGGGCGGATACGGACCCGAGGACCTGCTCGGCGATCTCGACCTGCCTCCGAGCGTTCACGAGGAGCTGCTCGCAAACTTCAAACCGACCTGCCAGCAGGAACTGCTCGTCAAGCTGATGGGCCTCGGACCGCTCGTGAACGACGACATGAAGCGGAAGTATGTGAACTTCTACGGCAACCTGCTGAAGATCGTCGACGGACATCTCGGGGCGTTGCTCGACGTGTTCAACTCCTCGGAGGCGGGCCAGCGGCTTCGCGAGAACACGTGGATCGTTCGCACCTCCGACCACGGGGAAATGGGCATGTCCCACGGCGGCATGCGCCAGAAGACGTTCAACTGCTACGAGGAAACCATCCGCGTGCCGTTGATCTGGTCGAATCCCGTGGACTTCCCCGAAGGCCGCGTGTGTCCCGAGCTCGTATCCCATGTCGACCTGCTGCCGACGATCTGCTCGATGCTCGGCGTCGACGGATGGGAGGGCTACAACTTCGCCGGTGTCGACTACAGCCCGCTGATCAAGGACGCCGCCGCGCCGCCGGTGCAGGATTACATCCTGTTCACCTTTGACGACGTCTGGGCCGGCCAGAATGCCGCGGGAAATCCGCAGGGCATCGTCTCTCCGCCAAACCGGATTCAAATGATCCGCACGCGGGAGTTCAAATACGCCCGCTACTACGACATCCAGGGCATCCAGGCGGACCAGGAGGAATTCTACGACCTTCGGCCCGCCCACCTCGGCGGCACCGATGTCGATCCCGCCACGGGGCGGCCCGTGGAAATGGTCAATCTCTCCTCGTGGGCGGAACGCCTTCGTGTGATTACGGGACAATCGCCCGTGGCAACACCGGCACAGGCCGCCGTCCGTCAGGAACTGTCGGACATGCTGCCGCAGATCGTCCAGCAACGCCTGCAGCCGCGACCGCCGGGTTCGCCCGTGCCGCCGCAGAACTTCAAGACGAAGACCATTCAGTGGACGGACGACAGCGGCGCCACCCAGTCCGCAGTCCAGATCACGTGGGACTCCCGCACGACGACCCAGTATCAGCTCCAGTGGTCGGCCGACGGCAAGGCCTGGCAGAACATCGGCAAGCCCATCATCGGCAACAACGGACCGCAGATCCTCTGCCAGCCGGTCAACCCGAACGTCTCCTACTACCGTCTCGCGTGGAGCGCTGCGGGCGCCGCACAACCGCAACCCGAGCCCTATCTCGAGATCCGCGGCAAAGGAAAGTATCGGACGAAGAACTCCCGCTTCTCGCTCAAAGGCCGCACAAACGCCCCCGGCAACCGTGTGGAATACAAGGTCGCCGGCGAGGGTGGCCGCATCCGCGGAAAGACCGTGTCCGCGCAGAACTGGACGCTTCCCATCAAGGGTCTTCGCAAGGGGAAGACCACGGTTTACGTCCGTTCGCGCAACGTCGCGGGAGCGGTCACGAAGTGGAAGCGCATCGTGATCGAGCGCGTGTAGCGACTTCATTCATCCCCCACCGCGCGGGCGGCCGTCGAAGTCCCATCCGGGATCAGGCGCGCCGCCCGCACTGTTTCTGGAGTCGACGCGGTCCGTTGTCCGCGCCGCTCCACATGGCAATCCGATTCGCCAATCGCCGGCCGGCGATCGCCAAGATCGGTGTAGTGGGAATCCGGGCAACGGCGTTCCTTGAGATCACGACCCTCCGGTGGGCGGAGGTCGAAAATTCTCCCACTCAGCCATGCCTTCTCTTCCCTTCGTCACTGCTGAAGAAGCCGCCTCTCTCATCGACCACGGCGATCTCGTCGGCTTCAGCGGATTCACTCCCGCCGGAGCCGCAAAAGCCGTGCCCGAGGCCATCGCCGCACGGGCGACACGACTCCACGCAGAGGGCAAGCCATTCAAGATCGGCGTGATGACCGGCGCGTCGACGGGCCCTTCCCTCGACGGCGCTCTTGCGATGGCCGACGCGATCTCGTTCCGCACGCCGTATCAATCGAACACCGACCTGCGCAAGAGAATCAACGCCCGCCAGACGAAGTTCTTCGACATGCACCTCTCCGCAGTCGCCCAGACGCTGCGATACGGATTCTTCGGTCCGATGAAATGGGCCGTCATCGAAGCCTGCGACGTGACGCCAAATGGGGAGGTCGTCCCGACTTCGTCAGTCGGAAACTCGCTGACCTTCTGCAACTATGCCGAGCGCATCATCGTCGAACTGAACCGACGTCATCCCTCGGCACTCCGGGGTTTCCACGACCTCTACGAACCGCTCGATCCGCCGCACCGCCGGGAGATTCCCCTCTACGGCGTCGCCGACCGAATCGGGAGCGATTGCATTCGCGTCGATCCGAAAAAGATCGCCGCCGTCGTCGAGACAAACCTCGAGGACGAGACGTCCGCCTTCAAACCCTCCAACGAAATCACGCAACAGATCGGCCGTCACGTGGCGCGATTCCTTGCGGACGAACTCGCCGCCGGCCGCATCCCGCAGCCGTTTCTCCCGGTGCAGTCCGGCGTGGGAAACATCGCCAACGCCACACTGGCCGCACTCGGCACGCAAGCCGGCCTTCCGCCATTCCAGATGTTCACGGAAGTGATTCAGGACTCCGTGATCGACCTCATCCGCGCGGGGCGCATCACCTTTGCGACCGGCACTTCGTTGACGCTCAGCCCGCCGGTCCTGCAGTCGGTCTACGACGACCTCAAGTTCTTCCGCAGCCGGCTGCTCCTGCGTCCGCAGGAGATCACGAATCACCCGGAGCTCGTCCGACGTCTCGGGCTGCTGGCCATCAACACCGCCATCGAGGTCGATCTCTTCGGGCACGTGAACAGCAGCCACGTGATGGGCCGGGACATGATGAACGGCATCGGCGGATCCGCCGATTTCACACGCAACGCCTACCTTTCGATCTTCACCTGTCCGTCGACCGCAAGGAACGGCGCGATCAGCGCGATCGTTCCGATGGTCAGCCACGTCGACCACAGCGAACACTCCGTGCAGGTGCTGGTCACCGAACACGGCGTCGCCGATCTGCGCGGAAAGGACCCCGAGGAGCGTGCGGAACTCATCGTGGAGAACTGCGCCGACCCGGACTACCGCGACGAGCTGCGCGGCTACCTCAGGCTGGTCTCCAAGGGGCACATCCCGCAGACGCTCTCAAACGCCTTCGCCATGCACGAGCAATACCTTCGCACCGGCAGCATGCGCGGCGTGGAGTGGGATTCCGAGATCGTGCGCCAGCCCGCGCCCGTCCGTGCTCCGGAGGGACGCGCTCTTGCGGCGGAGCTTTCCGCCACGGCGCAATGAGTCTTCCGGCGACGGCGGCTGATCCCTTCGCGGATGGAGAGGTTCCTTCCTGGGATCCGGACCTTTGCGTGCAATGCGGCAGGTGCGTGATCGCGTGCCCCCACGCAGCCATCCGCGCGGGATTGCTCAAGCATGCCACGCTCTCCAGCGCGCCGACCGGATTCAAATCCCGCAAGGCACTGCACGCGGGACGGGAGGGGCTTCGATATACGATCCAGATTTCGCCCTCCGGTTGTTCCGGCTGCGGCATCTGCGTGGAGACATGTCCCGCCCGCAACCCCTCGGACAAACGCATCAAAGCACTCCGAATGCGCCGGGAATCCCCATGGCACCTCGCAGACCTCCGGAGCTGGGAATTTCTGCTCTCCGCGTCTGAGACAGGACCCGGGTTTTCACCTCCGTCCTCGACCCGCACTCTCCAGTTTCGTCCTTCGACCCTCAGCGTCGGCCGACCGTGCGCCGGATGCGGACAGACGCCCTACCTTCACCTCCTTTCGCGACTGTTCGGAGATCATGTCGTCATCGCACGTTGCGAGGGACACCGTCGAAGCCCACGATGCTCGCGCCTTATTTCAAACGAATCCGCGGCCGATGCGATCTCCCTGCGCGTGGAGCTCGATCAACTGCGCGCACACGCGGAGGATCTGCTTGCCCGACTCGCACCGGATCTCGGCCAGCTCGCGTGGGACATTTTGGCTGCCGATCAAAGCACGGGAGCCGGAATCGCCGAGCAGCGCCGTCGCATCGGCGCACTGAAGCGATGCCTGCAGAAACGGACGGGCAAGGACGAACGGGATCTGGAGAGGATCGCTCACGCCCTCGTTCGCCGGACGATCTGGGCCGTCACGAACCGCTACCCCTCCGACATCGAGCGGATGTTTGAAACCGCTGTCGACGTGAACTTCCTCATTCTCGACGAGGGATCGGACACGGTGGCAACCAACATCGATCTCGCGGCGGTCCGCTCGGAACGGGCCTATGTGGCATCCATCGCCCTTTTCGCACGGGACGACCACGCGATTGGGACCCTGCTCGAAGCGGCTGCACATGATGGTCCGTCCCTCGTCTTTGCGCTCGGATCCTGTCCCGCCGACGACCGTGTGCCGGACATTCGTGCGCATCGGCTCGCGGTCGAAAGCGGGGCGTGGCTCCTCTTCCGGCACGATCCATCCCTCCGGCAAATCGGCGCGCATCCTTTTCGGTTCGATTCGCCCCAGCCTCGCGAGAATGAGGGCACGCTGTCCGGGAGGGCGCGCGAGGTCATCACCCGGCGCTGGCAGGCGTTTCACGACATCAGCCGCTCACGGGCTGGAAAGCCAACCAAGGACCATCAATGAGCAATTCCCGGAAAGCCGCGTTTCCCCGCCGCGGGTAGATAAAAAATCAGACACGCACGCCTCCCATGAAACTCGACTCTTCGATTTCTCCGACCCCTGCGGAGCACCTCCCGATCGAGGATCCTTCGATCGACGCATTGTCCTTCGACGAGTTCGAGGCCGCAACACCGGAAGCCTGGCGCGCGGAAGCGGAAGCAGTTCTCAAAGGCGCCCCGTTCGAGAAGAAACTCGTCACGCGGACGCGTGAGGGCATCGCGATTCAGCCCATCTATTTTGCCGAAGACCGCTCCACGACGATTCGTCCCGGATCCTTTTCGCAACTCATTGCGCAGGAGATTCCCGCGACGAATCCAGTGGAATTCAACCGCATGTTGCTCGCCGATTTGATGGCGGGGCAGAACACCACTCCCCTCGTCCTCGATGCCGCAGCCCGCGAATCCGGGAACGGCCGATCCGGTCTCGCCATCCGCTCTCTCCCGGATCTCCGCGCCGCACTTGACGGCGTCGACCTCGCTGCAGCGCCCATCCTGGCGTGGGCCGGTCCAAGCGCACTTCCGTTTCTCGGTCTCCTTGGAGCCATTGCAGAGGAACGCGGTATTCGTCCATCGGGCTGGGAGGGTGCGGTGCTTGCGGATCCGCTCACGGATTGGGTCCGCTCCGGCTCCCTGGCGATACCACTGTCCGAAATCTTCGACGAAATCGCCCTTTCCGTGCGGTGGGCAATCGCCAACGTCCCGCGCCTGCGGGTCGTTGGCGTGCAGGCTTCCACATGGGGCGATGCGGGAGCGTCCACCGTTGACGAGCTCGCGTTCGCGATCGCAACCGGCGTGGAATATCTCCGCGAGATGGTCCGCAGCGGCATTGATCCCGCCGAGGCCGCGGATCGTTTCCTCTTCGAGTTCTCGCTCGACTCGCAGATCTTCATGCAGATCGCAAAGCTCCGCGCGGCGCGCCTTTTGTGGACAAAGGTCCTTGAGGCATTCGGAGCGGATGCCACGACCATCGCCTTCCACGGTCGCAGCACGACGGTCACAAAGAGCGCACTCGACCCGCATACGAATCTGCTCCGCATCACCGCGGAGGCGTTCGCGGCCATGGTCGGCGGCGTCGAGGCCATGCATCTCGCGGCGTTCGACGACGCCATTCGGATCCCGGACACATTCTCACGACGACTCTCCCGCAACGTGCAGATCATTCTCGCCGAGGAATGCAGTCTCGCCGATGTCGCCGATCCGGCAGGCGGCTCGTGGTTCGTCGAATCACTGACCCGCGAGGTCGCGGAGAAGGCCTGGGCCCGATTCCAGGAAATTGAAGCGATCGGGGGGATGGCCGCCGCCCTTCGCGCGGGCACGCCGCAGCAGGCGACTGCCGAGCAGGCGGGCGCGCTTCTTTCCTCGGTCGCCGCCGGTCGCAATCTGCTCGTAGGCGTGAACCTTTCCGCAAATCCGTCCGAGGAACCGCTGGTTGCTGAACGTGATGGCAATGCCGGCTCCGTCACCTGCGAACCTGACCCAGCCACCTCCGACACCGCGTTCGAGGGTCGCATCTCCGACATCCCCGGTGCAATCGAGGCATTTCTCAGCGGTTGGACAATTGGCCAGGTCCGGCGCGCGCTGGGCCGCAGCCCGTCGGACGGAACCGCAATTCCGCGTGTCCAGGCAATCAGGGCCTCGGGGGGGTTCGAGGCGCTGCGCGCCAGGGCACGCGAACTTTCCAGAACAAAAAACGCCACAGCGGCGGCATGGCTTGCGACTTTTGGGCCGCCGCGCCAGCACCGCGCCCGGGCGGACTTCTCCAGCGCGTTTCTTGCGTGCGGAGGATTCGACGTCCGCTCGGGGAAATCTGCGTCGACGATCGACGAAGCCGTCGCGGACGCCGTGCGCGCGATGCTTCCCGTCGTGGTGATCTGCTCCACGGACGAGACCTATCCCGAGATCGTTCCGGCGTTCGCCAGGGCTCTCAAGCGGCAGCTTCCCGGAGTCCGCCTCCTCGTCGCAGGCGCTCCGGGCGAAAACGAGGCCGCGTGGCGGGAGGCCGGTGTCGACGACTTCATCCACCTCCGCGTCAACCGGCTCGCCTTTCTCGAGAACCTTCTCTCCACCCTCAGCCCCAGCGCGCAATGACCTTCCCGGACTTCACCACGATTCCGCTCTCCGATCCGACGACCGCGCCTTCGCAACCTTCACGGCCGGTGACGCACACGAACGAAGGCATCGATGTGAAGCCGATCTACGGCCCGGACGATCTCGCGGACTGCCGGCATCTCGGATTCACCGCCGGCATCGCGCCCTTCCTGCGGGGTCCCTACGCCACGATGTATGTGCTGCGTCCGTGGACGATCCGCCAATACGCCGGATTCTCGACGGCCGAGGAATCGAACGCGTTCTACAAGCGCAACATCGCCGCAGGCCAGCAGGGGCTCTCGGTCGCATTCGACCTGGCCACGCACCGCGGCTACGACTCCGATCATCCGCGCGTCGTCGGCGATGTCGGCAAGGCGGGCGTCGCCATCGATTCCGTCCTCGACATGCAGATCCTCTTCGACGGCATCCCGCTCGATCAGATCAGCGTGTCGATGACCATGAATGGCGCGGTGCTTCCGGTGCTCGCATTCTACATCGTCACGGCCCTCGAGCAGGGCGCCACCCTTGAGCAGCTTTCCGGCACGATCCAGAACGACATCCTCAAGGAGTTCATGGTGCGGAACACCTACATTTATCCGCCCGAACCCTCGATGCGGATCATCGCCGACATCTTCGCGTTCACTTCGCGTCACATGCCGAAGTTCAACTCGATCTCGATCTCCGGCTACCACATGCAGGAGGCGGGCGCGACCGCCGACCTCGAGATGGGATACACCCTCGCCGACGGGCTGGAATACCTCCGCACCGGCGTCGCGGCCGGACTCGACATCGACGCCTTTGCGCCGCGGCTCTCGTTTTTCTGGGCGCAGGGAAAGAACCTTTTCATGGAGATCGCAAAGATGCGCGCCGCCCGTGTGCTTTGGGCGAAGATCGTGAAGGGCTTCGACCCGAAGAATCCGAAGTCGATGGCTCTGCGCACGCACTCACAGACCAGCGGCTGGTCGCTCACCGAGCAGGATCCGTTCAACAACGTTACTCGCACGTGCATCGAGGCAATGGCCGCCGCGATGGGTCACACCCAGAGTCTGCACACGAACTCGCTCGACGAGGCCATCGCGCTTCCCACCGACTTCTCCGCCCGCATCGCACGCAACACCCAGCTTTTCCTTCAGAACGAAACGGGCATCTGCTCGGTCGTCGATCCGTGGGGCGGCAGCTACTACGTCGAGTCGCTCACGCGCGATTTGCTCCGCAAGGGGTGGGCGCACATCCAGGAAATCGAAAAGCTCGGCGGCATGGCAAAGGCCATCGAAAGCGGAATTCCGAAGATGAGAATCGAGGAAGCCGCCGCACGTCGCCAGGCGCGCATCGATTCCGGCCGCGAAACGATCGTCGGCGTGAACAAATACCGCCTCGAAAAGGAGGAGCCGCTCGACATCCTCGACGTCGACAATGCCGCGGTGCGCGAAGCCCAGGTCCGACGGCTGAATCAACTCAAGGCCAATCGAGACTCCGCCGCGGTATCCCGCGCACTCGAAGCTCTCACACACGCGGCCGCCGATCCCCGAAACGGAAACCTTCTCGCGCTGTCGATCGAGGCGGCCAAGGCACGCGCCACCCTCGGCGAAATCAGCGACGCGCTGGAGAAGGTCTACGGTCGCTACCGGGCCAGCGTCCGGACGATCAGCGGCGTCTACAGCTCTACCTACGGAGAAATGGACAACATCAAGGAAGTTCGTCAGCTCGCCGCGGAGTTTGAGCAGCGCGAAGGACGTCGCCCGCGCATTCTGATCGCGAAGATCGGACAGGACGGTCACGACCGCGGAGCCAAGGTCGTTGCCACGGCGCTCGCGGATCTCGGGTTCGACGTGGATATGGGGCCGCTGTTCCAAACGCCGGAGGAGACCGCGAAGCAGGCGGTGGAGAACGACGTCCATGTCGTCGCGATGTCGTCCCTCGCGGCCGGTCACAAGACCCTGCTGCCCCAGCTCATCGAGGAACTCGCGAAGCAGGGGCGGCCCGACATTCTGGTCGTTGCCGGCGGCGTCATTCCGCAGCAGGACTACGACTTTCTCTACAACGCCGGTGCAGTCGCCATTTTCGGTCCGGGAACCGTCATCCCCGAGGCTGCCGCAAAGATCATCGAGATCCTCAACAAACGCCTCGCGCCATGCTCGTAATGGATGCCCCGCGCCACGCAGCCCGCGCTCCGCGCCGGCAGATCGCGCCCCCTCCGGGTGTCGATTCCGCCGCGCTCGCCGACGGGGTGCTGCGTGGAGATCGGGCCCCGCTGGCACGCGCCATCACACTGGTGGAAAGCAACTCCCCCCTGCACCGGCCGGCCGCGCGCGAGGTGCTGCGCGCCGTTGCGAGCCGCACTGGCCATGCGATGCGCATTGGAATCTCCGGCGTGCCGGGCGCGGGAAAGAGCACATTCATCGAGTCCTTTGGAAATCACCTTTGCGACCTCGGCCATCGCGTCGCCGTGCTCGCCGTCGATCCCAGCAGCTCCCTGAGCGGCGGCAGCATTCTGGGTGACAAGACACGCATGGAAACCCTGTCGCGCAGGCCGGAGTGCTTCATCAGGCCGTCGCCTTCGGGCGGCGCATTGGGAGGTGTGGCCCGCAAGACGCGCGAGACCATTTCGCTGTGCGAGGCTGCAGGCTACGATGTCGTTCTCATCGAGACCGTCGGAGTGGGACAGAGCGAAATCACCGTCCGCTCGATGGTCGACTGCATCATCCTGCTGCTGATCGCGGGGGCCGGCGACGAGCTGCAGGGCATGAAAAAGGGCATCCTCGAGATCGCCGACATCTTTGTCGTCAACAAGGCCGACGGCGGGAATCGCGCACGCGCCGAAGCCACACGCGCCGAGTTCGCGCGCATCGTGCCGCTCCTGAATTCCCAGGCGACGGGATGGCGCCCTCCCGTGCTTTCCATTTCGGCAATCGAACACCGCGGCATTTCCGATCTTTGGGACGTGACGTCCCGCTTCTTCGAGCATCTTCGCGAAGACGGCCGCCTCGACGCACTTCGTCGTGCGCAGACACTTCACTGGTGGCGCGAACTCGTCGAACAGGAGCTGCACCATCGCTTCGTCTCCAACCCCGCGATCGCCGAGTTCTCCCGCCGGCTCGAGAACGAGGTTCTCTCCGGCCGCACCCCGCCTTCCCTCGCAGCAGAGGAACTCCTCGACCGCTTCCTCCCACGCCTATGAAAACGCCCTCCCGAATCGATCACCTCGGCATCGCCGTCCGCTCCATCGAGGCCTCGCTGCCCTACTACGAGAAGACACTCGGGCTCCAATGCGAGCACATCGAGGAGGTGCCTTCGCAAAAGGTGAAAACCGCGTTCCTTTCCGTCGGTGAGGTCCATCTCGAGCTGCTCGAACCGACGGCGGACGACAGCCCGATCGCGAAGTTTCTCGAGACGCGCGGTGAAGGCATCCACCACATCGCCTTCGCCACCGATGACATCACCGCGCAGCTCGCGCAGGCGAAGGACGCGGGCACCCGTTTGATTCACGAAGTCCCGATCGAAGGCGCCGGAGACAAGCTCGTCGCCTTTCTCCATCCGAAAAGCACGTTCGGAGTGCTCACGGAATTCTGCCAGCCGAAGACCGCCCACTGACCCGCCATGCCCATCTCCAAGGACCTCCTCGCCAACTACCGCAAACGCCACGCCGCCGCACTCCTCGGTGGCGGAGAGGCAAAGCTCGCCGCGCGCCGCAAGAAGGGCGTGATGACCGCCCGCGACCGGCTGGAGAATCTCTTCCAGCCCGGCACGTTCATGGAGTTTGGCCTGCACGCGCAGCACACCTGCACCCAGTTTGGAATGGCCGCAAAGTCCATGCCCGGCGACGGCGTAATCACCGGCGTCGGCTATGTGGATGGGCGCCCGATCGCCGCATACAGCCAGGACTTCACCGTGGGTGGCGGCGCGCTCGGCCGCATTCACGCAAGGAAGATCTGTGATCTTATGGAATACGCGATGCAGGCCGGCATGCCCGTGCTCGGCATCAACGACTCCGGCGGTGCGCGCATTCAGGAAGGCGAGGACTCCCTCTCCGGCTACGGGCAGGTCTTCTTTCACAACGTCCAGGCGTCCGGCCTCGTCCCGCAGATTTCCATCATCGCCGGCCCCTGCGCGGGTGGTGCCGCCTACAGCCCCGCGCTCACCGATTTCCTCATCATGGTGAAGGATACGGCGAACATGTTCATCTGCGGACCCGATGTCATCCAGGCCGCCACCGGCCAGAAATGCACGATGGCCGAGGTCGGCAGCGCCGCCGCCCACGCCACAATCAGCGGGAACATCCACTTCGTCGCGGAGAACGACGCCGATGCCCTCGGAATTGCCAAGAAGCTCCTCTCGTTCCTTCCCTCGAACAACATCACCGACCCACCGCACCATTTTGCGGACAAGCTTGATCTCGGGCCGAATCCCGCCTTCAACGACCTCGTTCCCGAAGACCCGAAATCCCCGCTCGACGTGCTGAAGGTCATCGCGCTCCTCGCCGACGACGCCGACTTTCTCGAGGTGCAGGCCGACTTCGCAAAGAACATCGTTGTCGGATTCTGCCGCATCCAGGGCATCGTCGCCGGCATCATTGCGAACCAGCCGATGGTCAAGGCGGGCACGCTGGACATCGACGCCTCGGACAAGGCCGCGCGATTCATTCGCTTCTGCAACGTCTTCAACATCCCGATCGTGAATCTCGTGGATGTCCCCGGCTTCCTCCCGGGACTCGCGCAGGAGCGCGGCGGCATCATCCGTCACGGCGCGAAGATGCTTTTCGCCTACGCCGCGGCCACCGTTCCGAAGATCACCGTCATCATGCGCAAGGCCTACGGCGGAGCCTACCTCGCCATGTGCAGCAAGGACCTCGGCGCGGACCTCGTCTTTGCATGGCCCACGGCCGAGATCGCCGTCATGGGCGCGGAAGGCGCTGTAAAAATTCTCTACAAGAAAGAGATCGCCGAGGCCCCCGATCCGGCAGCCCGCGCCGCGGAACTCGCAGCGGAATACCGCGAGCGTTTCGCCTCCCCCTACGCCGCCGCGTCGAAGGCCATGATCACCGACGTCATCGAACCTGCGCAGACCCGAAGCGCCGTCGCCCTCGCCCTGCGCAACACCCTCTCCAAGCGGGAGACCCGCCCGCCCAAAAAACACGGCAACATTCCTCTATGAAGAAGCTCCGCATCACCATCGACGGCAAAGTCTACGACGTCACGGTCGAGTCCCTCGACGATCCCGCGGGCGCACCACTGTCCGTCCCGTCCGCTCCACGCGCCGCGGTCACTGCGCCTGAGTCGTCCAGTCCGGCACCCGCCGCCCAGCCCGCCGCAGGCCCCGGAGCCGTTACCAGCCCGCTCGCCGGCCGCGTCGTATCCATCGATTGCAAACCCGGCCAGCAAGTCTCCGCAGGCGACGCCCTCGTCACGCTGGAGGCAATGAAAATGAACACGACCATCGCCGCGCAAGCGGCCGGAACGGTGGGAGAAATCTCGGTCGGCGTCGGCGACGCCGTCGCGGAAGGACAGACACTTCTCACAATCAAGTAAGCAACCCGCCATGTTTGCCGTTCTCTCGAGTCGCCCCGACTTCCTCACGAACATCAGCTACCAGACAGCAGGCATTTTCGTCGTCATGGGGTCGCTCACGTTCCTCATGGTCGTCGTGGCGATCATGGGACGGCTGCTCAATCCCAAACCCCGCCCCGCACCATCCGTCGTCGTTTCACCGACGGCCGCCTCCGTGCCCGATGACGACCTCCCACCGGAGCTGCGCGCGGCGATCGTCGCCGCGGCCGTCGCTTCGCTCGAAGGCGCGCACCGCGTCGTCGAGATCCGGCCCGTCGATATCCGCCTGCAGGCATGGTCGCTCGAGGGCCGCCGCCACATCTTCCAATCCCACACCCTTCGCTGACCGCCATGATTCAGGACGTCCTCAACTTTCTTCAACTCACCGCCTTCGCCAGCGTCACCTGGCAGATGGTCGTCATGTGGGGCGTCGTGCTCGTCCTGATGTATCTCGCCGTCTATCGCGGCTTCGAGCCCCTCCTCCTCGTGCCGATCGCCTTCGGCGCGCTGCTCGCGAACCTCCCGACCGCCGGCCTCATCAATGAACCGCCCGGCCCCGTCCACAGCCCCGTCGCCGGCCAGGTGCTCGAGTGGAAGGTGCGGGATGGCGACAGCGTGAAGGAAGGCGACCTGCTCGCCATTCTCCAAAATTCCGATCCGGAGGACGCCGCCCTCTACGAACTCCGCGCTCACAGCCACGGCACTGTCACCGAAATCAACGCACCCGTCGGCTCCGACATCCACGAAGGCGAGACACTCGTTACAATCTTCAGCCGCGAACCCGGCGGCCTTTTCTATTACATCTCACGAGGCATCGAGTGGGAGCTGTTCCCGCCCCTCATCTTCCTCGGGGTCGGTGCACTCACCGACTTCGGCCCGCTCATCGCGCGACCTGTCACGCTGCTCCTTGGAGCCGCCGCGCAGATCGGCGTCGCCGCCACCTTCATCGGAGCCGCTCTCATCGGATTTTCCGTCGGCGAGGCCGCCTCGATCGGCATCATCGGCGGCGCGGACGGCCCGACTGCGATTTTCCTCTCCGCAAAGCTCGCGCCGCACCTCCTCCCCGCCATCGCGGTCGCCGCCTACAGCTACATGGCCCTCGTCCCGCTTATCCAGCCGCCGATCATGCGAGGTCTCACGACCACGGAAGAGCGCAGGATTCGCATGAAATCCCTGCGAACCGTCGGCAAACTCGAGCGCCTCTGCTTCGCTCTCATTGTCTGTATTTTTTGCATCCTGCTCGTGCCTGCCGCCGCTGCGCTCATCGGCATGCTCATGCTGGGCAACTTCCTGCGCGAATGCGGCGTCACGGAGCGCCTCGTGAAGGCCGCGCAGAACGAGATCATCAACATCGTCACCATCTTCCTGGGAACCGCCGTGGGCATCACCATGACCGGCGAACGATTCCTGCGCCCCGAGACCCTCATGATCATCGGCCTCGGTGTCGTGGCCTTCGGCGTCTCCACCGCGTCGGGCGTCATCATGGCGAAGATCCTCAACCTCTTCCTTCCCGAAAAAATCAATCCGCTCATCGGCTCCGCCGGCGTCTCCGCCGTCCCCATGGCCGCCCGCGTCTCCCACGTCGAAGGCCAGCGCGCCGACCCGAACAACTTCCTCCTCATGCACGCCATGGGCCCGAACGTCGCTGGCGTCATCGGCACCGCCGTGATTGCCGGCTACTACATCGCGACTCTCGCCCACCGCTGACCCGCTGCGCCGCTCATTCCCGGACCCGGAGGGCATGGGCTGAGAGGACATAATCCCGCATCCAGCCCGATGGATCTGGAAAGCAACTTTCCGTGGAGTCGTGGTCTACGTCCACCAACCCGGGAAAGAGTTCCATTTCACCATTTGGGATTCGGGACGGTGCCTTCGCAGACCTTTGGCCGAGCCCCTCCTCGGTCATCAACGGGGTGTTGATCTCATCGGGGGTGCTCGTCAACAACTCGACTTTCGAGCTGCCCACGCTGGCGGTGATGCCCGAGTTCCGGGTGGACAGGGAGGGACCAAAGCCCCTGGAGCGATCGTTCCCCTGTTGGCAGCACCTCGGATTTCCGCCTCTACAGCGGGGCGCTCACCAGTGAGGAGGTGGCTGTGATTTCTGCGCTTGGCGCGGGTGCACCAACCTCGGAGCACATCGCATCGTTCCCGAACCCGGGTCCATCGCGCTCAGTTGCATGGCCTTCGCGACTGCCGCGGTCCGGAGCAGCCCGGACACGCTTTGAGCGAGGCCATTCCTCCCAAGAATCGAATTGCGCGGGGGTGGGCCTTCGATTGTGCTACGGGCATGAAGCACGCCCCCGTCCTCATTGTCGGAGCGGGTCCGGTGGGACTCGCCACCGCGCTTTCTCTCACGCAATCCGGCATCGCGGTCCGGATCATCGACAGACTGGCGGAGCCAACGAATCAATCCCGGGCGGCGGTTGTCCACGCGCGGACGCTCGAAATGTTCGAGCGACTGGGCATCGCGTCGGAGTTTGTGGACATTGGAGTGCGCGTCCACGGCGCGGCGGTTTACGGCCCAAACAAGACGCTGCTCACGCGGCCCAGCCTCGATCACCTGCCCACGCACTACCCCTTCATGCTGGGCATCGACCAGGCGACGACGGAGCGCCTGCTGCGCGAGCGGCTGAGTGCGCTCGGTGTGGAGGTCGAACGGCCGGTGGAATTCATCGGTCTGGCGCAGTCCGCTTCCGCGGTGACGGTGCGGCTGAGAAGCGGAACCGACGCCCCCCGGATCGAGGAATTTTCCTACGTGGTGGGTGCGGATGGCGCGCGCGGCACCGTCCGTGGTGCGCTGGGATTGAAGCTCGAGGGCGAGACGCTCGACGCGACGTGGATCACCGCGGACGTGAAAATCCGCTGGGACCGCGATCCGGACGAGGCGGTCGCCTTTCTCTCGCCGGAGGGCCTGGCCTTCATTGCACCAATGAACGGTGACCGCTGGCGGGTGATCGTGAATCTTCACAAGCTCTCGAAGGCGGAGGGCGAGGCCATCACGCTCGAGGACGTGCAGACGATCGTGCGGGATCGGCTGGGGGTGCAGGCTCCGCTTTACGATCCGGTCTGGATCAGCCCGTTCAACATCAACACCCGCATGACTCCGACGATGAAGGTTGGGCGCGTGTTCCTCGCGGGCGACGCCGCGCACGTCCACAGTCCGGTGGGCGGGCAGGGCATGAACACCGGCATCCAGGACGGGCTGAATCTTGCCTGGAAGCTCGCCGCGGTGTTGAAGGGGCAGTCCGGCGAACCACTGCTCGAAAGCTACAACGCCGAACGGCACGCAAATGCCCGGGCCCTGCTGCAGAAGGTCGGCCCGATGACGAAAATGGTAAACCTCCGGCAGCCGGTGGCCGTGGAGCTTCGAAACATGGTCATCCGCGTGGTCGGCCAGCTCGGATTCGGGGCAACCCTTGCTCGGGACTTCAGCATGCTCGGCGTCGGATATCCCAACAGTCCGGCGGTGGAGGATCACCGCGCGAGCTGGCTGGATCGTGGGCCGCGCGCCGGTGAGCGGGCGCCTGACGCGGAGGACCTCCTGTTCGGGGACGACACACCGCGGCGGTTGTTCGAGCTCTGGACGGGCGACAGCCGCCACCAGCTGCTCCTCTTTTCCGGCAGGAAGCCGAAGGCGGAGCAACTCGCGGAGCTCGCCGGGATCGCGGCGGAATTCGGCGGGCTCGAGGGTTTCCTGCGCGTCCTGCTGATCACGAATGAAGGATTTGTCCCGGGCTGCGCGGTCGATCCCGACGGCATCGCGCATGATGCCTACGGGGCGGAAGGTCCCCTGCTGTTTCTGGTGCGACCCGACGGTTACATCGGCTTCCGGGCGCCGCTTGCGGACCGCGAGGCCCTGCGCCGCTACCTGGCGAATTGGTTTCCGGGCGTGGTTCCGGTCTGATCCACGCTCAACCGCGCCGAAGCACGTGAACGGTGATCTCCGGCGGACAGTTCAGCCGGGCAGGCACACTGCATCCTCCCGTGCCTCGCGAGGTGTAGCCGCGCAAACTTCCCACCGACCATGGACCGGCGATCATGCGCCGCGGGACCCTGGCCCTGCGGACGATGGGAAATCCGCCGGGCAGGCAAATCTGACCTCCATGGGTGTGTCCGCAAAGCATGAGGTCGAAGCCCATCCGCGCGGCCTCCCTCCACACCTCCGGACTGTGGGCAAGAAGGATTCTTAATTCGTCCTCCGGGATTCCCGCCATCGCCTGCGCGAGATCGTGCGTGCCAAAGGTGTGCGGATCGTCGATGCCGCACAGCCAGATCCTCGCGTCGCCGCGCTCGATCGGGAGATTTTCGTTGAGCAGGATTCGCAGGCCCATTTCCTCCAGCGGCACGACCTTCGCGAGAAAGTCGTGATTTCCGAGAATGCCGACCGGCTCCGGACCACAGTGCGGAACAAGCGTCCGCATCAGCTCGAGCGACGTGTCCCATGGCCGGCCGATCACGTCGTGGTAGTCGCCGGTGAGGACGCAACGGTCAAACCGCAGACCGCGCAGACGCTCGATCACCCGCGCAACGAGCGCGGGATCAATGTCGCAATGCAGGTCGCTGATTTGCGCCAGACGGAAACCCTCAAACGCCGCCGGCAGCCTGCGCAACGACACCTCGTTTTCGACGATGCGCACGTCCAGAAATTCCTCGTAGGCGCGTTGCCGGAGTCCGATCAGTCCCAACCCCCAGCGCACGATCGTTCGCGGCTCCTTCCACCGCCGCCAGTAGCAAAGCCCCCTTTCGCGCTTCAATGCCGCGAGCCGGTCCTCCCGGCGAAGGCGGAGCGCGGCGCGCTCCTTTCCAAGCCGGTCCGCGGGCGACAGACGCGAGTCAACGGTGGTCACCGGAACAAGATGCGCGAGATCCTGGCCGGCGTCACGCTTCGCGCAGACTTCCCAAAGCGGACCCGGCCTGCGAGACTCCCACCCCTTGAGTTGTCGTCCGTTCAGATCCATTCCATTCCCCGCACCCGCCCGGATCGCCATCGTGCTCACCCTGCTGCTGGGCGGTTGCGCAGGACCGGAACTCATCGTTCGGCAGGACGATCGACCCGGCAGGCCGCCGGCCATCTTCGACCCGAAACCGGTCGAGGTGCAGCATGGAAAGGCATCCTATTACTGGCAGGGCAAGCGGACGGCAAACGGCGAGCGATTCAATCCCGAGGGCCTCACCGCCGCCCATCGCAAGCTGCCGATCAACACGTGGGTCCGCGTAATCAACGAACGAAACGGAAAGTCCGTGATCGTGCGCATCAATGATCGAGGGCCGTTCATCCGCGGCCGCATCATCGATCTGGCCCGCGGAGCCGCCCGGGAAATTGACATGATCAAGGCGGGGGTGGTTCCGGTCCGGGTCGAGGTGCTCAAGCGGATCGACACCGTCGAAAAGCCAAACCTTCGCCTGACGGAGACCGTTCGGAAAAAGGCCGAGCAACGCACCCAGGTCCGGCCTTCGCCGACGCCGTCCGTCACACCCGCTCCAGCCCCGGCGCCGGCCCCCGCTTCGTCGAAGCCGAAACGCCCACGCTCGCGCTGAGCCGGCACGGGCCGCCGGTCGCCCGCGGCCTCGTTCTTGCGGAACGCGCATTTTTTGACCTTCCCGCAACAGGTTTCGGGCTGCAGGACAGAGTAAAAGGTTGACGAAATCTGCCCCAGCACGGATTCACCTAGAGACGAACCGGCCGCCTAATTTGTCGGTCGACGACTGGTTCTCATGCCCGCGCAGCCACTTCCTCCAATCGATCCCGCATGGTATTGCCTGCGCGTGCGTCCAAAGCAGGAATCCGTCACGGCCCGCATGCTCCGCACGGACGCGCAGATCGAGGTTTTCTGCCCGTTCATCCGGTTCAAACGGCCCCGCGGCGGCAGTCTCATGTGGGTGACCGAGGGCATGTTTCCCGGTTATGTATTTGGAAAATTTGCCTTTTCCGAAAAACACCGTCACGTGGCGTCGATTTCCGGCGTGGTTTCCATCGTCCGTTTCGGCGGGCAACCAACGGTCGTGGATGAGGCGATCATCAAGGAACTCCGCGATCACGTCTCGGGCAACGAAGTCGTGATCATTCCCCAGGAGATCGTCCCGGGCAGCGAGGTGCGCGTGGTCGCGGGAGCCATGCGCGGCATCCGGGCGGTTGTCTCCCGTGTGCTGCCGGCCCGCCAGCGGGTGGCGGTGCTGCTGGAGATGCTGGGCATCGAACGGGAGGTCGAAATCTCCACCACGGACGTGCTGCCCGACGGGTCGCATCCGCTCGCCCCTCGATAGGAACCCCGGATTTCCGATTTACATTCGGTCGGAACGGCCTTTGATTCGTCGTTCCGCCATAGGCCATTTGGCGGACTCCGTCATGATCAACTGGATTATCAAGCTGTTCCTGGGTTCGAAAAACCAGCGCGAGCTGCGTCGTATGCAGCCAACGATTCGTCGCATCAACGAACTCGAGCCTCAGCTCGCATCCCTGAGCGACGACGACCTGCGGGCAAAGACTGCGGCATGGAAGGCCGAACTTTCGAAGATCGGGGATTCCGCGGCGCTGCAGGCCCGGCTCGATGAGATTCTGCCCGAGGCATTCGCCGTCGTGAAACACGCCGCGCGCCGTCTCACCGAGCGCAAGCATTCGTTCACGGTATGCGACCAGCCGGTGACGTGGAACATGGTCCACTTCGACGTCCAGCTCATCGGCGGCATGGTTCTGCACAAGGGCCGCATCGCGGAAATGGCCACGGGCGAAGGCAAGACCCTCGTCGCGACGCTGGCCGTCTATCTCAACGCGCTCACCGGCCGCGGCGTCCACGTCGTCACCGTCAACGACTACCTCGCCCGCCGCGACGCCGAGTGGATGGGCCAGCTTTACCAGTTCCTCGGTCTCACCGTCGGCATCATCCAGGAGGACCAGAGCCCCGAGGAGCGGCGCGCGCAATACACCGCCGACATCACCTACGGCACGAACGCCCAGTTCGGTTTCGACTACCTCCGCGACAACGGCATGGCCACCAGCCGCGAGCAGCAGGTGCAGCGCGGACACTACTTCGCCATCGTCGACGAAGTGGACTCGATCCTCATCGACGAGGCCCGCACCCCGCTCATCATCAGCGGCCCGGCCACCGTCTCGACGCATCAATACGACCGCTTCAAGCCGCTCGTCGAACAGCTCGTCAAACGCCAGACGATGCTGTGTTCGCGCCTCATCGCGGAGGCCAAGGAATTGCTCGATCGCGGCGAGAAGGACGCCGCCGGCCGCGCGATGCTCAAGGTGAAGTTCGGCCAGCCGCGCAACAAGGCGCTGTTGCGGCTCATGGAGGATCCCGAGGTTCGTCGCCTCGTTGACAAGGCCGAGCTGTATTACTACCAGGACAACAAGACGAAGGAGGAGCTCATCACGCTCAAGGAGGAGCTCTTCTTCACGATCGAGGAGCGTCAGCACGAGGCCGACCTCACCCAGAAGGGTCGCGATTTCCTCAATCCCGACGATCCCGACGCGTTCGTCCTGCCCGACCTGCTCACGGAGTTTGCGGACATCGACGCGAACAACGCTCTCAACGACCGCGAAAAGGCCCAGGAAAAGGCGCGCCGCCAGGCCTACTGCGACGCACAGGCCGAGCGCATCCACAACATCAGCCAGCTCCTCAAGGCCTACTGCCTTTACGAAAAGGACGTCGAATACGTCGTCGAGGACAACAAGGTCATCATCGTCGACACCTTCACCGGCCGCAAAATGCCCGGCCGCCGCTGGAGCGACGGTCTCCACCAGGCCGTCGAGGCGAAGGAAGGCGTGCAGATCGATCGCGAGACCCAGACGCTCGCCACGATCACCATCCAGAATTACTTCCGCCTCTACGAGAAGCTCGCGGGCATGACCGGCACCGCGGAAACGGAGGTCAACGAGTTTCACGACATCTACCGGCTCGACGTCACCATTATCCCGACGAACCGCAAGGTCGCCCGCATCGACCTCAACGACCGCATCTACAAGACGCGGCGCGAGAAATACAACGCGGTGGTCGAGGAGATCAAACAGGCCCATGGCAAGGGCCAGCCGGTCCTCGTCGGCACCGCCAGCGTCGAGGCATCCGAGCTGGTCAGCCGCATGCTCAAGCGCGAGAAGATCCCGCACACGGTCCTCAACGCAAAGTATCACATGCAGGAGGCGGAGATCGTGCAGCGCGCGGGTCTCAAGGGCGCCGTCACGATTTCCACGAACATGGCGGGACGCGGCACCGACATCAAACTCGGTGAGGGCGTGACGGAACTCGGCGGCCTTTACGTGATCGGCACCGAGCGCCACGAAAGCCGGCGCATCGACCGCCAGCTTCGCGGCCGCTGCGCACGCCAGGGCGACCCCGGCCTGTCGCGGTTCTACGTGAGCTTCGAGGACGATCTCATGCGCAATTTCGGCGCGTCCGACCGCATGACGAAGATCATGGAGACCTTCGGCATGAAGGAGGGCGAGGAGCTCGAGCATCCATGGCTCAACAAGAGCGTCGAGACCGCCCAGAAACGCGTCGAGCAGCGCAACTACATGATCCGGCGTCGCACGCTGGAGTTCGACGATGTCATGAACCAGCAGCGCGAGGTCATTTACGGCTATCGCAACGAGGTCATGGATACCGAGGACCCGCGCGCGATGATCTACGAGGTCATCGACGAGGTTCTGCCGAAGAAGATCGCGGAATACCTCGAGGCCGGCGAGGGCAACGAGCCCGACACCGCGGGCCTGCTGAACTGGCTGAACACGACCTTCCCGCTTGCCCTCTCCCCCGAACGTGCCGCGTTCGAAACCCGCGATCTCGAAGGGAACACGAAGTTCCTCATCGAGACGATCAAGCACGCCTACGAGCAAAAGGCGGCAATCGAGGAACCCGGCGCCCTCAAGGGCCTCGAGCGCTACATCATTCTCAACGCCATCGACCGCCTCTGGCAGGAACACCTCTATGCCATGGATGGTCTGCGCGAGGCCGTATCGCTGCGTGCGTTTGGCCAGAAGGATCCGCTCGTCGAATACAAGAACGACGGTTACGCGATGTTCGTCGAGTTGATGGAGAACATCAAACTCGAGGTCCTCAACAACCTCTTCCGCAGCACGACGAACCTCCAGGCGTTCGAAAAGTTCCTCGGCGGTCTGCCGCAGAGTCTGCTCCAGCAGATGCTCAGCGGCAACATCACCCTCGGCGGCACCGCTGCGGCGATGACGCCCGAGGAGGGAGAAGAGGAGGAGGACACCGCTGCACCGCAGTCACCCAGGCTCGAGCTTCCGCTCCGCCGCGAAATTCCGAAGGCCGGTCGCAACGATCCGTGTCCGTGCGGCAGCGGGAAGAAGTTCAAGAACTGCTGCGGCCGCAAGGCGTAACGATGGTCACCGTGGGTGCGCGACGCCGCGCACCCGCCCGCAGGTATGCTCTCCCTTTCCGGCGTCACGAAATCCTTTGCCGGCCGCGTGCTGTTCGAGAATGCGTCCGTGCAGATCAACCGCGGCGATCGCATCGGCCTTGTCGGCCCCAACGGCGCGGGCAAGACAACGCTCTTCTCGCTCATCCTCGGCCACGATGAGCCCGACGAGGGATCGGTGGCGCTTCAGCGCGGCTCGACGTTGGGCTTCCTCCCGCAGGAAAGTGCACCAGCCGGCGACGAAACGATCCTGGACCTCGCGACCGATCGCATTCGCGTCATCACCCAGATCGATCCCGAGGACCCCGATGCCGACTTTGCCTCCGAGATCGAGGCACTGGAACGCGAGCCCAAGGCCAAGCGCATTCTCGCGGGCCTCGGCTTTCGCGAATCCGACCACGAGAAGCCGGCCCGCACTTTCAGTGGCGGCTGGGTGATGCGTGCGCATCTCGCGCGGTTGCTCGTGCTCGAGCCGGATCTCCTCATGCTCGACGAGCCGACGAACCACCTCGATCTCGAGGCGCTGCGCTGGTTTCAGGATTACCTGCGCAGCTACCCCGGCGCGTTCTTCGTCATCTCGCACGACCGCGAGTTTCTCAACACGCTCGCGAACACGATCATCGAGATCCGCAACAAGCGGCTCTGGCGCTACACCGGCAATTACGACAGCTACCTGGCCCAGCGCGAGGCACAGATGGAGCAGCAGCTCGCCGCCTACGAAAACCAGCAGCGCGAGATCGCGAAGCTTCAGCAGTTCATCGACCGTTTTCGCGCGAAGGCCAGCAAGGCCGCGCAGGCTCAGGACCGCATCAAGCAACTCGCGCGCATGGAACGCATCGAGCCGCCCGAATCGCTCGCACCGACGGTCCACTTCAAGTTCCCCCAGCCGTCGCGCTCCGGTCAGCGCGTGATGACGCTGCGCGATGTGCACCAGGCATACGGCGATCACTGGGTCTACCGGGGGTTGAATCTCGAGATCGAGCGCGGACAGCGGTTGGTGCTTGTCGGACCAAACGGCGCGGGCAAGTCGACGCTGCTCAAGATTCTTGCCGGAAATCTCCCCTTTCAGCAGGGCACACGGGAGCCCGGCCACAACGTTCGCATCGGCTACTACGCACAATACCGCGTCGAAATGCTGGACCCATCGCGCACGGTGCTCGCGGAGGCGATGTCCGGCGGCGGCGGGAGCGAGGAGTTCGTCCGCACGGTGCTCGGCGCGTTCCTCTTTCGCGGCGACGACGTGTTCAAGAACGTCGGCGTCCTCAGCGGAGGCGAGAAAAGCCGGCTCGCGCTCGTGAAGTTGCTGCTCGATCCGCCGAACCTCCTCCTCATGGACGAGCCCACGACGCACCTCGACATTCCAAGCATCGACGCACTCATCATCGCTCTCCAGCAATTCGACGGCACGATCGTCTTCATCAGTCACGACGTTTATTTCATCCGCGCGATCGCAAGGCAGGTCCTGCACGTTCAGGCGGGACGGACGACCTTCTACCCCGGCGACTACCAATACTTCCTCGACAAGACCGAGGCCTCCTCCGAGCGCGAGGCCCTGGTGTCCGGCGCGCGCTTCACCGCGGAAACTACGTCGGCTCCCGAGCGGGTCCGCGTTTTCAAGACGAAGGAGGAAAAGCGTGCCGAGGCGGAGGCGCGCAACGCCCGCGCAAAGGCCCGCCGGGAGGCGCAGCAGCGTGTGGACGACCTCGAAACCGAGGTTCTGCGTCTGGAGACCCGTCAGAAGGAACTCACTGCGATCCTCGAAAGTCCCGACACCTACGGCAATCCCGGCGCCGCGTTCGCGGCAAATCGCGAACTCGTCGAAGTCACCGAAGCGCTGGAACGCGCCACCGCCGAATGGGAACGCGCCGCCGAGGCTCTTGCCGCAATGACCGCGTAACCGCGCCCTGCTTCCGCGGGCGCCCAACATCCCTGCAGCGTTGTTCGAATTCGCTACCCGAGGATCCGGCGAACCTCGGCGGCCAGTCCGATCCCGAGGGCCCGGTGTCCGTCCGCGTCGGGATGCACCCCGTCCCCATGGGAACCTGTCGATCCCGTCGTGAACGCTCCGGCATCCACGAATTCACATCGCAAGGCGAGCGCCACTTCACGATACCATCTCGCGAGTTCGTGGGATTTCTCCGCGACGCCATCGAAGGCAATCCGCATGAACCCCTGCACCCCGGCGATCGGTGGCGGCGCGACCAGGAGCATTCGCGGTGGCATCCAGCCCGGCCCGCAAAGACTCGATCGAACGGTCTCGAGCAACCTTCCGGCACCTCGTGCGACATCCTGTGGTGTGCGTCCGAGCGTGGGCTGGATGTCGTTCGTGCCGAGCATGACGATGACGAGATCGAGCGGCGCGTGGGACGCGAGGAGCGAGGGCAGCACCGCGAGACCATTACGTCCGGGCAGGAATTCATTTTCCCAAATCGTCATTCTCCCGCAGAGCCCTTCCTCGACGACATGGTATCCGGGGCCAAGTTCGTCGCGCATCACACCCGGCCACCGCGTGTGAAGGTCAAACCGCTCCGCGGTGCGCGGATCGTATCCCCAGGTGATCGAGTCGCCAAAGCAGAGCACGCTCTTCATCGGTGCAAGGCTGCGTGTCGCGCAACGAACGGTCAAGGCGGGGGCTTGCGCAACCCGCTCACGAACGATTTTCTGTTTCGCCCGCCATGCCACTGCTTCAACTTCGCAACATCACGCTCCGCCACGGCCACGAGCCGGTGCTCGACGGCGTCGACCTTCAGATCGATCCCGGCGAGCGTGTCTGCCTGATCGGGCGCAATGGCGCGGGGAAGACCACCCTGATGCGCGTCGCGACCGGCGAGGAATCCCCGTCCTCCGGCGAGGTCATCCGCAGTGCGGGTGTCGTGATCGCGAGGCTGGACCAGGAAGTTCCGATGACGTTCTCCGGCTCCGTCACGGAGGTCATCCGCAGCGGCGTGGACTCGAGGCGCTCCGAGGATGAATGGGACACCCACCATCGACTCGGCCTCCTCGCGGAAAAGATGCATCTGCCTGCGGAGGCCGCATTCGAGAGCCTCTCCGGCGGATTGAAGCGTCGCGTGCTCCTGGCGCGCGCCCTTGCGGCCGAACCCGATCTTCTGCTCCTCGACGAGCCGACCAATCATCTCGATGTAGATTCGATCCTGTGGATGGAGGAGTTCCTCCTCTCGCAGCGGACGGCCATTCTCTTCGTCACGCACGACCGTGCCTTTCTGCGCCGCGTCGCCACACGAATCGTGGAACTCGATCGTGGACGGCTCACGAGCTGGTCCTGCGGATATGACGAATTTCTCGAGCGAAAATCCGCGGCCCTCGAGGCCGAGGAAAAGCAATGGGCGGCTTTCGACAAAAAGCTCGCACAGGAGGAGGCGTGGTTGCGTCAGGGCGTAAAGGCGCGCCGCACCCGCAACGAAGGCCGCGTGCAGGCATTGCTGAAACTTCGCGCCGAGCGCAGCAGGCGCCGCGAGCGCGAGGGCCGGGCGGGCTTCGAAGTCCAAAGCGGCGGGGTGTCCGGCCAGAAGGTCATCTCCGCGGAGGGCGTGACCTTCGCATACGGGTCCCAGGTCGTGGTCCGGGATTTCACCGCCACGATCTGGCGCGGCGATCGCATCGGCATCATCGGCCCAAACGGCTGCGGCAAGACCACGCTCCTCAAGCTCCTTCTCGGGGGAATCACGCCACAAAGCGGAACGGTGAAAGCCGGGACGGCGTTGGAAGTCGTCTACCTGGATCAGATGCGGGCGCAGATCGACGGCAACAAAACCGTCGCACAGAACGTCGCCGGCGACGCGGAGACGGTGATCTTTCAGGGTCGCGCCCGGCACATTCACAGCTATCTCCAGGACTTTCTCTTCCGATCGGATCGGGTGCGGATGCCCGCAAAGCTGCTCTCCGGCGGCGAGCGCAACCGGCTGCTCCTCGCACGATTGTTCCTCCAGCCCGCGAACGTTCTCGTTCTCGACGAACCTACGAACGACCTCGATGCGGAGACGTTGGAGTTGCTGGAGGAGGTCCTCGGAAATTTCGATGGCACGCTGCTGCTCGTGTCGCACGACCGCGCCTTCCTCGACGCCGTCGTCACGAGCACACTGGTTTTCGAAGGCGACGGACGGATCCGTGAATACGCGGGCGGCTATTCCGACTGGCTCCGTTTACGCCCGCAGCCTGCGGCGCCCGCGCAGGCGACACCGGTGGAGCGAAAGCCGCGCGTAAGAAGCGAACGGCCACGAAAATTTTTGAACCGCGAGCGTCGTGAGCTCGACGAGCTCCCCGCCCGCATCGAGGAGATCGAGGCCCGCCACGCCGACGTCCTGGAAAAATTGGGGAATCCGGACACCTACCGCAACGAGCCGGATGCCATTCCGAGGCTGAAGGAGGAACTCTCCGCACTGGAGGAGGAATCCCGCAAAGCCTACGCGCGCTGGGAGGAACTGGAAGCCATTCGCGCCGCCTGCGAGGGCGCGTGACCTATTCCTCGACGCTGGCGCGAAGGGCCTTCGCCGCAAAACGTGTGGACCAGACCGTGACGACCACGGTGACGATCAGACCGATGGCGTAAAAGGTCCAGGACTCGCTTCCATAAGCCAGGCCGGCGCGGGCGCGGGCGAATTTCCCGAGGAACGCGCCGGCATACGAATACGCCGCGCTGATCGGGATGAATCCGATCCACGACGCCACCGAATACTTCAGGAGGGAAATCCGCGTCATCCCGCACGCATAACTCACGACGCTGTGCGGCAGGATTGGCGAGACCCGGCTGAGCAGGATGATGGTCCATCCCTTCGTCGCGATCGCCTGATCCAAGGCTTGAAACTTTCGATTGGCGGCGAGCTTTCTCTGCAACCAGCCACGGATGAGATACCGGCTGGTGAGGAAATTCACGACGGCGCCAACGAGATTGCTGACCGAGACAAGCAGCGTGCCGCCCCAGAATCCGTAGATCGCTCCCGCGCCCACGGTGAGCACCGACCCCGGGAGAAAAAACACGCACGTCAGCGTATAGATCACGATGAACCACGCCCAGCCGATCCATCCGCTCTGCTCGACCCAGTCGAGGGCGCCTGTCATCCATTCGGTCCACATCGGCGTCAGAGCGTGAAAATTTTGACCGGAGTGGAGACCCCGCGCAGCGCGACTTCACCGACCTCACGGAACGCGAACTCATCCCCCGCTCCGCGCACGACGTCCTCGGTGACAAGCAGCTCCGTGCCGTGCTCCTTGTTGAGCGCCTCGACGCGGGAAGCGACATTCACCGTATCTCCGATGGCCGTGTATTCGATGCGATCCTCCGAGCCGACATTGCCCACGATCGCCTGCCCCGCATGGAGTGCGATGCCAATCCGCAGTTCAATACCGTGCCGGGCCTGAAACTCCACGCCAAGCTCGCGGGTCGCCGCCAGCATCGCCTTTGCGGCACGCACGGCCATCCTGTGGTGCTCCGGCTCCTCCACCGGCGCGCCGAAAATAGCCAGGCAGCCGTCGCCCAGAAATTTGTCGAGCGTGCCCCGGTTGGCAAAAATTGCATCGATCATCCGCGCGAAGAAGGCGTTCAAAAAGGTTACGATTTCCTCCGCGGTCAGCCGACCCGACATCGCGGTGAAATTGCGAATGTCCACGATGAGGATTGTCACCTCCTTGCGAGCGCCCCTCAGCATCGGCTCTCCACCCGCCAGGACCTCCTCGGCGACTTCGCGTGACACGTAGCGTGCCAGCGCACGCTTGAGCGCATCGCGTTCACGCAGGGTCACCGCCATTTCGTTCACGGCCGAGGCAAGACCGCCAAACTCGTCCGTCCGGTTGATCTCGACCCGCGTCTCGAGGTCACCCTTTCCAATCCGTCCGAGCGCAGCGGAGATCTGCTCAAGGGGCCGCGTGAACCACCGGGCGATCCACCAGGCGAGGAAAAGTGCCGCTGCGAGCGCGATGGCACCCGCCGCGAGGCCGCGCCAAAGCAGGGCATTCAGCTCGTTGACGACATCATGCGCAGCCACATCCACCGCAAGCAGGGCCACGGGCTCCCCGTCCGGTTTCCTCAACGGAGCCTCTGCACTCAGCCACGTTCCAAACTCGTCGTGACTGAAGCGGTCATCGGCTTTCGAATGGTTCAGGTCAAACGCTTCGCCGCCCTCGAACACCACGGGATCTCCCGGGCGCGAGTGGTCCGCGCCCTCCTCCTCCGCATCGACGACATACTCCCAGCCTCCGTCCTCCGTCGGGCGCATCGTGTAGATAAAACGCACATCGATGTCCTTGCGCCGGTTTGCCTCGCGGATGTCGCGCAACCGTTCACGGATCGCCGCGTAGTCTTCGCCCGACTCGTCCTCCGGCGTGCGGATTCGCTCATGGGCGTCGATGTCGATTCCATTCACGGCGCCGGTCGCCGCCACCGAAAGCACCGTGCTGCGAATCTGGCGGAACAACAGGTCCCTCGCGCCAAAAAAGAACACCGCCGCGACAAGCGCCGCCGTCATGCCTGCGAGCAGGCCAAGCGCAACGACAAGCTGGGTGCGAACTCGCATCCCGCGCGGTGTAACAAACCTGCGCCGCCCTCGCGATGGTGAATTCGCGAAAAGCGTCCCCCGGCACGGCTGATGCCTTCCAACGGCAGGCCGTTGCGTTGTTCCCTGGAGGCTGTTTCTGCGGCATCCGGTCGCATTCCGCGAACCGATCTACTTCCGTGCAACGGGAAGTCGATCTCGGTGGAGCCCCGACGGAATGGAACGATCTCCCGCTCCTCGTGGAGCAGGTCCGAACCCTCGTGCAGCACGGCGACGACCCATGTCCGTGGCTTCCCCGCCTGCGGGAGCTTCGCGATTCCGCCCCACCCCATCTGCAGCGGGCCACAGACGACTTTCTCGCTCTTGTTCAGCGCTACCTCGAAGCCTGCAGGGAAGGGACCCCTGACGTGCACGACTGGAAGTGCGCGGTCGAGGATTTTCCCGCTGCGCGATTTGCCACACCCATCAACCTCCAGAACCCCGTCTCGAGCCGTGATCCTGCAGCTCGTGCACAAATCTGAGACCACGCCATGCACTGCGAAGACATCGTTTTGATTCCGCCGACCCACGAAATTTCGACGCCCAGCTTTCACGTGCCCCGGACGCTGTGCGCGTCGCTGATCGCACGCCTCGAGGCGAACGGGCTCTCCATCGCAGAGGAGCCCCGCCCGGTCGGCGTGGAGTCGGACAGCCTCATCGAAGTGCGGGTGAAGGCCGGTTCCCCGATGGACAGGCTCGAGGAACTTCTAACCATGTTTCGGAAGGAAGCCGCATCCGCTCTAGCCGACTCCTGACCCGCTCCGACCGGGCAACAGGCCGTCATTGACGGACTGGCGGAATCTGTTAGGAATATCGAGTCCCGCCGCGGGTGTAGTTCAATGGTAGAACGGCAGCCTTCCAAGCTGCATACGAGGGTTCGATTCCCTTCACCCGCTCTCTTTTGTCACCGGTCAGAATGATGCGGTGCTGGAGCGTTCGGGCGTGCTTCGGGCCGGCTCTACGAGTTCCTTCGCAAACTGTAGCGGCGCCGGAGGGCGAGGCCTCCCAGCAGAGCGGTGATCGCAATCGCCCATGTCGAGGGCTCGGGAACGGCGGAGTAGGTGAGCGTGAGGTGCGTGCCGTCGCTGCCGAGCGAGAAGCGATTGGAATTCGGAGCATTCTCGAATGCGGAGGAATCGATCGCAAACTTGTCTGCGCTGAAGCCGCTGATCCCGCCACCGGCGCTGACCAGGATCCATGTGTAGCTTTGAGCCGGATTGAAGTTCTCCGCCGCGCCTGCGTGGTTGTCCGCACCTAGCGAGGTGATCGTGATGGTGAACGGGGCACCGGCAGTGATGCTGTCGAGCGTGAGCGTGCCGGTGATATTCAACGAATCCCAGTTTGCCCCCGCGGTGCCGGTGGCGGAATTCAGTTCCCACACATAGCCCGCGCCACCGCTCCATGTCTGGTTGCCGGTGCTCAGGGTGCCAATACCATCGCCGGGCGAGACAATCCCCTCCGCCTGGAGAATGACGTCCCTCACCGATCCGTCCCCGCCCAGCACGCCGCCGGCGTTGACCGTGATCGAGCTCGAGTTGAGGGTGCCATTAACCTTCAGCAGACCTTCGTCCACCACCATCGCTCCGCCGTGGCGGTTGGGACCGGAGAGGGTGAGCGCGCCGGAACCGGTCTTGGTGAGGGGCCCGGTGCCCCAGAATTCGGTGGCAACGCCGACGTTGTAGACATCCGTGTCGAAGGTCATTCCGCCGCCGAGAATGAACGCCCCATAGTTGCCGAAGTTGGAAAAGAAGTTCTCGTTGTCCGCACGGGCCCGCAGCGTTCCGCCGTCGAAGTTGAGGTCATGGTTTCCTTCGCCGGCAACGAGGCCCGCGGTGAGGAGGGTTCCTCCGCTGTTCACGTAGGCGATTCCGTTGCTTCCCGGGTTGGCCGCCATACGGAGGGTGGTGACATCGACGACGCCTCCGTCTTCGATGTGGAGGAAGCCCCTGCCGCTCACTCCAACTTCCACCGTGCCTCCGCTCCAGGTTCCTCTCACGGTCGCGGTTCCCTGGACGCCCGAAACGCCTCCCAATGCACCGGATCCCGTGACCAGCCCGCCCTGGTAGATGGTGACCGTTCCCGTTCCCAAATAGCCGACGGACAGATATCCCGCGGTCCAGGTTCCGGAGACAAGAGCGTATCCGACGCCCCCCTGCGACTTGCCCACGTAGGAGGTGTAACTGGACACATGCCCGGATCTCAGAATTTGCAGGGTCGCCGTCCCCTGAAGACCGATCGACGTCTCGCTACTGGCCCAGAGACCACTCACAAAGACTTCCGCGGAGGAACCGGGACGCACGGCCGCAAACCCATACTGGTCATGCACGCTTCCGTCGGAGCCAATGCTCAGGCGGCCAAACCCGGAGTCACCGATCGACAGGGTGGAGAGATAGGGAAACTCCGGGTATCCAAACACGCCATTCACATTCATCACACCGTAGGAGCCGGCATTCCTCCCGACATAGGTCAAGCTGGAGCGGACGGCCCCTCCTTGATGGATGTTCAAGGTGCCGGAGCCGGAATACCCGATGTTGAAGGCCTGCGAAAATTCCGTTGGCGGTTCCCAGGTGCCGCGGACGTCGGCAACTCCCTCCGAGCCGGCAAAGATGCCCAACCCCGAGCCGGCTCCCATCACATGGCCATCTTTCTCGATGACCAGATGGGCGGAACCGTAGGTGCCGATGGAGGAGGCCAGAAAATCCAACGTGCCCTGGACGATGATTTTGCCATGGATGCTGCTCGAGGAGTCGACAAATTCAGCGCTTGTGATGTGCCCCTCGGGGCCCACGATCAACGTGGCATTATTCTGCCGCGCGCCGCCGACCCAAATATTGCCGTTCATCGAGCCCATCACGGCAAGGGTGCCGGCGGGAACACCCGCACCCGAGAAGCCGTGATCGCCAGACAGCGTAAGCGTGCCGCCCCCATTTTTCTCGATCCAGCTGGGTCCGGAGATCGGCGAGGAAATGCCGACATCATAGCCGTTGGTGTCGAATCTGAGGCCCCCCGTGCTCCTCAGGTCCCCGGCGGCGAAGTTGGAAAAGAAATCGTTGTTATCCCCGGTTGCCCGCACCAAACCTCCGGAAAACGTCACGGACGCCGCCCCGTTCCCCTTGACGAGCCCGCCGGTCACCAGCGTCGCTCCGCTGCCGAGATTCAAGGCGCCGACACCGCCGCTTTCCACGCCGAGCGCGAGGCCGGCGGCATTCACCGTCGCACCGCCTGCAATGTTCAACGTGCCGCTGCCCGATCCCCCGAGCACCAGATCCTCGGAAAGTGTCCAGACGCCCCTCACCGTGGCCGTTCCGACGGAGCCAGCGCCCAATCCCAGATACCCATTTGGCGAAGAAACGAAGCCGGATGGCTCAACATTCAAAATGCCGGTTCCGAGGTATCCCACATACAGAGCCTCGGAGTTCTCCCAGATGCCGCGGACGGTGGCCGTGCCGTTTCCGCCGGCCTGAAATCCCAGATACGCTTCTTCGTCCACGACCCTGCCGGCGGGCGCGGTGAGATGCGCAAGAGGTTTGGATTCCTCGATCTCCAGCGTGCCGGTGCCCCAATATCCCACATACAAGTTGCCCAGGTTCGTCCATGTGCCCCCCACGATCGCGTTGCCGACCGACCCCGCATTGATGCCGAGATATCCATTTCGATTGGTGACGACGGCCCCCGATTCGTAGAAGTCGCCGTAGAGATTCGCCATCTGCGCGATCTGCAGCGTCCCCTCGCCGCCCGAAAACTGGCCAACCACCATGTCCCCGGCAGGGTGGGAAATCGTGCTGTCCGGGCGGGCGATCAGCGTGCCTTCGTAAACTGCCGTCCCGCCCAGGTAGGTATTCGTGTTCGACAAGGTCAAGTCACCGGCCCCCGCTTTCGCGAGTCTCCCCAATCCGGAAAGCGACGACAGGCCAATGGCATGGCCGTTCGTGTCGAACGTAAACCCTTTCTCCGTGAGTGTCAGACTCCCCCAGGCGCCGGAAAAAAACTCGTTGTTGTCACGGGTGGCCTGCAACGTGCCTCCATCCAGCTTCACACTCCAATTGCCGCCGGTCGTAGTCCTGGCAATGCCGCCGGTCGTCAGGATGCCACCCAGGTTCAGGCTTCCCTCACCGTCCAGCAGGACCGTCTCCGCGGCGCTTACGTGCCCTCCGTTTTCGATGTTGAGGATCGCGGTGCCACTATCGCGAACGTCGCCGTGATCCGTATTGCGCCAGCCGGAAACACCAAACGTCAGGTCACCGGAAATCGTCCACGTGCCGGATACGTTCACCGTTCCGCTGGAACCCGACCACGTCCCCAGATTGGCCGCCGTGCTGAAGACCTGCCCGCCCGGCTCGATATTCAACAAGCCGCTGCCCTGGTAACCGATGTGGAGGGCGTCCGCATTTTCCCAGACGCCGCTGACGTTGGCGATCCCGTAGGAACCCGAGTCATATCCCAGATATCCCGTGGCATTGGAGACGATCCCTCGCAACGAGATGTTCAACAGGCCACTGCCCTTGTAACCAACATGGAGCGCGCCGGCATTTTCCCAAACGCCATTGACGGTGGCGCTCCCGGAGGAATCCAAGTCATATCCCAGATACCCCACGGGATTGGAGACGGTCCCTCCCAGCGGGATGCCCAACAGGCCCGCATCTCCGCTTTCCTGCCCCACCACCATACTCCCCGCGCTGGTAATCGAGCCCCACACCTCGAGCGCGCCGCCGCGAACCGAGGTCATTCCCTCATAACTGCTGTTCCCGGAGAGACTAAGGGTGCCGGAGTTCAGTTTGGTCAGCCCGCCCTCTCCCGAGAGCGGCGTGTTGATCCCAACCGTGTAGCCATTGGTATCCAGCTTGAGCCCGCCAGCGGCCAGGGTCACATCACCCGCCGCGAAGTTCGCAAAAAAGTTACTGCGATCCTGACCGGCCCGAACCGTGCCGCCATTGAACCGAAGGGAAGCCGTGCCCGATCCCTTCGCAATCGAAGCCGTGGTAAGCGTCCCTCCATTCAGCAGGAGGGTTCCCGAGCCAGACCCCTCAAGGCCGAAGACCACGCCGGAAGTCAGCACATGCCCCCCGTCTTCGATCGTGAGCGTGCCCTCCCCACCGACGCCCACATACATCGCAAAAGGATACGTCCACCAGGTGCCCAAGATCCTGGCCGTTCCCCGGGAACCGGCAGCCTGCCCCAGAAAAACCTGGTAGCTATCCACATATCCACTGGGTCCAATAACCAGATTCCCCCATCCGAAATTCCCGATGATCAAGTCCCCGGAATTCCAGGTCCCAGGAACGTCCTTCGTTTCATAAGTGCCGGGATTTCCGCCAATGATCTCCACAGCCGAAGCGGAACCCCCTCCGATGCTGAAAAGCAGCGCCGTCAGCGCGCACTTGGGAAAAACCGAATCCCGAAAGACTCGACCTCCTCCACCGGTCGACTGCATCCACTTCTCAAGTAACCGGTTAAAAGTTGAGCTCATCGAGTGGAAGGGGAGGAGCGAGTGGTGCAAGCGCGCGCTTTTAGTCCAAACTTTCGCCGCTTAATAGAAAAACCCGACCCCGAACCCCGTTTATTGTCGATTTTCACTCAGCCGAGGAACACACCTTTTATCGCCTAGCGCTTTACCCCTTGGGTTGCGCCTCGACTGGTCGGTCGGCGCTGTTGATGGGCTACGTTCTCTCCGCCAATTCCCAGGATGCCGGGATCGGACGCCCGAGCCTGCGGGCCACGCTTGCAATGATGGCGCTTTCGGCAGGCGACTATCCCGTCGTCCTTAAACGGCGCGGATCACCTCGAAGGCCCGGAGCTACGCTGAGCCGGTCAGTGGAACCATTTCGCACCCGGCATCGGGCCCGTATCGCCGTGGCTGTGGCGACAGCGATTCCGATCATTCGGGCAACGGCGTGGAAGGCGGAGGAGTCGGATCCGGCGGATTGTCTGTCGGGTGCACGACGTCCGTGCCGATCGTTCCGCGGGGCTCCGCTCCGGGGGTTCCCGCCGGGCGGTCGTCGCAGCCAACAAGTGCACCGGCCAAGAAGATGATGAACACGAGTTTCATGCTCGAAGATCGGCGCAAACGGCCGATACGCCGTCGGCCGCTTCCATGAGGAAGGGATAGGGGACCGGCCTCTGCGTCTCCCTCGCGGCACCCGGACACACCCACGAATTCTCACGCCATCCGTTCGGGCGGAGCCGGACGATCCTGCTTCATGCGAATCATGAGAACTTTTTGGATTCTAACGCTCGCGTTGGTCGCGCTTGCTTCGAGCGGATGCGACCGGAGCTATGTTACAACCAGTCAACCCGGAGGCGGGCCTTCCCAGCAACCGGAGAAAACGGTTCCCATGCCGGATCCAGACGCCGGATCAACTCCGCGACCGGTCGAGTGATTCTGCGGTGCGGTTCGTTAGGTGGCTTGAACGGCGGGAAAGCAAGCGCGCGCGAGCAAACTCACGTCACATCTGAAACTGACCCGCGAGGGAATCCAGCGACGGCATAACCGTCAGGTTCACCACTGATCCGCCCATCGGACTGCCATCCAGCACCGCGCAGACGGCCGAATCGGTCGAAGGAAAACTTCCATGAAAACGACTGCCGATCCTCGTGAGCTCTATCCGAAGCCCCCATTTCCGTCAGCGAAGCAGCCCCCTCCCGGCTCGGACGAAAAGATGCAACCGCGGGCGGATCACGGTGAAGAAAGCTATCGCGGCACTGGGAAACTTCAGGGAATGCGGGCGCTTGTTACAGGCGCAGACAGCGGAATCGGACGCGCGGTCGCGATCGCTTTTGCCCGTGAAGGAGCCGATGTCGGCATTTCCTATTATTCCGAAGACGAAGACGCCCGGGAGACCGAGCGACTGGTGACGGATGCCGGGCGCAAGGCCCTGTTACTTCGCGGAAACATCGCCGAGCCCGAGATCTGCCGGGACATCGTCAAGGAGGCGAAATCTGCGTTCGGAGGAATCGATATTCTGGTCAACAACGCCGCGTTCCAGCGCAGCTACGAAAAGTTCGAGGACATTTCGGAGGACGAGTTCGAGGAAGTATTTCGTGTGAACGTCTTCGCGATGTTTCGACTCTGCAAACTCACCCTCCCCGGAATGAAGCCCGGTTCTTCGATCATCAACACCGCGTCCATTCAATCCTTCGACCCCTCGCCATCGCTTCTCCCCTACGCGGCAACGAAAGCGGCGATCGCCAGCTTCACAAATTCACTCGCAGGACTCGCCATTTCACAAGGCGTGCGGGTCAACGCCGTGGCGCCGGGACCCGTCTGGACGCCGCTCATCCCCGCGACGATGCCGCAGGACTCGGTCAAGAGCTTCGGTGAGTCGTCGGTCTTCGGCCGTCCTGCGCAGCCGGTAGAGATGGCACCCGTGTTCGTTTTCCTTGCCAGTCCTGAAGCCAGCTATGTGACGGGTGAAGTCTACGGCGCAACGGGAGGACGCATGCCGGTGTAACCGCGTCCCGTTGCGCGAAGCAACCGATGCCATCGACAGGCACGATCCTTTTCCATGAAAAAGTCAGATCACCGGGAGGAGTCGAAATCCCCCAAACCTGTGGAAACACCGCCCAAGCCGGCTTCTGCCCAGGAGACCGCCGAGAAGGATTTGCCGGACCGCATGGATCCCGAGCCGGTGGCACAGATTGTCCACCGCGGCCGCGAGATGGGATTTTAAGCCGGCCTCGACCGGTCAGTCGTCACTGATCAGGTCGAGGACCGTCCGGTGCGGCCGGAGGCGGAATCCTGAAAAATCGATGCGCGAAAGCCGGCGTGACGAAGTGCTTCGCAGATGACCTCGGGATGAATCGTATCGGCGCGATAGGCAATCCATGCGCCTCCGGTAACGATCCGCACCTCCTCGATCCCCGGGAGATGACGCAGGGCCTGCGAGGCTCGCAATTCGTCATCCGGTGAGTTCAAGGTCGGCAGTGCGATGTCGCATTCGCTGTGGTTCATAGCTCAGGCTGCCGCGCGGAGCGGCTGGGTTTCGACCAGCAGACATTCGACACGGTCGAGTGTCCGTTGCATTCGGTGCGACCCGGAACGGGCACGCACACTGGCAAGGAAATCGAGCGCGTTGCGGAGGGTTCGCCGTCCCCGGGGCGTTCCCGAGCGCGAACGGACGTTGTCCAGAAAGTCGGCCAGTTTCACGGCCTGGATATTCTCGCCGCTGCAAAGAAGCACCTGATGGTAATACCGGCGGCGAATGGCGCGCGGACCGAGAATGGGTTTCGAGAGGGCGATCACCCCTTCCGCCATCTTCCGGCCAAACAGGCGCCGGATGCGCGGAATGGAACCGTCACCGTCCTCCAGCACGTCGTGCAGGAGGGCGAGCGCAATGGTGTCGGCGTTCCAGCCCAGATTGCCAACGATTTCCGCGACACGCATCGCATGGAGCATCACCGGCTCGCGGGAATCGGCCCTCACAGCGTTTCGAAGGCATTTCACGGCATACGCCTGAGCGCGCTGAACAACCGGTTCACAAGGCAGCGGGACTGCTCCGGAGTTGCCACCCTGCAGGAGGGGAAGATCGCAACTCATGCGGGCACCTCCCCGGAGAACCCTGCGGTGCCGACAACACGTCGAAGGGCGCGAAAGAGAAGCCAAACGAAAAGAGAACGCATATTCGGTGAGTGGGAAACCGGATACGGTTCGAACCCACCCGGGGGCGAAGAGGTCAGGACGGACCCCGATGGAATGGTCAGTGCGCAAGGATAAGCGTGTATCGTTCAGAAAAGTGCGATCCGTTCGCACGCCGGCGTTCGAATCGATCAAGGCCATGCTCACCGATCGTGCTCCCCAGCTCGAACCACCGTTCCCGAATCGCCGCGATGCGGGACGGATGCTGGCTCAACGGCTGTTGCACCATGCGGACTGCCGGGACGTCACGGTGCTCGCTCTTCCTCGCGGCGGGGTGCCGGTCGCTTACGAGGTCGCGCTCGCCCTGCATGCACCGCTCGACGTCTTCATTGTTCGCAAACTTGGCGTCCCCGGTTATCCGGAACTGGCGATGGGAGCCATTGCATCGGGCGGAGTGCAGGTATTGAACGACCAAATCCTCGCGACGCTGCGGGATCCCCAGGACGCGGTGGCGCGGGCCGTGGCGGCGGAATCCGCGGAGTTGCGCCGGCGCGAGACCCTCTACCGGAAGGATCGGCCGCCTCACGAGCTTCGCGGAAGAGCCGTCATCCTCGTCGATGATGGACTGGCAACGGGCGCCACGATGCTCGCCGCCGTGCGGGCTCTCCGCGAACGGCGGATTGCCGCATGCATCGTCGCCGCGCCAGTCGCGGCGGAGGAAACCTGCGAAACGATTCGCGAATGCGTCGACGAGATCGTCTGCCTTGCGACACCGGGATACTTCCCCGGCGTCGGCGCGTTTTATCAGGACTTCTCGCAGACCACCGACGAAGAGGTCGGTGCGCTGCTCGAGCAGGCGGCCCGGCTTGGCAGTTGAAGCAGTCGAGTGCGCTTCCGAACTATGCGGACACGCGCATCGGCATGATCACGTAGAGAAACCCGGAGTTGATCTTGAGCACGCCCGGGCTCATCTCGTCGATGAGGTGCAGAGTCACCTCGTCGTTCGGCAGGGCCTTGAGCGGGTCCATGAGGTATTCCGGATTGAACGCGATCGAGAAGTCGCGGCCGCGATAGGCGACGGCGATGGATTCACGCGCCTCGCCGACCTCCGGCGTGTTCGCGGTGACCTCGATGTCGTTCTTCGTGAAGTTCAGCCGGATCGAGCTGGCCTTGTCGCTGCTGAGGAGCGAGACGCGGCGGACGCAGGTCAGGAAGGCCTCGCGCTCGAGCGTGACCGATTCCTTGACGTCCTCGCTTGAGGGAATGACCTGCTTGTAATTCGGATAGTTGCCGTCGACGAGCTTCGACACGAGAAGCGAGCCGTTGAGCTCGAAGGAAACCAGATTGTCGCTGACGAGAACCTTCACCTCACCGTCGTCGGCAAGCAGGCGCTGGAGTTCGTTGATCGCCTTGGTCGGGACGATGAAGTCCATGTCGAGCTTGCCGGCGAGCTCCGCGTCGATCGCTTCCTCGAAAAGGGCAAGCCGTCGACCGTCGGTGGCGACCAGCTTGAGAGTGCTTTCCTTGAGCGAGAAAAGGATGCCGTTGAGCACGTAGCGCGTCTCGTCCATTGAGATGGCGTAGGACGTCTTGCGCAACCCGTCCTTGAGCACGCTCTGTTTGATGGTCAGCGTCTTCGCATCGGACGATACGGGGAATGCCGGAAACTCGTCACGAGCGAGGCCGTAGATCTTGAAGAAGCTCTGCCCGCTACGGATGGATGCGATGTTCTTCGCGTCGACCTCGATCTGAATCTCGCTGGCGGGAAGCTCGCGGATGATGGTCAGGAGCCGCCGCGCGGGAAGCGTGGTTGCACCGGCCTTTTCGACGGAGGCCGCCACATCGCATCGCAGCGAGACTTCCATGTCGGTGGTCGCAAGCCGGATGCCGCCGTCCGTGGTCTCGATGAGAACGTTCGAGAGCACCGGAAGCGTGGTGCGATTGCTGACGACGTTCTGGGTTTTCTGCAGACCCTCGAGGAGGCTTTCTTTGGTGACGCTGAACTTCATGGGTTGAAGGCTCCGCGAGTCGCGCGGGCAATCCGTGCTCTGTAACTGTGAATGCCGCGGAGCCGCAAGATTATAGTTGAAGCTTGCCCGCAAGAGCGTGCGCTGGAGCGCACGCTATCGCTGGAGCTGGTTTTCGATGGCGCGAACGCGATGCCGTGTCTGCTCATCCTCGGCAAGACGGCGTTTCACGAGCTTGCACGCGTGGATGACGGTGCCGTGGTCCTTGCCGCCGAAGGAGTCGCCGATCTCCGTGAGCGTGGAGTTGGTCATCTCGCGGGCGAGATACATGGCGATCTGCCGCGGGAAGGCGATGCTCGCAAGGCGGCGCTTGCTGGTCATGTCGGCAAGACGGAGATCGAAGCTCTCCGCCACCTTGCGCTGGATCTGGTCGATCGTAACCGCTCGGCGGGCCTGCTCCTGGAAGATGTCGCGCAGGAGATTCTCGATATCCTCACGGGTGATCTGGCGTCCGCTGAGCGAGCTGTAGGAAGCCACACGCATGAGCGCGCCCTCGAGGCGACGGACGTTGTTGCGAATGCGGTCCGCGAGGAACTCCAGCACCCAAGGCTCGAGCCGGATGTTGAGGCCGGCGGCCTTGCTTTTGAGAATGGCGATGCGGGTCTCGACATCCGGTGGCTGCAGCTCCGCAGTCATTCCCCACTCGAAGCGGGAGACGAGACGCTGCTCGAGCTTCTCGATCTCGGAGGCCGGACGATCACTGGAAAGGACGATCTGCTTGTGGCCGTCGTGCAGGGTGTTGAACGTATGGAAAAACTCCTCCTGCGAGCGCTCCTTGCCGGCAAGGAACTGGATGTCGTCGATCATCAGCACATCCGCCTGCCGGTATTTCTTGCGGAACTTCACCAGAGTGCCGTGCTGGATCGCGTCGATGAACTCGTTTGTGAACTGCTCGCTGGAAAGGTAGATGACCTTCGCGCCCTTGCGGGTGGCGAGCACATGGTGGCCGATGGCCTGAAGCAGGTGGGTCTTTCCGAGCCCGCTGCCGCCATAAATGAAGAAGGGATTGTAGGTCTTGGCCGGCGCCTGGGCGACCGCCTGGGCCGCCGCGTAGGCAAACTGGTTGTTCGATCCGACAACGAACGACTCGAAGGTATTTCGAGGGTTCATCCCGGCCGGGACAATGCCTCCGGACGCACGCTCGCGCATCGAAACGCGGGGTGCAGGCACCGGTGCCGGCTCGGGCGCGGCGGGCAATGGCGTCATCGCGTCCTCGGAATCCCGGGCCACCACCAGAATCTCCCGATTCTGCTCGATCGTCTCCATCACGGCGGACTGCAGCAGGGGGAGATAGTTGCTCTCGATGAAAAATTTGTGAATGGGATTAGGCACCGAAATGGTAAGGGTGGCGCCGTCGTCCGACAGGACCTCCACGTCCCGGAACCAACGCTGGTATCCGTCCGCGCTGATGCGGTTCGCGATCAACGCGGAAACCGCCGTCCAAATCTGTCCAAAATCTTGCGTCATAAGCGACTTATGCACACGTAAAAACGTTCATTTCTCTCGCCGCATCAGAGACGACGCAAGCGGGGGACGGACCATCGCAAACCCGCATCCAGCCGTCGATATCAAAGGCGGCCCCCACCGAAAATCGGCGGGAAATACGGCGCAACTTCTTGGTCCAAAACATCTTATATAGAATCTCCATCGGCGGGAAGGACCTCCCTGTGGTTTCCGTCGAAATCTTCCGTCGCCCGGACCTTCCGGCGGCGTGGAACATCGCCGGAAACTTGGGGAGGAACATTTCACAAGTTATTCACAGGGTCGCGTCCTTCGCTCGCCGCAACTGCGGGAGGCTAAAAACAGGGCGATTTTGCCTCAAGCAAAAAAGGTCCCGCCACCGGGTCAGACACGCCAAATTTTGCGGCCAAATTTGCTTGACCACCCCGCAAGTCCAGACGCCGTCAAGGCTCGCGCGGAACGCGTTTCCGGGCGCGCGCGAATAAAAAATTTTGCCCCGTCCGGGCACCTGTCCCGAGCGCCTGGGGATCCTCCGGACTCGGGGTTTTCGAAACCCGTCCGCCGCACCTCCTGGAACCTGATTTTTCCGGGGACTGAGGGGTGGCTCGCCACGTGATCGAGCTTCCTTGTCCGCCGCATGCCCGTCGTCCGGATCGCACGGTATGGACGGCATCCCGCCGATCGAAGTTCCGATTGCCCGCAGGACCGTGGTCGCGCCCCAAGCCGGGCTCGATGGCAGCAACCAGGCACCGTCCGCCGAATGGTCGCGGCGACGTCGGGAGCACGCGACCGCGCCCACGCTCAAGCGAGCGTCTTGACCAGGATTTTGGAGTTTCGGCCGCTCTGGAGGTATTTCTCGCGGCGGGAGGCGGGGAGCTGCTCGAAGGAGGCCTCGGTGAAGCCGCCCTTCTGCTCGAGATATGCGAAGGCCTGGGTCGAGAGGGCAAACAACCGCGTCAGCCCCTTCTCCCGCGCGAGCGTGGTGACGAACGCCATGAGCTTGCGTCCATGGCCCTGGTTCTCGTGGTGCTTGCTTACGTAGAGACAGGCGAGTTCGCCCGCCTTTTCCTCGGGGTAAACGTGCAGCGCAACGCAGGCGATGGGATTGCGATCGATCTCGAGGATCCAGTAGTCCTCGATGTGCTCGAGAATCTCGGCACGCGTGCGGCGGACGAGTTCCTCGCTTTGCACGGACTGCCGGATGAGCGCGATCACGCCCCGGACGTCCTTTTTGAAGATCCGGCGGATCTGCTGGTATTCGTTCGAATACACCATCGTGCCGAAGCCCTCGTGGCTGAAAATCTCGGTGAGCAGGGCTTCATTGACCGCGCCATCGAGCAGGTGCGCCCGCGGCACTCCCTGCCGGCAGGCCCTCGCGGCGCTCTCGAGCTTGGAATGGAGCCCCACCGGGCACTCGGCCTTCCGCTTGCGGAGCAGGTCCTCGGTTTCAGGAATCGACAGCTGCTTCGGCAACCACGGCGCGCCGGCAAAATTCGACGACGCGCCAAGAAAAATGATCTTCGCCGCGTGCAGCGCCTCGGCGACCTCGACGGCGATCGCATCGGAATTCACGCGATACGTGCGGCCCTCGCCATCGAATCCCAGCGGCGGAATGACGGGCACAATCCCCTCTTCAAGCAGGAGATTGAGCGCCTTCGCATCGATGCGCTCCACCTTGCCGGTATATTGAAAATCGCTCCCGCCGAGAATTCCCGCGGGATGCGCGATGATGGCGTTGAGGTAGGCGGCGCGGAGGTCCACCGCGGACAGCCCCTCCATGATCTCGTTGGTGAGCCGGATTGCCGCGTCGATGCTGATCTGCAGAGTCCGCTCATCCGTGATGCCCGTGCCGTCGGTATTCGTCGGCGACTCACCGCGCGCCCGTGCAAGTTCCGCGATCTGGTGGCTGGCACCGTGAACCACGACCACGCGGATGCTGAGCGAACGCAGCACGGCGAGGTCCACGAGGATGTTGTTGAAGTTCTCGGAGGCGGCAACCTCCCCGTCGACGGCGATGACAAACGTCCGTTCCCGAAACCGGGGAACGTATTGCAGGATCTCGCGCAGGTCGGAAACGTTCACGGAAAGGGCTGCATTTATGGGCGTGGATTTCCCAAAATGCAATGGTCGATGCCCCCGTTCATGCGACGCCGGCCACCCGTGCAACGGAGTCGAGTTCGGAGGCAATCATCCGCTCCAGATCCGTGGGGCTTTCGAGCGCGCCAAGGGCACCAAGCGCACCGGCCGGGACGAGCCGTGCCGCCGGAATCTGGCGACCCAGTTGCTCGGCGACCGACGGAGGGAACCGGTCCGGCAAGTCGGGCCAGAGGAGCGAAACCGGCTGCGTCAGCCGGCCGATCTGCGATTTCACGTCGTAGAGCAGGCGCCCGCGCAGGAAGGCAAGCATCGCATGCTCCGCTCCATACTGGCCGGCAAAACTCACGAGCACATCGACGACATCGTCTCCGAGACGGGACGGATCCGCATAGCCGATCTTCGCAAGCCATGCGCGCACGAACGGCCCGCGGGCAAAGTAGTTTCGATAGACAAAGCGATTGAGCATCGGCGTCCGCGCGAGCGTGCGCAGGCCGATCGGCGTGCGTTTCAGCGAGGAATCCAGGCCGATTGGCGCAAACAGGACGAGCCGCGAGACGAGGTCGGGGTGCTGCACCGCGAGCTTCACAGCGATCGCCGCTCCAAAGCCGGACGCGGCCACGGCGGCTGGCCGGCCGGGACAAATGGCGTGACACAGATCCGCAAGCGAACGCACGTGGTCGTCCGCGTCCAGACCCTGACGCGGCCGCTCGGATTCGCCGAAGCCGATGAGGTCCGGCGCAATCACCTCGTGGCCGACCGTGAACCGCGGATACACGCGGGACCACTCGAACGACGAGGCTCCGGGGTAAATGCCATGCAGGAAAATCAGCGGTTCGCCCGCGCCCGACGTATGATAGACGATCTCGCCGTGCGTCGTCTGGCAGACGCGGTCCGCGAAAATTGCGGGCGACACGATATCGGGCAATGGCTGGCGCACCGCACGCTGCATGCCGTAACGCACGGCAAGCGCGACGGCTCCGAGCAGGCCCACACCAAGCCCCACGCCAATCGCGGGCTTCTTTTTCCAGAACTCACGCACAGGACGACGTCACAGCATGTGCGGATTTCGGCAATTCGCAAGAGCCGGCGTGGAAAATCTGGCGCCTACGCGGCAAAAACCGGCGCAAGCCGTCGTCGACAGTCTCCCCGCGCGGCTACGAGAGCTTCACCACACCGGACCCGGCAACGATCCGACCGATCTGGCGGCCCTTGGTGAGGCGCAACGCGGTGGAGGCATCCTTTGCGGAAACGATGAGCACCATGCCGATGCCCATGTTGAAGACCTGATACATCTCGTCCCGTGGGACCTTGCCGCCGCGACCGATCGTTTCGAAGATCGCGGGCACCTTCCACGACGCCGTGTCGATCTCCGCGTCGCAATCCGCCGGAAGCACGCGCGGCAGATTGTCAATCAATCCGCCACCGGTGATGTGCGCGGCGGCCTTGAGCATCCGCGGAGGGAGCGCCGCCATGAGCGGCTGATAGTTCCGGTGCACCCGAAGCAACTCGTCGCCGAGCGTGCCGCGAACGCCATCAATCTTCGAGGAAAGCTTCAGCCCCATCGTGTCGAAGAGAACCTTCCGGGCGAGCGAGTAGCCGTTTGTGTGCAGGCCATTGGAGGGAAGTCCGACGAGGACATCGCCCTTCGCAACGCGGGAGCCATCGAGGATCTTCGCGCGATCGACGACACCCACAATCGTGCCGGCGACGTCATATTCCCCTGCCTGATACATGCCTGGCATCTGCGCGGTCTCGCCGCCGATCAGGGCGCATCCGCCTGCCTTGCAGGCCTTCGCAAAGCCTTTGAGGATCTGCGAGAACACCGCGGTCTCGAGCTTCGCCGCAGCGAGATAATCGAGGAAAAACAAGGGCCGCGCGCCCACAACGGCGATGTCGTCGATGCAGTGGTTGACGAGATCCTGTCCGATGGTGTCGTGGCGTCCGGTCGCAAACGCGATCTTCAACTTCGTGCCAACGCCGTCGACGCTCGAAACGAGCACCGGGTCCTTCATTCCCTTGAAATTCGCGCGGAAGAGTCCGCCGAATCCGCCGATCTTTCCAAGCACCTCCGGACCGTGTGTCGCGGCGACGACCTTCTGGATGCCGCGTTTGACCTTGTTGCCAAGGTCCACATCGACGCCGGCTGCGGCGTAGGCCTTTTGGGTTCGGGTGGCGCTGGAAGTCTTCGATTTGGATTTCGTTGGCACGGCGGAAAAAATGGTCAGCCCATGGTGGGCGGGAAGAGAACAGGCTCGGCGTCCGGCGGCGGGAGCAGGCGGGCTTTGCCACGGCGGTTCTCCATCACGTATTTGTCGAAGGCCGCGTCATAGGCGAGCGGATATTCGCCGGTGAAGCAGGCCATGCAGAAGCTGCTTTTGTCATGGCCGGTGGCTCTCACCATGCCCTCCACGTCGAGGTAGCCAAGACTGTCGGCACCGAGGTAATCACGGATCTCGTCGCGGGTCATCTGGTTCGCCAAGAGCTTCTCTGGATCGGGAAAATCGATGCCGTAGTAGCATGCGTTCTTGTGCGGCGGACAGCTGATGCGCAGGTGCACCTCCTTCGCTCCGGCCTCGCGGAGGTTCACCACACGGGTGCGCGCGGTGGTTCCGCGAACGATCGAATCATCGATGACGACGACCCGCTTGCCTCGCACGGCGTCGCCGATGAGGTTCAATTTCACGCGCACATTGAAATCCCGAATGAGCTGCGTGGGCTGGATGAACGTGCGACCGATGTAGTGATTGCGCACAAACGCGAGGTCGAACGGAATGCCCAGCTCCTCGGAAAATCCGAGCGCGGCATAGATGCCCGAGTCCGGCACCGGCACAACGACATCGGCCTCGACCGGATGCAGCCGCGCGAGTTCGCGTCCCATCTGCACGCGGACCTCCTTGACGTTCATGTCGGCGATCGTGCTGTCGGGACGTGCGAAGTAGACGTATTCGAAGATGCAGAACGCCTTCTTCTCGCGCCGGAACGGCCACTCCGAGCGCACGCCGTTGTCGTCGATGATCACGACCTCACCGGGCTCGATCTCGCGGATGAACTCGGCATGCACGAGGTCGAACGCGCACGTTTCCGACGAGAGGATGTAAGCGCCGTCGAGCTTGCCAAGCGCGAGCGGGCGGAAACCGAACGGGTCGCGCACGCCGATGATCTCGTTCTCGCCCATGATGACCATGGAGAACGCACCCTCCATCCGGCGCAGGGAGGCGAGGGGATTGCGCGGATCCTGCGGCTTCGCGAGAAGGTGCAGCGCGATCTCGCTGTCGACGGTCGTCTGGAAAATGGAGCCCTCGCTTTCAAGCTCGACGCGGAGCTGCGCGGCGTTGACGAGGTTGCCGTTGTGCGCGATGGCGAGCTGTCCGCGGGAGGTGTCGACCACGAACGGCTGCGCATTCTTCAAATTGCTCGAGCCGGTTGTGGAGTATCGGACGTGGCCGATTGCACGGGTGCCCTTGATCTCCTCGAGCTGCTCCATCGTGAAGACCTGCGCGACGAGACCCATCCCCTTGTGACTGCGAAACGGGGTATCCGGCCCCATCGAGGTCGCGATGCCGGCGCTTTCCTGGCCGCGATGTTGCAGGGCGAAGAGCCCGTAGTAGGTGAGGATGGCCGCGTCGGGGTGGCCATGCACGGCGAAGACGCCGCATTCGTGGGAGGGCTTGTGACGAAGTTGCGTGGAAGAATTCATTCGTTGCCGCCGCCCTCCTGCGAATCCCGGGCGGTCTGGCCCGGATCCACCGCGCCGGGGAGCGTGACGGTCTCGGTGCGCCGGGAAATCCACGCCCGCTCGAGGCTCTCGTAGAGCTGCTCGAGCTGCGCGCGCGTTTCGAGGCGGTATTCGATGGTGCCTGCGTGAGTGGTGGTGGGATACGTCTTGGCGACCTTCGCCCACGGCGGGTCGTCCGGATTGACCCGTCTCGCCAGCGCGGCAGCCTGTTCCTGGCGCTGATCGATCGCGCCCTGGACGCCTGCCGACGGAACGGTGGTCGGAAGCATTTCGACGTAATAAAAACGCGGCTGCATCACTCCGGGAGTCGTGATGTTCAGCTCGGATACGCGGGCGGCGCCATCCAGCACGTAGCGCTGAAGGCTCACGCTGGCGATCATGTCGAGGCGGACCACATAGGCCCCGCCGGGCAGCACCACTTTCCAATAGGGGATGCGGGCGGAGGCCCGGCCGCCCGGAGCCCGGCCCTGCTCCGGCTCCTCCGCGTTCTGCGCCTGTGCGATCCCTGCGCAGAACAGCGTCGCAAGAGCGGCGACGGCTGCGGATTTCAGGATGGATCGAGCGGACGGCAACGGATGAAGCAACGGGTCGAGCCGGGAAATATAGCCACGATGCGCCCGGTTGCCAGCATTCGTTGCCGGCACCACCTCCAAGGAATCGACTCCTTGTGATTCGCGCTGGCAACGACGGACGACGCTGGCTTAATCATGAGGCATGATCGCCTACCGCCGGAATGTCGCACTGATTCTGCGTCGGGGCGACGGCCGGATCCTGGTTTGCGAGCGGAGCGACCATCCGGGCACGTGGCAGTTCCCCCAGGGCGGCGTCGCCGACGGGGAGACGCTCGAGGAGGCGCTCGCACGGGAGACTCTGGAGGAAATTTCGCTGATGCCTTCGGACTATCGCGTGCTCGAGCAGCGCGGCCCGTATCGCTACGAGTTCGAGCCGGGCCGAACGAAGGAGGGCTACGGCGGACAGGAGCAGACCTATTTCCTCGCGGATTTCCTCGGAGACGAGGCGCTCATTCTCGCGCAGCCTTCCGCCGCCGAATTCCGGGCGGCGCAATGGATCTTGCCCGCGCAATTCCCGCTGAGCTGGACGGCTCCCATGAAGCGGTCCGTTTACCGCGCGGTGTTCCGGGATTTCTTCGGATTGGAGCTGCGGGATGGCCACGGAGACTGAACGATTCCCGGGATTTTTGTTGACGGGGGACGGCGTGTCTGGGATGTCCCACGGCGTTCATGTTCACGCTCTCGGCATTTACGGTATTGGCAATGGCGCTCCTCGGAGGCGTCTGGTGGGTTTGCCGCGACGATCAGGACGCTTCGTAGGGCTCTCCGCGCCCCGGGTTGCGATACCATTCCGTCGATGAACCACGACTGGCTGCTTTTTCATTGGGACCTCGCCGCCTTTTCCGGAGGCGATCGTCCCGCCCTGCCGCCGTTTGTGTTTCGACGGGCCGAGGCCGACGAGGCCGACGTCATCCTGCGTGTCGTCGCCAGCGCCCTGATGATGGAGCGCGCGTGGAGCGGCGGACGGGGGGCCTTCGGAGAGACGCTCGAAAAGGACTGCGCAGCGGCACTGGACGCCGAACCCCCGGGCGCGGTCGTCGTGCAACACGGCTCCCGCATCATCGGCGCATCGATCCTGCGCACCACCGAGGACGCGGAATCCCATCTCCTCACCGGACCGTGCATTCTTCATGAATACCGGTCGCGGGGACTCGGCAGCGCGCTGCTGCACGATTCGCTCGAATTTCTTCGCGCCAGCGGACTCCGCACCGCGCGCGGCTTCGCACGCGTGAACTCGACGGCCGCCCGGTTCGTCTATCCCAAGTTCGGAGGCACGCCGGAGCCGCAGACCTCACCGCGGCTGGCGGCCTGAATCAACCCTCGGCGGTCTTGCGCCGACGCGGCTTGATGGTGATCCGCTTGATGCGCGCATCGTCGGGCGGACTCCATGTCATCACATCAGGATCGTCGCGGAAGGCATTGTGGACGAGCCGCCGGTCGTAGGAATTCAGCGGCTCGGTCTGGATCGATCGTCCGCTGTTGCGCACGGCGTCGGCCAGGTGCCGGGCCCGCTGGATCAACGCATCATCGCGCATGTCGCGATGGTGCTCGACATCGACGATCACCCGGGTGTCCTTTGCGCCGCTTTCCTGGAGGATCCGGTTTACGAGATATTGCAGGTCGTCGAGCGTCTGCCCGTGCCGGCCGACAAGCAGCGCGGCATCGCTCGTGTAAATCTGCAGCACCGGCGTGCCGTCGCGGTCCTGTTCTTCGATGCGAAAGGCAAAGCCGAGGTATCCGAGGATCGTGTCGAGGATTTCTGCGGGCGACTGGCTCATTACGATTTTCGTCCCTTTCGTTTCCTGCCTGCCCCCGCCGTCGGTTTCGTCACCGGCTTCATCTTCTCGAGGGTCGGCAGTGGCTTGTTCCGCGTGAGGTAGAGCTGCACGATAGAAAAAAGGTTCTGCGTTGTCCAATAGAGCGACAATGCGGAGGCATAATTATAGGCAACCACCACGAAGATGATCGGCATGAACATCAGGATGCGCTGCTGCGCGGGATCGCCGGTTTTCGGGGTGATGGCCATCTGCCACAGCATCGTGCCCGCCATCACCAGCGGCAGGACGTTGATCGGGAAACCGAGAATGTGTCCGATCGTATCGGGCTGGGACAGGTCATGGATCCAAAGGAAGGAGCTGTTGCGCAGCTCGATCGCCGTTCCAAGCATCGCGTAGAAGCCGAAAAAGATCGGAATCTGGATGAGCATCGGCAGGCAGCCGCTGAACGGGTTGATCCCGTAGTCCCGATAGAGCTTCATCAGCTCCTGGTTCATCTTCGTCGGGTCGTCTTTGTATTTCTCGCGAAGCTCCGTCATCTTCGGCGAGAGGGCCGCCATCCGGCGCATCGAGTTCGTCGCGCGGTTCTGGATCGGCCACAGAGCCCCCTTGATGAGCAGGGTTAGCAGAATGATCGCCGCCGCGTAGCTGCCAACGAGGCCGTGCAGCTTATTCATCGCCCACAACAGGAACTTGCTGACGAAGCCGAACCACCCGAAGTTCAGCACCTGCTGCTCGCCATGCCCCAGACTCACGAGGCGGGACTGTTCCTTCGGCCCGGAATAAATCTGGAACTTCTGCTCGAGGCTCGCGCCCGCATCGAGCGTGAAGGCCGGCATCCCGAGCGAACCACGAATACCGTAGACCGGACGGCCGCCCGACTTGGGAGGCACGTCAAATCCCGACGACCACAGCGACGTCCCCTGCGCATCGAGCGGGGTCAGGACGGTGCAGAAATACTGGCTCGCGACAGCCACCCATTGAAACGGTCCGTCCGTATCGGTGAAAACCGGTCGCGCGGGTCGCGTCTGAAAACCAAGAATCGAGCCGGCTTTGAACCAGTTCGTATCGATGCCCTTCATCTTGCCCTCCCGCTGCCAGTCGAAGCGCGTGTAGGTGGGCAGATCCTTCTCGTGAATCGGCGCCGCCGAGCCAGCGCTCACAAACCACGCTGGCCGGGAAATGGGAATTCCGGAGGTGTTGTGAAACGAGACCTCGAGATTCACCACATACGGCGAAGCCTTCACATCCGGTCCGGGCAGCGTGAAGACCTTGCGAATTTCCAGTCCGTCGGGATCGCGCCGTGTAAATACGACCGTTCCCGCCTCCCGATCAGCCGTCATCTCAAATCCACCGAGCGGCGTGGCGGGATCGAATGCCAGTGCTCCGATCGGCGTCGCTGCGTCACGGTTCAGATGCACCGCCTCGTTTTCCCCGAGGTGCATCAAGAGGATCGCCGACTGGATGCCGCCCGTATCGTTGTTGAATACGAACTCCGCGCGATTGCCGTCTTCCCCGGCGCTCAGCGTCTCACTGCGCGCGGCAATAACCGGCCCCTGCGGGGTCGGCTGCGGTGTCGCCACCGGCTCGACGATCTGCTGCGGCGTCGCCTGCGGAGTGGCCGATGCGGTTGGCTGTGCGGCCGGAGCGCCGGTCGGCTGGACCGACGGCAGGTAATAGACATACCACAGGATGAGTCCGATTATCGAAAGGCTGACGGCCAGCCACGCTTTGCGATCCATTTGATCTTAGTGTGTCGAGATTGATTCCGTGGATGCCGGCCGCGCCGGCACGGGGTCGTATCCCTGCCCGCCCCACGGATGACAGCGGCAGATGCGTTTGAATCCCAGCAGGCCGCCGGCAAGCGCGCCATGCGTGCGAATCGCCTCCTCGCAATATCGCGAGCAGCTGGGTGTGAACCGGCAGGAGCCACCCGGTCCCGCAATGAACTGCATCGCCGGCTTCACCAGGAGGCGATAGAGCGCGATCAATGCGAGGAGGATGGACTTCATCAGGAGCCTCGGAAAATAGAGAGCCGCTCCGCAAGGCGCAACCATTCGTCCAGAACCTCGTCAAACGGAGCCGACCCTGCGCCCGGCTTGGCCGTCACAACCAGCCATATCCCCGGGCGGATGGACGCGCGCCGCCTCCGGAAGATTTCCCGGATTCTCCGCCGCATGCGATTGCGCGCCACTGCGCAACCCACCCGGCGGGAGGTAACGACTCCCAGCCGCGCCTCACCCCCTTCGGGGCATTGCATCACACTCAGGCGGAGCAGGCGCCCCTGCACCATGCGGCCGTTCGTCCGCACGGCGAGAAACTCGCTGCTTGCGCGCAGTCTGGCGGAAGCCGGAAAACGATGCGACTCAGGCAGCGGTATGACGGGCGTAATGCACCTCGACGCCCTTCGGCAGCAGCCGCTTGCGTCCGCGGGCGCGGCGCCGATTGAGAATGGCGCGCCCGTTCTTGGTCTTCATGCGGGCGCGAAATCCGAACTGCCGCTTGCGCGTGCGCTTCGAAGGTTGATAGGTGCGTTTCATAAGCCGGAAATCGAAAAGAGCCGGGTAGGGTGCGCCAAAATCCCCCCTCGGTCAAGCACCCATCCGCACTTCTTCACTTCCCGTGCCGCCCTCGTTCAAGGGCATGCACAAAATGCGGGAAACCAAGGATTTCCGTTGACGATATTCGATCAAGCGGCAGACACTTCGGACCCTCCCTACCCAGAAACATGAAGTCTCTCCTGGCTCCCTTCAAACGGCTGCTCTCCTATTTCCGGCATCGTCGGCATCGCCGCCGCGGCTGGGTTTCCGTGGACGGAATCCACTACCACTGAACGCCTACGCCGGCTGAAGTTCGCTGAAACGCTCGATCGCGAGAGCCCGGCCCGAGGTTTCGTCGATGTCGACGAACACGCCGCACAATCTCACCGGTCCTTTCGCGATCGGAAACGCGACCGGCAGATTCGAGAGGAACCTCCCCACGATGGGTTCCACCGCCCGGCCGAGGATGGACTCCTCCGGTCCGCACATTCCGGCGTCGCACAGGAATGCCGTGCCACCGGGAAAGATCCGCTCGTCCGCCGTCTGCACATGCGTGTGCGTGCCGACGACCGCCGACACCCTGCCATCCAAATGCCGGCCCATCGCGATCGTCTCGCTTGTCGTCTCGGCGTGCATGTCGACGAAGATCACCGGTGTCTCCGCGCGCAACCGCTCCACCTCTTCGTTTGCGACCCGGAAGGGGTTTTCGAGGATCGGCTGCATGAACGTCCGCCCTTGCAGGTCGAGCACCGCAACACGGCCTTTCGCGGTTTCCAGCACGATGCTGGAAAATCCCGGCGCCCCCTCCGGGTAGTTTGCCGGCCGCAACACACGCGGCTCGGTTGGCAGCCATGGCGCGAGGTCGCGTTGATCCCAGACGTGATCGCCGGTGGTGATCACCGCAATGCCGCTTCGCAGCAGGTCGATCGCAATCTTCGGAGTGATACCCCGGCCGCCGGCGGCGTTCTCGCCGTTTGCGATCACAAAATCGATCTTCCGCTCCTCGCGAAGGGAGGGAAGTCGCCGGATCACGGCATCACGTCCCGGTTCGCCGACGATGTCCCCTAGAAAAAGTATCCGAATCATGCGTGCTTTTCATCGTATCCCGTCTCCGCCATGCGTTACAACTCACGCGCTTTGAAACTTCCCGCCGTCATCGCCGGAATCGCCCTCCTCGCTGCCGCGATCCAGCCCGTCCGCGCCCAGGCCCTCTCTCCGCTGGCACCACGGCCCGACTGGAACCAGCTGGAGAAATATCAAGAGTCGATCACGCGGTCGGACTTCCTCTACCTGCTCGACAAGGTTTACGCGCCCGGCGCGTGGAAGGTGTTCATCAAGGTCGGCGAAAACTCCGCCGTAATCGAAACCCGCCGCGGTGAGAAACCGTTCGTGCTGCGGTTCGCGCCCACCGCCGAAGCCATCCGGCCGGCGCCGCGATTCTGGCGACAGAAGGCCCAGATGCCCGCACGGCCAGCAAACAAGCCACTCTCGGGCGTTCGCATCGCGATCGATCCCGGCCACATCGGCGGAAAGTGGGCGAAGATGGAGGAACGCTGGTTCCGCATCGGAAACTCCGCTCCGGTCACCGAGGGCGACATGACGCTCCTCGTCGCGAAGCTCCTCGTTCCCCGACTCGAGGCTCTCGGCGCCCAGGTCTGGCTCACGCGGTCGAAGGCCGCGCCGGTCACGCCGGTCCGCCCCGACCGCCTCGGAAAGGAGGCCGCCTATTCCCTTCGCGAGAAGGATGCCCCCGTCACCGCCGCTCGACTGAAATCCGAGTCCGAACTGCTCTTTTATCGCGTCAGCGAAATCCGCCGCCGGGCCGATCTCATCAACGAGAAGATCAAACCCGACCTCGTCCTTTGCCTCCATTTCAACGCCGAGGCGTGGGGCGACCCGGACCGGCCAACCCTGACGGACGAGAACCACCTCCACTTCCTGATCACCGGGGCGTTTGGCGGACGCGAGCTCGCATACGAGGACCAGCGGTTCAATATGCTCGACAAGCTGCTTTCCCGTGCCTTCCGCGAGGAACTCGCCATCTCCGAGGACATCGCAGCCGCCATGGCAAAGGCGACCGGCCTTCCTCCCTACGAGTATCAGGGCGGCAATGCCATCAAGGTCGGTCGCGGCTCCTATGTCTGGGCGCGCAATCTCCTCGCCAATCGCCTCTTCCAGTGTCCCGTCGTCTACGTCGAGCCCTATGTCATGAACAGCAAGGAGGTCTTCGCCCGCATCCAGGCAGGCGATTATCAGGGCAAGCGCCCCGTCGCCGGCAAAATGCGCCAGAGCATTTTTCGCGAATACGCCGACGGCATCGTCAACGGCATCGTGAAATACTATTCCACTCCGGCGCGATGAGCCCTACGCACTCTTCTTTCCGGCTGCGCAGATGAATCCCCGAACCCGCTCTCGAAATTCCTTCCGAACTCCGCGTCCATTTGTGGATTTCCTTACGCCCCAACCATGAAGACGATCGCTGTCGCCAACCAGAAAGGCGGCGTGGGCAAGACCACCACGTCCGTAAACCTCGCCCACGCGCTCGCCCAGCTCGGGAAGCGCATCCTCCTCGTCGATCTCGATCCGCAGGGCAACGCGACCAGCGCATTGCTCCCGGTCGCGGAAAATGAAACCGACGAGCGTCGCAGCCTTTATCACGCCATCATCGGCGAAACACCCGCCACCGCGCTCGTCCGTTCCACCCGCTTCGAGAATCTCTCCGCGATTCCCGCCACGCTCGAAATGGCCGGCGCCGAAGCCGAGGTCGCCCGCCTTGAGGACCACAACAAGCAGATCCGCAAGGCGCTCGGCACGATCCGCGCCGAGAATCGCTTCGACTACGCAATCCTCGACTGCCCGCCCTCGCTGGGCGTCCTGATGACGAACGCGCTCGTCGCCGCCGACGAGTTGCTCGTTCCCATCCAGTGCGAATACTACGCCCTGGAAGGCCTCGGGCTTCTCATGCAGGTCATGAACCTCCTGCGCGACGGAGGCGACAATCCCGACCTCACCATCTCCGGCCTCCTGCTCACGATGCTCGACGCGCGAACCAACCTCAACCAGGCCGTCGTGAAGGATGTCCGTGAGCATTTCGAGGATGTCGTGTTCACGGTCGCGATTCCGCGAAGCGTGCGCTTCGGCGAGGCACCAAGTTTCGGACGGACGATTTTCGAGCACGATCCCTCCGGTGCCGGCGCCACCGCCTATCGCGCCCTCGCGGAGGAGTTTCTCAAACGCCAGGAGGCGAACATCCGCTTTATTCCTCCGCCTGTTGCGGGATGACACGCCATAGGCCGCGCCCCATCGCTCCCACGAAGGCGGAGACCTCCCTCCTGCCGCCGTTCCCGGGGCTGACGCTGGAAAAGATTTTCGTGCCCGTCACTCCGGCCGAACTCGCCGAAGCGACCGGGGAAATCCTCGCCGCGGGTGTGGCAGGGTTCGACACCGAGTCCCGCCCGACATTCTCCGTCGGTGAGAGAAGCGAAGGCCCGCACATCGTCCAGTTCGCCCTCACGGACAAGGCCTACATCTTCCAGCTTCACCTTCGGGACGCTCGGCTATTCGTCATCGAGCTGCTCGAGTCCAAGCGCGTAAGCAAGGTGGGCTTCGGACTCAAATCCGACCACTCCCACATCCGCCGCAAGCTTGGCATCGTGCCACACTCCGTGATCGATCTCGATCACGTGTTCCGAAAGGCCGGCTACCGTGGGCAGGTGGGTGTGCGCGGAGCCGTTGGAGCCATCTTGAAGCAGCATTTCCCCAAGTCCAAATCCGTCACCACGTCGAACTGGGCCCTGCCTCAGCTCACCCCGCGGCAGCTCCTCTACGCCGCAAACGACGCATACGCCGCGCTCAAGGTGTATGAGGCCCTGGGGCTGCCGCGATAGCGGACGGCAGGCGCACACGCCGAGACGGCAGTATCCACCTCATTCTTTCATCTGGCGCAGGCTGGGAATCCGCACGGATCCCACGGTTGCAAGAGCGGGCTGGGAAGTTCCCCATCCTCGCAATCCGTGTTATCCGTGTTCACCCATGTCCGACGTCCTCGACCTCTTCCGCCAGACCGGCGCCCTCCTCCACGGCCACTTCATCCTGCGCAGCGGCCTCCACAGCCGGGAGTTCTTCCAGTGCGCGATCCTGCTTCAGCACGCGACGATTGCCTCACATGTCTGCGGCCTGCTCGCCGACAAGCTTCGCGGATATGAATGCGACGCCGTTGTTTCCCCGGCGGTCGGTGGAATCGTGGTCGGCCAGGAAGTCGCCCGTCATCTCGACACCCGCCACATCTTCGTCGAGAAGGACGGCCAGGGCGGCCTTGTCATGCGCCGCTTCGAGATCAAGCCGGGCGAACGCTTCATCGTGGCGGAGGATGTCGTCACCCGCGGGGGCCGCGTGCAGGAAACAATCGACATCGTTCGGAAGCTCGGCGGCACCGTCGTGGCCGCAGGCAGCATCGTCGATCGCAGCGGCGGCAATCTTCCCGATTTCGGCTGCCCGTTCGTCTCGCTCGTGCAAATGACGCCCGAGACGTTCGCCCCGGACAACCTTCCGCCCGATCTCGCAGCGATTCCCGCCACCAAACCCGGAAGCAAATGAAAACGCTCGTCCTCTACGTTCTTCTCGCCACGCTCGGTGCCGCATTCGGCCAGAGCCAGATGGAAATGAACGCCGAGGCCGCGGCGGAGTTCGAGAAGGCCGACCGACGCCTCAATGCGGTCTACGCAAAGGTGCAGAAGCAGCTCGATGTCCAGGGCCGCGCCAAACTCAGAATCGCCCAGCGCGCGTGGGTGGAGTTCCGCGATGCCGAAGCGGAATTGCACGCCGATACCGAGGCGCGCGGCGGCAGCATGGCGCCGCTCATTCTGTTTGGAACCATGACCCGTCTCACCGAGGCCCGGACCAAACAGCTCGAGGAATTCCTCCAGCCCGGCGAAGACCACTGACGCGGCGATGAGAGTCCCCATCGCGTTCGTCCTGGCGCTCGTCCTCTGCGCGCAAGCCCGCGGGGACGTTCGATCCGAACGGACCGGGGACGCTGTCATCCTGTCTGACGGCGGACGCGAACTACTCCGCTACCAGGCCGAGCCCGGACCGCTTCCGGACCCCGCCATCGATTCGCTCTTTCGTCGCGGCGGATATCTTCATCCGGTTCGCACGCCTTCCGGGCGAGTCGTGACCGGCGACTTCCCCGCCGATCACCGGCATCATCACGGCATCTGGTTCGCGTGGACGAAGACGGAATTCGACGGACGCACTCCCGATTTCTGGAACATGGGACAAGGCACCGGCCGAGTGGACTTTGCGGGAGTCGAAACTCTCGGTCCCAAAGGCTTCGTCAGCCGGCACCGCGCGGTGGATCTCACCTCCGGAAAACCGGTGAACGTCCTCGAAGAACGCTGGAACGTGGAATTGGTCGACGTCAGCGCCGAGCGCACGATCTTCGATCTCGAGATTTCGCAGGACTGTGCCACGGACAAGTCGCTTCACCTGCCGAAATACCACTACGGCGGGCTCGGCTTCCGCGCTCCGGAAAACTGGACCGGCAGCGACTTTCAGATTCTCACCTCCGCGGGCGAAACCTCCCGCATCCGGGCGAATGAATCCCGCGCAAAGTGGATCCGCATTTCCGGTCCCGTCGACGGAACTTCGGCAACGATTGCGATCCTCTGCCACGGCGACAACTTCCGCGCCCCGCAGCCACTCCGAGTTCATCCGACCGACCCGTTCGTTTGCTTTGCTCCCCCGCAGCTCGGCGACATGAAAATCACGCCCGGACAAAGCTTCGTTTCCCGTTACCGCATCATCACCAGCGACGAAACGCTGGAGCCGGAGGAGCTCGACCGTCTGTGGGAGGAATTTCGGTAGCACGAGGATCCTCTGAAAAATTTCAAAAAAGTTCGCGAGCAATCGCCCTCTTGTCCGTCTTCTCCCATGACGCATGGACGATCCCGATCTCATCCGCGCCGCGCTTGGCGGTGACGAATCCTCGTTCGAGGAACTCATCCGCGCCCATAGCCGCAGGCTCTACGCCGTCGCATTCGGCGTCCTTCAAAACCGCGCCGAAGCCGAGGACGTCGTTCAGGACACCTTCCTCAAGGCGTGGCGCGATCGACGCAAGATCCGCGACGCATCAAAATTCTCCGGCTGGCTGACCGCCACCGCCCGCAACCGTGCATGCGACGTTCTACGCCGCCGCCGGGGATCGCCACTTCCCGACGAGATCGAATCGCTTCCGGACGAATCCGTCCCTCCAGCCGGTGCCGACATCGACCACGCGGACCGCCGCGAGCACATCGGCGCGGCCCTCGCGAGCCTGCCCGAAACCCACCGCGTCGCCCTCTCCCTCCGCTATCTCGAAGGCATGGACTGCCGGTCCATCGAAAACACCATGGGACTCACCTCCGGCGCCCTGCGCGGCATCCTCGCCCGCGCCCTGGAACGCCTCCGCGCAAAACCCGAACTCCAGCAAAGCTGAGCCATGAACGACCTCGCTGACAAAATCGCCGCCCGTCTCCTCGACGACCTGCCACCCGGGGAATGCTCTGAACTCGACCGCCGCATCGCCGCGGATCCCGAAGCCACAGCTCTCGCCGCCGAGCTCTCCGCCATGCACGACCAGCTTGCCGCCCATCACCACTTGCACGCCGCATCGCCAACTCTCCAGCAACGCATGGTCGCCGGGTTCCGCACGGCGCGATCGCGCACCACGCTCGCCAGCCGCGTCCGTGCATGGTTCCGACTGCCTGCAATCTACATTCCCGCCACCGCCGCCGTCCTCGTCGGCATGGTGCAGCTTGGCTCCCGGTTGACGGACGAGCCGCTTTCCCGGCCGCGGTTCGATTCGGCACCGGCGGCACCGGAATCGCGGACCGATGCCACTGGCTCCATCACCCGTGCAACGGAGGGGGTGGATGACGTTGCGTTGGTGCCACGCGCTCGGGAAGCATTCGGTAACGAATCCGCTGCCTTCTCTGGCCCGCCCAGTGAGGCGACTTCTCCCGCGCCCGTAACCGGCGCAAGGGACGCGGAAATCTCCGAACAAAAAAGAGAGCAGTCGCTGGCAGGTGGCGGAATCTCCGCCCAGCAGGCGCCTGCCGATTCCGAGTCCGTTCGCAAGCTCATCCGCAATGCGAGTGCCGAAATCGAGGTCACAAACTTCGACACCGCAACACAGGCCATCACCCAGGCGGCGAACACCACCGGCGGCTATGTGGCCACGCAAAGTTCGGCACGCCTGCCCAACGGCAAGATGTCCGGCACGATCGTGCTCAAGGTTCCCCCGGCCGCCCTCGACGGGTTTCTCGCACAGCTGCGCTCGTTCGGCGAGGTCCGCAACCAGACCGTCGGATCGCAGGACGTCACAAAGGCGTATTTCGACACCGAAGCGCGGCTGAAGAACGCCCGCGTGATGGAGCAGCGGCTCGTGGAACTGCTGCGCGACACGAAGGGCAAGGTTTCCGACCTTCTCGAGGTGGAACGCGAGCTCGGCCGCGTCCGCGAGCAGATCGAGCAGATGCAGGGCGAGTTGAAGGTCTGGGACTCGCTCGTTGCCTTTGCGACGGTCACCGTGCGGCTCTCCGAAAAGAACCTGCACGAAGCTGCCGACTACCTCATCCAGGAGACGGTCACCCTCGCTCTCGCCACGGTCGATGTGGAGAAAGCCTTTGCCGCCGCACGCGGAATCGCCGAGGCGGAGAAGGCGCAGATCACGCAGTCCAATCTCACCCGCGACGGAAATGGAAATGCCACCGCCGTGCTGACGCTTCTGGTCGAGCCGGAATCCTGCAACAGCGCGATCGAGCGTTTGCGGGCGCTCGGGAATGTCCTCGAATTTCGCCGCGAATCGAACCGCGTCGCTCGCGATGGCAGCGGAGACGCACCGAATGCAAAGGTCGAGCACGAGCCTGTCCGCATCAGCCTTTCCATCCGATCGCAGGACCAAAGTCCCACGCAACGCACGCAACTCCGCCTCGAAACAGCAGCCGTCGAAAAGGCGGTGCAGGCACTCCGCGACTTCGCCGGCACTCACTCGATCGAGATAAAGGACTCGAGCTTCAATCAGCAGCCGGATGGACGACAGGTCGCGTCCCTGCGGATGATTCTTCCGATCGCCGGCAATAAGCAACTCCTCGCCCACATCGATCAGCAGGGCGCCGTGAAGGATCTGTCTGTGCATCGCACGGACGCTCCAGATGCGTCGGCCGTTTCTCCTATCGCCGAAGTTTCGATCACCGTCACTCAGCCGCCGCGGATCATATCCAGCGAAGATGGCCTGCTCGCGACGTTGCACCGCACGTTCGGACAGGCGGCGGGAGCCTTGATGTGGAGCGTTCGCATGATCGGCGTGGCACTCGCCTTCCTGGCTCCATGGATCTCCGGCGTCGCGTTGATCGTCATCGCGGTGCGGTTCGTTCGCAGCGCACGCCGCAAGACACGCTGAAGCGCACCGGCTTTGCAACAACACCGACGCAAATGATTCCTCGTCCCGAGTGCGGTGCCGTTTTTCTATCGCCCGATCCGGCGTAATGGGAGACCGCTGAGCAGGTTGGACTCGATCCTCTCCAGCGACACACCCTTGGTTTCCGGCACCAGCAGCAGGAAGAACACGATGAACGCGACGTTCAATCCGCCATAGAGCAGGAACGTGTTCCCTGCGCCGAGCTTGTCGAGCAGGGTGAGAAACGTCATGCCGACGATCGCGTTGGCAACCCAGTTCGTGCAGGTGCTGAATGTCACACCGAGGTCGCGGCCGGCCAGTGGATAGATCTCCGAGCAAAGAACCCAGATGATGGGTCCCGCACTCATCGCAAAGCCGACGATGAATACGAGCAGCGCAACGATCGCCGGATAGGCCAGCGACTTGTCGTTCTCGACGCCGATGTTGAACAGCACTCCAACGGTGAGCATCGCCACGCCCATGGTGACAAAGCCCGCATACATGATCGGCTTGCGCCCGAGCTTGTCGACGAACGCTATCGCGATGAAGGTCGCCAGCACGTTCGTGATTCCCACAATCACGGTGCCCCACATCTGCTCGAGCGTGCTGCCGAATCCCGCGATTTCGAAAATCCTCGGCGCGTAATACATGATCACGTTGATGCCGGTGAGCTGTTGAATGATCTGCAGGCCGATGCCGAGTCCGACCGCGCGGCGGAAGTTCGCGTTCTCCTGGAGGAGCTGCAGGCCGCTCTGCTTGATTTTCAGACTGTCCTCGATCGCGGCGATCTCCGCGGCGATTTCGGCCTCGTCGAGGTGCATACGGCGGAACACATCCGAGGCCCTTTGCTGGAAGCCTTTCAAACACAGCCACCGCGGACTCTCCGGCAGAAACAGCACTCCGAAAAACATGATCGCCGCCGGGATGGCGATCACACCGAGCATCACCCGCCAATGCCCGCCCTTCACGCCGTCGATCTCCGCGTAGGAAGCCAGCCAGGTGTCACTGGCAAACGCAACCACGATGCCGATCGTGATCATCAGCTGATACATCGAGATCATTCCGCCGCGCACGGACTGCGGAGAAATCTCGGACAGGTAAAGCGGCGCCGTAAACGACGCCATTCCCACCGCCAGTCCCAGGAAGAAGCGCGCGGCGATCAGGAAGTTTTCATGCGGGGCCAGCGAACAGGCGAACGCTCCAATAATGAAAACCACGGCGCTCGCGAGAATTGTCCGTCTGCGACCAAACCGCGCGGACACAAACCCGCTTCCAGCCGCGCCCACCACCGCTCCCCATAACAACGCGCTGACCACGAATTCGAGCTGCTGATCGGTGATTCCGAAGTCACGCTTGATGAACTCGTTCGCGCCGGAAATCACTCCAACGTCGAGGCCAAACAGCAGGCCGGCGAGCGCGGCCGTGAAACCGATGAAATAGACGACGAGCTTTCGCCGTCCGGAAGACGAATTGTTCATGAAAGGTGGGGGAACCTGCGTCAACGCTGTCAGCTTGCCGCGGGGAAAGCGAGCCGGGATTCAATCACCCCGCCAGTTCCGCGCAGATACGGCGGGCGTCGAGATGCTTCTCCGCAAATTCCAGCGCCGCGGCACAATGCCGATCGTAGTTCGCCGCCACCCGCAGGATCGCCGCCACGGCACCGTCCATGTCGTCGAATGCGACGACGCCCTCGCCGGACGGCAGATGCTCGCTCCAGCCGGTGTCCTGCACGATCACGGGCTTCCCGAGCGCGAGGTAGCATGCGCTGCGGCAGGAGAACCACCCGCTGCGCGATTTCACATAGCCGTTCTTCGCGATGCTCCACTCGCCCTTCGAGTTCGCCAGGAAATCGTGATACGTCGCGTAGTCGGGCAGATACACATCGGGTTCGATGATCTTCCAGCCCGCGGCCTCGATCTGCTCAGTCGGCCGCTGGCGACCCATTCCCTTTCCCATCGCCAGAACGAACCGCTCGGTGGTTTTCGACGGCAGATCGATGAACCGAAGAAATTCCACGTCCTTGTTGCCATAGGACTCGCCTTCAAATTCCTGCGGCTTGTAGCTCGCCCAGTTCATGACGGTCGTCCATGCGTCCCGCGCGATGTGTTCGGCCGTCGGTGGCAGAAGATTCTTCCGCCACCACTCCAGCGCGATGGGCTGGATGGTCGGCTTCCAATGAATTCCAGCCGTTGGCACACGGCAGCCAGCCCGTCCGACATTCAACCCGAACGTGAAATGCTCCTGATGGAGCAAAAGGTGATCGAGGTAGCCTTTTCGCTCGGGCAGCGTGAGGCCGATATGCGTGAACATTGGGTCGCCATCCACAAACAGCTTCCGCGGCACCGACGCCGTCACCTCCCGCAGCCAGCAGGCACCCGAGACATTCACCAGCAGATCCGCGCTGCGGATCACGTCGTCCGCGAACTCCGCCGCCGGCCCATGATACATGTCGGTCGCCTCGTTCCGATAGATCCATCGGTCGCCGAGGTCGAACTCGTGCATCACCCGCTCGAGGTAGTTCACATTGTGCGAGCAGTCGGCCGACGGCTCCTGCTTCACCGGATCGTAGGCCCAGGTGGCTGTGTCCTCCAGATACCAGACGTCATGCCCTAGGTCGCGAAACCCGAGCACATACTGGATGTAGTCCCAGGTGACGCCCCCGAATGCATACTGCCCGATCAATCCGGTCACGAGGATTCGCATCGCCGCAGACTACCCGGCTTCGTTAGAAATTTCCGCGTGAAAATGGTCGTCTCCGCAGGGATCTCCGCGCAGCCCTACGCCGGCGCCGGCAACGCCTGGAACACGCTCAACTGGATCCTCGGATTTCGCGAGCTCGGCCACGACGTCTGGATGATCGAGCACATCTCTTCCGATGCGTGCGTCGATCTCGCATGGAACAAGGTTCCACCCGCGGAGAGCGCGAACGTTGCCTGGTGGAACGAGATGGTTCGCACGTTCGGCATGGAGGGCCGCGCCACGCTGCTGATCGACGGCACAGCTCCGGACCTGGACGTGTTGCGCGATTTCGCGGCCGAAGCGGACATCTTTTTCAACCCGTCCGGTCACTTCCGTTCGCCCGCGGTGCAGTTCCCGAAGGCGCTGAAGGTTTACCAGGACGGCGACCCCGCATTCACCCAGATCTGGACCGAATGCTACGCGTGCGACATGAACTTCAGCGCGCACGACCGTTTCGTCACCGTCGGCACGCGGTTCGATTCCCCGCAGCGGTTCGCACCCGATTGCGGGATCGAGTGGATTCCGACCTTGCCCCCGGTGGTGCTCAAATACTGGCCATATCGCCCGCAGGAGCGCTTCGATCGCTTCACCAGCATCGCAAACTGGGAGGGCTACAAAAACGTCGAGTGGCGCGAGCAGTGGTTCACCGGCAAGCGCGAGGAATACCAGAAGCTCATTGATTTCCCGAACCGCATCTCCGCGCCAATCGAACTCGCGATGCAGGTTCACTATCACGAAGAGGAATTGATCCCTTATCGCGCCGGCGGATGGACATTCACCGAGGCTCGTCCGATCTGCGCGACACTCGACCACTACGCAAGTTACATCGGCGGATCGTCCGCGGAGTTCTCCGTCGCCAAGGGCGGCTACGTTCTTTCGCGCGGGGGGTGGTTCAGCGATCGCAGCGTTTGCTACGCGGCGATGGGAAAGCCGCTCGTCGTGCAGGACACCGGCGTCGGCGATCTGCTCCCCCGTGGCGAAGGCTGGCACCCATGGAGCACGCCGGACGAGGCACGCGCCGCATGTGAACGGGTCATCGAGGATTTCCCAAACCAGCAAAAAGCTGCACGCCGACTCGCGGAGGAATATTTCGACAGCAACAAGGTGCTCTCGCGGCTGCTTGACCGGTTGTAACGCGCGGCAAAAACCACGCGATGTCAGGCTGCGTCGGAGGTCTGCGCGTCGAGGAGCGCGCGATAGACGCGTTCAAGCGCGTCGGGAATGATCCGCACACCGCCCACCACGGGCATGAAATTGGAATCCCCTTCCCAGCGAGGGACGATGTGGAAGTGGATGTGCTCGGCACACCCCGCGCCGCCCGCCGAGCCGAGGTTGACGCCGACATTGAAGCCCTGCGCCTTCACCACTGCGCGAAGCAGCTTCTGCGCATGAATGCATAGCTCCCAGAGCTCCCCAGATTCCTGCTCAGTGAGTTCGTCCATCCATGCCACCTTTCGATACGGAACGGCCATCATGTGCCCCGCGGTGTAGGGGTAGCGGTTCAGCATGAGGAACGCGGTCTTGCGACGGGTAACCACGAAATGCTCGGAGTCATTCGCCGCGTTCGCCGCAGCGAGCAGGAAGTCACGCGGCGAGTCCGGCGGTCGTTGAAAATACTCCACGCGCCATGGAGACCACAGCGACTCGAGATGATCCTTTGGAAATCCCTCGCTCATGAACGGCCCAGCGTATCAGAACCGCCGATCGCGTCGAGAATCGCCCTCGCCGCACGTCCGGCGGCCCCTTCGCCCTGCAGCGTGGAGACAATCGCCTCGAGCTCCGAGGAGAGTTCCGATCGCGCAGCTTCGTTGTTCAGCAACCGCAGGGCTTCATCGGCGAGGGTTGCGGGCGTCGCGGCATCCTGGATGAACTCCCTCACAACGGTGCGCCCTGCGAGGATGTTCACGATGCCGAGATGATTCACCTTCACGAGCTGCCGACCGACGGCGTATGTGAGCCACGCCGTCTTGTAAACGAGCGCATAGGGCAGGCCGTAACACGCGGCTTCCAGCGTTGCCGTGCCCGAGCACACCAGGCCGGCGCCCGCGCGCTGCATGAGCTCGTGCGCCGTGCCCACCCGAATTTCAATCGGCACATCGCCGGCCATGGCTCGCATCATGTCCGCATGTGTCTCGCTTGCGGCTGCCGCTTCGAAGCGAATGTCTTCACGCGATTTCCCGACGATTCGAGCCGCGCCCACCATGGCGGGAAAGATGCGTTTCACCTCGCGCTCTCGACTTCCGGGAAACAAACCGAGCAGCAACGGATCCCGTGCGACCGGCACACGGTCTCGGTCCATTTGCTGCACGATCGGATGCCCGACAAATTCCGTCTTCAATCCCGACTGCTCGTAGAGCGGTTTTTCGAACGGGAAGATGCAAAGCATCAGGTCGAGCCATTTCGCCATCTTCGGAATGCGGCCGCGATTCCACGCCCAAACCTGCGGGCTGACGTAGTAGAGAATCTTCAATCCCGGTTGCGCGGAACGCAGTGCCTTCGCGAGACGAAGGTTGAACCCGGGATAATCGACGAGCAGCACGGCATCCGGTTTGAGCCGCGCAATGTCGGCGAGCATTCGGTCGAACTTTCTCCGAAAGTATCCGTAGTGCTTCAGCACGTCCCAAAGCCCGAGCACGCCGGCCTCGGCAATCCAGTCGTCAAACGGTTCCGCCGCATGCGGCCGCATCTTCGGACCGCCTGCGCCGATGAATTCCACGGAGGGATCGATCGCATGGACGGCGCGCATCACCTCGGCGGCCCGCGCGTCTCCACTCGCCTCACCGGCGACGATCCAGATTTTCTTCATCCGCAGGCTACGCCGACTTCCACAAATCGCCGCCCTTTTCGACCATCTGCGCGAGTTCCGGGTTTCGTTCCTTGCGCGGATCCGCAGCTTCGATTTGCCGGGTGATCTCCAGCGCAATCTCGAGCGCACGCGCCGCCTCCTGCCCGGAAACGCGTGGCTGCAAGCCGTCGCGGGCGCATTCCAGAAACGACGTGAGCTGGCGTCTCAGCGCATCACCCTTTTGCACCTCGACCTTTTCCCGGGCGATTTTCTTTCCTTCGAGGCGAAGCATCACGCCGTCCTGCTTTTGATAATCGAGCGAGAGATACGCATCCTCCTGGAAGACGCGGATCTTGCGCAGGCGATCCATGCTGATGCGGCTCGCGGTGACGTTGGCCACGCAACCGTTTTCAAACCGGAAGCGGACGTTCGCGATGTCCTCGCCCTTGCTCAGAACCGCAATGCCGACCGGGTCCATACTCACGATCGGAGAGCGCACGAGATGAAGAATGATCTCGATGTCGTGAATCATCAGGTCGAGCACGACACCGATGTCGGTGCTGCGGTCGGGATATGGCGAGAGTCGCGTGACCTCGAGGAAGCGGGGATTTTTCAACTTCGCCTCGAGCGCGGCCAGCGTGGGATTGAAGCGTTCGATGTGGCCGACCTGCAGCACGCAGCCACGTTCCTGGGCGAGACGCGCGAGTTCCTTCGCGTCCGCGGCATTCTCAGCAATCGGCTTTTCGACGAGCAGATGCTTCCCGCGTTCGAGGAGGAATTTTCCAATCTCGAAGTGCGTGACCGTGGGCGTGCAGATCGTCGCCGCGTCCACCATGTCCGCAAACTCCTCCAGCGATCCGGCGACCGATGCTCCAAACTTCTTCGCCGCGGCGCGTGCGGCATCGGGGTTTGCATCGTAGACGGCCGTAAGTTCGCAGTCGGGCAGGTCGGCATAGGCGCGCACGTGGTGCATTCCCATGTGTCCCGTGCCGACGACTCCTGCGCGCATCTTCTTCATTGCTTCACTCCAAAAAGGGTCAATCCCCGCTTCTCCGCTGCGGCGGCGACCGCGTCGCGATCCAGCAACAGCACCGCTCCTGCCTCCGGCACAATTCCGCGAAGGCCCGCGTTCGCAGCCACCTCCACCGTCGTCTCGCCGACGACAGGCACGTCGAACCTCAGGTCCTGACCCGGCTTCGAAACTTTCACCACGAATCCGCCACCGCGTCCCACGCGTCCGCCTCGCTCGATCGCCTCGTTCGTTCCCTCGAAGGCCTCCACAGCGAGCACGGTTCCGTTTTTCACCACGACCGTTTGTCCGATATCGAGCCGGCTGGTTTCCTTGGCGATTCGCAAACCGAACGCCGCATCCTCGATTTCGCGCGCCTTGAGCCTGGGCCCTGCAATCTGTCCTTCCGGGGCAAGCTGGTCTTCGAGAAAGGTCGTGGCCGGCAGCAGCTCGACGCCAACTTTCCCCAGCGCCCCGGCGATCGCGCCAAACAGCGTCTCCGCATTCCGCTCCTTGATCGTCGCGAGCAGCATCAACGCCCTCACATCGGGGCGCAGATCGAACAGATTCTTTGGCGCGATCTGACCGGCCATGATCGCTCCCGACGCTCCGGAGGATTTCGCCGCGTCGAGCAGTCTCCCTAGCTGGCCAACACGCATCCATGTCACAGTGTCCGCCAGATCCGCGGTGGCCTGCTCGGTCTCTCCTTCGAACGCCGCCATCGCAACATGGCCGACGCCGGCCCGGCGGGCAGCCCGTGCGACCAGCGCCGGATACCGGCCGCTGCCGGCGATGAGGAAAATCGATTTCGGCGTGTCCAAAGTGAATCTCCATTCGTATCAATCCGGAATCCCAAATCCAAAATCCAAAATTTGAAGGTCGCCATCCACTGGTTCCGCCGCGATCTCCGGATCACCGACAACACGGCACTCGCCGCCGCCGCCCGCGCTGCAGAGTTCGTGATTCCCGTCTACGTGCGGAGAGACTGGCGCGGCAACCACCGATGGACCGGACCGCACCGGCAAGCCTTTCTTTGCGGCAGCGTTCGTTCCCTGGCGGAGAATCTCGAACGGATCGGAGGCCGTTTGATTGTGCGAAGCGGCGACGCCGTGGAAGAGCTGGAGCGGCTCGCCGTCGAGACTCGCGCGGAGGCCATCTTTTTCAACCGGGATCCGGATCCGTTCGGGCGCAAGGTGGAGGAGCGGCTCGCCGCAATGGCGCGACGCATCGGCGTGAAGGTTTACGACTTCAAGGATGTCTGCATCCACGAGCGCGACGAGATCCTCACCGGCAAGGGGGAGCCCTTTCGCGTTTTCACGCCGTATTCGAAGGCATGGTTGAAGCTCGATCATCCGCGCCCAACCGGACGCCTGCGCAAACTGCGCACCCCGGAGTCCAGCGTGACAGATCCCCTGCCCTCGCTCGCCGGTTGGGACCTCACATCTTCCGGCACGATCCGCGAACCCGGGGAACCCGCCGCCCGCAAACGCTTGAAAGCGTTTCTCGCGACGGACATCGCGCGCTATGCCGACTGCAGGAACAACCTTGCCGCTCCGGCGACTTCTCGACTCTCGCAGGACCTGCGGTTTGGCCTTCTGTCGATTCGGGAGGTGTTCGAGCGCTGCCAGGCCAGCCTCTCCGACCTGCCTGCCGACGAACGCAAAGGTGTGCACGCGTTCATCAACGAATTGATTTGGCGGGAGTTTTCCATGCAGGTGCTCTGGCACTGGCCTCAGGTGCTCGAGCAGGATTTTCAGCCGAAGTATCGTGGCGTGCGGTGGCCGGGCACGGAGGCGGATTTTGATCGCTGGAGAAACGGCGAGACCGGCTTTCCGATCGTCGATGCCGCGATGCGCGAGCTGCGGGAAACGGGTTTCATGCCCAATCGCGCCCGCATGATCGTCGCGATGTTTCTCACGAAAGACCTGCACGTTCACTGGCGTCAGGGCGAAAGCTGGTTCATGCAGCAGCTCACCGACGGCGAGATCGCAATCAACAACTTCAACTGGCAATGGTGCGCGGGCACTGGCGCCGATGCCGCGCCCTACTTCCGCATTCAAAATCCCTGGACGCAGGGCAAGCGATACGACCCCGATGGAGCCTACATCAAGCGCTGGCTCCCGGAGATGCGCGACGTAAGTGCCACGCGTCTTTTCGCGCCTCCGCCGGACGGCATGTCGCTCGTGAGAGGCTACCCCCTCCCCATCGTCGATCATCGACAGGAGCGGGAGCGGACCCTTCGACGGTTTCGCGGCAAGTAGGCCATCCTGAATTCGGCGGCGGACATTTGTCTTGCGAACCGGGTATTGTATGAAACTTGTAGAAAGGCTCCTGAAATTATGACTTCTGCGAAAACTGCCGGTTTCCTCACTCGTCTGCTTCCTCTTTCCGCGCTCCTGGCAGTTGCTCAAACGCACGGTCACGATCTCCGCTCCCTCGGTGATGCCTACAAATCCGCCCGTCACAACATCACCTCGGTCGGGGATGGGCATCGCACGCGAAATGTCCGTCAGAGCTGGACCATCGAATTCGACGGACGGGGATTCTCCACCAGCGAAGCCTGGGGCTTGGAGCTGCTTTCGGTCGGTTTCGAAGATTCGCCCGAGCTTCCGAAGTCCGAGGTCGCCCACCCTTCGGCGGACGCAAACCGCCTTGTTTACCGATGGAGTGAGGATGTCCGCGAATGGTTCGTGAATGACGACCGCGGGCTGCAGCAGGGCTGGACCATTGTTCGACGCCCGGTGGCAGGGACCTCGACCCATTTGACGCTCCGCCTCGCGATTCGTGGCGACCACAAACCCGAGGTGAATCCGGACCTCCGGAGCGTAACATTCAAAAGCGCGGACGGTCGCAGCGACATTTCCTACGGCGGTCTGCTGGCGTGGGATGCGGAGGGACGGGTCCTCCCCGCGACATTCGCGCCGACGGACGGGGGAATTCAGATTTCCGTGGACGAGCGGGACGCCACGTATCCGATTACCATCGACCCAGTGGCGCAGAACGCCTACCTGAAGGCATCCAACACAGGTGTGAACGATTTGTTTGGCACCTCGGTCGCCGTTTCCGGAAACACGGCGGTGATCGGCGCGCCCGAGGAGGACAGCAGTGCCGTGGGGGTGAACGGCAACGCCGCGGATAACTCGGCAAACAATGCCGGCGCGGCCTACGTGTTCATTCGGGAAAACGGAGTCTGGTCCCAGCAGGCCTACCTCAAAGCCTCGAACACCGGCGCACTCGACAATTTCGGCGAAGCGGTGGCGATCTCTGGCGACACGATCGTCATTGGCGCGCCTGCCGAGGACGGCAGCAGCACCGGCATCGATGGTCCAGACAACGACGGCGCCAGCGCATCCGGCGCGGCTTATGTTTTCCATCGCGTAGCGGGAGTCTGGTCGCAGCAGGCCTATCTCAAAGCGTCGAATACCGGCACCGGGGACCGCTTTGGGGCATCAGTAAGCATCGACGGTGACACGATCGTTGTCGGAGCACCTTTCGAGGACAGCTCGAGCACGGGAGTGAACGGAGGGAACAACAACCTCGCGGCCGAAGCTGGAGCCGCATATGTGTTTCACCGCGTGGCCAACGCCTGGTCGCAACAGGCCTATCTCAAGGCGTCAAACACGGGAGCGGACGACCGGTTTGGCATCGCGGTATCCGTGTCCGGTGATCGTGTCGCGGTCGGCGCGTATCAGGAAGATACCACCGCCGCCGACTCGGGAGCGGCCTACACCTACTCGCGGGCAGGTGGAGTCTGGAGCTTCGATCAGATGCTCAAGGCCTCCAATGCCGGCGCCGGTGATGAATACGGGACAGCCGTTTCCGTTTCCGGCAATTCCCTCGCGGTCGGAGCTCCGTTCGAAGACAGCCCCACGTCCGGCGTGAACGGCAGCCAGGGCGATGGAACCGCCAACTCCGGCGCGGTGTATGTGCTCGTCCGAGGTGCGGCAAACTGGACGCAGCAGGCTTATTTGAAACCCTCGACGAACAGTGTCGGAAATGAGTTCGGCGACGCTCTGGCACTCTCCGGCAACGCCTTGATCGTCGGAGCTCATTTCGAGGATAGCGACTCCGTTGGCATCAACGGCAGCCAGGAAAACCTTGGGGCCTTGAGCTCCGGGGCGGCCTACGTGTTTCAGCGAAACGGCACGACATGGTTCCAGGAGGCGTATCTCAAGGCGTCAAACACCCAGTCCAACGACCGCTTCGGGTGCAGCGTCGCGATCGATGGAACGCTGGCTCTCGTCGGCGCTCGCTTCGAAGACAGCAGCGCCACCGGCATTAATGGAGACCAGGCCTCCAACGCCGCGCTCGACTCCGGGGCGGCTTACGCATTCATCGTCACGCCGAGGGAATTCGTCGCACCGACCCTCAAGGTGAACGGAGGAAAGACCATCCGGACCAGCGCCCGCAAGGTGGTCATTCGCGGGAAGGCATCCGACGCTTCCGGAATCGCACGCGTGGAATACAAGGCCGGCAAGGGGGGATTCAAGGCGGCGAAATTCAATGGCTCGACATGGAAGGCCGTGGTCCGGTTCAAAGGCAGCAAACGCCGCGTGGTGGCACAGATCCGCGCCGTTGATGGTCACGGCAATTTCTCGAAGATCGCGCGAGTGAAGGTCCTCCGCCGCTGACGGCCGTCATCCGCGTTCGATGAACAATCTCCCCTTGCTGCGCCGCACGTGCCAGCCCAGAGGGAGGTTGATTTTCGCCACTCTCGCGCCTTCCGCGATCAGATCGAGCACTCGTTCCGTCCGCTCGAAGCCCGGTTCGGGCACGCCTTCCGCTGCCAGCCATCGGCGCACTGCCCGACGGCGCAGCGCCAACGGCATCTCGCGCAGCACCCGCACCTGCGGCTCAACGTCGAGTTCGGGCGTCAGCTCCTCCAAAAAATCGTCCTCTGCCGAGAAAATTCTCCCTGCCCTCCGGATCGCATGCGCTGCGGAGGCACCCATGATTCCGCGAATCACCGGTAGGAGCTCGTGGCGGATGCGGTTTCGTGTGTGAGCCGTGCTGCGATTCGACGCGTCCTCCCGAAAGCGCAGATGATGTCGTGTCAGGAACGCGTCGATCGACTCCCGCGAAATTTCCAGCATCGGACGGAGCACGGTGATCGTTCTCCCGCCGACGGACATCTTCGAAACCGATCGCATGCCACGAATCCCGGCCGGTCCCGATCCGCGGAGAAAGTGGAACAAACACGTCTCGACCTGATCGTCGGCGTGATGTGCGAGAAAAAGAAACCGGCACCGTTCGGTCGCGACGCACCGGGCAAAAAACACATGCCGTAATTCCCGGGCGGCCGTCTCGATCGACAGCCCCCGCTGCTCCGCATACTCCCGGACATTTCCCCGACCGCAGATCGCCCGCAATCCGAGCCGTCCCGCGAGCGCACGAACAAATCTCGCGTCTCCCGTCGACTGACGCCCGCGCAGTCGATGGTCCAGATGCAGCACGACAAGCCGTTGGAATCCCAGCCGTTTCAACCCATGCAGGAGCGCCACCGAGTCTCGACCCCCGGAAATCGCGATGAGATACTTTCGTCGTCTGGAGAGACCGGACGTCGCCTTCTCCAGCTCCGACGGAAACAAATCAGCCGATACGGTCGCTTCCAAAGTAGCGGTGCAGCGGCTCCGGCAGCCGGATCGAGCCGTCCGGCTGGAGGCCGCTCTCGATGAGCGCGACATAAAGTCGGGCAAGTGCGGTGCCGGATCCGTTCAACGTGTGGCAGAAGCGGTTTTTGCCCTCGGCGTCCTTGAACCGCAGGTTCATCCGGCGCGCCTGATAGTCCCCGAAATTCGAGCAACTCGAAACCTCGAGATACGCCTGCTGGCCCGGCGACCAGACCTCGATGTCGTAGGTTTTTTGCGAGCCAAAGCCGAGGTCTCCCGTGCAAAGTTCGATGACGCGATAGTGCAGACCGAGGAGCTGAAGCACCCGCTCGGCATCCGCGGTGAGCGCCTCCAGCTCGGCGGCGGAATTCTCGGGGGTCGTGATCTTGACGAGTTCGACCTTGTCGAACTGGTGCATGCGAATGATCCCCCGCGTCTCGCGTCCGGCCGATCCCGCTTCGCGCCGGAAGCATGGCGTGTATGCCGCGTATTTGATCGGAAGCTCCGCGACCGCGAGCAGTTCCTCGCGGCGCAAATTCGTCACCGGGACCTCGGCGGTCGGAGCGAGGAAAAGATCATCCACGCCATACATGTCTTCCTCGAACTTCGGCAGCTGGCCGGTGCCGATCATGCAGTCGCGGCGCACGAGGAACGGCGGGCTCACCTCAGTGTAGCCATGCTCCGTCGTGTGCAGATCGAGCAAAAAGGAAAGCAACGCCCGCTCCAGTCGCGCACCCGCGCCGGTGAAACAGGTGAATCCGCTGCCGCTGATTTTCGTCGCGCGATCCAGATCCATCAACCCGAGCCGATCCACGATCGTCACGTGGTCCTGCGGCTCGGCGATCTCCGGTTTCGTGCCCCATTCGCGAAGCACGGGGTTGTCCGCGGCATCCTTTCCGACGGGCACCGATGGTTCCGGTAGATTCGGAATTCGCAACAGCAGGTCCCGCTGCTTCTCGTCGTAATCCGTGGCCGCGCGCTGCAGCGCATCCATGCGTTCGCCGAACGACTTCACCTCCGCCTCGATGCTTGAGGAATCCTCGCCCTTCGCCCGAAGCGCTCCGATCTGCTTGCTCAACCGTTTGCGTTCGGCCTGGAGATTCTGAAGATCCGTCTCGGATTTGCGTCGATGCGTGTCGCACGCCAGCACGGCGTCGATCTCCGCGGAAAAATCCGCGCCGCGGCTGGCGAGGCGGGATTTGACTTCGTCGGGTTGTTCGCGAATGAGGCGGATATCGAGCATGGAAAATGAGTCAGAATCAGAGCCTAGAAGGCGGAGATGGCCGAGACAATGAACAGAATTGACGGAATTGGAATCCAACGAATTTTGTAAATTCTGCTAGTTTTCTCCAATGCCTGTTCAATTCCGCGACTACTACCAGACGCTCGGCGTTTCGAGGACCGCGAGTCAGGACGAGATCAAGAGCGCTTTTCGCAAGCTCGCACGGAAACATCATCCGGACACCGCAACAGACAAGAAGGCCGCGGAGGAGAAGTTCAAGGAAATCAACGAGGCCTACGAAGTGCTCGGGGACCCGGAGAAGCGGCGCAGATACGACGAATTCGGCGCGAACTGGGAACACGGCGCCGCCCAGCCGCCGCCCGGCTATTCATGGGACTCCGCGGCTGGCAGCGGGGCTCGCGGATTCGATTTCGGAGACGACGACGGTGTCGAGTTCGAGTTCGGCGGAACGGGTTTCAGTGACTTCTTCGAACAGATGTTCGGCGCACGACGCGGGGGATTTGCGCGAAGCGGATTCACGAATGTGCCTCGGCGCGGAAGCGACATCGAGGCGGACATCATGGTCACTCTCGAGGAGGCGTTTCACGGCTCGACGCGGCGCATTTCGTTCCGCCGCTCGGAATCCGGCGAGGTGCAGACCTACACTGTGAAAATCCCCAAGGGCGTGCGGGAAGGTCAGCGCATCCGGCTCGCTGGTCAGGGAGGAAGCGGCTCCGCGGGCGCGGGGGATTTGTATCTGCGCGTCCGTTTTCAGAAGCACCCCGACTACGAGGTGGAGGGCGCCAATCTGCTCCGCGAAGTAAATGTGCCCGCCTGGAAATGTGTTTTGGGCGGCGAGGTTGAGGTGGATACCCTGGACGGGCGAGCCCGACTGAAGATTCCCGCCGGAACGCAAAACGGGCAGAAGTTCCGTCTCGGTGGTCGGGGATTGCCTACAGCGGGCGGTCGAGGAGATTTTTTTGCCGTGGTTACCGTAGATCTTCCGCGGTCCGTCTCCCCCTCCGAACGCGAGGCATGGGAAAGGGTCGCAGGAGCCGCTCAAAATGGCTGAGGACTTCCGGGCGCACCTCGCCCGTAGCCTCATCCCGGATTGACCTGACTTTGCGGCAAAAGAAAGGGCGGGACCAATCGTCCCGCCCTTGCTTCGAAAGAATCCGATCCGTCGCTCAGGACTCGGGCACGACGCCGGTAATCTGGGCCACTTCCCTCTGGAGGGTCGCGAGATCGTCCGGTGTTCCCTTAAGCTTGTTGTTGTTTTTCTTCAACTCGTCGAACCCTGTCTGGATGATCGACGGATTGCTCCGGGCCGCCGGCGGGAGGAACTTGAGCATCGTTGACAGAGCCTGGTTGAACTTCTTGTTCGCAGGATCGTAAGCGATCTTGCCCTTTTTGAAGTATTTGAACATCACCTTGCTCGACCACAGCTTATTGTAGGTCTCAAAGGCTTTTCCATCCGTCTTCGAGATCAGTTTCTTCAGCGACTTGTTCGCCAGCTGGGTGAAGTTCTTGATTTTATTCGGGTCGCCCTTTGGCTTCGCAACTACATACTTCGCGATCGTGTTGGCCGCGGCTTTCGCAGCTGCAGTGCCAGTCTTTGATCCCAGCTTCTTCGCCAGTTCCGTCTTGAATTGCTTGGTGATGGACTGCGCCTCCGCAACAGGGGTGGCGGCGACGGCGAGGGCAACAGTGAGCGGTAGTAAGTATCTCATTTTCTAGGGGGATGCTACCGAAAGGTTATGGGCTGGCGATCGCGGAATCAACTCCAATTTTCCCATCACGCGATCCCATCAAGGCACAGAAAAGGCGGAGCTTTCGCCCCGCCTTTTCTCGAACAACTCGATTCCCGAGTAAATTTTTATGATGCCGGAGTGACCTTCGAGGCTTTTGCGACCTCTTCCTGAAGGACAGCAAGGTTGGCATCTACAGTGGCGGCCGTGCTGAGCTTCTTGTTATTGGTCTTCAGCTGTTTAAAGGCCTGTTTCACTGCAGCGTCGTTCTTTTTGACGCCCTTGAGTTTGTAAACAAGATTGAGCGCCTTGGCAAACTTCTTATCGGCGGGATCGTAAGGAATTTTGCCCTTCTTGAAGTAGTTACCCGTCACAAACTTCGACCAGAACTTCGCGAGCCCGGCGTTCGCATTGGCCTTCTTGATCGATTTAATGCCGAGCTTCGTGAAATTCACGATCTTCCGCGGATCGCCTTTCGGAGCGGCCACCACATATTTCGCGATGGTTTTCGCCGCGGCCTTTGCGGCGGCGTTCCCTGTCTTCGTGCCCACTTTCGCCGCAAGTTCGGCCTTGAACTGCTGGGTGATGTTCTGGGCGTGTGCGACCGGCGCGATGACGACGGCAAGGGCGATTCCGAGTGGAAGAAGTGGTTTCATCGTTTGGAAGGTTCGTTGCAAACGTAGTGCAATGAAAATTCCATGCAAGAAGTTTTCTTCTTCGTAGCAAAAAAAGAGGCGGAGCAGATGCTCCGCCTCTTGAAGATTGAGAATGAAGATCCCGATTAGGACTCGATCGTCACCTTCGTGATTTTCGAAACCTCATTCGCGAGGCTCTCCAGATCCGAGCCGGTCACCTTCGTGGTCTTCTTGAGCTTGTCAAAGCCCTTCTGCGCGAGCGGCTGGTTCTTCTGGGCGAGTTTGTAGGCCTTCTTGAGAGCAGCCTTGAACTTCGAATCGTTCACGTTGGTCGTCTTGATGCCCTTCTTGAAGTAATCCTTCACCGGCTTGTTCGACCACTCGACAACGAAATCGGCGTCCGCGTTGAGGCCCTTCAGCTTCTTGATGGCGAAGCTCGTAAAGCTCGCGAACTTGGCCGGATCGCCTTTCGGCTTCGCGACGACGTATTTGGCGATCGTCTTGGTAGCAGCCTTCGCGGCGGCTTTACCCTTCTTGGTGCCGATCGCTTTGACGATCTCGTCCTTGAAGAGTTTCGTAACGCTCTGCGCCTGGGCGACAGGAGCTGCGGCCATTGCGAAAGCAACCGCCATCGCGGGAAGAGAAAGAGCAAGTCTGTTCATGGGAATACGTTGTTCGGTTACGGTTCTATACATTCGCCAGAGGCGTTGTCCATTGTTTTTTTCCGCAAAAAACAGATTTGTCACATTTTTCTGGCATCTGCGGATAAACCACAGGTTGAGCAAGTCCCGGGCCAATCCTCACACACCGTATCATCCTGCTGAAGTGCGGATCTTCAATGCGGCCTGCCGCAACTCGATGTGAAGAGGCCACTGCTCCACGGGCGTTCCATCGCGATGCGCGGGGAGAGGTTTGTCTCCGCGGATCGAGACCGCCGCGCACCGAAACGAAAGCAGCTCCGGTGAATAGGCGCGACGACCGAAACTGATGGATAGAAAGTGGCGCCACAGGGCGAGCTTGTTGAAACGTTTGAAGACCCCGACGGTAACCAGCCCGTCGTCCATTCGCTCGTGAGGAGCGATCGCGAAGTTCGCGCCGTAATACGGGCCGTTCGACACGGTGACCAGCAGCGCGCGAATGCGCAGGCTGCGTCCGGCGAGTTTCCGGAGGTGACGGCGGCGGTGGTGCTGTTTGGGATCCGCGCTCATTAATGCGTCGCCGGCGGGCCGGTCGAACTCAATCTCGAAGTGGCTCCGCCTGTAGCGATACGCGCGGCGGAAAAACTCGAGCCAGCGCAGCACACCGCCCGATTTGATTTCCTCGCTGACCGGGAAAAGCTCGGCGTCCAGTCCGACGCCGACGCATTCGAAGAATGGCTCGCCATTCACGAATCCCACGTCAATGGCACGGACGCGTCCGGTCGCCGCGATGCGGCACGCCTCCGGAGGATCCAGCGGAATGCCAACGCTCCGTGCGAAGTTGTTGAACGTCCCGCAGGGGATGATTCCGAGCGGGATATCGGTGCCGATGAGAGCCGCCGCGGCGGCCTCGATGGTTCCGTCGCCGCCGGCGACCGCGATCCACTTCGCTCCACGCGCAATGGCCGACTCCACCAACTCCCGCGGATCGTCGCCTTCGCGGAACTCGTGGAGTTCCACCTCGGAGCCGCTTTCGCGCAGGACCTCGAGAAGGCTGGCGGCGGAGTGCTTCGCAGCGGAGCCGGCGGACGCGTTGTAGAGGAGGAATCCCGGAGCCGGCATGGAATGCAACGTAGCACAGCCACCCGGTTCGTGATCGCTGGAATCGCGAACCGGGCGTATGCGCGTTACTCCACGCCGAGACGCGCGTTCACCAGGGCGGCGACGCGGGCGCGCAGCGTCTCGTTGTCGAGGCGCTCGAGCAGCGAGTGGAAGAATCCCGCCACGACGAGGCGACGGCCGAGGTCCGGTCGGATGCCGCGTGCCTGCATGTAGAACAGCTCGTCCTGGCTGATGCCGCCGCTGGTCGCGCCGTGCGTGCAGCGGACGTCGTCGTTGAGAATCTGCAATCCGGGCATCGAGTGGGCGACGGCGTCTTCGCTGAGCACGAGGTTCTCGACCTTTTGATAGGCGTCGGTCTGCTTGCTGCCTGGCTCGACACGGATGAGGCCGGAGAAGATTGCCTGCGATTTGTCGTCGAGGCTGTTGCGGTAGAGCAGGTCGCTGGTGGCGTTCGGCGCGGCGTGGTCCTGCAGCGTGCGCTGGTCGACGTGGCGCTCGCCATCGAGCGGATTGATGGAAAGCATCACGCTGCGGCTGCCTTCGCCGGCGAGCTTGCTGAACGACTCGCCGCGGATGTGACGGCCGCCAAGATTCGCCACGAGCGCGGTCGACGAGGAATCGCGGTCGCAGACGGTGGAGTTGATGTGGAACGCGAGCGTGTCGGCGCTCCAATCCTGAATCGCCACGTAGTCGAGCTTCGCGCCGCGGCCGAGGTGGAAATCATTGATGCCGCACGCGAATGCGGGCGCGCCATCGGCGGACTTGAAATGATCGACGACGGTGACCTTCGCGTTGTCGCCGAGAACGATGAGCGTGTGCGGAAAGACGGAGGAGTTTGCACCCTCCACCCAGTGGTAAAGTTCGATCGGCAGGGCGACCTCGACGTTCGCGGGAACGTGCACCAGCACGCCGCCGCTGAGCAGCGCCTTGTGCAGAAGCGCGTATTTATGCGAGCCGAGTTCGACCGGCTGCGAGAGGAAATACTGGCGGAACAAGGCCTCGTTCTCGCGTGCGGCAACGTCGAGCGGCTGCACGACGACTCCCGCAGGCAGGCCGTCGGTCTGGCTGTGGACGAGCGCATTGTTGCCGAAGACGAGTTTCGCGGCGATCGCCTCGAGCCCCGTCGATGCGTTGATCAACTTGCCTTCGCTCGCAATCGGCGGCGCATTCCGGAACGCGGAGAGATCGAGCGCCTTGATATTCGCATAGCGCCACGTCTCGTCCTTGCGCGTCGGCGCTGGCGTGGCGAGGTATTCATTCCACGCGTCCTGCTGCGCGGAGCGGAACCAATCGGGCCAGACGGGCGATGGAGTGAATTGCAGGCCATCGGTCGTCGGCGTTTCGGGGTTCATCGTAGTTACGGACATTCTTTCAAAGTTTCTGCGTTCGCGGATCTGCCGGCTCTTTGCGGAAATCGGCTCATCCGTGAGGGATTCCTCAGCCGACGCTTCCTTCCATTTCGAGGTCGATGAGGCGCTTGAGTTCGACCGAGTATTCCATCGGGAATTCGCGCACGAGGTCGTTGACGAATCCATTCACCGCGAGGCTCATCGCCTCGCCTTCGCTCAAGCCGCGCTGCTGCATGTAGAAGATCTGCTCGGCGCTGACCTTGCTCACGCTCGCCTCGTGCTGCGTGGCGTTCTGGTTTCCGCGCACGACCACGGCCGGATACGTGTCCGTGCGGCTGTGCGTGTTGATGAGCAACGCGTCGCACTCGGTGTTGTTCTTGCAGCCCTTGCGGTGCGGCGGGATGTCCACCAGACCGCGATAGGTCGCGATGCCGCTGCCGATGCTGATCGACTTCGACACGATGTTCGACGTCGTCTCGTCGGCGGCGTGAATCATCTTCGCGCCGGTGTCCTGATGCTGGCCGTCGCTGGCGAGCGCAATCGAGATCACCTCGCCGCGGGCCTTGCGGCCTTTCATGATGACGCCGGGGTATTTCATCGTGAGACGGCTGCCGATGTTGCAGTCGATCCACTTGATCTCGGCCTCCTCGTGCGCGAGGCCGCGCTTGGTGACGAGGTTGAAGACGTTCGGCGACCAGTTCTGGACCGTGACGTATTGGATCTTCGCGCCCTTGAGCGCAACGAGCTCGACCACCGCGCTGTGCAGCGTGGACGTTTCGAACTTCGGCGCGGTGCAGCCTTCCATATACATCACTTCCGACCCTTCGTCGGCGATGATGAGCGTGCGCTCGAACTGGCCAAACGATTCCGCGTTGATGCGGAAGTAGGCCTGCAGCGGGTGCTTCACCTTCACTCCGGGCGGCACGTAGATGAACGAGCCGCCGCTGAACACGGCGCTGTTGAGCGCGGAGAACTTGTTGTCACCGGTCGGGATGACCTTGCCGAACCACTTGCGGAAGATCTCCGGGTGCTTGTGCAGGCCCTCGGTCGAGCCGACGAAAATGACGCCCTGCTCGCCGACCGCGGCCTTGATATTCGAATACGCGGCCTCCGAGTCGAACTGAGCCTCCACGCCGGCGAGGAACTTGCGCTCCTGCTCCGG
>Ga0065721_10004423_pt1 | contig 109485 bp, 99 predicted proteins | sample Mesricmetagenome_FD_59108 | JGI IMG/M metagenome (GOLD analysis project Ga0065721, IMG submission 59108) | Mesophilic microbial community from rice straw/compost enrichment Sample: eDNA_1 v2 (version 2) | ecosystem: Engineered > Solid waste > Grass > Composting > Bioreactor | place: USA...
CAGGTCTACGATATACGGGCGGTACGCATCCTGGTGCCTACAGTACGGGATTGCTACACCGTGCTGGGGATCGTCCACAGTCTCTGGCGTAATATCCCCCACGAATTTGATGATTACATCGCCTCGCCTAAGGAAAATGGCTATCGGTCTCTGCATACCGCTGTGATGGGGCCGGAAAACAAGGTGCTCGAAATCCAGATCCGGACCCATGCCATGCACGAAGAATCCGAATACGGGGTTTGCGCGCACTGGCGTTACAAGGGCACTGACAAGGAGACCGCCCAGGACAGCTATGAGCAGAAGATTGCCTGGCTGCGGCAGGTCCTTGAATGGCACGACGAGCTGGGTGGAGAGCCGCTCAAAGAGGATCTGCGCAGTGTCAATCAGGATCGTATCTACGTGTTTACGCCCGATGGTCACGTGGTCGATTTGCCTAAGACCGCCACGCCACTGGATTTTGCCTATCGGATTCACACTGATGTCGGCCATCGCTGCCGTGGTGCCAAGGTGAACAACCGCATCGTGCCGCTTAACTACCACCTGAACAACGCGGACCAGGTAGAAATCCTGATCGGCAAGCGCGAGGCGCCCAGCCGTGACTGGCTGTCGCCGGCACTGGGCTACGTCAATACCGCCCGCGCCCGGGCCAAGGTGCAGCACTGGTTCAAGGTGCAGGCGCGGGATCAGAATATCGCCGAAGGTCAGGTGCTGCTGGATCGGGAGTTCAAACGTCTGGCCCTGCTGGACCTGGACTTTGAAGAGTTGGCGAAGCGTCTGAATTTCGCCAGTCTGGATGATCTTTATGCGGCGGTCGGGGCCAGCGATATCGGCGTGGGTCAGGTACTCAATGCTGCTCAAAAGCTGCTGAACCTGGCGAACCCGCAGGAGCCGGTGATCCCCTTTCGGGCCAAGTCATCCCACAAGAAAAAAGAGTCGGATTTTTATATTGAAGGCGTAGGTAATCTGCTTACCCAGATCGCCAACTGCTGCAACCCGGTGCCGGGAGACGCGATCATCGGGTACATCACGCTGGGCAAAGGGGTGTCTATCCACCGGCAGGATTGCACCAACATCCTGCAGCTGCAGGCTGATGAGCCGGAGCGGATCATCAAGGTAGAGTGGGGCTCTGCACCACAGAGTTCCTATTCGGTGGATATCATCATCGAAGCCTACGACCGGCACGGATTGTTACGGGATATCACGGCACTGCTGGACAACGAACGGATCAATATCAGTGCCTTGCAGACCTTGTCGGACAAGCGCAAGAATACTGTGGATATGCTGATCACGGCGGAAATTCGCAGTATTGACGAGCTGAGCCGCATCCTCACCCGTCTGAACCAGCTGCCTAACGTCGCATCTGCGCGGCGTAAGCATTGAGGGTGGGGGTAGTGTGAGTGTCGGATTACGCTGCGCTAATCCGACCTACGCAGAATTCTTCCCCAGCACCAACATAAAAGTCGAAACGTAGGTCGGATTAGCGCAGCGTAATCCGACACAACCCCTCCACCAACCCTGCTAAACTCCCCCCAATCGACCGCGAATCCGGACATAACCACCGAATCCGTCAATTTCTTCCAGGCTCGACTAAGGATCTTCCGTGAACCAACCTCAATACTCCATTGACGATCTGCTCTACCTCATGGCCCGTCTGCGTGATCCGGACACGGGTTGTCCCTGGGATATCAAACAGGACTACGCCAGCATTGCCCCGTCCACCCTCGAAGAGGCCTATGAAGTGGTCGACGCGATAGAAAAACAGGATTTTGCTCACTTGAACGAAGAGCTGGGCGATCTCCTGTTTCAGGTGATCTTCTATGCACAGATCGGCAAAGAAGAGGGTCGATTCGACTTTGGCTCCATAGTGTCGGAGCTGGTAACCAAGCTCCTGCGCCGCCATCCCCACGTCTTTCCGGATGGTACCCTGCACAGTCGGGTGGACAATCGCCACACCTTGCCGACCGATGTAAAAGCGCGCTGGGAGGCCATCAAACAACAGGAGCGGGAAGCCAAGGGCAAAACCGGCCTGCTCGACGACGTACCGGTCAACCTGCCGTCGCTGAGCCGTGCCACCAAGCTGCAGAAACGGGCTGCCTCCGTAGGTTTTGACTGGGAAGATGTGCAGGGACCCATCGCCAAGGTGCGCGAAGAACTGGCGGAGGTGGAAGAAGCGCTGGCTCAGCAGGATGTGCAGGCGGTGGAGGAAGAGCTGGGAGATCTGCTGTTTGCGGTGGTGAACATCACCCGCTATCTCAAACTGGATGCCGAAGCCGCCCTGCGTGCCGCTAACCGGAAGTTCGAACAGCGTTTCCGATATATGGAGCAGCGCAGCCCCCGGCCATTGGCTGAATCGTCGATCGAGGACATGAACCGCCTGTGGGATGAGGCCAAACAGGGGTCTTAAGGGCGGTTTTATAAGAAAAAAACATTTCATAACTTTTTATCTAGTGTCGCGGCCAATAAAACCAGCTATGCTCTGAAAACGCTCTTCGCGATGAATAATGCGCAAGGTGGTGGCGGTTGTTCCCAGACATGTCACTGCCACCAATAGAATAAATGCAGGCAAAGAGAGGGTAGCGTGGATCGGCGTGAAGTACGGCCGGGACATGTGGAGGCTAGCCGTCAGTCGGTGAAGATCCACATCTCAGAGCTGAAAATTGGTATGTATGTCTCCAAACTCGACCGGGACTGGCTTGAAACGCCGTTTCTGATGCAGGGCTTTGTCGTAGAAAGCCTGGACGATATCGATACCGTCGCAGAATACTCAGAATATGTCTGGGTGGACGCCGTGCAGGAAACCTGGGTGCCCCCGGAAGAGCGGGCCGTCCTGGACCACAAGCCCAAAGCTAAAGTCACTTACATCAATAAAGTCTCCGCGGATCAGGAACGGTCGCGTGCCGTTAGTGTGTACCGTGAAGCCCGCCGTTTAACCAAAACCCTTCTGGATGATGTGCGTCTGGGTGGCGTCATCAATACTGAGCAGGCCAAATCCACCGTTAAAGACTGTGTCCAGAGCGTATTGCGCAACAGTGATGCGTTACTGTGGATGTCGCGGATGCGCGACGAAGATGAATACACCTCCGAGCATTGCCTCAACGTCTGCATTCTCGCCATTGCCTTCGGCCGCCATCTGGGCATGAGTGAACCAGAGCTGGAAAAACTTGGCCTGTGCGGACTGCTGCACGATGTCGGCAAGATGCGGGTTCCTAAGGAGGTGCTGAACAAACCGGGTGCGCTCACCACGAAAGAGTTCAACATGATCAAAGCCCATACAGTTCATGGGCGCAATCTGCTGATGTCATCGCCGGGGGTTTTCCACGGTGCGGTGGACGTGGCCTACAGCCATCATGAGCGCATGGATGGCAATGGTTATCCGCGCAAGTTAAAGGCTTCGGGCATCTCCGACTTTGCGCGCATCATCGCTATCGTCGATGCCTATGATGCGATGACAGCAGATCGCTGCTATTCCCGCGCAATTCCCAGTACGGAAGCCTTGAAGAATATCTTCAAGGATCGCGGTACGCATTTTGATGAACGGCTCGCGCTGGAGTTTATGAAGTGCGTCGGGCTTTATCCGCCGGGCAGTTTGGTGGAACTGGTCAATGGCAATATCGGCATTGTGCTGGAAACCAACCATCGTTACCGCCATCTGCCGCGGGTTATTGTGGTGCAGGATAAAAACGGCAGACTGGAAAAGGAAAAAGTGTTGAATCTGGCAGAGATAGAGCAGGGCAGACTCGACAAGGGTTTTCTGGTCAAGCGTGCCCTGTGCGACGGCAGCCACGGTATTTATATTCGTGACTTTAAGGAAAAAGGTCTGGTCTTTCGTTTGTAAGTCGTTCGCTCGTTTTTCAGCAACTGCGTCAGGTTTCTTCGTAATCGCGATACTCAATACCGGTGATGTAATAGACCTCTTCACCTTCAGGCTTGCGCAGCACGACTTCATCATCCAGCTGTTTGCGCAGCATGGCTTTGGCCAGCGGTGAATCCATGCTGAGTTTTCCAAGGCTCACATCGAACTCGTCCGGCCCTACAATCTGCCAGCATTGTTCGTTGCCTTCTTCATCCTCCAGTGTCACCCACGCCCCAAAAAAAACACGGCTCTGGTCTTCCGGCAAACGATCCACCACGGTCAATACTTCCAGACGCTTGCTGAGAAAACGCACCCGTGAATCAATTTCCCGCAGGCGACGTTTGCCGTAGATGTAATCGCCGTTCTCAGAGCGGTCCCCATTCTTGGCAGCTTCGTGTACTGCCTGAGTAACCTGCGGGCGCTCCACTTTCCACAGGTGGGTTAATTCATCTTTCAAACGTTTTGCGCCGGCCGCCGTGATGTAGGCCGAACCTTTGACTGATGGAGGACGCCAACGACCCATGATGCTCAATGCTCCAGATGCGTAATGTGTACAGGGTTAATCGAATCCGCTAAAGGGAAGTTAAAAATTCTGCTGTAAAAGAATAATTCTGCCTCAATGGCGCGCTCAATATTCGGCGCTTGCCGAAAGCCATGGCCTTCTTCAGGAAAAGTCACGTAGGCGTTAGGGATACCTTTGTCGGTGAGCGCCCGCACCATGGCTTCCGCCTGATTGGGCGGCACAACTTTATCCTGCAGCCCCTGTAAAAAAATCACCGGACACTGCAGCTGATCGACGTGATGCAAGGGGGAGCGCGCCTGATACACAGCTTTATCGGCAGGATAGACGCCAACCAGGCTATCCAGATAACGGGCTTCAAATTTGTGAGTGTCCTGCGTGAGGGTTTCAAGGTCTCCGATGCCGTACAGACTCGCACCGGCGGTGAAACGATCTGTGAACGTCAGCGCAGCCAGCACGGTGTAGCCGCCGGCGCTGCCGCCGCGAATGGCCAGCTTGGTTTCATCCACCAGACCCTGCGCAATCAGAAATTCTGCTCCACTGCATACATCAATGACATCCGTGATGCCCCAGTTGCGTTTCAATCGATCACGGTAACGCCGGCCGTAGCCGGTGCTGCCTCGGTAATTCACATCAAGNACGGTAAANCCGCGGCTGGTCCAGAACTGGATCTTCAGGTTCANNGTGGATGATGTTGCCGCAGTAGGGCCGCCGTGACACATGACCACCAATGGCGGTTTGGTGCCCGCCGGTGCATTAAACGCCGGGTTGTGGGGCGGATAATAAAATCCGTGAGCGGTTTCGCCATCCCGGGTGGGAAAACTTACCGACCGGGGTTCGGACAGATAAGCCGCGTCCGGTGAATCCTGGGCCGACTGCGCCAGCAGGGTCAGGCTCTCCGTCTCATGGTCGTAAAGATAAAGGGCAGTGCTGCGCTGCGGATTACCCCCCAGCAGCAGGGCTTTACCGTCGCGGCATTGGACGGCTGAGATATCGGTTAAGTCGGTAGTGATCTTGCGCAGGGTTTTACTCCGCAGGTCGAGGCTGGCGAGGTGCCAGCGACCCTCCTGGCTGTAGCAGCACAGGAGTGTGTCCGCATCGAGAAAACCAAAGGTCGACATGCCGAACACCCAGCGCGGCAGGGCGAACTCAGCGTCCATCTCACACAACGGTTCGAGAGCTACGTGTTGTTCTTCCCCAGAAAGCACCTGAGCGGGCGATACGCGATATAAATTCCACCAGTTGCTTTTGTCAGAGACCAGCAGCAAATCACCAGTGGGTGTCCATTCGGGCTGAAAGATCGCCTCTTGCTCGCCACCGGCAATTCTTGTAATCCGACTCAGGTGATTGTCTGCTGTAAGGTCAGCGCAGAAACATTCCGTTCCATCCCAGGGCATCTGTGGATGCTGCCACGAGAGCCACGAGAGTTGCGTGTTGTCCGGATTTAAACGTGGATTGCTGTAAAAATCTGCACCGCTGACCAGCACCCTGGTCTGCTGCGAGCCATCCAGAGGCAAGGCAACAATAGCGCTGACTGATTCCTGATCCGGCTGGGTGTGATCTTCACGGACGCAGATTAATTGCTGACGTTGTTCATCGATACAAAAGTCGGCGTAACAGAATTTTCCTTCCGGACTCAGCGGGCGCATGGTGTGCTGAAAGGTGTCCAGCCGATAGACCCGCTGATCCGCGTCCAGGACAAAGTACACAAATCCCTTGTGGACGATGTAATTTCCCCCACCATATTCATAAGCGCGGGTGCGCAGGCTGGCGGGAGCTGATAATAATTCTTCGCGCATACCCTTGTGCAGACGGACCAGCGCATTGCGGCCTTTTTCCTGCGGGCGTGACTCCAGCCAGTAAACGGCTTCACCATCAAATCGTGGTTCGCTCAGCTGCACAGTTTTCTCTGTCAGGGAGCGGGCGCTGATGGGCGACTTCCAGCTGCCGTAAGCTGCGGTGGAAATTGTCTGATTCATAAGCATAGCCTTCTGGTTTGGTGGCGGGCATTGTGCTGCGCTCCGGTTGGGACTTCAACCGCCTGGTTTTTATTCCCCGCACTTTCGGGTTTAATGGCGGCATTTACCTGCGGAATCCACCATGTTTACGCCAGCTGCACTCCATAAACACCTCCCTTCCGACGCCAGCCGACTCTGGGTAGGGTTCAGTGGCGGGCTGGATTCGGTGGTGCTGCTTCACGCGCTGGTGCAGCTGAAGCTGCCGGTGACTGCCATCCATGTCAATCACCAGATCTCGCCTAACGCACTGCACTGGCAGCAACATTGTGCTGAGTTATGCGCAGGCTGGGGCGTGGACTTTATTGCCGAAGCCGTGCGGGTGGAGCCAGCGGGGAAAGGACTGGAAGATGCNGCNCGCAGCGCGCGCTACGCGGTATTTCAGAANTATGNCGCGGAAGGTGATTGTTTACTTACCGCTCACCACGCGGATGATCAGGCGGAAACTCTCCTGTTGCGGTTACTGCGCGGCAGCGGCCCCCGTGGACTGGCAGCCATGGCGCGGCAGCGTCCGCTGGGTAAGGCCCGATTGATAAGGCCGCTGCTGGACGTCCGCCGCAAGGAACTGGAAGCCTACGCCATTGCCCATCAGTTGCGCTGGGTAGACGACGAGAGCAATCTTGATACCCGGTATGACCGCAATTATCTGCGCCAGGAGGTCATGCCATTGCTGGCCGCACGCTGGCCTGATTACACCCGCCGTTGGCAGCAGAGCGCCCAGGCCTGCGCTGAAAGCGAACACTTACTGGAGGAACTGGCGGCCGAAGATCTCGCGCGGGCGTTACCTCGGCCGGAACGGCAGGGCTGGAGTCTGGCGCTGCCGATACTTCGTGAACTGTCAGCTCCTCGGCGCCACAATTTATTCCGTTACTGGTTTCGTCAGCACCACTTCGCCGCACCGGAAGCGATTCATCTACAGCATATCGATACTCAATTGATCTTTGGGCGCCGGGATGCGGAAGGCGAGGTCCGCTGGGGCGAGGTGGTAGTGCAGGATTTCCGGGAACGTTTATATATCCGGCCATCCGCAGCACCGGGAGCCAGCGAGTCAACAGATGTCTCAGTGTGGCAGCTGTCAGGCAAAACCTGCGAATGCATCCTTTCGCCTGGCACGTCACTGGAATTCAAATACGGCACAGCGGCAGCGGGAGCTGACTATCTGCGCGCCGACATTAACAGTGTGGAGTTGCGCTGGAGGCGTGGGGGTGAACGCTGCCGTCCCGTCGGCCGTGCCCACTCCCAGACCTTGAAGAAACTGCTGCAGGAGCAGGGACTCGAACCCTGGTGGCGCGAGTGCCTGCCACTGGTATATGTGGAAGACCAACTGGCCGCTGTGGGGGACTTATGGATATGCGCTGGCTTTGAGGCGACACCCGGCGAGCCGGGGTATCGATTGCATTGGCACATTCGCTGAACCTTCGGCAGCTTTTCGTTGAGGCAACCCCCGCTTTCTGGTAGTCTGGCGCCCCGTCCTGAAAGGTAAAGACCAGTCCTTCTGGTGACTTGCCCACGCATCTGCACTGCATCACTCAATTTCTACAAGGCTTCAAATGACACGCTATATATTCGTCACAGGCGGTGTTGTATCGTCTCTCGGTAAAGGTATTGCTTCAGCTTCCCTGGCTGCCATTCTCGAGTCCCGCGGTCTCAAAGTGACCATCATGAAACTGGACCCGTATATCAATGTTGATCCGGGTACCATGAGCCCGTTCCAGCACGGTGAGGTATTTGTTACCGAAGATGGTGCCGAAACCGACCTGGACCTGGGGCATTACGAACGTTTTATCCGTACGAAGATGACCCGCCGTAACAACTTCACTACCGGCCGGGTGTATGAAACCGTACTGCGCAAAGAGCGACGCGGCGATTATCTGGGCGGGACAGTGCAGGTTATTCCGCATATCACCGATGAGATCAAGCGCCGTATCGTTGAAGGCGGCCGTGACGTGGATGTAGCGCTGGTGGAAATCGGTGGTACCGTTGGTGATATCGAATCCCAACCTTTCCTTGAAGCAGTGCGTCAGTTGAAAGTTGAACTGGGGCCGCAACATTCCCTGCTGATTCACCTGACGCTGGTGCCTTACATCGCCACTGCTGGTGAAACCAAAACCAAGCCCACCCAACACTCTGTAAAAGAACTGCGTTCTATTGGTCTGCAGCCGGATGTGTTGCTGTGCCGTTCAGAAAAACTGGTGGACGAAGACTCGCGTCGCAAGATTGCGCTATTTACCAATGTTGCTGAACGCGCGGTAGTGCCGCTGCCGGACGCCAATACCATCTACGCCATCCCGCGCCTGCTGAATGAGTTTGGCCTGGATCAGATCGTGGTGGATCAGTTTGGTATCAATTGCCCGCCCGCCGATCTGAGCGAGTGGGATCGTGTAGTGGATGGCAAACTGAATCCTGAGCATGCAGTGACCATTGCCATGGTCGGTAAATACATGGATCTGCTCGACGCCTATAAATCCCTGACGGAAGCACTGACTCACGCGGGTATTCATGCGCGTACCAAGGTGAACGTTAATTACATTGATTCAGAGCGCGTTGAAAATGAAGGCGTCGGTATTTTAAAAGATGCCGATGCGATTCTGGTGCCCGGCGGTTTTGGTGAGCGCGGTGTCGAAGGCAAATTGATGGCGGTGCAATACGCCCGTGAAAATAAAGTGCCTTATCTGGGCATTTGCCTCGGGATGCAGTCTGTGGTGATTGAATTTGCACGCAATGTACTCGGCCTTAAAGGTGCCAACTCCACAGAATTTGATAAAAACTCTCCGCACCCGGTCATAGGTTTGATCACTGAATGGATCACCGCTGATGGCGCGGTGGAAAAGCGCGATGAAAGTTCTGANCTGGGTGGCACCATGCGCCTNGGGGCGCAGGAATGTCGTCTGGTCAGCGGCTCCAAAGCGCGGGAAATTTATGGCGCTGACGTAATCGTAGAACGTCATCGTCACCGTTACGAAGTAAACAACAACTACGTTGATCAATTGCAGAAAGCCGGCCTGCGTATCGGCGGCTGGTCTGCGGATGACACCTTAGTCGAGGTGGTGGAACTGCCAGATCATCCCTGGTTTGTTGCCTGTCAGTTCCACCCGGAATTCACCTCAACACCGCGCGACGGACATCCCCTGTTCAGCAGCTTTGTGCAGGCGGCCCTGAGCCACAAAACATCCTGAGTTGCAGTGTTAATTGACCGGCAGGGGCGCAACCGCTGCGGGTCATGATGGAGAAGTAGATGACAGCTAAGACAGTACAGATCGGCAAGCTCACCGTCGGCAACCATTTGCCCTTTGTATTATTCGGGGGCATGAATGTGCTTGAATCCCGCGATATGGCGATGCAGGTGGCCGAGGCTTACGTGAAGGTAACGCAGAAACTTGGCATTCCTTACGTATTCAAAGCTTCGTTCGACAAAGCCAATCGTTCTTCAATTCATTCCTATCGCGGTCCGGGTATGGAAGAGGGATTGAAAATTTTTCAGGAAATCAAGCAGACCTTCGGTATCCCGGTGATTACCGATGTGCATGAAATCTTTCAGTGTCAGCCGGTGGCCGATGTCTGTGATGTGATTCAGTTGCCTGCTTTTCTCGCCCGGCAGACGGATCTGGTGATGGCCATGGCGAAAACCAACGCGGTCATCAACATCAAAAAACCGCAGTTCCTCAGCCCCGGTCAGATGAAAAATATCGTGGAAAAATTCCGCGAATGTGGTAACGACCAGATCATTCTGTGTGACCGCGGCACCAACTTTGGCTATGACAATCTGGTGGTGGATATGCTGGGCTTCCGCACCATGCGTGAAGTCAGTGACAACGCCCCGGTGATCTTTGATGTAACCCATTCCCTGCAGTGTCGCGACCCCATGGGGGCTGCCTCGAGCGGCCGTCGCCATCAGGTAGCCGAACTCGCACGGGCGGGAATGGCAGTAGGTCTGGCAGGTCTGTTCCTCGAAGCACACCCGGACCCGGACAAAGCCAGATGCGACGGCCCCAGCGCCTTGCCACTCGACAAGCTGGAGCCTTTCCTCGCGCAAATGAAAGCACTTGATGATCTGGTAAAAAGTTTTCCTGCACTGGACATCAAGTAATTATTAAATTTTTAAAAGAACCAACGGAGTAACCATGAGCAAGATAGTCGACATTAAAGCGTTTGAAGTTTTGGATAGCCGCGGCAACCCCACCGTGATGGCAGAAGTCATTCTGGCAGATGGCTCAGTAGGATCAGCTTGTGCACCGTCCGGCGCTTCAACCGGTTCGCGTGAAGCGTTGGAACTGCGCGATGGCGACAAATCCCGCTATATGGGCAAAGGTGTATTGAAAGCGGTTGAAAACATCAACACCACCATCAAAGAGCTGCTGGTAGGAAAGGACGCGTTGAATCAGCGTGACCTGGATGATGCCATGATCAAGGCTGATGGTACTGATAACAAATCCGTACTGGGAGCCAATGCCATCCTCGCCGTTTCGCTGGCTGCTGCAAAAGCCGCTGCAATCTCCAAAAAAGTGCCGCTGTACGCACACATTGCTGACCTGAACGGCACCCCCGGAAAATACTCCATGCCGGTACCTATGATGAACATCATCAACGGTGGTGAGCACGCAGACAACAACGTCGACATCCAGGAATTCATGGTGCAGCCGGTAGGTGCAAAAACCTTCGCTGAAGCTCTGCGCATGGGTGCAGAGATTTTCCATAACCTGAAAAAAATCCTGCACGATCAAGGCCTGAACACAGCCGTAGGTGACGAAGGGGGTTTTGCTCCCAACCTGCCGTCTAACGAAGACGCATTGAAAGTAATCGCCACTGCTGTTGAGAAAGCCGGTTATAAACTGGGTGATAACGTTACCCTGGCTCTGGACTGCGCCTCTTCCGAATTCTACAAAGACGGAAAATACGACCTGGCTGGCGAAGGTAAAGTATTCACCTCAGCTGAGTTCTCCGATTACCTGGCTGAGCTGGCCAACAAATACCCGATCATTTCTATCGAAGATGGTAAAGATGAAAGCGACTGGGATGGCTGGGCAGACCTGACTAACAAGATCGGCAATAAAGTTCAGCTGGTAGGCGATGACCTGTTTGTTACCAACACCAAGATCCTTAAAGAAGGTATCGAGAAGAAAATCGCTAACTCCATCCTCATCAAGTTCAACCAGATCGGCTCTCTGTCCGAAACACTGGATGCTATCAAGATGGCTCAGGATGCAGGTTACACCGCTGTAATTTCTCACCGCTCCGGTGAAACTGAAGATACCACCATCGCTGACCTGGCCGTTGCCACTGCAGCGGGTCAGATCAAGACCGGTTCACTGTGTCGTTCTGACCGTGTATCCAAGTACAACCGTCTGCTGCGCATCGAAGCAGAATTGGGCGCCGCAGCACCTTATAAAGGTCGTGCGGAATTCAAGGCGTAATTCAGCGCATGCTCTAACAAACGGGCCCTCAGCGGCCCGTTTTGTTTTCTGCTTAACATGTCGCCCATCATCGGGTGCTATTCCCCGCCACAATTGTGTAAGATTGCCGATCATCACACACGAGCAACTGACGCCATTATGAAATGGATGCTGGGTATATTGATTCTTCTGCTGGCCGCGCTGCAATACCGTCTATGGGTCAGCGAAGGCAGCCTTGCCGATGTCAAAAGACTGGAGCGGGAGATCAAACTGCAGCAGGCGGATAACAGTCGGTTGCGGGAACGTAATCGCATACTTGCCGTGGAAGTGGAAGATCTGAAAACCGGTCTCGACAGCGTGGAAGAACGTGCACGTAATGATATTGGCATGATCAAAAAAGACGAGACATTTTTTATGATTCTCGAACCCCGAAAATAACGTGCCGGCCTTGCCTGATTTTTCATGAGCCATTCATCTTCATCACCCCGTTACTGGATCATCGTACCCGCCGCTGGTGTGGGGGCTCGTATGGGTGCGGGTAAGCCCAAGCAGTATCTGACGTTACTGGGCAAGACAATCCTTGAACACACGATAGGGCGCTTGCTCAGCGTGCCGGATGTTGCGGGTCTGCTGGTGGCTGTCAGCCCGGATGATGACACCTGGCCGCAGTTGTCTATCAGCACCCATCCCGGGGTTACACGTATTAATGGTGGAGCGGAGCGCAGCTACTCAGTGCTGAATGCCCTGGATGCCTTGTCGGGGCAGGCTGAAGCAAATGACTGGGTTCTGGTTCACGACGCAGCGCGCCCCTGTATAACACCGTCTTCCATTCAAACATTGTGTGTGGAACTGGCGGATGATCCAGTGGGTGGAATACTCGCGGTGCCGGTCAGCGATACCGTCAAAAGAGTGAGTCGGGATCGCAGCATCACGCAAACTCTGGATCGCAGCGAGCTGTGGCTGGCACAAACCCCGCAACTTTTTCGTTACGGCCTGCTGCGCGCAACGCTTGCCGATGCACTGGCGCGTTGCCAGCCAATCACTGACGAAGCATCGGCTTTGGAGGCGGGCGGTTATCCCCACCGCGTCGTAAAAGGTCGCGCGGATAACATCAAGATTACCCGTCCCGAAGATCTTGCCTTGGCACAGACAATTTTGCAGCAACAGGAACAAACACTATGAGAATCGGACATGGTTACGACGTTCATGCCTTTGGCCCGGGCGATAAAATTGTTATCGGCGGCGTCGTGATTCCTCACCACCACGGGCTGATTGCGCACTCCGATGGCGATGTACTTCTGCATGCATTAAGTGATGCACTGCTGGGCGCCGCAGCCCTGGGTGATATCGGAAAACACTTTCCCGATACCGATATGCAATACCGCAATGCCGACAGCCGGGCATTGTTGCGTATGGTCTACGGCAAGGTAAAAGCCTGTGGCTGGGCTCTGGAAAATGCCGACATGACCATTGTGGCTCAGGCACCGCGCATGGCGAATTATATTTCCCACATGGTCGAACACGTTGCAGAAGACCTGGAGTGTGCGCTGGACCAGATCAACATCAAGGCAACCACCACTGAACGTCTGGGGTTCACCGGGCGCGAAGAAGGTATCTCGGCATATGCAGTAGTGTTGCTCAACAAACGTTGATGCAGTCCAAACAATATTTGCTGAATAAAATCCCATCCATGAGCCGCCCTTGATGATGCCTACCTCGTTTTCACTGGATTTTCCCTGCACATACGGTACGCCGTCGCACTCCGCTGATTTCCGATATCTGCCGGAGGATTTTCAGGTGGATGAGGTGCTGGGCTTTGCGCCGCAGGGCGAAGGTGAGCATGTCTATCTGCATATCCGTAAGCGCGGCGAAAACACAGCATGGGTTGCGGAACAAATTGCACGGTTGGCTCAGGTCAGCATCAATGATGTTGGTTACGGCGGGCGCAAAGACCGGCACGCGGTCACCACCCAGTGGTTCAGCGTTTATCTGCCAAAGGGGAAAGAGCCAGACTGGGAGCAGCTGAATTCTGATTCCGTTCAGCTTCTNGCCAACCATCGTCACCCGCGCAAACTACGGCGTGGCGACCATACCGAAAACCGCTTTGCCATTCGTCTGCGCAATATCGACAGCGCCGCTGTTGATGANGTGGAGCAGCGTCTGCACAGCATCAGTGCACAGGGCGTCCCCAANTATTTTGGTGAACAGCGCTTTGGCCACCACGGCAATAATCTCAATATGGCCCAGCAGCTTTTTGCCGGGAAGCCGGTGCGTGACAAGCAGAAGCGCGGGCTGGTGTTATCGGCCGCACGTTCCTACCTGTTTAATCTGGTAACAGCAGCGCGGGTGCGGGACAACAGCTGGTCTATGCTGTTAACTGGTGATCCCGAAAAGCAACCCAGCGGTCCACTCTGGGGGCGAGGTCGTCTGGCCAGCACCGAAGAAACCCGCAGGGTGGAAGAAGAGGCGCTGAAGGATTGGACCGAGTGGTGTAACGGGCTGGAACACGTCGGCTTACAGCAGGAGCGGCGGCCTCTGCAGCTGAAGCCGCAGGAGATGAGTTGGCAGTGGGAAGAAGCCGACTCGGCCCGACATCTGCAGCTGGCCTTTTCCCTCGAAAGTGGCGCCTTTGCCACCGCCGTATTACGGGAGATTGTCCAGCTGCGCTCTGCGGTGGCCGTCCCCGAATGATTGCCGGGGGTATTTTGAGAATATGTTATAGTTTGGCAATTTTTTGGGGTGGCTGCGGCAGCAGTCAAAGAACAATGAACCCGTCAGCTAAAGAACCGGGTATAGAAAAAAGGTGAGGGCTGAGCGTGAGCAGTTTGATCTTCGAGGGCATTGGTATGACCTCGCAACGCACCCGCGAACGTTTGATACAACGTTTAACCGAACAGGGAGTTACCAACATCCGCGTTCTGGATGTTATCCGCAACACACCGCGTCATATCTTTCTCGACGAAGCCCTATCTCATCGCGCTTACGAAGATACCGCCCTGCCAATTGGCTATGGGCAGACCCTGTCGCAGCCCTATATTGTGGCGCGTATGACGGAAATCCTGCTCGGTGCCAGCGGGGGCAAGCTGGAAAAAGTTCTGGAGGTGGGCACAGGTTCCGGGTATCAGACCACTATCCTGGCTCAGCTGGTGGGGCAGGTATTCAGCGTGGAGCGTATCAAACCCCTGCAGGACAAGGCTCGTGACCGACTCCGCCAGCTGGGGTTGCGCAACGTGCAGCTGAAGCATGCCGATGGCGGATTTGGATGGCCGGAGATGGGACCTTATGACGGCATCCTCAGTACAGCTGCGCCCCGGGCGGTACCTGAAGAGCTNCTCGCCCAGCTGGCTCCCAATGGTGTGCTGGTTATTCCCGTCGGTGGNCAGGAGCAGGAATTGCACCTGATCATGCGCGATGGTGACACCGANAANTTCGTTACCCAGAAGCTGGAACCTGTCAAGTTNGTACCTTTATTATCCGGGACNACCCGCTGAGGTATATGAGTGGCGCGCTTAATAACATCTGTAAAAAAAATCGCCAGAGAATTGGGTTTTTAGAGCTTAACGTCGGAAAAAAGGGAAAAATGACCCATTTTTTGCCTCAGTAAGTAATAAAAAGTTAGATATTTTTATAATAAGTTTTTTTTATTAAGTTCTAAAATTAATAAAGGCGATTAAAAATTAACCTGCCGGACTGAGTTTCTGTATGCTGCAGCGGTATTTTATAAAGCCGGTAAACCTCGGCCGCTTGATCGTTATATCGATCACGTTTTTAGGCCTGCTTGCCTGCGGCTCTCCTCAGCCAGCATTGGTTGTTGATCGCGAACAGCCACCGAGCCGGAAGATCGATAATCCGCTGTCCCACGANGTCAGTCGCGGNGAAACTCTTTTTTCNATTGCCTGGCGCTATGGCCTTGATTATCGCCAGCTGGCTAATCACAACAGNATCAGNGCTCCCTATACCATCTATCCAGGGCAGCGTATCCGTCTCGACGTGGNCCGNACGCCGCCGGCCGCCACCTCGACNCCCCGTACGACTGTAGCGACCGCACGGCCGCAGCCTGCACCCACAACGTCACCTCCAAAAGCCACACCCGCACCCTCGCCGAGAAGTTCCCCTCGTTCGGAAAATAAAACACCAAAAAAACCTCCGGCATCTAAGCCTCCTATGTTAGCTGGCGCTCTTAATTGGCAATGGCCAGCCCAGGGTAGAATCCTTTCCGGGTTTCATGGCAACAACGGACTCAACAAGGGTATTGATATCGGCGGCAATTTGGGACAGCCTGTGCTTGCAGCAGCCTCGGGACAGATCGTGTACGCAGGAAGCGGACTGCGCGGTTACGGCAAGTTGCTCATCATAAAACATAATGAAACCTACCTCAGTGCATACGCACACAACCACCATCTGCTGGTGAAGGAAGGGGACATGGTTAAAGCCGGGCAACAAATTGCCGATATGGGTTCAAGCGGTACCGACAGGGTAAAACTTCATTTTGAGATACGTCGCGAAGGCACTCCGGTAGATCCCATGAAATACCTGCCCAAGCGTTAGATATTCTCCCTGTCTGGCGTAAGCCAACCACCGTTTCTCAAACGGGAAGTACAAGGTGCAGCTTGTGTACGCTGGAATAACGGTAAAAAAACCAGCCAGCAAACTGAATTAAGGGGCTAAAACAATGACTATAGAAACTCGGGAAACCAACACGTACGATCGCGATGATGTGTTCCTTGCCCAGGAAATCGACTTTGAAGAAAACGAGATCCTGCTTGCAGATACCGACGATGATGATCTTCCCAAGCCTGTCCCGAATGTTGCCAGCGAGCGAATCGTTGACGACAAATACAACAAGACACTTGATGCTACCCAGCTTTATCTGAACGAAATTGGATTCTCTCCGCTGCTGAGCGCAGAGGAAGAAGTTTATTACGCGCGTAAAGCCCTTAAGGGTGAGGAAGCTGCACGTAAGCGTATGATCGAAAGCAACCTGCGCCTGGTGGTCAAGATCTCGCGTCGCTACGTTAATCGCGGCCTCGCGTTGCTGGATCTGATTGAAGAAGGCAATCTCGGGTTGATTCGTGCGGTTGAAAAATTTGATCCGGAACGTGGCTTCCGCTTTTCAACCTACGCTACCTGGTGGATTCGCCAGACAATTGAACGTGCAATCATGAATCAGACGCGTACCATTCGTCTGCCGATTCATGTTGTTAAAGAACTGAATATTTACCTGCGTGCGGCACGTGAGCTGGCGCAGAAGCTGGATCACGAACCAACGCCCGAAGACATTGCCAATCTTCTTGAAAAACCGGTGGCAGATGTAGAGCGTATGCTCGGCTTGAACGAGCGCGTTACCTCTGTTGATACGCCGGTGGGTAATTCCTCTGATCGCACGATTGTGGATACCATCCCTGATACCCATGTTTCTGATCCAGCCGCCTTGCTGCAGGACAGTGATCTCACCGCGAGCCTTGATGGCTGGCTGGAGGAGCTGACCGAGAAACAACGTGAAGTTCTGGCTCGCCGATTCGGCCTGCGTGGCCATGAAGTCAGCACTCTCGAAGAGGTTGGGCATGAAATCGGATTGACGCGCGAGCGGGTGCGTCAGATTCAGGTTGAAGCGCTCAAGCGTCTGCGGGACATCATGGAAAAACAAGGCTTGAACAGTGAGGCATTATTCAGCGTGTGATACGCAATAAGACCAACAAAAAAAGGCAGCATCAGCTGCCTTTTTTTGTTGGTGAACGATAGAGCTTGTTGAGGAACGATTAAGAAAAAACCCTATAAATAAAAAAACCGCACATTGTGCGGTTTTTTCTTTGGAGCCAGTTTTGAAATCAACGCTCCAGATATTGCAGTTTGCCTGGTACTCCGTCCCACTCTTCGGCATCCGGCAAGGAATCTTTCATCTCGGTGATGTTTGGCCACACCTCTGCCAGTTCGGCATTCAATTCCAGGAAGACGGCCTGGTCTTCGGGCAACTCATCTTCAGAAAAGATGGCGTCTACCGGACATTCAGGCTCACACAGTGCACAGTCGATGCACTCGTCCGGATGAATCACCAGAAAATTGGGGCCTTCGTAGAAGCAATCTACCGGACAGACTTCCACACAGTCAGTGTGTTTACATTTAATGCAATTTTCCCCAACTACAAAAGTCATAGGTGACTCCACAAATTACCGTTTTCAAAAGAGCGGCCATTTTAAACACCCTTCAGGTATTTTGGTAGGCTTTTACTTATCACTAAAATTGATGAGCCTCTTCATATGAGAATGATTATTTTTTAATTTTTCTCACTTCCCTTTGTTGAGGATTTCTTTCAGTCGATAAAGCTGTTCCAAGGCTTCCCGCGGGCTCAGGTTATCCGGATTGATTTTCTTCAAGGCCTCTACCGCTGGGTCAGGCATGGCATCAAATAAACCGCCCTGCAGTGGCATTTCGACGGGCGGAGCCGCCCACGTCTGATCGACATGCTTGCCTGTGGCTGGTTGAACAGGATGCTGACCTTGTTCCAGCAGCTGCAGCTGCTCCTGGGCTTGACGCAGGACCGCCGCAGGAATCCCCGCCAGCTTCGCGACCTGCAAACCGTAACTTTTACTGGCCGGACCCTCCTGAACTTTATGGAGAAAGACGATGTTGTCGTTGTGCTCAGTCGCGTTGAGATGAACGTTGGCGATGCCCGGGATAGTATCGGGCAGCGTGGTTATCTCAAAGTAGTGGGTGGCGAAAAGCGTATAAGCCCGTAACTGCTCTGCCAGATGTTTTGCGCAGGCCCAGGCCAGCGCAAGACCATCAAAGGTGCTGGTGCCGCGCCCGATCTCATCCATCAACACCAGGCTGCGAGCCGTAGCGTTATGCAGGATGTTGGCAGTCTCGGTCATCTCCACCATAAACGTCGAGCGTCCGCCCGCCAGATCGTCGGAAGAACCGATGCGCGTAAAGATACGGTCGACAATGCCTATTTCCGCTTCCTGGGCCGGGACGAAACTGCCGATGTGGGCCAGCAGCACAATCAGCGCGGACTGCCGCATGTAAGTTGACTTACCGCCCATGTTCGGACCGGTAATGATCAGCATATGACGGTCGGGATGAAAGACGAGGTCGTTGGGTACGAAGGGAGCATTGGTGACCTGCTCAACCACTGGATGACGTCCGCCGATGATGCGAATACCGGATTCTTCTTTCAATGTCGGGCGGCAGAAGCCGAGGCTGTCGGCGCGTTCTGCCAGGGTGGTAATAACATCCAGCTCCGCAACAGCGGCGGCCGAGTCCTGCAAGGGCAGCAGCTGTTCATTCAGGATATCCAGCAGCTCATCGTAGAGCGCTTTCTCACGGGCCAGCGCACGGCTTTTGGCGGAGAGGGCTTTGTCTTCAAATTCTTTAAGTTCCGGAGTGATATAACGTTCGGCGTTCTTGAGTGTCTGCCGGCGGATGTAGTCCGACGGCGCTTTTTCTGACTGGGCGCTGGTCAACTCAATGAAATAGCCATGGACCCGGTTATATCCCACCTTCAATGTAGGAATACCAGTGCGCTCCCGTTCGCGGGCTTCCAGCTCGACCAGATAATCACCGGCATTGGTGCTGATATTGCGCAGCTCATCCAGTTCTGCGTCATAGCCCGGCGCAATGACGCCGCCTTCGCGGATGACCACCGGCGGGTTTTCAACAATCGCCCGGGCCAGAAGATCCACCAGCTCCGGAAATGTCCCGATCTGGCGCGCCAGCTGTTGCAGATGTGCCGACTGCGCTCCACTCAGCTCACCCTGCAGTTCCGGATAGGCCGCTAAAGACATCATCAGGCGCGACAGGTCCCGCGGACGGGACGAGCGCAATGCCAGTCGCCCCAGGATGCGTTCCATATCGCCGACCCGTTTCAGAATCCCGTGGATCAGCTCAAACCCATAATTCTGCTGCAGTTCAGCGATGGCCCCCTGACGGGCGCGGAGCGCAGGCAGGTCGCGCAGCGGACGGTTGAGCCAGCGACGCAGCAGCCGGCTGCCCATACTGGTGGCAGCGCAATTGAGGACGGAAAACAAGGTATGTTCGTCGCCGCCGTTCAGATTGATATCCAGCTCCAGATTGCGGCGGGTGGCCGCATCCATGATGACCGCTTCATCGCGGTTTTCATGGGCCAGGCTGCGAACATGGGGCAGGGCAGTACGCTGGGTTTCCCGGGCGTAACTGAGCAGGCAGCCAGCGGCCGCAATGGCAACCTGGAGGTGGTCGCAGCCAAAGCCGGCAAGATCCTGGGTGCCGAACTGCTGGATCAACAGCCGTTGCGCTGTCTCAAGTTCAAATTCCCATGGGCCGCGTCTTCTCACCCCTTTGCGATTCTCAGTCAGTTCCGGCAGAGAAAGATGATCGCTGATCAGCAGCTCCGCCGGATTAAGCCGTTGCAGCTCTCCCAGTGCGGCCTCCAGGCCCTCAACTTCCAATACCAGAAAACGACCGCTGGCCATATCCAGCGACGCGATGCCGAAGGTATCCAGATACTGGTGGACAGCAACCAGCAGGTTGTCGCGGCGGGAGTCAAGCAGTGCCTCGTCGCTCACCGTACCGGGCGTTACGATGCGTACGACTTTCCGCTCTACCGGGCCTTTTGTGGTAGCCGGATCGCCGATCTGCTCGCAGATAGCGACTGATACACCGGCACGCACCAGTTTGGCCAGATAACCGTCGGCCGCATGAAACGGAATGCCAGCCATGGGAATGGGTTCCCCGCTGGACTTGCCGCGCGCGGTCAGGGTTACATCCAGTAATTCAGCAGCCTTTTTTGCATCGTCAAAAAATAACTCGTAGAAGTCTCCCATGCGATAAAACACCAGCTCATGAGGGTGTTGAGCTTTGATGCGCAGATATTGCTGCATCATGGGAGTGTGTGCTGAGAGATCTTGCGTCGTTATGGTCATAGGAGATGTTGTATCTGCAGAAATGGGCGTGAATCGGCCGGGTTTGCTGCCGAAAAAGGGGACTAAGTTTACGTTTATTGAGAGTTGCTTTCAAATAGCGGAAACTCCCTCTGCCTGGCTTTGATAGATCAATAAATTGCTTGTCCGCGAGGACGGGCTGGCATATTTTTCACTGACTTTGCGAGGACTGTGTGCATGACAAATACTGAGTCTCTGGTGCGGCTGGCTGTTGATCTGGGAGAGGTTCTGCGAGCCCGCAAATGGCGGGTGGCNACAGCAGAGTCCTGCACAGGCGGTGGGGTTGCAGCGGCCATCACCNCTGTTGCGGGCAGCTCCGCCTGGTTTGAATATGGCTTGGTTACCTACGCCAACGNGGCGAAACAGCATTTACTCGGGGTAGACAATACGACGCTGGCTACTGAAGGGGCAGTCAGTGAAAGCGTAGTGCGTCAGATGACTGCCGGCGCGCTGGCGCTGTCGGGGGCTGAGATCGCGGTGGCCATCAGCGGCGTGGCCGGCCCCGGTGGTGGCAGTGAAGAAAAACCGGTAGGTACTGTCTGGTTTGCCTGGGAGATCGCCAAGGACATGTGTGTGGCCCGCTGTCATCATCTGCAGGGCGACCGCAACGAGATTCAGCGGCAGGCCGTCAGAATCGCACTGGAAGGATTGCTGGAACTGGCCGGCGAAACTGAAAAGACTGAATAAATTAACAGTACTGTTTGCTTATACAGGTTTTTGGTGTATGCTGTGGCCACAATCACGCTCAGACCAGCGAAGCCATTCTACAGAATCCGGACATTCGCGCGTGAACAAGTAAAAGCTGGCAGATACAAGCCACACAAAAACAGATTATTTCTTTTTTATTTAAACGTTGAGGTGTCGGATGGATGCGAATAAAGAAAAGGCGCTGCAGGCAGCCCTGAGTCAGATCGAACGTCAATTTGGCAAGGGGACTGTAATGCGCATGGGCGACCGGGAGCAGGTTGCCATCCCCGCGATTTCCACGGGTTCGCTGGGACTGGATGTGGCATTGGGTATTGGTGGCTTGCCCAAAGGCCGGATTATCGAAATTTACGGACCAGAGTCATCCGGTAAGACAACGCTGACTTTACAGGTTATTGCTGAGGCGCAGCGCCAGGGCGGTAACTGTGCATTTATTGATGCTGAGCACGCCCTCGACCCTATCTATGCGGCCAAGCTTGGCGTCAAGGTTGAAGATCTGATTATTTCCCAGCCGGATACCGGCGAACAGGCCCTGGAAGTTACCGATATGCTGGTGCGTTCCGGTGCGATAGATGTGCTGGTTGTAGACTCGGTAGCGGCACTGACACCCCGTGCGGAAATTGAAGGCGAGATGGGTGATCACCACGTTGGCCTGCAGGCTCGTCTGATGTCACAGGCGCTGCGTAAGATTACCGGTAATATCAAGAATGCCAACTGCCTGGTGATCTTCATCAACCAGATCCGGATGAAGATTGGTGTGATGTTTGGTAACCCGGAGACCACTACTGGTGGTAATGCGCTTAAATTCTATGCTTCGGTGCGTCTGGATATCCGTCGTATAGGTGCGGTGAAAGAAGGCGAAGAGGTTATCGGTTCAGAGACACGCGTTAAAGTAGTGAAGAACAAAGTAGCGCCGCCCTTTAAGCAAGCTGAATTCCAGATCTTGTACGGCAGCGGTATCAACCGTATGGGGGAGGTCGTTGACTATGGGGTCAAGCTGGGCATGGTGGATAAAGCCGGTGCCTGGTACAGCTACCAAGGCAACAAGATTGGTCAAGGCAAAAATAACGTGATGAAGTTTTTGCAGGAAAACCCGGAGATTGCCAAAGAGCTGGAGCAGAAAGTCCGTGCGCAGCTCCTTGCAATGCCGGACCTGTCCCTCGGTACCAGCGCCGACTCAGAAGATGAAATAGAAATTTCCTGAGTCTCGTCAAAAAAGCCAGGCTGATTAGCCTGGCTTTTTGCTTTGCTCTCCTTTCAATGCTTCCTGCTGCTCCGCTTCATGGTGGGCCTTTGGCTGAACTTCACTATTGGTGGAGAGTCGAATTTTTTGTGGGCTGGGCAGCTCTTACCGGGCCAATATCAGATGGTAGGGCGCTTTCTCGGGTAGTCTATTGTTGCGCGCTGATGAGGTGGTGGGTATGCTGCGTTCCAGAGATAATCCTCGCCCCATAAAACTGATAAACCGGAAGAGAGGTGTGAAATGATTCGCTTTAGCCTGATGGGTTTGTTGTTGTCACTTGCGCTGTTGAGCGCATGCTCAAACAAACCTTACGTTGTGACTGACCATCTTTCGGGATACGACTTCTCTGCGCTTAAAACCTATCAGGTGGCTGAAGCCCGCCAGGACACCAAAGATGAAATTCTCATCTCACCATTTACCTTCAGTCATATTCACAATGTTGTCGATCGGGAACTGGCGCAGCGTTATCAGCAGGCTGCCGGGGAAATTAAGCCGGACTTTGTGGTGAATTACCATATCGTCATTGAGGAAAAACTTGATCCGGGGACCTATGATCGTCTCTACGGTTATGGTTATTACGGAAGAGGATATCGTTACTACCACCCCTCTCCCTTGTTTTACGGTACTACGGGGGCACCGCGGATCTACAACCAGGGCAGTCTGATTATTGATATTGTGGATGCAAAGACCGAAAAACCTATCTGGCGCGGAGTCTCGGAAAAACGTTTGCGCAGTGGTCTGACGCCGCAGCAGCAGCGGGAGATTTTAACCGGTGCGGTTATTGAAATTATCAGCAAATTTCCCCCGATCTGATACACGATAAGGGTTCCACCAATGGCCGCATCGCGGCCATTTTTTTGCATTGTGCAGATGGAATATCACTCCACATGACTGATAAACAGGTAACGGTTACAGACATCAGGCTTGCCGCTATGAACCTGCTGGCCATGCGCGAACATTCAGCCCGTGAATTGCAGCGTAAGCTAAGGCAGCGCTTTGATGATACTGCGTTAATAGCAGCAGCCATTGCTGGATTATCGACAGATAATCTCCAGAGCGACGAACGTTACACAGAAGCTTTTATCAGCATGCGGAAGCGTCAGGGTAAAGGACCGGTCCGCATCGCCTTGGAGTTAAAGGAAAAAGGTATCAGTGCAACCTTGATCGATACCTATCTTGATGCAGCCGACCCGGATTGGTTTGAGCTGGCCAGCGCAGAAAAGCAGAAGCGTTTTGGTGCAGCCGCCCCGGCCAACATGAAAGAGAAAGCACGACAGGTTCGCTTCCTTCAGTACCGAGGATTCACCCAGGCTCAGATTCTCGCTGCGATACATGCTGGGGAGTGATCCCTGGCCTGGCCCACCAGGTCTTCGATGCCAGCCGGTAAACAAATGTGCACCACTGTAAACTATTGTTAACCGCGTAACGGTTGTTTCGACATCGGCGTATCTTCTAAATCACGGCAGCCCCGCTATCCTTCCTGTTCTCTATATGGATCAATGACTTGTGGTCCATCCACGTGCCGTGGAGCTTTTGCAATTCCGGCCGAAAGATGTGATAGAGTTTGCGCCAAAAAACATCCTGCCACTGGCAGATTCTGGGTACCTGAGAGAGACAATGATGATGCGATTGCCTATGCCGGAAGCCATCTTATCTGGCTTTTTAATGATGTTTGCCGTACCGCTGCTGGCCCAGACTGCCAAGCCTGTCGATGTCATTGTTCAACGCGCAAGCTTGCAGCCTTTACAGAACCGTATTGAAGCTCTGGGCACTCTGCGAGCGAATGAATCTATCCGCTTGACCTCCAACGTTACCAAGACGGTGACTGACATTAATTTTGACGATGGACAGCGTGTAAAAAAAGGCCAGGTATTGGTGGAGATGACCAGTGCGGAAGAGCGCGCACTATTAGACGAAGCGCGTATCACGGCCGAAGAAGCTCGGAAGCAGATGGAGCGGGTGCGTGCGCTGGTTGAAACCAAGGCCGCCTCACAATCGCTGCTGGACCAGCGGGTAAGAGAATATGAGTCGGCTCACGCCCGTTATCTGGCAATAAACGCCCGTTTAAAGGATCTACAGCTGGTTGCTCCCTTCAGTGGTGTGGTGGGGCTGCGCAACATCAGCGTAGGTGCACTGGTGTCCCCCGGCGATTTAATCACAACCATCAATGACGACAGCCGGATGAAGCTGGATTTTACGGTCCCGGAGCTCTACCTGCGCAGTCTGCGGGTAGACCTGCCCATCTCCGCCAGAAGCCGTGCGCTGGGTGACAAGGTTTTTGAAGGCAGGATATACAGCATTGATAACCAGATTGATCCAGTTACCCGCGCTATCACCGTTCGCGCTCTGCTGCCTAATGATAACGGGGAGCTGAAGCAGGGGATGTTGATGAGTATTGATCTCTATGCAAATCAACGTGAGTCACTGGTGATATCCGAGTCGGCGCTGGTTCCCATGGGCAGCAGTAATTTTGTCTTTGTGGTCGAGCTTCAGGATGATCAACAGGTGGTTGAGCGGCGACAGGTAACAATTGGGCAACGGCTGCACGGTGCCGTGGAGATCCTCACCGGACTGGAAGTCGATGAAAAGGTGGTTACCCACGGGTTACAGAAAATCCGTAGCGGAACGCTGGTTAATATCACAGCTGAAGAAACCGGTGAGGAAACCCTGTCCGAACTGATCGATTCAGCGTCCTGAGGGTAAAGCGATGTTACTCTCAGATACCTCAATCAAACGGCCGGTCTTCGCATCGGTTATCTCTATCCTGTTGGTTGCGTTTGGACTGGTTGCGTTCGAACGCCTGACCTTGCGTGAATACCCCGACATCGACCCTCCAGTGGTTTCTATCCGCACCGGTTATCCCGGTGCGGCAGCCAGCATTGTCGAAACCCGTATCACCAAAGTGATCGAAGACCGGATCTCTGGTGTCGAGGGGATTCGTTATATTGAGTCCACCAGTGAGAATGGCCGCTCCAACATCATTGTGCAGTTTGATGTGGGGCAGGATATGGATGCAGCAGCAAACGATATCCGTGACCGGGTCTCGCGCGTGCTGGGCAACCTGCCTCAGGAAGCTGACCCGCCGGAAGTTGAGAAGGTCAGCTCCGATGAGGATGTGATTCTCTGGTTCAACTTCACCAGTGACAGCATGACGACTCCTGAACTCTCTGATTACGCGCAGCGTTATCTAGTAGATCGTTTCTCAGTGGTGGATGGTGTGGCCCGGGTGCGCATCGGGGGTGAGAAACGTTACGCCATGCGTATCTGGCTTGATCGCCGTGAACTGGCGGCGCGCAATCTGACGGTGAACGATGTTGAAGATGCCCTGCGAGCTGAAAACATTGAACTGCCAGCGGGCAGTATCGAATCAGCAGATCGTCAGTTTACGGTGCGGATGGCTCGTAATTATCTTACCGCCGATGACTTTGCCCGCCTTGCGATCCATCGCGGCGCAGATGGCTATTTAATTCGCCTGGGCGATGTCGCACGGGTGGAAAAAGGCACCGAAGAAGATCGCAACCTGTTCCGCGGTAACGGCGTTAATCAGGTAGGCATTGGTATCAGTAAACAGTCCACAGCAAACACCATTGACGTTGCGCGCGGCGTAAAAGCAGAGCGTGACCGCATTGTGGCTAATCTACCTGAGGGAATGGGCATTGAGGATAGCTACGACAGTTCGATCTTTATCGAACGGGCTATCGAAGAAGTTTATCTCACTCTCGGGATTGCCATCTTTCTGGTGGTACTGGTTATCTACCTGTTTCTTGGCAGTATCCGGGCCATGCTGGTGCCGGCGGTGGCCGTACCGGTATCCATCATCTCAACATTCACTGTGCTCGCAGTTTTAGGTTTTTCTGTCAATATGCTGACGCTGCTGGCACTGGTACTCGCCATCGGCCTCGTTGTAGATGACGCGATTGTGGTGCTGGAAAATATCGTGCGTCATATGGAAGAGAAGAATAAGCCGCCGTTGCTGGCCGCTTTTGACGGCGCGCGCGAAGTGGGTTTCGCGGTGATCGCAACCACCCTGGTGTTGATTGCGATCTTTGTGCCCATTGTTTTTCTGAAAGGCGATATCGGCCGACTCTTTTCTGAGTTCGCTATCACCATGGCGGCGTCCGTGGCGTTTTCATCCTTGATTGCTTTGACGCTTTCTCCGATGCTGGCTTCTCAGTTTCTCAAGCGCAACGATCATAAAAATAAAATGGTCGACAAGATCAACGAGTGGACCATGTGTCTGCGGCATTACTATACCCGGGCGATCAATGCCTGTCTGAAACGCAGTAAACTGGTGGTGGTGATATTTGCATTGCTGTTGCTGTCCACGTTTTTGCTGTCTCATTTGATTCCTTCCGAATATGCTCCCCGCGAAGACCGCGGAACCTTCTTTGTAATGGTTAACGGACCAGAAGGAGCGAGCTTTGCGTACATGGAAGAGTACATGAACGAAATTGAAGAGCGGATGATGGAATACGTCGAGGCAGGGGAGATCAATCGTTTGATGGTTCGCTCGCCCCGGTCTTTTGGCACAGCTGAAAACTTCAACTCGGGTATCATCATTGCGGTATTGAATGACTGGAGTCAACGGCGTAACGCTTTTGAGGTGATGGATGAAATTCGCCAGAAACTCAGCGATCTGCCTGGTGTAACGGCGGCGCCGGTGATGCGTCAGGGATTCGGCTCGCAGACGCAGAAGCCGGTGCAGTTTGTCATCGGTGGCGGCTCCTATAACGAGCTGGCGGAGTGGCGCGACATCATGCTGGAGCAAATTGAAGCCAGCAATCCCGGTCTTGAAAGTATCGATTGGGACTATAAGGAAACCAAACCACAGGTTGAAGTGATCATCGACACCAATCGCGCGGCTGATCTGGGTGTAAGTGTAAGCAATATAGGACGCACACTGGAAACCATGTTGGGATCGCGTCGGGTCACTACGTACATTGATGATGGTGAAGAATATGATCTGATTCTCCAGGGGGAGCGCGATGAGCAGCGCACCACGACCAGCCTTGAAAATATGTATGTGCGTTCAGAGCGCTCTGGTGAATTGATTCCTCTGGCAAACCTGGTGCAGTTACGGGAAATGGCCGATGCCAGCCGATTGAATCGCTACAACCGGGTTCGCTCGTTAACGATCGAAGCCAACCTTGCCGGGAATCTCGCACTGGGTGATGCACTTGATTACCTGAACGGACTGGTAAGGGAGCACCTGCCGGATACGGCGGTGGTGGATTACAAAGGCCTGTCGCGGGACTTCCAGACGGCAGGCAGCTCGGTCATGTTTATCTTTCTGCTGGGTATCCTGATTACCTTTCTGGTCCTTGCCGCGCAGTTTGAAAGTTATGTTCACCCCTTCGTGATTATGCTGACCGTTCCTCTGGCAATTCTGGGGGGGATGCTGGGTCTGTATATCACGGGTAATTCATTCAATCTGTACTCCCAGATCGGCTTGATCATGCTGATCGGCCTGGCAGCAAAGAACGGTATTCTGATCGTTGAGTTTGTTAATCAGTTGCGTGATCGTGGGGTGGATTTCCATCAGGCATTGCTGGAAGCTGCCTCGGCGCGGTTGCGTCCAATCCTGATGACCAGCCTCACGGCTGTAGCCGGAGCCATTCCGCTGGTTATCTCCAGTGGAGCCGGTTCTGAGACGCGGTTTGTGATCGGGATTGTGGTCATCTTTGGGGTAATGCTCGCAACGATCCTTACCTTGTTTGTTGTGCCGGTTGCCTACAGTCTCCTGGCCCGTAACACCGGTTCGCCAGGCGATGTCAGTCGCAAGCTGCAGGAGGATCACGAAGCGTACTATCAAAAGCCGACAATCCGGCCGAATGAGACCTGAAAAAACTAACAAGCCTGAAAAAACAAAAAAGAGAGAGACTTATGACATCAACCATAATAAAAACCCTTTTTTTATGTTCGGTGCTGACCGCTGCAGGGTGCGCCAGCCAGCCGCAACAGCATCTCTGGCGGATTGATTCATTGGAGCGGGTGGCGGGTCTGCCCGTGGCGGTCCAGGGTGATCCGCAGCTGGTGGACACGGCCTATGGTAAAGCCGTCATGTTTGATGGCGACGGGGATCGTTTACTGGTGGACAACAATCCACTAGATGGAGCCAGCGAATTCACCATCGAAATTATCTTCAAGCCCAGCGATGTCTATCCGAATAATCCTGAGCCGCGCTTTTTTCATATAGAAGCCCCGGATAATCCCAATCGCCGGATCACCATTGAGCTGCGTCTGAACGATCAGCATCAATGGTATCTGGATACCTATATCAAGTCGGAGTTGTCACAGTACACCTTGATTGACTCCAGTCTGGTGCATCCAACGGAGCAATGGGCTCACGCTGCCATGACTTACAAGGATCGCCAGTTCACGGCTTATGTAAATGGAAAGCGGGAATTATCTGCAGCAGTCGATTACCTGCCTATTGCCAGTACCGGTAAGACTTCCATCGGTGCGCGGATGAATGAGGTGCATTGGTTTAACGGAGCTATATTGGCTGCGCGTATCACCCACCGGGTATTATCACCTGCTGAGTTTCTACGGCTTGAAGATCTGGCGGTAGACTAACCTGATAAAAAAACGGTTCATCCCACAAGATGAACCGTTTTTCGTGCGGCTTTATCAGCGTTGAATTTTCTGTCTCAGGAAATTCACAATCGTATCGACCGGCAATTCCAGTTTGTCAGCGTCACGGCGGCCTTTGTATTCCACCGTGCCGCTCTCCAGTCCGCGATCACCCACCACGATCCGGTGCGGAATACCCATCAACTCTGTATTAGCCAGCATCACACCCAGGCGTGCTTTCTCATCATCCATGTACAGCACATCAATACCCGCTGCCTGCAGCTCGGCATAAAGTGCTTCGCATTTCTCGGCTACCGCGGGTGACTTGCTGATATTGATCGGAATCAAGGCGACATGGAAAGGCGCGATGGAATCCGGCCAGATAATTCCGTTTTCGTCGTAGTTCTGCTCAATGGCGGCTGCGACTACCCGGGTCACGCCAATGCCATAGCAACCCATGATCATGGTTTGTTCTTTACCGTTCTCATCCAGTACGCGGGCTTTCAGAGCTTCAGAATACTTGGTGCCCAACTGGAAGATATGACCCACTTCGATACCGCGCTTGATATCCAGTGTGCCTTTGCCATCCGGGCTTGGGTCACCGGCCACCACGTTGCGGATATCCGCAACCATGGGTACATGCAGATCCCGCTCCCAGTTCACGCCGGTTAAATGGAAACCGTCTTTGTTGGCGCCGCAGACAAAATCGGCCAGATGAGCGGCAGCGTGATCGACGATCACAGGAATCTGTAATCCAACCGGACCAATGGAGCCCAGGCCAACGCCTAACTCAGCCTTAATCCGGGCTTCCGGTGCAAAGGTGAGCGGTGCAGCAATGCCCGTCAACTTCTCAGCCTTGATGTCATTGAGTTCGTGATCGCCGCGCAGGACCAGCGCTACCAAGGGCTGTTCTTTCCCGGTCTCTGCTTCACCCAGGACGATCAGCGTCTTGACGACCTGCGACGGCGACACCTTAAGGAAGCTGCTGACTTCTTCGATGGTGTGCTGGCCGGGCGTGGCCACTTCATGAAGCAGCTGGCTTGGGGCTGGGCGGCGCTCAGCTGGTGGCAAGGCTTCGGCCTTTTCAATGTTGGCTGCGTAATCGCTGTCGCTGCTGAAGGCGATAGCATCTTCACCGCTGGCAGCCAGCACGTGAAACTCATGGGAGAAGGCGCCACCGATAGATCCAGTATCCGCCAGCACCGGGCGGAAGGCCAATCCGATGCGGCTGAAGATATTGCAGTAAGTACGATGCATGACCTCGTAGGTTTCCTGCAGGGATTCCTGAGTCAGATGGAAAGAATAAGCATCTTTCATGATGAATTCCCGCGACCGCATTACACCGAAGCGCGGGCGGATTTCATCGCGGAATTTGGTCTGAATCTGATAAAAGTTCGCTGGCAGTTGCTTGTAGCTGTTCAACTCGTTGCGAATCAGATCGGTGATCACTTCTTCGTGAGTCGGACCGAGGCAGAAAGGGCGGTCGTGGCGGTCGTTTATCCGCAGCAATTCCGGACCGTACTGCTCCCAGCGCCCCGATTCCATCCACAGTTCGGCAGGCTGCACGACCGGCATCAGTACTTCCTGTGCACCGGATTTATCCATCTCTTCGCGGATGATCCGCTCTACCTTGCGCAGTACACGCAGTCCCAGCGGCAGCCAGGTGTAGAGGCCAGAGGCGAGTTTACGAATCATGCCGGCGCGCAGCATCAGCTGATGACTGATGACTTCTGCATCGGCGGGCGTTTCTTTAAGGGTGGCGATTAAAAAACGGGTAGCGCGCATAATAAGGCTTCTTATTCAGTGGCTGTACGAGGATGATAACTGTCAATCCCGATGTGCGGAGAACCTGACGCAGCGACACGTGTCTTATGCCGTGCGGCCGCGCGGACAATCATCCTGGCACTCGGGTTCAAAGCCGCTTATTCTACGGTGCTTGATGCGCGCGGTACAGGAGGCATCTTCACAGATTCGCCGTTTTATGCGGCGCCAGGATTTCAAACTTCGTTAAAAGGTAATTGCCATGTTTGAACTTCATCCCCGACTCGCTCAGGATACGGTAACCGTCGGACGTTTTACGCTATCCCTTCTGCTGTTGAGCAAAGATGCCAACTATCCCTGGTGCATCCTGGTTCCTGAGCGTGAAGATGTATACGAGATTCATCATCTGAGCGAAGAGGATCAACTGCAGCTGATACGGGAGTCCTGTCGTCTGTCAGAAGTTATGACCAGCCTGTTCGATGCACACAAGATGAACGTGGCGGCGTTAGGTAATGTGGTGCGCCAGCTGCATATTCACCATATTGCGCGCTTTCCTGATGACCCTGCATGGCCTCAACCCATCTGGGGCAAGGTTAATCAGGTGGATTATTCGCCTGAAGAGCTTCAGGATCGCATCAAACGCCTGCAGAATGCGCTGGTCGGGGAAGGATTTGAAATCATTCGCCCGTCGATGTGACCGCTATCGAGTTGCCCATAACAAAAAACCCCGCCAAGCGGGGTTTTTTGTTACTGAAGAAGACTGGTATTAAAGTGCCATTTCTTTCAGTTTTTTCAGCGGACGCACTTTAACGGAAGTGCTGGCTGGTTTGGCTTTGAACATAACTTCTTCGCCAGTGAAGGGATTGATACCTTTGCGTGCTTTGGTAGCAGGCTTCTTCACAGTGGTGATCTTCAACAGGCCAGGCAGTACAAATTCGCCTACACCTTTTTTCTTGACGTGACCTTCGATGATGTTGGTCAGTTCGTCCAGTACCGCTTGAACTTGCTTTTTGCTCAGTTCAGTCGCTTCGGCAATCTGCGTCAGCATCTGGGTTTTGTTCTGACGCTCTGCGATGGGTTTAACAGTTGCCGGAGCAGCTTTTTTAGCCGGCGCTTTGGCTTTGGCAGGTGCTTTTTTTGCAGCAGGCTTGGCTGCAGCTTTGGCTGGTTTTGCGGCTGGTTTTTTAGCGGCCATATTGGTTTCCTGTTGATTATTCATTAAAGCATACAGCGACTGACTGTACGCAATTTAAGGGTTGAATCGAAATACCTGACCATTGTTTAAACAGAAAGTTTTATCGACTGGGTCTTCCAAAACCCCTGTTTTTATAGGCTTAAACAGCCCACCACAAAGGTTGACGCTATATATATAGTATAAAAATTGAATCGGCAACAAAAAACTAAAGGGTTTNCCGAAAAAAATTACGGCTTTCTTTATCAGATATGGAGCAGCTGGAGGTCGGGTTCGGGCTCGGCGTAATTCCAAAGATACTCANAGGTTTCGCGCAACCGCTTTACTTCCACTGTCGCCGCATAGTTGGCGAAGCCGCGGTAAACCAGATCATCATTCTTGTACAGCAAAGCATCGTTGTCGCGCAGCATAAAACCCATATCGGTATTTTCCGGCTGTCGGGTGAGCCTGCGCAGGAGAACCTTGCTGGATAGACGCTGGGACAGTCGCGCGAGCTTATGACCGCGTTCAATCAAGGGTTTAGTGTTCTTGACCAGGATATGCACTTGAGCAAAACGGCTGTTACGAACCAGTTGGGAGAGCGCGTCGACGAAGGCTTCCTGATCATAGACGGGCGGGTCCAGATCAGTGCTGAGGATGCCGATATACCGGCGGGCTTCCTGGGCAAGTGTCACTGCATGAGTCTGAAAATCACTGCAGTCTTCCAGCAGAATGAGTTGATCGCTGACGGCGGACACCCGGCTCATGTTGACCCCCTTGTTATTGATGGCGACGATACCACATGGTGATATGTGGTATACCCGCATCCATGAACTCTGTGCCCTGGGGCACAAACCCGAGATGCTTATAAAAGGCGATGCGTGTTATCTGAGCATGGAGATATAGTGGCGCCTCCGGCGATTGATCAAGGCACCAGCTCACAACATGAGCCATCAGACTGCGCCCCACGCATTGCTGGCGATACTCCGGCAACACAGCGACGCGTCCGATGTGATAACAATTGATAGAGGCCTCTGCCTCCAGCAGAACCCGCGCTGTGGCGACCGCCCGCCCATCCTCAAGGCGAGTGAGGAAATGTACNGCGGNATCGTCCTGTCCGTCCCACTCATCCGCCGCTGAAACCTGTTGCTCATCCATNAATACGCGCGTGCGNATATGACGCAGTGTGTCTTCCGCGTCTTTCCAGCGCACCGCTTGATGATAAAAGGGTGAGTTACTCATCAAGCAGGAGGCTTTCCTGATTCACCAGTATGGTCAGAGTGGCGATGTTGCGCGGGTCGTCCAGCAGCGGCTCCAGAGCAGGCCAATCCACTTCGGTTGCCTGGCAAAGCAGCTCTGCCAATGGGAGCGAGCAGTCAAAAGCCTGTCCATCGACGAACAACAAGGTTTGCTGTGGCGACTGGTGGAAGGCAAAGCGCGCGGCGGGATGGCGCCACAGCCGCAGGTTCTCTTCGCGCATGGCCGTCTGCCATTCATCCGCATCCATCGGCTCCGGAGCTTCGGTATCTTCAAGATATTTACGTTCAGTCATGTATTTACCGAACCATTGCGCGAGGTTTTCTTCAGTGAGATGTGCAAGCAGAATCTGTCTCAGGTTTTGCAGCACGGTGGCATTGATCTCGCCGGGATTGCGCTGCGCTTTAAGCTCTGGATCACTGAAGCGCTGATCTTCAGTTAACTGCTCGGCAACATCATGGGCCAGCTCACACAGGATGTCGGCGTGGCTGGGCGCGCGGAAACCGACGGAGTAGGTAATGGACTCACCTTCTGCAATGCCCCAGTGTGCAACACCTGGTGGAATGTACAGCATGTCGCCCGGCTCCAGTACCCATTCATCACTGCCCTCAAAATGTTTGAGGATATTTAAAGGGGTATCTGGCACGCGTTCAGAACCGGCATCACAGGTTTGACCGATACGCCAGCGGCGTTTACCGGCCCCCTGCAGCAAGAACACATCGTAGTAATCAAAGTGCGGACCGACACTGCCCTGATCCGGGGCATAACTGATCATGATGTCATCCAGGCGCCAGTTAGGGATAAAGCGGAAGTGCTGCAGAAGCTCATGGACTTCGGGCACCCACTGATCAACAGCCTGAACCAGCAGCGTCCAATGGGTTTCGGGCAGGCTGGCAAAGGTTTCTTCATCGAAAGGGCCATGACGCAACTCCCAGGGCGTTTCGCCGCGCTCCAGCACCAGGCGCGACTCTACTTCCTCCTCCAATGCCAGACCTGCCAGCTCATCGCCATCCAGCGGTGATGTGAAGCCGGGGAGGGCATTGCGAATCAGCAAAGGCTTTTTCTGCCAGTAATCCCGCAGAAAATCTTCAATGGGCAGATCGCCCAGATGGGTCAGTGGCTGGGTCATAAGTGTCTCTATCAAGGCCGGAAAGAAAGGAGAGGATTCTAATCCCCAGGCGGTTGAACGTCGACCGCGATCCATGTATCAGGCATCTTATTGCTTGTTGTGACTGCCGCCCACCCGCTGTTTTACCTCGGTGGTTGGCGCCTTAACCATCATTTACACAGGGGAAACTGGGCAATATGCGCCGATAGACTAGACTTACCTGGGGAAGTCTTGAGTGTGTGATTCTGGAAGAGTCCTCAATATCAGGTATAAAAATGATAAAGAAAGTAACGTATTTACTTTTATGCACCTTAATTTGTACGGTAGTAAACGCTGACGAAAAAATAATCCGCATCAACAATTTCAGTGACCCCAACGCGGCTTATGCCATTGATATGCTGCGTCTTGCATTGCGGCATATCGAGCAGCCCTACCGCCTTGAAATCGGCTCTCAGGATCTGACACAGGCCCGCGTGAACGAGGAAGTACGTATTGGTGGCGAACTGGATCTTGCCTGGACGTCTGTTGATGCAGAGCTGGAATCCAAGGTGTTGCCGATCCGCATTCCGTTATTCAAAGGTTTGTTGGGCTATCGCATCCTGATTATCAATAAACATAATCAGGCGAAGTTCGATAGTGTTGAAACACTGGATGATCTCCGGCAGTTCACCTTCGGCCAGGGCAGGACCTGGGCTGATGCAGCCATCCTGGAATCCAATGGCTTTAAAGTAATCAAAGCCAATAAATATCCCAGTTTGTTTTATATGGTGGAGGGCGGGCGTTTTGATGCATTCCCGCGCGGTGTGAATGAACCCTTTGGCGAGCTGGCGCAGCGGCCGGAGCTGGAACTGGCGGTTGAGAAGAATCTGATGATCGCCTACAAGATGCCGTTTTATTTTTTTGTATCAAAAAATAATCCCGAACTGGCTCAGGATATTGAGACAGGGCTGAACCGGGCGATCGCCAATGGCAGCTTTGATGAAGCATTTCTCAGTGCGCCCGCAGTGAAGGATGTTATTGAAAAAGCCAATATGAAAAGTCGTAAGGTTTTCTATATCGACAATCCCACCTTGTCGAAGGAAACCCCGCTGGATCGCAAGGAGCTGTGGTTTGATCCCAAGGATCTGCCGTAACAGCAGAGAAACCCCTGAAGCGCGCAGGGAATCAATTCCATCACAAAAAACCTCCGTTGGTTTACCTGCGCCTTTTCGCCGCCGGGCTTTTCCGGTATAACTTCGCGCCGTTGTCGGTACAAACAACACCGGCCCGTTTGTTATAGAACCCGTTTCCGCTCACTTTACCGAAAGGAATGATGATGAAAAAACTTGCAGGAATCCTGATCCTTATCCTTTTATATGCCGGGGCTGCGTTTTACACCGGTTACCAAGGCGAAAAGAACATCCGCCAGCAGATTGCTGCAGGTCAGCAACAAGCCGAAGTCCAGGGACTCAAGCTGGAGCTCAATCGCTATGAACGCGGTGTTTTCTTCAGTGATATCGAATTTACCGCGACCTATCCGACCCTGAATTTTTCGGGCACTGGCCTCACCATAACCAGCAAATCCCGTGTTCAGCACGGCCCGTTGTTGCTTCTGGGGAAGGTGGGCGTGGGACTCTTTTCATCGGTATCCACCTTTGAAGTGCGCACCGGTGATGCCGAGATCGACCAACGGCTGATCGACATCTTCGGTGAGAGCATCGGTGAAATTGTCACTCTCGGACATTTCAACAACCGCTACACCGCAACCTGGACTGTACCGGCAATCGAATTCAGCCAGGACGGTGATGTGCTGAAGGTTGAGGAGACCCGCCTGACGATTGAGGGGGGGTACACCAACATGGATTCGGAAGGCTCGGTCAATATTGGCGCAATGGACTTTGCCATGGCTGACGGTACGCACATCACCACCACACCGATCACCGGAACATTCGATGTAACAAGTATTTCGCCGGCAGTAAATATTTCCAATTCGGAACTGGTCATGGCGAACATGAGCTTCCGTAATGCGGCTATGATGAGCGGTGCCGCTGAGCAGGTTAAAGTGGTGCAGACGCAAAAACTGGTGAATGGAAAGGTGGACACCTTTGTCAGTTTTTCGGCAGCCAAGATAAACGGCCCGCTGGAAATTACCAACCTGCATTACGATATTACGCTTAACCAGCTGGATCCAGTGGCCATTCAAAAGTGGACTGAACTGGCTGCCTCTATGCAGGCCGCTGATCCACAGGGACAGCTGGAAGACGGCGCAGTGACGGAACTGGTTAGCCTTGTGCTGCAGGAAGGGCTGCACTCAAAGGTGGCCATAGGTGCTGAATTTATGGAGGGTTCTGCCAAGGTGGACTGGGTGGCAGATTACCGGCCGCTGACCGATGGCCGTCAGGTCAAAGATATTATCGATCCTGCAGATTATCTGTTACTGGCCGACAGTGATATGGTCATCAGTATCTCTGAATCCATTGTTATGCAGACACCGCTGATGTTTATGCTGGGGCAATACATGGATTCTTACATCCAGCAGGAAGGCGATAAATATGTTATGCATGCTACCTTGAAGAACGGCGTGCTGAAAGTCGGCAATACAGAACTGCCAAACGAAGTATTGCTGGCCATGCTGCCTGTTCTCAATGGTACACCGGCACAACCGGCATTTGATGATACCGAAGTGCATGATCATCAAGGCGAATAACGGAACGCTGTCGTAATGAATAGATCGAGATGATGGTCAGTAGTTTGCCGGAATCAATCTGGTCCATCTGTAGCAATGAAAAAGCCGCGCACATCGCGCGGCTTTTTTATGTTCAGAATCAATTACTCAGAAACGTATCGAGGGTTCCAGACGGGCATTGTTACCGGGCACGCCTTTGAGATGAGCCAGAATTATTTTGATTCCATCTCCGGCGGCGTCCAATGCACATCCATCTGTGGATAAGGAATCGTAATGCCGTTTTCATCGAAAGCCAGTTTAATTTTCTCAGTCAGATCAAACTTTACTGGCCAATAGTCTTCTGTTCTTACCCAGGGGCGTACCACAAAGTTTACGCTGCTGGCTCCCAGCTCACCCACAGCAATAACAGTTTTAGGTTCCGCCAATACCCGTTCATCCTCGCTAATGACAGCAGCAATAACATCGCGCGCTTTTTTGATGTCGTCGCCGTAACCGATGCCGAATATCATGTCGATGCGGCGGGTTTGACGCGCCGAGTAATTGATAATGTTACCGCTGTAGATTGCACCGTTTGGCACGATTACTTCCTTGTTATCTCCCGTGCGCATAATGGTAGAGAATATATGCATTCTTTCCACCACGCCCATGGTTCCTCCGGCTTCGACAAAATCGCCGGATTTGAATGGGCGGAACACCAGTAAGAGAAAACCTGCGGCGAAAGTTCTGCAGTGAACCTTGCAGCGCGAGACCGATAGCCAAACCTGCGGCACCAAGGACCGCGATCACTGATGTGGTATTCACGCCCAGCTGATCCAGCGCTGCAACGATGACAAAGATCAGCAGGACTGCACGCACCAGCTGTTGCACAAATTCAACCAGGATGATGTCCCATTTGGTGCGGGAGAGCGCCCGTCCCACGAGACTGCTCACGATGCTGATGATGATCCGGCCGACGAGAAAAATCAGCAGTGCGACCAGTATATTGATGCTCCAAGGTAAGACGTAGTCGTTGATGACGTGCGTGATTTCAGCTTCGTACTTCATAACGGGTCCCTCTGGCTAATGGAAAGCGGCGCGCGAACTGTTGACAGTGTAGAAGGATCAAGAGCGAAGAACTGCAGGCAAGAAAATATTGGCGCGTGCGTTGAACACACGCGCCGGAAACTCAGGCGATACTGCCGGTTGTGCGCACCCGTTTACTGCCTTTAACCGGCTTGGTTTTACGGGCATCAGCACGGCGTTTGATTTCACCGTCGATCAGATTTTTCAGTGCGATCAGAAAACCGGTCACGATAAAGGCGCCGGGCGGAAGCACTGCGAGCAGGAATCCCGGATAGTCGACTCCGAACAGGTTGAGTGTCCAACCCCGCGCGACTTCGCCGAACAGCAGATGCATATCCGCAAACAGGGTGCCGTTGCCCAGCAATTCGCGAATTGCACCGATGACAACCAGTACCAGAGCAAACCCCAGTCCCATGGTGAAGCCGTCAACCGCAGAAGGTAATACCCGGTTCTTGCTGGCGAAGGCGTCAGCGCGACCCAATACTGCGCAGTTGGTGACGATCAGGGGAATGAAGATACCCAGGATCTGGTAGAGCTCGTAGGTAAACGCCTTCATCAGTAATTCAATGCAGGTAGTCAGTGAGGCAATGATCATCACAAACGCCGGCAGACGTACTGCATCGCTGACCTTGGAGCGGATCAGCGAGACGATGACATTGGAGGAGGTGAGGACCATCAAAGTTGCCAGCCCCAACCCCAGCGCGTTAACCACAGAGCCACTGACGGCCAGCAGCGGACATAAGCCCAGCAATTGGACCAGCGCCGGGTTGTTGCTCCAAAGCCCTTTCTGGGTAATTTCCTGGTAGTTTACGGAATCACTCATCGCGTTGTTCCTGTGGATTTAATACCGGTGATTCGGCAGGCGGTTCATTGGCTGCTTCATGCTGCGCATCCAGTGCCAGCTTTTCTCCCCGTACCTCAACGAATTCCAATACGCGCCGCACCTGATGAACCACCGCCCGGGGAGTAATGGTTGCGCCTGTGAACTGATCGAATTCCCCACCATCTTTTCTGACTGCCCATGCGGCTGCCGCAGGCGCCAGCAGGGACTTGCCATTAAACGACAGAATCCAGTCATCTTTTTTCAGGTCAAGTTTATCGCCTAGACCGGGGGTTTCGTTGTGCGTCAGCACGCGTACCCCAGCGATGGATCCGTCCCGGTTGACCCCGACGATCATGCGGATGTCTCCGCTGTAGCCATCCGGTGCCACCGCAGGAATGATCATGGCGACGACCTGACCCTGCATGCGGGCAACATGGATGTTGCCGCCGTCTTTTAATCCGAGGGTTGGCCAGTAGTCCTCTGGAATTGGGATGGTGTCAGACAGCAGGTCATTGTCGTGGAGCGAGCGTGGGACTATCTCAAACAGCGCTTTCTGCTGAGCGGCCCGCTCGGCCTGCTGGATACGCTCCTTCGTGCCTTCATTGGTCAATGCCAGGCCGCCGGCTGCGAGCAGAGCGAAGGCGGCCAGTAACATACTGTTCTTACTGATGGAGGTGCCTAACATCATTCCTCCTTCTCGGTGGCGCGGCGGGCTTTAGCGTGGCCGTAAGTGCGCGGCAGCGTGTAGTAATCGATGAAGGGAGCAGCAAAATTCAATAAAAGCACGGAAAAGGCCAGCGCATCGGGATAGTTACCCCAGTGGCGGATCACAAAGACCAGCACACCGATGGCCGCACCGTAGATGATGCGTCCCTTTTTACTGACCGCAGAGCTGACAGGGTCCGTCACAATGAAGAACGCGCCCAGCATGGTCGCCCCGGACAGCAGATGAAACAGGGGAGAGCCGCCACTGCTGGAGCTGCCACCGTCGTGAAAGAGCGTCGCCATTACCGTCAGGGCAATCAGCATGCTGACCGGGGCATGCCAGGTAAATACCCGCTGGCTCAGCAGAAACAGACCGCCGATCAGAAAACCGATGTTGGCCCATTCCCAGCCAGCCCCGGCGAGCGTACCGGTATTGAATGCCGGTTCATTGGCATACACGTCTGCCACCAACAAACTGTTGTTCTGCTTCATGATGTCCAGGGGAGTAGCGGCGGTATATCCGTCGATGGGGACGCCCGCCCATATCTTCTGCAGGCTGTCACTGATGCCCGGCAGCGTCTGTCCGGCTTCAAGAAGGGTGGATGGGGCCGCCCACTGGGTCATCTCAACCGGGAATGAAATCAGCAGGATGACGTAGGCCACCATTGCTGGATTGAAGGGATTGAAGCCCATTCCGCCATACAGCTGCTTGGCGAGGATAATCGCACACAGGCTGCCGACCACCACAATCCACCAAGGGCAATAAGGCGGCAGCGACAGGCCGAGCAGGACACCGGTGACCAGGGCACTGTAGTCGCGCAGATAAAACATGACCGGGCGGCCACGCAGTTTGATCGCGAGTGCTTCAAATCCGACGCAGGCCAGGCATGCCAGAGCCACGTTAAATACCACACCCACACCGAAAAACCACACCAGCGCCAGAAAGCCCGGCAGGGTTGCGAGAATCACCAGCCGCATCAGTTGCGCGGTGGAGTGCCCTTTATGGGCATGGGGAGAAGTAACTTTCAATAACGCCATCAACAGTCTCGATGCTAAACGTAGGTCGAATCAGCTCCAGGCCGAATCCGACGGATGGAAAATGAATGTTCTGGCCTTACCAGTTTCCTGTATAGGTCTGCGCGACACGTGGTAATCAGATTACTTCAGTGACTGATCCGACTCACGCGTCCTGCAGTTCTCTGTGTTTCTCTTCCAGCTTCACGACACCGTTGCGGAACGCCTCGATATTGGGATCATTGTCAGCCTCGGCTTTAGCGAGGCGTTCCCGGGCTTTCTGTAAACGGGTTTCCACGGACTTAAGCTGTTCCGCACGCTTTTCCTCTTCGCTCATGGTCGCCAGTGCGGCGGCTTTTGCCTTGGCTTTTTCAATGGCGGCCTCTGCGGCGTGCTGTTCAGCTGAAGGTGCATTGGCTTCACTGGCTGCCGGAGCCAGCTGGGCGAGTTCAGCCTCGGTATCAGCGATCTTCTGCTGTAGTTTTTCTACGCCCTGTTGCAATGCATCTGCGGTAGGGCTGCCCTCGGCTTTAGCAGCGTTCGCTTTTTCCTGGGCCTTGGCGAGACGGGTCTGCAAGGATTCCAGTGTGGAGCGCAGTTTTTCTTCCGGTGACATGCTTAATTTGGCCTGCGCGCGGGCAATCGCTGCCGCTACGGGATCATTGGCCGGCGCCGGGGTATCCGCTGGCGCAGCGGTGCTGTTGTTCTGCGTAGCCATGAAGTCCGCAAGCTTCTTCTCTGCTTCGCTGACTTTGAGTTCCGCCTGCTTGATACGCGCCTGTTGTTTCTCCAGTTGTTCCTGCGTGATCACCGCACCTTCTTCATTCGGTACCAGGGGCTGCTGCGCATGCTCAAGGCTGTTGCGGGCGGCGGCGAGGATGCGTTCCAGTTTGGCCTGTTGTTCTTCGGGCGTCTGCTGTACGGCGCGGGCCTTGGCCACTGCTTCTGCAACCACCTCGGCCTGCGGTGCGGGCGCGGCCGCAGCGGCTTTTTCGGCAAGTTTCTGCTTGGCCTCTTCGGCCGCCTGCTTGCGCGCCAGACGCTTGGCTTCTTTCTCTGCCTCTTCTTTTGCTATCCGCTGTTGGCGGAATTCAAAACGACGGCGGGAGCGGTCTGATTTTTCTTTTTCCTGTTCGTGCTGACGGATGCTGCCTTTGGCGGCCCGGTAATACTGCACCAGCGGAATATTGCTGGGACACACATAGGAGCAGGCACCGCATTCGATGCAGTCGAACAGGTTATGAGCCTGAAGCTTTTCCATGTCTTCCGCCTGTGCATACCAGAACAGCTGCTGCGGCAGCAGGCTGGCAGGGCAAGCGTCAGCACAAAGGCCACAGCGGATGCACGCCTGGGCCGGCGCTGGTGGCGGCAACTCTTTCAGCGTCGGCGCGAGGATACAGTTGGTGGTTTTGATCACCGGCACACTGGGGCTGGGCAAGGTGAACCCCATCATTGGGCCACCCATGATCAGCCGTGAGGCTTTTTTAGCATCAAAGCCATGCTGGGCCAGGACAAAATCAATGGGCGTGCCGATACGGACTTCTACATTACGCTGGATTTCCAGTGTTTCCCCGACCACTGTCGTAATACGGGAGATCAGGGGTTCGCCATAACGTACCGCTCGCCAGGCCGCCGCAACGGTACCTACGTTAAGACAGATAACGCCGATGTAGGCAGAGTGATGGTCCGTAGGAATTTCCCGCCCGGTCAGGATCTGGATGATCTGCTTGGCGCCGCCGGATGGATACTTGGTCGGGAACTCCACCACCTGTACCCGGGTTCCTTCTGCGGCTTTCTGCAGGGCAGCCAAGGCTTTGGGTTTGTTGTCTTCGAGTCCGATGATGAGATCTTTGGGTTCATGCAACAGATGGCTGATCATCAGGGTTCCGGCGATGATCTCGTCAGCCCGGGTCTGCATGAGCATGTCATCGGCGGTGATATAGGGTTCGCACTCCGCGCCATTGATAATCAGCGTATCGATGACCTCCGTAGAGCGCGGATTCAGTTTTACTGCGGTGGGGAAGCCTGCGCCTCCAAGTCCGGCAACACCGGCAAGGCGAATCTTCTCCTGCAGGGCAGCCTTGTCCAGTGCGTGGTAATCCTCGCAGGGCTGCAGCGGGATCCATTCATCTTTTCCGTCCGTTTCGATCACGATGCAGGTGTCGCTCATCCCGGAGGGGTGAGTCAGCATGCGATCTTCAACGGCAATGACGGTCCCGGAACTGGGCGCATGGATATTGGCGCTGAAGACGCCGTTGGCGGCGGCAATCAGCTGCCCGGTCAGGACGCGTTCGCCCACGCTGACTACCGGCGTGGCTGGCTCACCGATATGCTGGCTGACGGGTACCACCAGCTGAGGTGGCAAGGGTACCGAACCCAGCGGCAGACGCAGGGACTGGTCTTTGTGTTCAGGCGGATGAATACCCCCGGGGATATCCCGGATTCTGATCAGGCTGGTCATTAAGCGGCTTTACCTGTGTGCTGATCCTGCGGATGACGGTCGGTGGCGATGATGCCGGGCTTGAGCGGCGGCAATTCCCATTTCCATTCTTTAACACCGGTTTCTACCGGGATCATGTCGATGCAGTCCACCGGGCAGGGCTCTACGCAGAGATCGCAGCCGGTGCATTCGTCTGCGATCACCGTGTGCATCTGTTTTGCTGCGCCGAGGATAGCGTCCATCGGGCAGGCCTGAATGCACTTGGTGCACCCGATACATTCGTCTTCGCGAATGAAGGCGACTTTCTTAACTTCAGATTCCACACCATGTTCTTCATCGAGCGTCGGTGCCGGCACTGCCAGCAGGTCGGCGAGGGCATTGATGGTGCTCTGGCCGCCGGGAGGGCATTTGTTGATCGCGTCACCACCGGCGATGGCCTGGGCGTAGGGGCGGCATCCGGGATAACCGCACTGACCACACTGAGTCTGAGGGAGGAGGTTATCGATCTGGTCGACGATGGGATCGCCTTCCACCTTGAATTTTACTGCGGCGAAACCCAGGATCGCGCCGAACAGCGCCGCCAGGCTGATCAGGGCAACCAGGGCGGCAATGATGGGGTGTTGGGCAATGAGTTCAAACATAGCGAATATCAGCTCTCCGATTACACAAGGCCACTGAAGCCCATGAAGGCCAGGGACATCAAACCTGCGGTAATCATGCCGATGGCCGCGCCCTTGAAGGGCACGGGTACATCGGCCACCGCCAGACGCTCGCGCATGGCAGAGAAAAGAATCAGCACAATAGAGAAGCCCACCGCGCCACCAAAACCGTACAGGGTGGACTCCCAGAAACTGTGGGTTTTGTTGATGTTCAACAGGGCTACGCCCAGCACCGCACAGTTAACGGTGATCAGTGGCAGGAAAACGCCGAGGATGCGGTAGAGCAGCGGGCTGGTTTTTTCCATGAACATCTTCGTGAACTGCACCACTGCCGCAATCACCAATATAAAGGAGATGGTCCGCAGGTAATCCAGCCCCAGCGGGGCGAGAACCCAGGTGAAAACCAGGTAGGTACAGATAGACGCGAGGGTCATCACGAAGGTAGTGGCGCCGGCCATGCCGATGGCGGATTCCAGCTTATTGGAAACGCCCATGAACGGGCACAGCCCCAGAAACTGGACCAGCACGAAGTTGTTCACCAGGATGGTACCGAGCATGATGACTGCGAATTCGGTCATGGATTCTCTACCTGTGGGCTGACGCCGTAAATTTCAGGGGCGCCATTATCGTAAAGCGGGGGCGCAGGATCAATCCAAAACCCCGTTTATTTGGGAATATGCAAGAAACCTGGAGTGATAAAGCCTGGGCCGGAGCTGAGGCCGGACCATGCCTGGGGCTGATCCGGCCATAAACCTCGAAGTCGGCAAGTAGATTACATGACGCGCTGGCCGGGCTTGGCGCCACTGTGGGGTTCGAGCAGGTACAGCTCATCACCGCCAGGGCCGGCTGCCAGTACCATACCTTCGCTCATGCCGAACTTCATCTTGCGTGGCTTGAGGTTGGCGACCACGACAGTCAGCTTGCCGATCAGATCCTGGGGGTTATAAGCGCTTTTGATGCCGGAGAAGACATTGCGCGTCTCACCGCCCAGATCCAGGGTCAGGCGCAGGAGCTTGTCTGAACCCTCCACGTGCTCAGCGTTAGCAATCAGGGCTATACGAAGATCAACCTTGGCAAAGTCACCAAATTCAATCTCGGCGGCAATGGGCTCATCCGCCAGGGGGCCGGTGGCCTTGGGCGCGGCGCTGGCCAGGGCTTCTTTGCTCGCTTCGAGCATGGCATCTACCTTTTCTTTTTCAACACGGGTCAGCAGAGGAACGAAAGCATTGATCTGCTCACCGCCGCGGAAGCTGACGGTTTGCGTCCAGCTCAGGGTTTCGCCGAGGAACTCCTCTGCCTTGGCCGTCAGTGCCGGGAGGACTGGCTTGAGGTAGGTGAGCAGAGCACGGAACATGTTGATGCCCAGGGTGCAAACATCCAGTGTGTATTGCTCCTGGCCCGGTTGTTTGGCCAGTTTCCAGGGTTCCTGGGTTGCAATGTACTCGTTGGCTGCGTCAGCGAGCGCCATAGTTTCGCGCATGGCTTTGCTGAAATCCCGCGCTTCGTAATAGGCGGCAATGGTCGAGCCGGCATCGACAAATCGATTCCACAGCGCGGTATCGGCCACGTTGGTAGACAGAGTGCCGCCTGCATTATTGACGAATTTGGCGGTGCGACTGGCAATGTTCACCACTTTACCCACCAGATCACTGTTGACCCGCTGGATAAAGTCATCGAGGTTAAGGTCCAGGTCATCCACTGCGCTGGTCAGCTTGGCTGCAAAGTAGTAGCGCAGGTATTCCGGATTCAGGTGATTGAGATAGGTACGCGCATTGATGAAGGTTCCGCGCGACTTACTCATCTTAGTGCCGTTCACGGTCAGGAACCCGTGGACGCAGATCCGTGTCGGGGTGCGCAGATTGGCTGAGTGCAGCATGGCGGGCCAGAAAAGCGCATGGAAATTGACGATATCCTTGCCGATGAAGTGATACACCTCAGCGGTGGAATCAGGTTTCCAGTACTCCTCCCAATCAATGCCGTTCCGGTCGCCGTAATTCTTCAGGCTGGCAATGTAGCCGATGGGAGCATCAAGCCACACATAGAAATATTTGCCGGGCTGACCGGGGATTTCAAAACCGAAGTAAGGCGCATCGCGGGAGATGTCCCATTCCTGCAGACCGGCATCAAGCCACTCCGCCATCTTGTTGGCGACCTCATCCTGCAGGTGGCCAGCGCGGGTCCACTGCTTCAGAAAGTCGCTGAATGCTGGCAGGGTAAAGAAGAAATGTTCGGACTCCTTGGCTACTGGGGTGGCACCGGAGATGGCTGACTTGGGATTGATAAGGTCCATCGGCGAATAGGTGGCGCCGCATTTTTCGCAGTTGTCCCCATACTGGTCTTCTGACTTACATTTAGGGCAGGTGCCTTTTATGTAGCGGTCAGCCAGGAACAGGTTCTTTTCCGGGTCATAGGCCTGGGTAATGCTGCGGGTGGCGATGTGGCCATTGGCCACCAGACGCTGGTAAATCATGCTCGACAGCTCGCGGTTTTCTTCGCTGTGGGTCGAGTGGTAGTTATCAAAGCCGATCAGGAAGTCCGCAAAATCCTGTTCATGTTCGGCTTTGACATTAGCAATCTGCTGTTCGGGGCTGAGACCGAGTTGCTCGGCCTTCAGCATGATGGCGGTGCCGTGGGCGTCATCCGCGCAGACATACAGGCAATCCACACCGCGGAGCTTTTGAAAACGAACCCAGATATCGGTCTGGATGTATTCCACCAGGTGGCCAAGGTGGATTGAACCATTGGCGTAGGGCAGGGCGCTGGTAACNAGAATTTTGCGAGCTTGGGTCATGGGTCTGNGTATCTGTCCAAGAAATGTTTTACAGGGCGATGCGGCAGAAACCTGGTGGCAGCGACAACCGGAGTCAACCGCCTATAAATAGCCGCCTATCAAATAAAAGGAGCGCACTATAGCATTTTTGCGGTCGGATATCAGTTGCTCTACGGCGGGGTGAGGTGGAACCTGGCTGGATAGAAATGCCCAGTTGAGCACATCAGCGAAAAATCTCGGCAGCGGCTTCCACGGCCAGCGCGTGACGCCGGGCCAGCGCTTTCCGGTCCCGGTCGTATCCACCGCCGATCACTGTGGCGACCGGCACTGATCGCTGTCGACACATCTGCAGAACCAGATACTCCCGCTCGCGTATCCCGTTCAGGCTGATATTGAGTAGCCCGAGCGGGTCGTGCTCATAAATGTCGACCCCGGCATCATAAATCACCAGTGAGGGGTCAAAGGTGTCGAGCAGGGATTGCAGAGTTTTCTCGACAACATCCAGATACTCCTGATCGCGCAGGCCTGCTTCAAGTTCGACATCCAGGTCGCTGCGGGCTTTGCGGGCGGGGAAATTTTTTTCGCAATGGATCGAACAGGTAAAAATATTCGTATCCTCAGCAAGGATGCTGGCCGTGCCATCGCCCTGATGTACATCACAGTCAAAGATCAAAATCCGCTGCGCTTTCCCCTGCGCAATCAACGCCCGCGATGCAACGGCCAGATCGTTCAGGATGCAGAAGCCGGAGGCAAAATCATAATGGGCATGATGAGTGCCGCCGGCGAGATGGCAGGCAATGCCATGCTGTAACGCAAGAGAGGCAGCGAGCAGAGTGCCGTTAGGTGAGATAAGCGTACGGCGCATAAGGCCCTCGCTCCAAGGCAGGCCCATGCGCCTTATCTCCTGAGGCGACTGGCGGTTATGAATAAAACGTTCGAGATAATCGCGGGAATGCGCCAGTTCCAGCACAGCCTGCTTGGCTTTTCCCGGACGAAACCTGTTGCTGGCCTGCGCGATTCCCTGTTCCTGCAGATAGTCATGCAGCAGACGGAATTTTTCCATGGGAAAGCGGTGGTTGCTGTCGAAGTCGAAGCTGTAGGCCGGGTTGGTAACAAGTGGGATCATGATGTGCGAACTGACGTGGATGGAAACAACGCTCACAGGCTATCCAGGCTGGAGCAAATAATTGGAACAGGTTGTCCTTATCTGAAGAGTTTTTACAGCGACCTTTTACACTTTGCGCCAGATGATCAAGCGATTATTAGCTGGCATGGCATTATCTTCGAGAAGCTGCAGGCCGGCCGACTCCGCAGTTTCATTTACCGCTTCGAAGTCGCGTATGCCCTGTTCGGGATTCACCTGTTTCAGATAAAGATCAAATTGATGATTGCTTTCACTGGTGTAGTCGCCTTGATAATTAAACGGGCCGTAAAGTGCAAAAAGTCCATTTGATGGCAGGTGCTCACCCACCTGCTGGATCATGTGGCGGGCTACCGGCCAGCTCATGATATGTGCCGTATTCGCGCTGAATACTGCATCAAAACCTGTTGGCCATGGGGATTGAGTAACGTCAAAGATAAGGGGTTGGCGGATGTTGTGATGGGTACATTCTGCCAGCCAGAGCCTGATGCCCGGCAGATTGCTGGCTCGATCCGATGTCTGCCAGACCAGGTGGGGCATGGCTGCAGAAAAGTGGACAGCATGCTGACCGGTACCCGAGCCTATCTCCAGTACATTTTGCACGTGCAAAAAATGTCGCTGCAGAACGCTGAGGATAGGATCTTTATTGTTCTCGCATGCTTGTGAAAAAGGTTTATTCAACATGATCGCCTACTCAACAAGTAATGGGGCGACTATAGCGAGCAAATGATGAAGAGTAAATGTTGGAAGGGTGGTGCTAAAAAAAACCTCCGTTGTGACGGAGGTTTTTTGAATGGCAAGATTAATCGCGTGCTTCGCGTGATTCTCTTTGAATCGCTTCACCACCCCGCTCAAGATCTTCGCCTGCACCTTCGATGGTGTTGCAGCCGGAAAAAATGGAAACCAGGCTAATCAGAAATAATGAAGACAGTAATTTTTTAGTCATAGTTTTTCCCTCTCGGTTTTGGTTAACAATAATCCATTTAGCGTGGATGTACCCTAGATGCGCCCCATTAATAACAGTATCAACAACACCACTAACACAATCCCCAGAATACCGCTGGGACCATATCCCCAGGAACGACTGTGAGGCCAACTGGGAATGGCGCCCACCAAAAGCAGGATGACGATGATTAACAATATTGTTCCTACACTCATGATTCACTCCTTTAGAGTTTAAGCATGTAGCTTCACAATAAATTTTTACCTTTTCAAAATCAGTTCGCTCCCGTACATAGAATTTTCAACGTGTGGAAAACGTGATAGCAGTCAAACGAAAGGGATTTTTTTTAAAAATCCGGAACAAAATTCAGCTGCTCTAATCGCCCGCCATTACATTCGCTGCAGAATGATTTGGCGACCAAATTTTCTCTACTCAGCCGCCTGTGCGGCACGGATACACGCACCTGTCTCATCTTGTTGGAAGGCCGTTAGCGGCTCCCGTACCGGTAGCGGAGATGCGACATTTGAGTAATAAAAGTAGTTGCGCGTAAGAACTGAATCGTCCGAGGAGAAGGACGCTTATCTTGAATGGCTGCCGGGCGTTCGGGGGCAGTTGCTCAGGCACAGGCTGGATCATTATCTGGTTCAGGGGGCGCTATCTAAAAAGCTACTGACAGGTTCTGACAATCCGGTGAGGATAATAGACGAACTGCTGTTGGGGCAGGGTGTTGGTTGGGGCAGTAAGACTGGCCAGTGTTTTAAGTTCAGTTGGAGTTTTTAAGACCCTTAATAAGAACTTAAACATTAGCTGTAAATATTCCTCCCCAGGCTCGAGCAGGGTGTCCGGTTTGTTGTGCCGGCTCTGACCCGGCTACGAGCGGCGGTACTTTCATCCTATCTACGCAGATGTTCAACGCTATCTATTGGAGTCCCGGTAATTACACTTTGTGACATTTGTTAATTTCAGTTTTGCCCTTGGCTATGCCAGAATCGGCTGCTTTTTCCTCGGTCGTGGTATTCCAACGGTCAAGCCTCAGGGTAGCCAGGGTCTGGTTAATCCGCAGGCTGTTTTTCTGAAACGTCATCTCTGATTCAGATCAATTTTTGTTTTTCCACTGGACGGTTGTTCCCTATGAGTAAAGTCAAATCTATTGGTATCGCAACGGCGACCCTCTTCTCCATCTTCCTTATTATTGTCGCTATCAAAGCCAGTCAGTTTATTGCAATGGCCGAAGCGGGCGAGGCGTTCGTGCCACCGCCGGAGTCCGTCAATACCTTCGCCGCAGAGACGCAGGAATGGCCTCTTATCTATTCGGCTGTCGGCACCGTTGAGGCTGATGAAGGCATCATGATCGCTGCCGAAGTACCCGGTAAAGTGCAGCGCATTGCGTTCACTTCAGGTGAGTACGTCAAGGCGGGTGAAGTGTTGCTGGAGCAGGAGTCCAGTAACGAGCGGGCTCAATTGGCCGCTGCAACGGCCCGTTTGAAACTGGCCCAGGCGAATCATGAGCGTCTGGTCCAGCTGCGCCAGAAAAACACCGTATCCCAGAGCGAGCTGGATGCTGCTGTGCAGCAGATGGAGTCAGCCCAGGGAGATGTGGATGATCTGAAGGCAACGCTGGCCAAGAAAGTTGTACGGGCTCCGTTTGCGGGCCGCCTCGGTATCCGGCAGGTGGACCTTGGTCAGGATCTGCAGACTGGTGTAGCGATTGTTTCCCTGCAGGCGACCAACCGGGTGCGCGTGAACTTTCCTGTGCCGCAGCACTGGCTGGTCCGCGTAACCAAAGGACTGGAGGTGGAGGTGCGCGCAGGTGATGGTTCCGATGCAACCATCAAAGGTGTGGTGACCGCAATCGGCGCCGAGATCAATCCGGTTACCCGCAATGCCACGGTGCAGTCATCGCTGGACAATGCGGACAACAAGCTCATCCCGGGCATGGCAGTAGAGACTCGTGTCGCTCTTGGAAGCCCACAGCCTGTTCTTGCAGTGCCAAGCACCTCGGTTATCTACGCTCCCTTTGGTGACACCGTGTTTGTGGTGGAGAAGGATGAGCAGGGTAATCTTAAAGCGCGGCAGCAGTTTGTCCGCCTGGGTAAGGCGCGGGGAGATTTCGTAGAGATCGCTGATGGCCTGAAAGAGGGTGACGTTATCGTCAGTACCGGAGCGTTTAAGTTGTTCAACGGCCAATCGGTGGTGGTGAGTGATATCGCTGCTCCGGAATTCAAACTGGAGCCGACTCCGGCTGACAGTTGATTACACGCCGGACTGTATTGAGCTAGCAAGAATGGTTTGCGCGTGTCGTCAGGCACGCGCGGCTTCAAGGATTACAGGTCTGCTTTTGCGGACCCTATGGTGAGCCTCATCTATGAAATTCACAGACATATTTATTCAGCGGCCGGTGATTGCCATCGTGGTCAGCCTGCTGATTCTTATTGCCGGTATCCAGGCCGGCAGTTCACTCTCGGTTCGACAGTATCCGCGCAGTGATGTTGCCATGATCACGATCAACACGGTTTATATTGGAGCCAATGCCGAACTGGTGCGCGGATTCGTGACCACGCCGATTGAGCGGGCTATCGCTTCAGCAGGCGGGATTGATTACATCGCCTCCCAGAGCTCGATGGGTCTGTCGACCATACGCGTTCATCTGCAGTTGAACTACGATCCGTTGCGCGCTATGACTGAAATCAGTGCAAAGGTAAACCAGGTGCGTGGCGACCTGCCGCCGGAAGCAGAAGTTCCGGCGATCACGATTGAATCCGCCGATAGTCAATTTGCGGCGGCATACTTAAGTTTCAGCTCCGGAATTCTCGAGCAGAACCAGATTACCGACTTTCTTACCCGCTCCGTGCAACCGCGTTTGACAGCTATTGCGGGTGTGCAGAAGGCGGATGTGCTCGGTGGGCGTACCTTCGCCATGCGCATCTGGTTGAAGTCGGAAAAGATGGCGGCGCTGAACGTTACGCCGTCAGAAGTGCGACAGGCGCTGGCAAACAACAACGTGCAGGCTGCTATCGGTCAGACGCGCGGGGCATACACCCAGGTCAACCTGCGTGCGGATACCGATCTAAAGCATGTGGAGGATTTCCGTCAGCTTATCGTGCGTCACACCAATGAAGGTGTGATTCGTCTGGGNGACATTGCCGATGTAGTCCTGGGGGCGGAAAACTACAACGAGGAAGTTAACTTCTCCGGCGAGACNGCCGTGTTTATGGGGGTCTGGGTCGCGCCTCATGCCAACTCGCTGGAAGTCATGAAAGCAGTTACTGCAGAAATGGAAGCTATCCGCGCGGAACTGCCGACCGGATTGAGCGGTGTCGTGGCGTACGATGCGACTAAATATATTCGATGCCGCCATCGTGGAAGTTATCAAGACGCTGTCGGAAACTCTGTTGATTATCATCCTCGTGATCTTTTTGTTCCTGGGATTCAGTCGTTCAGTGTTTATTCCGGTGGTGGCTATTCCGCTGTCGCTGGTGGGTGCCCTGTTCATCATGCAGGTCTTTGGCTTCTCTCTTAACCTGTTGACGCTGTTGTCAATTGTGTTGAGCGTGGGGCTGGTCGTGGACGACGCCATCGTTATGGTGGAAAACATCGAGCGTCATATTGAAGAAGGCATGAAACCTTTCCCCGCCGCTATCACCGCTGCGCGGGAATTGGGCGGCCCCATCATCGCCATGACAGTGACTTTGATTTCCGTTTATGTACCCATTGGTTTGATTGGTGGTTTGACCGGTACGCTGTTCCGCGAATTCGCCATCACGTTGGCTGGCGCGGTGACTATCTCTGCGGTAGTGGCTATTACCTTGTCGCCCATGCTGGGTTCACGGATGCTCAAGTCACACCAGAAAGTAAACGCGCCGCTGGCTGGTCTGTTCGATCGTTTCCAGAAGTTCTACAGCCGCAAGCTGGATGTGACGCTCAACAGCCGCTCGGGAATCTATGTGTTCTGGGTCGGCATCGCCGTGCTCTGCGTGCCGCTCTATATGTTCTCGGCCAAAGAACTTGCGCCGATGGAAGATCAGGGGGTTATCTTCGGTATTGTTGATGCACCGGCTAACTCAACCCTTGATCAATCATCCTATTACGGCAAGCTGGTGAACAACATCTTCATGGAAGTGCCGGAGACCGACTTTACCTTTCAGGTGAATTTCCCCACCGGCGGTTTTGCGGGGCTGGTCACCAAGCCCTGGGAAGAGCGTGATCGGAGCGTGTTTGAAATTCTGCCGGAGATGCAGCAGAGCCTGGCGAACATTCCCGGGGTGCGCATCCTGCCCATTACACCTCCGCCGCTGCCCGGCGGCGGAGATTTCCCGGTAGAGTTTGTGATTGCATCCACCGCTGATTCAAAGGAAATTTATGACTATGCATTGAAGCTGCAGCAGGTGATGAACGCCAGTGGTATCTTCCCGTTTACCCTGATTGATATGAAGGTGGATCAACCGGAATATCAATTGAACGTTGATCGGGAGAAGGTAGCGGATCTTGGATTGAATCTGCAGACTGTCACGCAGGATCTGGGTACCTTGCTGGGTGGTGGCTATGTCAACCGTTTCAATATGGCGGGCCAGAGTTACAAAGTGATTCCTCAGGTAAAACGTGTTGAGCGGTTGACACCGGACGATCTCACTAAACTGTACATCACCGGTCCGGAAGGCCAGATGATTCGTCTGGATCAGGTCGCCACCATGAGCCACGTTACGGCGCCGCGCTCCATTAACCGGATGCAGCAATTGAACGCGGTGAAAATCAGTGGTGTATCGATTAAACCCTTGGGTGAAACACTGACGTACCTGCAGGAAGAGGCGGCCAAGATATTACCGAAAGGTTACAGTATTGATTACACCGGCGAGTCGCGCCAGCTGCAGCGGGAAGGTAATACATTCCTGCCGGCATTGACTCTCGCGTTGCTGATGATCTTTTTGGTGTTGGCAGCACAGTACAACAGCTTCCGCGATCCCATCGTGATCCTCGCCGGTTCAGTTCCACTGGCTATCTTCGGTGCGCTGTTGTTTACCTTCTTCAAGATGCCCATGCCGATGCCATTCTTTACGGATGGTTTCAGCAGCACGTTGAACATTTATTCTCAGGTAGGGCTGGTGACACTGGTGGGCCTGATTGCGCGTAACGGCATCCTGGTGGTGGAGTTTGCCAACAAGATGCAGTTGCAGGGTATGAGCAAGATTGAGGCCGTGCGTGAAGCCGCAGTGATTCGTTTGCGTCCGGTATTGATGACCAGTATCGCTACGGTAGCGGGTCATGCCCCGCTGATCTTTGCCTCGGGTCCTGGAGCAGAAGCACGCAATGCTATCGGTCTGGTGCTGGTATTCGGTATGGCGATCGGTACTGTCTTCACATTGTTTGTGTTGCCATCAGTCTATGTTCTGCTGGCGAAGGATCACCAGAAAGACAAGGCACGTCTGGCGGAGCTGGAAGCAGCCGCCTGATTGCAGACGTGTTAACAGCAATAAAAAAACCGCGGCGAGAGCCGCGGTTTTTTTATATCTCGAAGGCTGCTGTTACGCAGCCTTTTAACGCTGGTCTTAGAATTTGGCGCGCACACCCAGGGTAAAGCGACGGTCAGTTTCTTCGATCTGCCAGACGGTACCGGTGACGCTGCGGTCGATGGTTGGTTCAGCGGTGAGGTTAGTCACGTTGAACACCAGTCCTAGGTTAGCATTGATATCCCAGCTCGCGGATAAATCCAGCTGCGACATATCGTCACGGAAGGAGTTACCACGGGTTGGATCATCACTGTCAATACCGCCCACTTGTGTTCCCACCCGCTCAGTACGTTTCTCATAAGCATTGTCGAGGAACGCGTCGCGGTAGGTGTAAGCCAGACGAATACCGAAGTCACCATATTCCCAGTACACCTGAGCGTTGAAGGTGTTTTTGGAAATATCTTCCAGCGCAAGGCCGTTCGGGTCTTCACTGTCGGCGTAGGTGTAGTTAGCGTTCAGCCCCAGACCGGACCATGCGCCGGGCAGGAAGTCAAAGGCTTGTTGATAACCCAGTTCGAAGCCCTGGATCTTACCTTTCTCGCCGTTGTCCGGCAGGGTGGTTTGAATCCCATGACGACCTTCCGCAACGGCTGCATCAAACTCCGCCCGATCTTTCGCGTAGTAGTAATCGGTGGAGTTTTCGAAGCGGTTTTCAAAATCCTTCAGACAGATCGCATGATAGGTTGCATCAGACTGGTTCTGTCCGGCCAGTGCATCGGGTACATAGTCGCAGCGTCCGGTGGTTTTCAGGAATGACGCCACATCTTTGTAGAAGATGGTTGCCGACACCATGTTCCCGTGCCCGAAGTAGTGCTCCAGTGCCAGGTCGTATTGCGTAGCGCGATAAGGTTCCAGGCCCGGATTACCTTTGGTTGCGGTAATGCGGTCGGAGTTGAAGAGATAAGTCGGGCTCAGCTCACTGTAATCCGCACGACGCATGACTTTAGCGGCAGCAAAACGCAGCAGCGTGTCTTCGGTCAGGTCGTAGGTGATGTTCAGGCTGGGCAGGAAGTCGTTGTATTTCTGGCTCTCTACCACAAAATCCGTACCGGCCTGGTTGTATGCAGTGGACGTAATTTCCGTCTCAATGTAACGACCGCCGGTAATCGCACGCCAGCGCCCGAAGTCCATGTTGGCCTGCAGATAAAAAGCAGAGGTGTCTTCATTGATCAGCGCGTAAGACCCTTTAGACTCAACCAGGTTATCCGCCAGTGAACCTTCGCGGGCGTAGTTGGTGCCGGCCAGCAGCTGCTGGAGCATGTTGAACGTCTGGTCGGCATTCTGCAGGCGCTTCGCATCATATACGGTGAAGTTGCGGATATGGTTGGTGCCCACAAAGCCGCTGTGCTCAAAAGCATCGCCACCGACATCGGGGGTAATGATGGCGCCGGGGAACGCGTTAGCAATGTCATTCATCCAGATAATGGTGGGATCGCCATTGTCATCGAACAGCTTGGAATGCATATCAGCCAGGCGCAACTCGGAACGGCTTCTCTCGTACTCGTTTTCGGTGAAGCGCAGACCGGTTTTCACGGAGGTCAGCCATTCCCAGCCCATGGGTTCGGTGTACTCAACATCGACACGGTAAGCGGTTTCTTCGTTTTTGATGCGCTCATCAATGTGACGGTATTCGCGCAGCGCAAAGTGCTCCGACTGGGTGTAAATTTCGCCAGCGTCGTACACCACGCCCGGTGCTTTGCTTTGGCTGTTGATGATGGTTACGTCGGAATACCACTCATTGGCCTGTGACGGATCTGCTGCCTCCAGGTCTGGATCAATGGCTCGCCAGTTGAATTCAGAATTGGGCACTGTTGAGTCAGATTTAGCATGGGAAAATTCACCGGATACTTTGAGGTTATCGGTGAAGTTCCACTCGCCGCCGATGGCGTTGCTGAAGGAGTCGGTGGAGCGGAACGAGCTCCAGGTTTTCGGAATGGCAACGACATTACCTTCCATCCGGTAATTATTCAGCGCGCCGTTCGCATCTTCATAGGTGTCAGCGGTAGCGACCGGTGTTCCGGAAACGTGAAGGATGGAGTAGGCCTCCTGACCACCGTCGCGCTCTGTCGAGTTCAGGTCAACGTAGAAGTTGCCTGCACCGGACGCAGGTGCCCATTGCAGAGAAACGTTGTACGCCGTGCGTTCGCGGTCTTCAGTGAAGGGTTCGAATTTATGTTCGGTGGGGACAACATATTTGCCGCTGGGCGTGTTCTTGGCCGGCTCATCAAGGCCTTCGATCTCTGTGTGATCGTAGACAAACAGGCTGGTGGCAAAGGAGTCGCGACGCAGACGGCGGTCCTGATAGGACAGCATCACCATGGCGCCGAAGGTGCCTGCCTCATCCAGATCCCAGGTGTCACCGGCTGATGCGCTGAAAATAGGGGCCCAGTTGTCGGCCTTATCGGCGTATTCCATGTCAAAAGAACCTGCCAGTACCGGGCCTTTCAGGTCCAGCGGGCGCGTGGTCTTCAGACTGATGGTACCGCCCAGTGCGCCTTCCACCATCTCGGGGGTAGGGGATTTGATAACTTCAACGGAAGAGAGAAAGCTCGCGGGAAAGTCTTCAAAGCTGATGCCGTTCCGGCCGCCGCCCACGGTTGAGCGACCGTTCACTTCCACACGGTTCTGCGGCAGGCCGCGAATAGAGACCTCTGAACCTACACCAAAGTCGCGGTTGATGGAGATACCGGTAACGCGCTGGAGCGCTTCAGCGATGTTGTTGTCGGGCAGCTTACCTATGTCTTCCGCTACGACGGCATCGACCACACGGCCGTCATTTCTTTTGTGATCCACAGCGGCTTCGAGGCTGCTGCGGATACCTTGCACAACCACCTCTTCAATGGCGCCCGCGTCCTGGGCTAAGGCGGTGGACGCAAAGCCTAAAGTCGCTACCGAAATTGTCACAGCGTTGATGGCTTTAATAGCCGTCGCCAGACGATGCTTGTTGCTACTACTCATTCTTATACTCCTCTGCACTTATATTGCTTTTTTATATTCCGCAAGCGTTGTTATTCACTTGAGGTTAAGGTGAGTAGACATTCTTCAGATAGGATTGTCAACCATTTGGTTTGATTTAAGGTTGATAATCTATCTGACCAATTGGGGTTATCTTTTTCAGATTCAGAGATTTAGCTGTTTTCTCGGCAGTGTGGGCAGATTTCATCCATTCCTTAACAGTGGGGCGCGTCTAGTCGCCTAATGGGACCTGGATCTGGCTCGCATATCTAGACTCTTAGTGTTGTTTCGTATCAGATAGCTTGTCTGACTTTTTGCTGCGTGGGAAGGCTATGGTGGAGTTAATCGAGGGTGAGCTGTTCGATGCCGGGTTGTGGTCGACTTATGCCGTCAGCCTGAGTAAATGCTCTATACTGCGGCTCTCTTTCACCCCGCGTCCTATCAACCCTTCATCGTCAGGAGTTATGACCATGGCCCATCTCGACCCGGCTGTACTGCGCACTGTTGTAGAAAATGTGCTGGAGCCCAGCTTGCAACGTCCATTGGGCGAGCTGAATGCTGTTCATGCGGTAACGCTTGAAGGGGATCAGGTAGCGGTGAGTATCGATCTGGGCTATCCGGCGGAAGGTGTAGCTCAGGCACTGGCGACCGCGATTCACCATGCTGTCAGCCGTATCGATGGGGTCAGCAAACTGTCGGTGGATGTTGACTGGGTGATCCCGGCCAGTCCTGCGGCCAATGCCCAGCAGGCTATCCCGGGTGTAAAAAATATTATCGCCGTGGCATCGGGTAAGGGCGGGGTAGGTAAGTCCACCACTTCGGTGAACCTGGCGCTGGCACTGGCCGCAGAAGGAGCGGAGGTCGGTATTCTGGATGCCGACATCTACGGCCCGAGTCAGCATCATATGCTGGGGGTGGGTGAGCGGCGTCCACAGATCGTCGGAGAAGGTAAGGCGCAGATGATGGTGCCAATCGAGGCTCACGGCATCCAGTCCATCTCCATGGGCTATCTGGTGACCGAGCAGACCCCCATGGTGTGGCGGGGGCCGATGGTCAGCGGCGCACTGCAGCAACTGCTGATGCAGACCCGCTGGAATGATCTCGACTATCTCATCATTGACATGCCGCCTGGGACCGGCGACATCCAGATCACCCTGGCGCAGCGGGTTCCGGTAACCGGCGCGGTTATTGTGACCACTCCTCAGGACATCGCACTGCTGGATGCGAAGAAGGGCATTGAGATGTTCCGCAAGGTGAGTGTGCCGGTATTGGGTGTGGTAGAAAATATGGCGATGCACATCTGTTCTCAATGTGGTCATGCCGAACATATTTTCGGTGCCGGTGGCGGTGAGCGCATCGCGACTGAGTACCAGACTGCTCTGCTGGGCAGCCTGCCCCTGGATCTGTCAATCCGCGAACTGACTGATAGTGGTACGCCATCTGTCGCGGCGGACCCGGATTCGCCTATCGCTAAAGCCTATCGGGAGATTGCGCGGAAACTGGCGGCTCAGCTATGGCTGCTCAATCTGTCTGCATCGCCTGTACCGGAGATTGTTGTTTCGGAAGATTGATTTTGGCTGTTGGCGCGGTAGGCGATTGTTGAGAAAAACGCTATTATGCCGCCCCTTAAAATTATCTGTATGTGGGAGTCAGCATGAGCATCAAATCCGATAAGTGGATGCGCCGCATGGTCGAGCAGCATGGCATGATTGAGCCGTTCGAACCGGGTCAGGTTCGCTATGGTGCCGATGGAAACCGGATCGTATCTTACGGTACTTCCAGTTATGGCTACGATGTGCGGTGTGCTGATGAATTCAAGATCTTCACTAATGTCCATTCCACGGTGGTAGATCCCAAGAATTTCGACGAGAAAAGTTTCGTCGATATCAAGAGCGATGTCTGCATTATTCCTCCCAACTCGTTTGCACTGGCGCGCACCGTTGAGTACTTCCGTATCCCGCGCTCAGTCCTGACGGTCTGTCTGGGCAAATCCACCTATGCGCGCTGCGGCATCATTGTGAATGTCACGCCGCTGGAGCCGGAGTGGGAAGGGCATGTGACCCTGGAGTTTTCCAATACCACGCCACTGCCTGCCAAGATTTATGCAAACGAAGGCGTGGCTCAGATGCTGTTCTTTGAATCCGACGAGATCTGTGAAACTTCTTATAAAGATCGCGGCGGCAAATATCAGGGCCAGCGCGGCGTAACCCTGCCAAAGACCTGATTTCTTTCAGTCACTAGCTGATAGTGACCTGCCGCTAGTGACTGCCATGCCCATACCCCGCGAAACAGATGTACTGATTATCGGCGCCGGCGCTGCCGGCCTGATGTGCGCGGCTGTTGCTGGCCGACGGGGCCGCAAGGTTGTGGTCGTTGATCATGCTAACAAGGTCGGCAAGAAGATTCTCATGTCCGGCGGCGGTCGGTGTAACTTCACCAACCTGTATGCCCAGCCTGACAATTTTCTTTCCGGCAATCCTCACTTCTGCAAATCCGCCCTGTCGCGCTTTACCCANTGGGACTTTCTGNCACTGGTACAGAAGTACCAGATTCCTTATCACGAGAAAAAGGCGGGACAGTTGTTCTGCGACAACAAAGCTCAGGACATCCTCAACCTGTTGCTGGCCGAATGCGCGGAAGTGAATGCTGACATCCATACGCACTGCACAATAGAAAAAGTGGCGGCGCTGCCGGTTGCCGACCTGCCGCTGCGCTACCGCGTGACCACCAGTCAGGGGGACATCAGCTGTGAATCCCTGGTGGTCGCTACAGGCGGTTTGTCCATCCCCACCATGGGTGCAACGGGCCTGGGTTACGAAGTGGCAGGTCAGTTCGGCCTGCCGCTGAAGCCGCGTTCAGCGGGGCTGGTGCCCTTCACTTTATCGCCCACGCAACTGGCGATATTTGCTCCCTGCGTAGGAAGCGCCGTAGATGTGAGCGTGAGCTGCGTGGATGAGAAAGGCCGAAGTAAAACCTTCACCGACAGTCTTTTGTTTACCCATCGCGGATTAAGCGGGCCGGTTATCCTGCAGATCTCGTCCTACTGGAAACCGGGTCAGACGGTACAGATAAATTTATTGCCGCATATTGCGCTGAATGAATACCTGCGCACACAACAGCAACAGCGCCCGAAAAGTCTGTTGACGACGGTTATGGGGGAGTTGCTGACCAAGCAGATTGCCCAGATATTCTGTGACTGGTGGGGTGAGCAATGGAAGGGAAACCGTCCTTTGAATCAGTACACCGTCAAAGACATTGAAGCCATAGCGGCGCAATTTCACATCTGGCAGCTTCTGCCGGCTGGCACTGAAGGGTATCGTACTGCCGAGGTCACCCTGGGTGGAGTGGATACTCAATGCCTGTCATCCAAAACGCTGGAAGCCACTCAACAGCCAGGATTGTACTTTATCGGTGAAGTGGTTGATGTCACCGGCCAGTTGGGCGGGTTCAACTTCCAATGGGCATGGGCCTCCGGTCACGCGGCAGGGGAATATTGCTGACGGACCACCAAACCAACGAAGCAGGCAATTGCCAACACTGAAGCAGAAGCGGCGCATGGTGGCCGCTTCTGCTTGCCTCAACCATGAAGTTTAATCGCCGTCTCAGCCACCACTTTGCCCTGGTAACGTGCTGCATCCAGCTCATTCTGGCTGGGTTGGCGTGAACCATCGCCGCCAGCAATGGTGGTGGCGCCATAAGGTGCACCGCCAGTGATCTCATCCAGCGTCATCTGCCCCGCGTAACCGTAATTCAATCCAACGATCACCATACCGAAGTGCAGCAGGTTGGTGATGATGGAGAAGAGGGTCGTTTCCTGGCCGCCGTGTTGGGTAGCACTGGAGGTAAAGGCGGCCCCGACCTTGCCATGTAGAGCGCCTTTGGCCCACAGTCCGCCGGCCTGATCGAGGAAATTTGCCATCTGCGATGCGAGGCGGCCAAAACGGGTGCCTACGCCGACGATGATCGCATCGTAGTCTTCAAGATCACTGATCTTGGCAACAGGCGCATCCTGATCGACTTTGTAGTGAGAGGTGCGCGCCACATCTTCCGGTACCAGCTCCGGAACCCGCTTGATGTCTACTTCTGCGCCAGCCGCTGCTGCACCTTCGGCAACAGCCTTCGCCATGGTTTCGATATGTCCGTAGGCGGAATAATAAAGCACTAGAACCTTAGCCATGAAACCCTCCTGAGTGTGAGTCAAAGATAATGGTAAGACTCGCAGAGCGACGGTAAGTTGTGGCGGACGGGGGCAGCTGTTTAGCGCGATCCGCGTACTGGTTGTCAATCATTTGCTCACATAGCTGTGTTAAAGTACGGCCTCCTCGAATTTCCTACATCGTTTCGTTTTCATGATTATCAGGTTTTTAAAACTTCTCGTTATATCGCTGCTATTAACCAGTTGTGCCACGCAAAGAGATCTCCAGCAACAATGGTCGGAGGCCATGCCGCCTCTTGAATACTTTGAAGAGGTTTATGCAAAAGATCTGCGTAACCAGCAGGAGCAGACACTGGATGAATACTTGCTGTGGGTTAAACGTTATTATCAGGGATCGCCGTTGTATCGCCGCGGCTGGCTCGATGTGACCGAGGATCTGGTCGCGCAGATTGAAGATCCGGCACTGGCAAAAGAGGTCAGTAACAAGATGTATGCGGTGGGTCGCGCCGTTGCCGGTGAGTGGGCCAAGAAAACCAACACCCGCAAAATTTTTACTCATCATGTTGCCGTATGGGGCAATGCCTTGGTTGAGTCGATGAATCGCGGCGAAGAGCTGAAGCTGATCAACAGTGTTCATCGCGATGTTAATCAGCTCCTGGCTGACAAGCTGTCGGTGGATGCTATCAAGGCTGACCGATATTACGCACCTGACAAAGATGACGTCTTCAGCTGGTAGATGGATCGACGCTGCTGAAACTAACCGGAGCCTGCATGGCTGATATCCTGCCTTTCAAACGAAAAAGTCCTTTTGAGAAACACAAGGGAAAAAGCCTGTGTCGCAGCGGTTTTCACAAATGGGTAGTGGTCAAGGAAAAACAGTTTGACGTTAAACAGGGTCGACTGGTGACGGTATCAAAATGCGAGCGGTGCGGTGAACAGAAGGTAGAGGCGAGGTAGAGCGGAAAATACGGACTGCTGTTTCAACAGTCCGTATGGCAGCTTATCAGTGGTGATGGCCGCCGGCGCCGTGAGCGTGGCCGTGAGCAATTTCTTCCTCAGAGGCTTCGCGAACATCAGTGACTTCCACATCAAAATTCAGATCCACGCCTGCCAGCGGGTGGTTGCCGTCAATGGTGATCTGGTCGCCGTCGACATTGGTAACAGTCACGACCTGCAGGCCGTGTTCAGTCTCAGCGTGAAATTCCATTCCTACTTCGATCTGATCGATACCACTGAACATGCTTGAATCCAGCTGTTGAACCATGGAGTCGTTACGCTCGCCGTATGCTTCGGCTGCTGCCACAGAAACAGTTAATTTGTCGCCTGTGGTTTTTCCTTCCAGGGCTTTTTCCAGGCCGGGAATGATGTTGCCGGCACCGTGCAGATAAGAGAGAGGCTCCTGACCTTCAGACGAATCCAACACTTTGCCAGTGCTGTCGGTCAGGGTGTAGTGAAAACTGGCAACGCAGTTGTTGGAAATATTCATAAAAGGCCTTTTAGGGTTGTGGTTTAAACATAACGTCATTTTAAGCTCTTAATTGCCTGATCATTAATCTTAGCTTTGCTGAGATTAATGGTGTAGGCGTCACCGTCTTCTTCCTGCTGTAAACGTACGAGCAGAAAGTTCCAGTTCTTGGCCAGCCACGCCAGCGTAACGCGGTCGTCGTTTTCACGGCTGCGTTTTACCTTGACGGTGCCGACTTTGCCCAGCGGTGTGTTAAGCACTTCTTCGCCGACAATTTCAAACGCGTACTCTTTCAGACGGCCGCCATCAGCAATCTGATATACGAGACTTTTCTTGTTGTTGAGCAGATCCAGTTGCAGTTGCAGTTGATAGCTCAGCTTATCCTGAACGTGCTGAGCGATATCCATCTTCCAGGTGGTGTTCTGCACATTGTTGGTGACTGTCTTGTTGTTCCAGTCAAAGGTTAATTCCGCATCACGGTCCCGCCCTAAAACCCGTCGCTGATACTTATAGTGCAGAGGAATAACCTGTTGTTTTTCTTCGTCGATGCGTACGCGGCTGGTTTCATCAATGCTGGCGAACCAGGAGCGGGCAAAAAAACGCATTTGATAGGTGCCGTCGTCCAAAGGGGTCAATGAATGAGTAACAGTGACCTTAAAGCCCATGGCTGTTGCGGTGTATTCATTGGAGAAACTCTGGGGCAGTTCGGCAGCGCGGGAAACGAAGGAAAAACTGAGAGCAAATATGACCAGTAAGACATGTTTTTTCAGCATAGTCAGGCAATCCTTATGGTATTGCGAAAGATGGTCCGGATTAATCATATCCGCGGTGGTCTATCCACTCTGCCCACCAGTGAGGTTATTTATGCAGTAATTAGATAACCAGACGGCGGTAAAAGTTCGTTATCCAGCAAGACTCCTCTGTCATCCATACGTAAACGACCCTCGGCAAACCATTTCACGGCCAGCGGATAAATAATGTGTTCCTGTTGCTGAACCCGCTTAGCGAGGCTGACCGCATCATCTCCTGCTTCCACAGAAATGCGGGCCTGGATAACCGAGGGGCCGCCATCCAGCTCTGCCGTCACAAAGTGAACTGTCACACCATGTTCTATCTCACCCGCATCCAGTACGCGTTGATGCGTATGCAAGCCTTGATATTTGGGCAGTAACGAGGGGTGGATGTTCAGCATGCGCCCCTCGTAATGCCGTGTAAATTCGGTGGTGAGGATGCGCATGAAACCGGCGAGCACCACCAGATCAGGCTGATAGCTGTCGATGAGCCGGGCGAGTTCCTCATCAAAGGACTCGCGGTCGGCAAATTGTTTATGGTCCAGTACCAGTGCGGGAATGCTGGCCTGCTCAGCCCGCGTTAGTCCGAACACGGCGGGGCGATTGCTGATGACTGCCACAATGTCAATCGGCAGCTCGCCCTTGCGCATACCATCAATGAGAGCCTGTAAATTGCTGCCGCTGCCGGAAATCAGTACGACAACACGCGTGGGCGCAGAAGCAGAAGATGAACTCATTAATCGGCCAGCCCCTGCAGCTCAACCCGCGCTTCGCCTGCTTGGGCCTGAGCGATGTGGCCGACCACAAAGGCTGTCTCACCGGCGTCCGCAAGGATCTTAAGCGCGTTGTCTTTTTCCTCTTCCGGTACCGCGATAACCATGCCCACCCCACAGTTAAAGGTGCGGTACATTTCGCGCATTACCACGTTCCCGCTGCGTTGCAGCCACTGGAATACCGGCGGCAGTTCCCAGCTGGCAGTGTCAATAACGGCCTTGCAGTCAGCGGGTAAAACGCGGGGAATATTTTCGGTAAGGCCGCCGCCGGTAATGTGGGCGAGGGCATTAACGCGGGATTTCTTGATCAGCTCAAGGACAGGTTTCACATAGATACGCGTCGGTGCCATCAGCGCATCGGCGAGTGGCTTGCCGCCACAGTCTTGATTGAGGTCTGCGTTGCTCACCTCAATGATCTTGCGTACCAGCGAATAACCATTGGAATGTGGGCCACTGGAGGTGAGGGCAATCAGGGTGTCACCGGCTTTAACCTTGCTGCCGTCCAGAATTTCAGACTTTTCCACCACGCCGACACAGAATCCGGCCAGGTCGTAATCTTCCCCTTCATACATACCGGGCATCTCCGCTGTTTCACCGCCGACCAGCGCACAGCCCGCCATCTCACAACCGTCACCGATACCGGCAACCACCGCGGCGGCAACGTCAACATTCAGTTTGCCGGTAGCGTAGTAGTCCAGAAAGAACAGCGGTTCCGCGCCAGTCACAACCAGGTCATTCACGCACATGGCCACCAGGTCGATGCCGATGGTGTCGTGTTTGCCCAGATTCATCGCCAGGCGGAGCTTGGTACCAACTCCGTCGGTACCTGAAACCAGCACCGGCTCGCGGTATCCCTTGGGAATTTCACACAGGGCAGCAAAGCCACCGAGGCCTGCCATCACTTCTGGACGGCGGGTGCGCTTGGCGACACCTTTGATTCGCTCGACCAGGGCATCACCGGCATCAATGTCTACACCAGCATCTTTATAACTCAGGGAGGGGGCGGGGGACTGTTGTTCGCTCATAGAGTGGGATTCGCTCGCACAGAGGTTTCAAAAAAAGGCCGCCATTCTACCAGCTTCTGGGCGCTTAGGGGTGTATTGATGGTGAAGAGCCGCTGCAAATATCGAATCAGGTCGCTTCGTTCCGCACTATTGCCTGTTACAATGCGGGACTTTCCATCGCGCTGTGTTCGGCAGCTGCCGGTTTCTCTTTCACCAGGATTGTTTCAGGGGCAGATTTTGTTACGACTTTTGACGTTTTTACTGCTTAGTGTCTGCACAGCCGCCAGTATGGCCGAGCAGGTCGTCCAGGTATATCGCGCGGAAGCTCTGGTAGCTTCGCAGTCCCAGGCGGAACGCAACAGTGCCACCCAGGTGGCATTGGGCGAGGTCATCTGGCGGGTCACCGGTGACAGTGCGGCACTGGATCATCCCAATGTGCGCGAAGCGTTGAACCAGGCGCAACGGTATCTCTATGAATACAGTTATGCCTCCACCGATGAACAGCTTGAGGTAGACGGCAAGTCAGTGCGTGCGACTAAGGTCATCCTGAAGTTTTCCTCTCAGGCTATCGAAAAACTGCTGCGTGAATCCGGGCTGCCGCTGTGGCCGGCCAACCGTCCGAAACTCCTCGTCTGGCAGATCATGACGGATGGGTCGGGAACGACGCACCGGGTGTTGGAAGATGAAGCGCGCAAGGCGCTCTATGATCAGGCCGCGCTTCGCGGTTTGCCGCTGTTACTGCCGATGCACGATTTTGAAGATAGTATTGCGCTCGGATCGGACAGTCTGTGGAATATGGATGAGTCCGCCATTCGCTCAGCATCAGAGCGCTACAAGCCCGACGCTATCCTGGTCGGGCGTTATCGTCAGCAGAGTGGGGTATGGCACGCCGAGTGGCTGCTGCTGCATGGCTCCGCCTCTCAGCAGTTCAAGGTGCAAAGTGCCGGAAGTCCCGATCTGTTTATCCAGGCCGTCAACACAGTGGCTGATTATTTCGCCCGTCTCTATGCTATTACGCCCAGCGAGGGCGGTTCTGATGCCATCGTTATCCGCGTAGGTGAGGTACGTGACTTTGCAACCTATAAAAAGGTACAGCGTTACCTGGAAGGGCTGGCCATGATCAATCGGGTTGAGGTGGTGACTGCTCACCAGGATCAACTTCTCATCCGGTTGTACACCGAAGGTGATTTACCACTGTTGCTCAGTACACTGGAGCTGGGCAAGAAGTTGTTTCCTGTGGTCTCGGAATCGATTCCGGTACAACCTGTTGAAGCCTACCGCCCGTCGGTCCAGTCTGCGGAAGCGGATGACGGATCAGCGGTGAGTCAGAGTGGTTTTGCCCAGGCCCGCGGTTCCCTGGCCAACCCCCTGGTTTATCGCTGGCAGGACTGATCCAGAGTAATTCTTGAGCCGGTGATTGATTAGATGACGACGCATATCCCGCAACAACTTTCCCTCGGTGTCAGTCTGAATGACGATGCCACCTTTGATAATTTCTATGCACCTCCCGATTCTCATAATGCAGAGATCGTTGCATTCCTGCGCGAGCAGGTCGAAACCAGTCGAGAAACTTTTGTATACCTCTGGGGTGCTTCCGGCAGCGGATTGACCCACCTGCTGCAGGCTGGATGTCATTACGCTCAGTCTCAGGGGAAAAGCATCCAGTACCTGCCGCTTGCCGACCTCGCAGGCTACGCACCAGCGGAGCTCTTCGCGGATCTGGGCATCCTGGATTACCTGTGTATTGACCATCTTACGGCGGTGGCGGGGCGGCCTGACTGGGAACTGGCGCTGTTCAATCTCTACAACAGTCTCCGCGAGAGCGGCAAATGCCTGGTGGTAGCGGCTGAGCAAAGCCCGCGCGAACTGCCGATCCAACTGGAGGATCTGCGCTCCCGCTTGCAGTGGGGGGTGACCTTTCAGGTTGAGCTGCTGAATGACGAAGAAAAACAGCAGGCCCTGCAGCGTCGCGCGCGCGCCAGAGGTATGGAGCTCAATGATGAGGTGGCCCACTACATACTCCAGCGTCTGCCCCGTGATATGAATGAGCTCTTTCGCCAGTTGCAGCGGCTGGATCACGCCTCCCTTGCCGAGCAGCGCAAACTGACCATTCCATTCGTAAAAAAAGTACTGAATATTTAAATCGGCACCCTTGGCTGTGAACGAGGAATGTGTCTCTGGGTGGCGCATAAATTGCCATTATGACCAACTCTGGCTATGGTTAAGGCACCTTGATAAACGCGGCGGATGATCAAAAATGGCTGATCCATTATCCTCCACTCCTTCCATTCCGGTAGGCCGCCGCTTCGCCCGCCGCGTATATCCTGCGCGAATTATTGGGCTCGGACTGGGATTCGTCTCAGTAGCGGCTGCACTTCTTCCTCTTTCTCCCGGCTTCTGGCTTTGGTTTTTTATCATCACCTACGCCTTTGTCTGGCCGCATATTGCTTACCTCTATGCCACACGGATGTCCGACTCGTTTGCTACGGGCCGGCGTCAGTTATTGTTCGATTCTTTCTGTGGCGGGTTGTGGGTGGCTGCCATGGGGTTCAACCTGCTGCCCAGCGTACTGGTCATTACCATGCTGGGTATGAATAACATGGCCGCTGCCGGAGCGCGATTGTTTGGCTACGGTGTGCTGGCCCAGGCGGCCGGGGTATTGTTGGGGGTGGCTGTCTTTGGGTGGTCACCCCAGTGGGACAGCAGCCTGACCGTCATCATCGCTTCTCTGCCGTTCCTGATTATTCACCCGTTGATGGTCGGAATGATGGCTTACAGCTTTGCTACCCGTCTGCACGAGCAGAAAAACAGCCTGAAGCTGCTGAGTCGGACGGATGGTCTTACCGGTCTATACAACCGCCGCTACTGGCAGCTGCGGGCGGCGGAAGAGTTTGAGCGCAGTCGCCGGCAGAATCATCCGGCAAGCCTGATCATGCTGGACCTGGATCACTTCAAAAAGATTAATGACCAGTACGGCCATACCGTGGGTGACGAGGTGCTGGAGGCGTTGAGCTACCAGCTGCAGATCAACCTGCGCAGTATCGATATTCTGGGCCGTTACGGCGGTGAGGAATTTGCGGTGGTTCTGCCGGAAACCGATGCCCGTCATGCGCGGGATATCGCTGAGCGAGTGCGTCAGGCTGTGGCGCAGGATCGCTTTGGTGAACAGGAGCTTCAGTGTACGGTCAGTCTGGGTATTGCAACCATGTCTCCGGCAATGACAGGCTTTGACGACTGGTTGAATGCAGCAGACAAAGCTCTCTACGATGCCAAAGCCGCGGGGCGTAACTGCATCCGTGTTCATGAACAGCAGTAGCCCCGGTCTTATTTGCGCTGGTTCTTAAGGTGCCACGCAGTCCAGACAACTGGCGTAGATGGCTTGGGGGTCGTTCATCTGACTCAATGCCATCAGCGGTTTCAGCAGCGGCAGCAGGCGCTGTTGGAAGTCCAATGAGGCGACATTGCCCAGCCAGCTCCGGGGCAGAAGTACACCGGCCTGACTGCTTGCCAGTTGTCGCAGAAACGCTTCCTTCGGCGAGAGTGGCCGACTGATGACCTCCACACTGTAATCTTCTATTTCAGCACGGCGTGCCGCTGCAGCGATGACGTCTTCCAATGTGCCCAACTGGTCCACCAGCCCCAGTGCCTGGGCTGTGGCTCCGCTCCATACCCGTCCCTCTGCAATAGCTTCAATGTCTGCCGGCTCCGCATTGCGGGCTTCGGCGACCAGACTGATGAAGCGCTGGTAAATATGATCGACGGTCAGCTGAATGATGTCGCTCGCTTGAGGTGATAGCTCCCGATCCGGTCGAGTGGCTCCAGCCAGCGTTGTGGTGCCCACGCCATCCGTGGTAATGCCGATATTGGCCAGGCTTTTCTCCAGCGTAGGAAAGGCGCCGAAGACCCCGATCGAACCGGTCAAAGTGGACGGTGTAGCCCAGATTTCATCACCGGCGGCGGCAATCCAGTAACCGCCTGATGCAGCAAGACTGCCCATGGAGATAAATACCGGAATACCAGCGTCCCGGGTCGCCTGAATTTCATTGCGGATGACTTCCGAGGCAAAGGAGCTGCCGCCACCGCTGTCAATGCGGAGGACCAGGGCTTTAATCTGCTTTTCTTCACGCACCTTCTGCAGCATCTCGGCCAGCGTATGACTGCCGATGCTGCCATCCGGCTGATGTCCATCGAGGATGTTGCCGGAGGCAACCAGCAGGCCGATCTTGTCGGCTTTGGGTAACTGTGTCCGCTTTACATCAGCCAGATAACTACCGATATCGATGCCGTTGTAGTAGTTGCCGGCATCGCTTTGGCCAAGGGTTTCGATCAGGTATTGCTGGATGGCCTGCTGATTGGTCAGTTCGTCCACCAGTCCGTTTTCCAATGCCAGCTGTGCGCCGTTGCCGCCTGCGGCGCGCAGTCTGGTGTGCATGGTGTTGATGTAGTCATTGATGGTGCCGGCCGGCAGTTCGCGCGCCTGTTCGATCTGTTGTGTGTATTGTTCCCACAGTTCGTTCAACCAGCGTGCATTATGTTCTCTGGATTCCTCTGACATGTCTTCGCGCAGCAGAGGCTCCACCGCATCCTTGAATTTCCCGGAGCGGAAGACGTGGAAATTTATCTCCAGCTTATCCAGCGCGCCGCGGATGTAATTGCGATAGGTTCCGTAGCCGGTAAGTAAGACCGCGCCCATATCGCTCATGTAAATCTTGTCTGCGTAACTCGCCAGATAATATTGATCCTGCGTGAAGTTATCGCCGTAGGCGATGATTTGTTTGCCACTGCTTTTGAAATTACTCAGCGCCTGGCCGATCTCCTGCAGCTTACTGATGCTGCCTACCAACAGATAGTCCAGCTCCAGCACCAGCGACGTCACCCGTGGATCTTCGGCCGCATAGTTGATGGCCTCCACCAGATCACGCACCAGGGTTTCGCTTTCCTCCGGCCCCACATCACTGAGCAGTAAACTCACCGGATCCACATAGCTGCGCTGGTCCACCAGAATACCGCNGGGTGCGACGCGCAAAGCAAATTNNGCGGGTAATACCGGCGTTTGCCGGCTGCCCAGGGTGATGAAGATCATCAGTACGATAAGCAGAAAGATGAGATTGAATACGGCGATCCGTATCCAGGTCAGCAGCGACCAGAGACCAAAGATAAATCGGCTGAAGGGGCCGGCTTTTCGTTGCTGGGAAGAGTAGTCCACGTTTTACTTCCTTAGAATCAAGCGGAAATCAATGGAGAGAATATCAAGCGACTGGTTGATCAGTGGCTGCCTGCTGCCGCTGGTAATACTGCCAGTACTGCATCCAGCGGCTGATCATCATGGCGCTGATAAAGATAATGACTGACAGTGCCACTACCAGGATGTCCTGCCACCGTACAAAGGGTGACATGGCGTTGACCACCGACCAGGTGAAATACAACAGGATGACAAAACAGATCCAACTGTAGGTGCGAAAGCGCTGCTGCATCAGGCCGGGGATAAAGATCAGCAGAGGGATGCTCTGCACTAACCACAATTTAAAACTGCCGTCCGGTGTGAACAAGTTGTTCAGCGCAAACAGCAGCAACAGACCGCCGTAACTGACAAAAAATAATCTCTGCATGGCGCTGAGCTTGCGGTGAATGATGTTTGCCTGGTCGGGGGTGATAACCAGAGGTTCTTTTTCAGACATAGATTTGCTGCTCGTGAAAAAATTATGCGTGCAGTTGCAGGGCCAGGCGAGCGACACGTTTGCCCAGCGCCTGACACAGAATGATTTCATCATCGCTCAACCGGTCCGGTGTATCGCCGGTAGCCAGGTGCGAGGCACCGTAAGGTGTACCGCCGGTGCGGGTATGGTTGAGAGCCGCCTCTGAATAGGGGATGCCGGTGATGATCATCCCGTGATGCATGAGCGGCAGCATCATGGAAAGGAGGGTGCTCTCCTGACCGCCGTGGAGGCTGGCCGTTGAGGTAAATACCGCGGCGGGTTTGTCGGCCAGGTCACCGTTGAGCCACAGGCTGCTGGTATTGTCGAGAAAATACTTCATCGGCGCGGCCATATTGCCGAATCGGGTGGGGCTGCCGAGGATCAACCCGGCGCAGTGCTTCAAATCCTCTTCCGTGCAGTAGATGGCTCCGCTGTCCGGTACGGGCGGCTGGGTAGCCTCAATAGTCGTTGACACTGCAGGCACGGTGCGTACGCGGGATTCTATGCCTGTTACCTGTTCAACGCCCCGGGCAATCTGCTGTGCCATGGCCGAGGTGGCGCCGTAGCGACTGTAAAACAAAACCAGGATGTAAGGGTTATCCATCATCATCGCCTTCAAAAGGTGGGATTTGTGCGCAGAAAGCGCCGGATTCTACAGTAAAGCCAGGACGTTTTCCGGTGGGCGTCCGATGACGGCCCGCTCACCTTTGATGGCGATAGGGCGCTCGATCAATTTTGGATGTGCCGCCATCGCTTTGATCAGGGCCGCGTCGCTCAGGCTTTCATCTTTCAGGTTCAGTTCCTTATAGGCATCTTCGCCGGTGCGCAGTAACTGGCGCGGACCTACGCCCAGTTGCGCGAGAAGTTTTTTCAGCTCTGCGGTGGTGGGCGGGTTCTCCAGGTACAGCCGGATAACCGGCTCGATATTGTGCTCCTGTAACAAAGCCAGTGCCTGACGGGATTTGGAGCAGCGCGGGTTGTGGTAGAGTGTGATCATCGTTAACCTCAATTTTGCAGCAAGCGGCGATTATAACCATTTAACTCATCATGGCCCCACCTGTCAGCATGGATAAAGTGCATCATTACTGGCGACGAACCCGGCAGTTCATTGAGCTGATCGTTCGGCAATACCAGCAGAAAGAGTGTCAGAAGAGCGCGGCGTCGCTCACCTACGTCACGCTCTTTGCCATTGTTCCATTGATGACAGTGACCTTCTCCATGTTCTCCATCATCCCGGCGTTTGAAGGGGTGGGGGAGCAACTTCAGACCCTGATCTTTTCCCATGCCTTGCCCTACAGTGAACAGGAGCTGGTTTCCTATCTGCAGGAATTTTCCAGTCAGGCGCGCAAGCTGACGGTTATCGGTGTTGTGTTCCTTGTGGGCTCGGCCTATCTGATGTTGAAGAACATCGAAGCGAACTTCAATTCCATCTGGGGAGTCAAGTACGGCCGCCGGGGGATCATGAGTTTTCTGTTGTACTGGGCCATCCTCAGCCTCGGGCCGCTCCTGCTTGGCGTGGCTCTGGCGATCAGTACCTACGTGGCGTCGCTGCGCCTGTTGATGGATGAGTATGCCAGTCTGGGACTGGTGACCTGGCTGTTCCAGTTTCTGCCCGTCCTGCTCAGCGCAGCAGCCTTTACGCTGTTGTTTGCCGCTGTGCCCAACTGCAAAGTGCCGGTATCCGATGCAGCGATTGGTGGATTCGTCACGGCGATTACCTTTGAGCTGCTGAAACGGCTTTTTGGGTTGGTCGTCACCAACTCCTCATTCACCCTGATCTACGGAGCTTTTGCACTGGTCCCGCTGTTTCTGCTGTGGATCAACATGATCTGGATGGTTGTTCTGGGCGGCGCGGTACTGGTACACACCATAGGTACCTACAAAGTTGTGCTCAAAGACCGTGGATATCCGGACCTGCTGGCCACCCTGCTGGTGTTGTGGAAGTTTCGTCAGGCGTCTGCCCGGGGGCTGAGCCTGAGTAATCCGGAGTTATTACAGATTGGCCTGTCGTCAGAGCAGTGGCGACGCATTCGCGACATCCTGCAGAGTCGGCGATTGATTGCTGCCACCAGCCAGGGCGATTTTGTACTCTGCTATGACCTGCACCAGCTCAGTCTGGCACAGTTAGCCGGGATGCTACAGCTGTCCCGTCAACTACCGCCGGATGTGTCGGGGCTGGAAGATCTTCCCTGGCTGCCGGCGGCCAAAGCCCATCTGGGAGCTATCGATGAGTTCGCCAGCGAGCGGATGTCCATCAGCGTGGCTGCCCTGTTTGAAAATGGCGGTGCAGATGTTGATGGCGCCGGTTCAACGGTAACCATCTAATCAACCCACCGGGTGTTGCTCCGCATTATCCAGTTGAACTGCGGTACGTGCGGACGCGTTACCTTCTCGTATGATTATTAAATTTCTCTGACAGCGATATCTCTCATGCAATTTTCCCGTTTNGGCACCAAGCTCAGCAGCGATGCTGGCATTATTACCTTGATGGATGACCTGGGCGAAGCTCTACGTGTTAATCCCGATATGATCTTTATGGGTGGTGGAAATCCCGCGCGTATTCCGGAGATGGAGCAGGCGTTTGATGAAGCGCTGGCAAAAACGCTGGAGGATGCACAGCTGCGTCATCAGCTGCTCGGGGTTTATCAGCCGCCGCAGGGCGATGCGCAGGTGTTGGATGAAGTGGCGGATCTATTGTCGCGCCAATATGGTTGGCCATTAACGCGGGAAAATATTGCGCTGGCAAACGGTAGTCAGTCAGCATTTTTTGTATTGTTTAATTTATTCGCCGGCGAATTTGCTGGAGGCGTTCACAAACACATCCAGTTGCCTTTGACTCCTGAATACCTGGGCTACAGTGATCTGGGAATCAGCGCTGACTTTTTCCGTTCGGCCAAGCCTGAAATCGAGATTCTGCCGGACAACTTCTTTAAATATCATCTGGATTTACGCGGGTTGCGTATCAACCATACGACTGGAGCCTTGTGCATCTCCCGCCCCACTAATCCGACGGGCAATGTCATCAGTGATGATGAACTGGCCCAGCTCGATGCGCTGGCGCAGACCCATGAGGTTCCACTGATTGTTGATGGCGCATACGGTACGCCGTTTCCCAATATCCTGTTTGTTGATGGGCGGCCACACTGGAACGAAAACACAATTCTGGTGCTGAGCTTATCGAAGCTGGGGCTGCCAGGTGCACGTACGGGAATTGTCATTGCCAATCCAACAGTGATTGATGCATTCGCCAAAGCCAACACCATCCTGAGCCTGGCCTGCGGCAATTTTGGTCCTGCGCTCGCCCGCCAGTTGCTGCAGAATGATAAGATCCTGCACCTTAGCCGCGAGGTGATCGCGCCTTTTTACCAAGGGCGAATGGAGCACGCGGTGCAGGTATTCAAACATCATCTGGCAGATCTGCCTTATCGCATCCATAAACCTGAAGGTGCGATATTTTTATGGTTGTGGTTTGAAGGTTTGCCTGTCAGCAGCGAGGTGCTTTATCAGCGGTTAAAACAGCGGGGAGTGTTGGTGGTATCCGGGCATCACTTCTTTCCGGGGCTGGAAGAGTCCTGGCAACACAGTCACGAATGTATTCGCGTTACCTATTGCCAGGAACCGGAAACCGTCGAGCAGGGTGCACGGATCATCGCCGAAGAAATCCGCGCTATCTACAACACAAAGTAGGTCGGATAGGTTAAGGGGTAATCCGACGCTCATAGCATCACCACTACGCCAGACTCCACCGTAGGTCGGATTAGCGCAGCGTAATCCGACAACCCTATCCCCGAATACGGCAATCGCCTCGCCCCCAAACATCAATGTCGGATTGCGCCGCTGTGCGGCTAATCCGACCTACGTCCTGTATCCTTCCACAGATCTTCTCAATCTCATCACCCGTAGGTCGGATTAGCGCAGCGTAATCCGACACCACTCAAGCATTCCTCCACCATAACCATCGCGAAGTCGGTCTGGTGAATTTTTCCAACTGCTGTTGTTTATGCTCTTCGCTGGTGAACCAGTAATAATCCTGCTTGCTCTTCGGTTTTATCAAACCTTTGAAGGGTTCAATGTGCTCTATAACAAGCGTCGGCATACCCATCTTGCGGTCAGCATTAAAACTCTGATTCCAATGCACAAGAATGTCACGCTTGATTGTGGCAATTGCCAGCTCTTCCGATGATGCTTCAATCAGGCGGCAGGTAATAAATCCGATCACCGGTACCGTGTTGCCATAATTTTCAAAAAAAATATTGGCTCCTGAAATTACAACTTTGTAGTACATGTCATTACTCAAACACAAAAAGGCTGAGGTTTACTTCTGCTCAGCTGTATTAGTCCAGTTCTGCATCACCCTTGACGCTGTTGCCATACAATGGCGCAGTTTCCGGTAACTTGTGAAATAGCTTGCTGAAATGCTGTTGAATGCGCGTTATGTTCATAACGGATATGCCGCTGGAGAAGCCAAACCAGACGTATAAACCGTTCAGATCCTTAAACATCGGCGGAAGATATCGCGGTCCGGTGATCACGCCCTCCAGATAGCGTTCATAAAGTAACGGTAGATCATCCAGCGTGACTTTGCCGACGAACAGCATGGGAATAATCTCCGGAACACCGGATTGAATGGCGCTGCGAATAAAATTGACGTTTTCGACGAAGCCTTTGACGTAAGAAATATCTTTGGTAAATACCGAGCCTCCGGTAAGCGTTCCACCGCGAAACACTCGCTGGGTTACGCGATAACTGTCGTGCTCACTGATACCGCGCTCAAGAAAATAACGATACACCTCGCAGAAATCGGCTCCCTGTTCTGCCAAGTCAACCGCTACCACGCGGTCGCTGATACGCCGGGCGCGTTGCGGAAAGGAACTGAAGGTAAGCGTTTCCAACAGCACCGCCATGCCCTCCTGGTTTGCTGTTATTCGTGGTGAGCCCACGCTGAGCCAGGTTGCCCAGGGTTGCTGACGTCCGTTCAAGGTAGTGCCGATATGCACCCAGCCTTCATGCACCTCGAGTACCTGCAAATCCAGCTCAGAAAAATGTGCACGACGATTGATCTTGATACAGTCACCACCGGCCGATGCATCCGACACTATCTCGTCGCTGATCTGAACGCGGACGTCCCCTGGTGAAAAATAGTTGTTCATCCGCTGCAGCAGAATATCCACAGCCTGTTCGGCGTTGATATGGTTACTGTAAGGGCGATTCAGGTGATCGACGGCGGGCAGGGAAAAAACATGACACAGACGTTCGCCCAGCTGCCGCAGCGTTTTACGGTCTCCACGAATTTTATCCTGGGCCGAGCCATAGAGCAGACGGCTGAAATAACCAAATTGCGGCTGGCCCCGGTGACGCAATAATTCAATAACAATCTGGTACTGTTCAATGGTGGCTTTGAGGATATGACCCAGTGCATCCCCGCGCCCCAGTTGTTTTCGTACATCATTTTTCAGGTCTTTCAGATCCCGGTGGACGGCGTCTGGATCGAAAGCCAGCTTTTGTCGCTGGTAAAAATCAGCATCCACCGCAGGGAGAGCCCGGCCACCCCTGGCGCGGAAGCTTGCTTCCAGCTCGGCCGGCCATTTGATGGCATCAAGGATACGGATGGGACGTTGAAGGGCTACCAAGCGGGAGGACAATGCTTTCAAACGTTCCAGGTAGGCTTGATTTGTCATAAGCAGGTTCCACAGCCAGGGTCGGTGACGCGTGAACAAAGGAATAAACCGGGCGTAGTTTATACCTTGGCGAAGGGATTGTGATCGGGGTCACGCAAATTCTTCTGCCTCTGTCACTGGGCTACAGAGGCGACAACACCTTGATAATAAGAGATAAGTGATAAATAAGTGGTAAAAAGGCTCCCGGTGAGTTGTTTTTCATCGTCAGCTGGCTTTTATAATGGCAACCCCAATCGCGACCCAGGATATCCCTATGGCCTACGTGGCGTTGGCAAAACTGCATCAGCTCTATGACGGCTATCGCCAAGCCCTGCGAGTAGCGGGGCGTGAATTGTTGTTACTGCAGGAAGAAGGTCGGCTTTATCTGATTGCCAACCGCTGTCCCCATATGGATGCGCCGCTGCACAAAGCCAGCGTGCAGCAATATTTACTGCGTTGCCCCGTCCACGGGATTGAGTTCGATCTGCGCAACGGCCGTCCCTTGGGAACTGCTGCCGATTGTGTCAGCCCGCTGGAATTTCTCCCGCTGGTTTACGAAGGCAATACGGTAGGTATTGAGCTTTGATACAGGAACTTGGCTTTTTTGATGTTGCGTGTGGTTAAAACCACAAATTATCCAGGCAGCAACGGCTGCCTCGGCTCACATTACATAACAGGAACTCGCTATGTCTGTCTTCTCCCGTCTGTTTGGTAAGAAAAAAGTCCAGCCGGAAGTCCGGGTTAATAAAACAGCCTCGCTGGAATCTCTCTCACCTGAAGCGCTGATTGCCATTGCGCTGGCCGAAAAAGGTGAACAGGATGACCAGCTGCGCCTCGGAGCGATAGCACGGCTTAATGATATCAACCCGCTGGTGCAATTGGCTTTCACATCAAACAGTCAGCAGCTGCAGCGGGTAGCAAGACAACGTCTTGCTGCGCTGGTCGATGCAGGAGCTCTCGACTTTGACCAGCTGGCGACGTGTCTGGCCGATTCAGAAAAGTTGTTTGCAGTCATGAGTTTTTCCAAGCAAACCGAACGGCTGGAAGAGCTGCTGTCTACTATTGATGACAGTGAGTTCATGTGCCGCATGGCCCGCGCAGGTGCGACAGTAAAATTGCGCCAGATTGCGGCTGAAAAGATTGAAGATCGCGAACAGCTTCAGCAGTTGCTCCGGGAAACTAAAGGCAAAGACAAAGCGGTTTATAAGATTGTTAAAGATAAATGTGATCGCTTCCGTGAAGAAGAAAAAGCCAATCGCTGCCACCCAGGCGGCGATTGATAACGTGGCGCAATCGCTCATCCAGCACAGTCACCGCACCTACGATATTCATTTCGCCGCGAAATTTCATTTGTTACAGCAGCAGTGGCTGCCTCTGGCTGAAAAGGCGGGCGAGGATATACAGCAGCAGGTGCGCGATGCGATGGCAGCGTGTCAGGCAATCATTGATGCACAGACCGCAGCCGAAGCGGAGGCCGAGGCCAAAGCCATTGAGCTGGCCAGCGCCGACCAGCAGCGCCACGACATTCTTCAGGCACTGGCAGCTGCGGTAAGGCAGCTGGCCCTCGGCGAACCGGTTGATGAAGCGCGGCTTCACGACATACAGCAGCAGTGGCGGGAAGCTGTCGCCCAGAAACCAGCGACGGTTGGCGAGCAAAAATCCTTTGTTTCGCTGTATGAAATGATTCCCGTATTACAGCAGCACCTCAACCGTTACGGCCATTGGGCAGATCATGTGGCGCAGCTCGGCGAGGCAGACAGCGAGGCGGAGGATTATCCGCAGGTTTATCGCGATCTCAAACAGCGTCTCGGCAGTAAAAAGATCTTTGGAGATGGTGTTGTTCCGCAAGAGATCCTTGATGCCCAGACAGCATTGGAGCAGTGGGATAAGCAGCGTCAGGAGAAAAAAGCGGAACAGCAGCATCTGCAGCGTCAGGTAGGCGGCTTGATCCGCAAGGCGAAAGACGCGAGCAGCACGGGAAAACTGCAACAGGCTGCCGGATTGCGGCGCGCGATTGAAGAAAAGCTGGGACAGATGAAAGCTGTTCCGGCTCATCTTCAGAATCAGTTGCAGCAGTTGGACGAGGCTCTGGATAAGCTGCAGGACTGGAAAGATTACGCCGTGCTGCCTAAAAAGCAGGAACTTATCGCGCAGATGAAATCATTGATTGGCAGCGGAGAGCATCCGGAAGCTTTGTCGATCAAGGTCAAGCGCCTGCAGGACGAGTGGAAATCTCTCAGCAAGGGCGGTGGCCTGCATAAGGAAAATCAGGAGCAGGATCAGGAACTCTGGGAGGAATTTCATCAGTCAGCGCAACTTGCTTACCAGCCATGCCGTGAATATTTCGCTGAGCAGGCGGCTGTTCGCCAGCGCAATCTGGAGCATTGCAAAGCCCTGGTCGAACAACTGAAAACCTACGAACAGAATTATTCCTGGGACAATCCCGATTGGAAGGCCGTAGAGAAAGTGATACGCGTGGCCCGCCAGGAATGGCGCAGTTACTCCCCAACCGAGCGTGCTGCGACTCAGCCGGTACTGGCAGAGTTCGAGGCAGTTCTTAATCGCATCGATGAGAAGCTTAACGAAGAGCGCAACAAGAATGCCGCCCAGAAACAGAGTCTGATTGNGCGGGCACAGCAACTGCTGNAGCAGGAGGATATACGGGCAGCCATCGAAGAAGTTAAACAGTTGCAGGCNCAATGGCAGCAGGTAGGGATCATGCTGCGTTCTNTCGATCAGAAACTCTGGCGGGAATTCCGTGCTGCCTGTGATGCAATCTTTGCCCGCAAGCAACAGCAGAACGCAGAATTTAAAGAAGAGCTTGAAGCAAATCTGACGGCAGCTGAGCAGCTGATCAGCCGTGTGCGGGAACTGTCAGAACTCAGCGGGCAGGCACTGCTGGATTCCCGCAAAGAAGTCGGTGAAATACAGCAGAGTTTCGCCGCCCTTGGAGCCTTGCCCAAGGCCCGCGCCGGGGAAATCAAAAACAGTCTGACGCAGGCGGTTGACGCCTTTGAGTCAAAGGTCAGGCGCGAACGACAGCTGGCCCGCCAGCAGGTCTGGTTAAACCTTTTTGCTGCAAACGATGCGCTGCGTGAGTGTCAGTGGTCGCTGCTCCAGATAAATGATGCGCAGCAGGCGGAGACGATAAAAGCGGAGGCGCTGGCCGGTATCAATACCAAGAACCTGCCGGCCGGGGGACTGAAAGCCCTGCAGCAGAAACTGGACTTTAACCCAGCGGAGACCCGCACTGAACAGAATCTGGCCGATCTGCGCCTGCTGTGCATTCGTGCCGAAATTCTCGCCGGGGCCACCACACCGGCGGCGGATCAGGCGCTGCGCATGGAGTATCAGGTCAGGCAGCTCGAGCAGAATTTTGGCCAGAAACCCGTTGATCTGCGGGTAGCGATGGATGAGCTGGTGTTTGAATGGCTGGCAGTGGGGCCGGTATCAGCGGCAGACTATCAACCGCTCTTTGCCCGCTTCCAGGAGGCCTGGCAGATAATCGCTCAGTAGAGAACGACGGCGTGGCCAGAGTGTCGGTGATGCGTACAACCGGTCGCTTTCTCAAGCGGGTGGTGCTGATNTGTCTGTTACTGCTGNTGGCTTATCAGNTGTGGATCTTTTCCAACCTGCTGTGGTGGAAGTGGTTCAATCCGGTGGAAACCAGCTTTATGGCGTTGCGCCTTGAGGAACTGCGGGAGAAAAACCCGGAGGCCCGGTTGCGCCATCAGTGGGTTCCCTACGAACAGATCTCCGTTCACCTCAAACGGGCCGTGGTGGCTACCGAGGACGATAAGTTCCTTGATCATCACGGGTTCGACTGGGCGGGTATCAAAGTGGCCCTGGAAAAGAATCAGCGGCGGGGGCGTCTCTCAGCAGGCGGTTCTACCATCACCCAGCAGCTCGCAAAAAATCTGTTCCTCTCCCCCCGGCGCAGTTATCTCCGGAAGCTCCAGGAAGCCGTTATCGCCGGCATGATGGAGCTGCTGTGGGATAAGCGGCGCATCCTGGAGGTGTATCTGAATGTGGTGGAGTGGGGGGATGGTGTCTACGGTGCCGAGGCTGCAGCCCGCCATTACTACGGGATCTCTGCGGCCAGTCTTAACCGCGCCCAGGCGGTGCGGATAGCGGTAATGCTGCCAAATCCCCGGCGGTTCGAGCGGCGTTATCCGGAGTACCTCGTGACTCACTCCCAGCGAATTCAGGCGCGGATGCATCTCACCCGCATACCGGACTAGCGCTTGATCACTTTTCCTTATCTCCCTTGCAGGAACTGCCCGGGGCACGGTTCTCGCCTGCGGCCTTTTACGTTACAATCGCGCGTTTTTATGCTTTTGGCAGCAATGCCGGTTGGAAATCGTTAACCCTGTATTACTTCATGAGGTGATTGTCATGCCTATTTACGAGTACTTGTGTCAATCCTGTAACCATGAATTGGAGGCGATTCAAAAGCTGAGCGAAGCTCCCTTGGTAGACTGCCCGGCTTGTGCGCAACCGACGCTGAAGAAGAAAATTTCCGCCGCCGGCTTCCGGCTGAGCGGCAGCGGCTGGTACGAAACAGACTTTAAATCCGGCAAAAAGAAAAACCTGGCGGGAGATGCAGGCAGCTCCAGCAGCTCCAGTGATGCCAAACCGGCCGCCGCTACACCGGCCAACACTTGATCGGCAGTTTTGCCGCAACCTTATCAGTGACTTTCAAGACAACAGGAAAATGCTATGCGCAGTGAATACTGTGGCGCTCTAAATGCCTCTTTTATTGATCAGGAAGTAACCCTCTGCGGATGGGTTGATCGTCGTCGCGACCACGGCGGTGTGATTTTTATCGACCTGCGTGACCGTGACGGTATTGTGCAGGTGGTGTTTGATCCTGATGGTAAAGAGAACTTCGCGCTGGCGGACAAGGTGCGCGGCGAATATGTCCTGCAGGTTACTGGCAAGGTGCGTGCCCGGACAGCGGCTACCGTAAATCCGAACATGCCCACCGGCGAAATCGAGGTTTACGGTACCGGCCTCAAGATCCTTAACGAAGCGGAGACCATTCCGTTTCCGCTGGACAGCTACGCTAACGTGGGTGAAGACGTGCGTCTGAAGTATCGCTTCCTTGACCTGCGTCGCGCTGACATGCAGAAAAACCTGCGTTTCCGCTCTCAGGTGACCAGTGCGATCCGTCGCTACCTCGACACCAATGGTTTTATCGACGTAGAAACGCCGATCCTCACCCGTGCTACCCCGGAAGGTGCCCGGGATTATCTGGTCCCTTCTCGTACACACGACGGCAAATTCTTCGCTCTGCCCCAGTCGCCCCAGTTGTTCAAGCAGCTGCTGATGGTTGCTGGTTTTGATCGTTATTATCAGATTGCCAAGTGTTTCCGCGACGAAGATCTGCGCGCTGACCGTCAGCCGGAATTTACCCAGATCGATATCGAAACCTCCTTTATGTCACAGGAAGAAATCATGTCAGTGACTGAAGGAATGGTGCGCGAACTCTTCCGCGATCTGATGGGGGTTGAGTTTGACACGCTTCAGCGGATGCCTTTCTCCGAGGCCATTACCAAGTACGGTTCAGACAAGCCGGACATGCGTATCCCGCTGGAGATGGTGGACATCAAAGATCTGGTGACCGACGTAGAGTTCAAGGTTTTCGCCGGCCCGGCTAACGACCCCAAAGCTCGTGTTACTGCGCTCAAGGTTCCGGGCGGTAACGATAAGCTGACCCGTAAGCAGATTGACGACTACACCAAGTTCGTCGGTATCTACGGAGCCAAAGGTCTGGCTTACATCAAGGTTAACGACAAAGCCGACCTTGAAGAAGGCTTACAGTCGCCCATCGTCAAGAACCTGCCGGTGCCGGTACGCGCGGCGATCCTCGAGCGCGTGGGTGCGGAGAACGGTGACCTGATCTTCTTCGGTGCGGATAAGCACAAGGTCGTTACCGAAGCCCTGGGCGCGCTGCGCTGCAAGCTGGGTGCTGATCTGAACCTTTATACCTGCGAGTGGGCGCCGCTTTGGGTAGTGGACTTCCCGATGTTCGAAGAGGACGAGAAGGGCAACTGGAGTGCACTCCATCACCCCTTCACCGCACCTTCCTGCTCGCCGGAAGAGCTGGTTGCCAACCCTGGCGCAGCCCTGTCCCAGGCCTACGACCTGGTGTTGAACGGCACTGAGCTGGGCGGTGGATCGGTCCGTATCCATACGCAATCCATGCAGCAAGCGGTCTTCAAGCTGCTTGGCATCAGCGAAGAAGAGCAGCGTGAGAAGTTCGGCTTCCTGCTGGATGCCCTCAAATATGGCGCACCACCGCACGGCGGCCTCGCATTCGGTCTGGACCGTTTGATCATGCTGATGACCGGCTCCAGCTCAATCCGCGACGTCATCGCATTCCCCAAAACCCAGAGCGCAGCGTGTGTCATGACCGATGCGCCCGGCGCGGTGGACGAGTTGCAGCTGCGCGAATTGCACATTCGCTTACGGAAGAAAGAGCAGGCTGCTCCAGCTTCTGAGTAACTCGGAGGCGATAGTATTTAGATGAAGCAGGTCGGATCAGCCTCAGGCTGGTCCGACACTATAAGAAAGTTTGGAGGAAAACCATGGCTGGCCACAGCAAATGGGCGAATATCAAACACCGTAAAGCCCGCCAAGATGCCAAACGAGGCAAAATCTTTACCAAAATCATTCGTGAACTTACTGTAGCGGCCAAAGGTGGCCCTAACCCCGCTGACAACCCCCGGTTGCGCGCTGCTGTCGATAAAGCCCTCAGCGAAAACATGAAGCGGGACACTATCGATAAGGCCATTGCGCGTGGTGCTGGTACTGCCGATGGTGAAAATTACGAGGAGATCACCTACGAAGGATACGGTGTTGGTGGCGTAGCGTTTATCGTGGAATGCATGACCGATAACCGTAACCGCACCGTCGGCGAAGTGCGCCACGCCTTTACCAAGCGGGGTGGCAATCTGGGTACTGACGGCTCGGTGGCTTACCTGTTCAGCCGTAAGGGGCAGATCAGTTTTGAGCCCGGTATCGACGAAGAGAAACTGATGGAGGTCGCACTGGAAGCCGGAGCAGAAGACATTGAGACCAATGACGACGGCTCGTTCGACGTGATGACAACCTTCGAAGATTATCTCAATGTCAAAGACGCACTTCTGGCTGCCGGCTTCAAGCCGGCCAACGCTGAGATTGCCATGATTCCCTCGGTGACAGTGCCCCTGGATAAGGATGGTGCAGAGAAAATCCTCGGGTTGATCGACATGCTCGAAGACCTCGATGATGTACAGAACGTATATACCAACGCTGACATCCCGGACGAGGTAATGGAGCAACTTAACGCATAACATCATCTCCCACGCTGCAGCTGACCAGTCAGCTGCAGCGGCTCTTGCGCTTGCGACAGGCGCCACTCCATGTGACACTTCCCCCCACATTAATAATGCGCACTCATCCCTATGACACAGATCTTGGGCATTGACCCTGGCTCCCGTAAGACGGGCTTCGGCATCATCAATACCGTCGGACAAAAGGTGGAATATGTCACCAGCGGCGTAATCCGCGTGCCTGAACTGGAGCTGCCCGAGCGACTCAAAATTATCTTCGATTCGGTAACTCAGATAATCCAGCAATATGGTCCACAGCAGATGGCTATCGAGCAGGTGTTCATGGCCAAGAACGCCAGTTCGGCTCTGAAACTGGGTCAGGCGCGGGGGGCAGCTATTGTGGCGGCCGTAGCCTTGTCGTTACCTGTGGCTGAGTACGAGGCGCGCAAGGTTAAACAATCGGTGGTGGGACATGGTGCTGCGGATAAAGCCCAGGTACAGCACATGGTAAAAACCCTGCTGCGGCTGCCGGCCGAACCGCAGGAGGACGCGGCGGACGCACTGGCGGTGGCATTGTGTCACGCCAATACCCAGCAGCACTTGATCAAGCTCGCCGGCTCCAGCAGTTTCCGCCGGGGCAGGGTCATTTAATATCGCAGACTAAATTCTCTCAGGTAAAAAAACAGACCTGAGTGATTGAAATCAGAGTGAGTTGTCATGATTGGACGTTTACGTGGAATAGTAGTCGAGAAGCAACCGCCATATCTGTTACTGGATGTGGGCGGGGTAGGTTATGAATTGCAGGCGCCCATGACGACTTTCTATCGGCTGCCGGCCACAGGCGCTGAGGTGGTACTGCATACACATCTGTCCATCACGGAAAATCTGCATCAACTCTTTGCCTTTATCGACCAGCGTGATCGTGCCTTGTTTCGGACGTTAATCAAGGTCAATGGAGTCGGTCCAAAACTGGCGATCGCCATACTGTCTGGCATGGAAGCTGACGATATCGCCCGTTGCGTCCGAGAACACAATATTACCGCGCTGACTAAAGTTCCCGGTATCGGAAAGAAGACGGCGGAACGTCTGGTTATCGAATTGCAGGACCGGTTAAAAACCTGGGATCTGCCCCATGCTGAGTTTTCAGTGGACCCTCGGCAGTCGGATGCACTGACAGTTAATGATGCCCTGGCAGAAGCTGAAAGTGCGTTGATTGCGCTGGGGTACAAACCGGTTGATGCAGCGAAGATGATCACCTCTGCCGCAAAACAGCAACCCGAGGCAAGCAGCCAGGATCTTATTCGTATGGCCTTGCGCAGCATTGCACCGGCCTGAAGTTGATGGGGAAACATCATGATTGAAACTGATCGTTTAATTGCCCCTGCCGCCAAAGATCGTGAAGATCAGTTGGATCGAGCGGTGCGCCCCCGCAGCCTGGCAGATTACGTAGGCCAGCCGGTTGTGCGCGAGCAGATGGAGATTTTTATCGGTGCCGCCAAGAAGCGCAGTGAAGCACTCGACCATACGCTGGTGTTTGGTCCTCCTGGATTGGGAAAAACCACACTGGCAAACATCATCGCAAATGAAATGGGGGTTTCGCTGAAGAGCACTTCGGGTCCGGTACTGGAGAAAGCCGGCGACCTTGCAGCGCTGATGACCAATCTTGAGCCGGGTGATGTTCTGTTTATAGATGAGATTCATCGGCTGAGTCCGGTGGTGGAAGAAATTCTCTATCCGGCAATGGAAGACTTTCAGCTGGATATCATGATTGGTGAGGGGCCTGCAGCCCGCTCCATCAAACTGGATTTGCCGCAGTTTACCCTCGTCGGTGCGACGACCCGCGCTGGCCTGCTCACTTCACCGCTGCGTGATCGCTTTGGTATCGTGCAGCGTCTTGAGTTCTACAACGTAGCGGATCTCACCCATATTGTTGCCCGTTCTGCTGCGCTGCTTGGAGTCAGCATGGAACCTCAGGGCGCGGCAGAAATTGCCAAGCGCTCACGGGGCACGCCGCGGATTGCCAATCGTCTGCTGCGCCGCGTCCGGGACTTTGCTGAGATGAAAGGCAACGGCATCGTCACGGCGGATGTGGCGGACGGTGCACTCAATATGCTGAACGTCGATGATCGTGGCTTCGATCATATGGATCGCCGCCTCCTGTTGGCCATGATGAATAACTTTGATGGGGGGCCGGTGGGTGTAGAGAGTCTGGCTGCAGCCATCAGTGAGGATCGCGGCACGATTGAGGATGTGATTGAGCCCTACCTGATTCAGCAGGGGTTCATGGCCCGCACTCCGCGCGGACGTATTCTGACAGCAAACGCTTATCTGCATTTTGGTATGGACATGCCCAGACGATTGCAGGACGAGGCAGAATAGAAGTGCTTTCTGACCTTACGGCTTTGGAATTTTATTCATGACAGGTTTCGCATTACCGGTTCGCGTTTATATAGAAGACACAGATGCTGGCGGGATTGTTTACTACGTCAACTATTTAAAATTCATGGAGCGATCCCGTACAGAATTTTTACGCCACCTGGGGTATGATAAGCCCGCCATTCCGGCCGGGGGGCTTTTGCTTGTCGTTCATTCTGCACAAGTTACTTACCGCCGCCCGGCGCGTCTGGATGATCTGCTGGAGGTGACTGCCGAGGTTGTTAAAATTGCGCGCACCTATGTAGAGTTTCAACAGAACATACTGCGTGGGAACGAATTGTTGTGCGAGGGTCTAATCCGCATCGCTTGTGTCAGCGGTGACACCATGAAGCCCAGCCCAATCCCCGCAGCCATGTTTGAACGAATCAAGTCGCACACTATTACTTAACTAAGAGCTACCGAGTGCTATGTCAGAAGCAGAAAATACCTTATCGATCTGGAGTTTGATTGCCGAAGCCAGTTTCGTTGTGCAGCTGGTCATGTTGATTCTCTTCCTTGCCTCCACGGTTTCCTGGGTGATGATTTTTCAGCGCGGTATGTACCAGCGCAAAGCCCATAATGCTTTCCTCGCCTTTGAAAAACAATTCTGGTCGGGCATTGACCTCAACCAGCTGTTTCGTCAGGGCAACGGTCGTGCCGACACAGACGGTGTAGAAAATATCTTTCGTGCCGGTTTCAAAGAGTTTACCCGCCTGCGTCAACAGACCGGAGCCGACCCTGATGCGGTAATGGAGGGATCCCAGCGTGCAATGCGTGTCGCACTGGCCCGTGAAGAAGAGAAGCTCGAAGCAGGCTTACCGTTTCTTGCCAGCGTGGCCTCCGTCAGTCCTTACATAGGTTTGTTCGGTACGGTATGGGGCATCATGAACTCCTTTCGTGGTCTTGCGAATGTCCATCAGACAACGCTCGCTACGGTAGCTCCCGGTATCTCCGAAGCACTGATTGCAACTGCCATAGGTCTCTTTGCCGCAATCCCAGCGGTGCTGGCCTACAACCGCTACTCAGCGCGGGCAGAAAACCTGATGGGAAATTACCAGACATTTGCCGAGGAGTTCTCGGCAATTCTGCACCGCCAGGTGCACAGCAAGCAGGTTTCTTCCTGAGTTAACTAACGTTTCAGGGTTCAAGATATGTCCGGATTTGGTCCGAAAGTTAAAAAGAAACCGATGGCTGAAATCAACGTCGTGCCGTACATCGATGTGATGCTGGTGCTGTTGATTGTATTCATGGTGGCTGCGCCCATGCTTACGCAAGGGGTAAAAGTGGATCTGCCGCAGGCTGCCTCGGAACCTATCGACAATAAAGATGAAGAACCGGTTACTGTCTCTGTGAAGAAGGATGGGACTTACTACATTACCCTGGGCGGTGATGCAGAGCAGGCCCGCCCTCTGGCAGAAATCAAAGAAATGGTAAGCAAGGTTCTTCGCCAAAGTCCCAAAACACTCATCCTGGTTCAGGGCGATCACAGTGTGGATTACGGTGTGGTGGTCTCCTTGATGAGCGAACTTCAGAGCGCCGGGGCGCCGTCAGTCGGCTTGGTTACAGAGCCTCCCCGCTAGGTATCTATGAAGCTCGACAGATTTCTTACAATACCGGTCCTGCTCAGTGTAACGCTGCACGTGGCCCTGTTGATTCTGGTTGCTGGCAACTGGTTGCAGAGCAAACCCGAGGAAACGATATACAAGCCGCATTACGTTAAGGCGACGCTTGTCGATATGACCCCCAAAGCCAAACCCGCTCCTCAGCAACCGAAGCCTCAGGTATTGGAAGCACAACGCAAACAGGAGCAGGAGCGCAAACGTCAGGAGCAGCAGGAGCGCCAGCAGGCTGAAGCAAAACGGGTGCAGGAAAAAAAAGAACAGGAAGCCAAGGCCAAGGCAGAAGATGCGCGGCTGAAAAAAGAGAAGGCCGAGCAGGCCAGGCAGGCAGAAGCTAAAGCAAAAGCCGAGCAGCAGCGTAAAAAGGAAGAGGAAGAAAAAAAACGGCAGGCGGAAGCTGAACGGAAAAAACGTGAACAGCAGCAACGTGAAGCTTTGGAAAGACTGGAAGCCGCACTTCAGAAAGAGGAGCAGTTTCTCAGTGAACGTAGTGATGATGCCAATGTCCAGAGCTACGAAGCACTGATTCAGGAACGAATTATCCAGAACTGGAGCCGGCCGCCGTCAGCAAGAAATGGTATGCAGGCGATCCTGGAAATCAATATGGTGCCTACCGGCCAGGTTGTGAATGTGCGGGTGATCAAAAGCAGTGGCGATATAGCCTTTGATCGCTCTGCCGAACAGGCGGTAAAGCGGGTCGATCGCTTCAGCGAAATCATGGGGATGCCGTCAGATTTGTTTGAACGTAACTTTCGAGTATTCCGATTATTATTCCAACCAGAGGATTTGCGTCAGTGAAACGTTATTTGCTGCTTTTTGTGCTCTTTGTTTCAGGTATTGCACAAGCCCAGTTGACTATTCAGATTTCCCGGGGTGCCGATAATCCGACGCGTATCGCAGTGGTACCTATGGCTACCCAGGGGCTGGCGTTGTCAGAAGATATCAGTCAGATCATCAGTAACGACCTTGAATTTACAGGTCAGTTTGCTGCCATTCCCCGCTCGGATATGTTGTCTTTCCCACGTAACGAAGCTGAAGTGCACTACCGCGACTGGAACGTGTTGAAAGCTGAGTATTTGCTGATAGGCTCAGTAGAGCAACGCGCAGGGCGTTACTACGCCAGTTATCAGTTGTTCGATGTGCTTGGGCAGCGCAAAGTTTTACCTAAATTGTCAGTTGATGGAACGGAAGCTCAATTGCGTGACCTAGCGCACCACATCAGTGACAAGGTTTATGAAACTATTACAGGTATTCGCGGGATATTTTCGACCAAGCTGATTTATGTAGAAGCATTTCAGCAGAAGGGCACGAAAGATAAATATCGCTTGATGCTGTCGGATGTTGATGGTGCTCGCTCAAGATTGTTGTTGGAGTCTGCCGAGCCGATCATGTCACCAATGTGGTCTCCCGATGGGCGTCGTGTTGCTTACGTATCTTTTGAATCGAATCGGCCTGCGGTGTATGTTCAGGAAATTGCGACAGGTAAAAGGGAGCAGTTAACAAATTTCAGAGGATTGAATGGTGCGCCTGCATGGTCACCGGATGGTCAGCGTCTGGCATTGGTTTTGTCGAAAGATGGCAACCCGGAAATTTATGTTTTAAATATTATCACCCGGCAGCTGACACGCATGACCAACCACTTTGGAATTGATACTGAACCTTCATGGACGACTGATGGCGCTGGCATTATTTTCACCTCTAATCGCGGAGGCAGGCCACAAATATACCAAGTAAATGTTGCAACTTTGCAGGTGGAGCGTGTAACCTTTGACGGCGAGCAGAACACTCGTGGTCGCGTCTCTCCTGATGGTAAAAGCTTGGTTATGGTTCATCAACGCGGTGGTACTTATCACCTCGCTGCTCAAGACCTGAAGACTGGAAATTTACGCATTCTGACAGAGACAGATTTAGACGAGTCTCCTACCATAGCTCCGAATGGCGCTATGCTGATGTATGCGACTCGCTTTGGTGGTAAGGGTATACTGGCTGCGGTTTCCTTGGATGCCAGAACCAGGGTTCGTCTACCATCAAAACAAGGTGATGTGCGGGAGCCCGCATGGTCGCCATTTTTTAATTAAACCTCAGTACTGCTAGTTCACCACTTGATTGGAGTTACACACACATGATCACTAAATCATTAAAACAAGGTTTAACCTTAGCCGTAATTATGTCTTTCCTGGTTGGTTGCTCCAGCAGCAGCACTCAGGATGACGAAACCACCACTACTGCTCCAGTAGTTTCTGAAGAAACCTATAACGAAGTTGAAGAGCAGGCACCGCTGGAAACCATCGTGTACTTCGACTTTGACCAAGCTACCCTGAAGCCTGAAACCCGTGCTTTGCTGCTGGCTCACGCAGATCGTCTGAAGTCTTCTAATGCTTCTGCACGTCTGGAAGGTCACGCTGACGAGCGCGGTTCGCGCGAGTACAACATCGCTCTGGGTGAGCGTCGTGCAAACGCTGTACGCGACTTCCTGGTACTGCAAGGTGTAAGCGCATCTTCTCTGGAAGTTATCAGCTACGGTGAAGAGCGTCCTCTGGCTACCGGCAGCGACGAATCTGCTTACGCTCAAAACCGTCGTGTAGAACTGAAGTACTAATAAAGAGTCTGCAACCTGTATGTTGAGATACCTGTTAGCTGCTGTTCTGTTTATTACAGTCCCTGCATCCCAGGCCCAGGTACGGGTTGTTGAGTCTTCACCCCAGAGAGCAGTCTCTGGGGTGGCTCAGCCGATTGAATCGGTGAATGCCCAAACGAACGCTTATTTTGAACTCCAATCGCTCAAGGAAGAAGTTTCTCTGCTACGAGGTTTGGTAGAGGAACAAGCTCACGAGATTTCTCGTTTAAAACAGCAGCAAATGGATAACTACATTGATCTCGATAAGCGCCTGAGCGCGTTATCTGGTCGCGGCGGTCTTGCTCCTGTTGACTCTTCTAATTTATCGCCGTCACCTGTTGAAAGTACAGGTGGCGGCGTTTCTCCTCGAGCCTCCGGTAATGCCCTTGGTGAAGCAGAGGTATATGCGTCTGCATACAATTTATTGAAGCAGCGCCAGATTGATCCTGCTATTGCTGCATTCAAAGATCATCTTTCCCGCTTTCCTAATGGCGCTTACGCTGGCAACAGTTATTACTGGCTGGGAGAGATCTACCTGTTAAAGAATGAACTGGCTGATTCACGCGAGTGGTTTACTCAGCTGTTGGAAAAGTTTCCCACAGACCGTAAGGTGCCTGATGCCAAGTTCAAGCTGGGCAAGGTTTATCACATGCTGGGAGATAACACTCAGGCTAAGAAGCTGCTCCAGGAAGTGGCGGGTGGCAGCGGTGATTCGGCACGTTTAGCGAAGCAGTATCTGCAGGAAAACTTCTAAAGTTTCTATCGTAAATGGGCGGATGGAAAATAGGTCAGAGTCCATTTCTCGAACTTGTATTGATTTTTAAAGGCGTAAAAAAAGAGTGGGGCTGACCTTTCGGTTAGCCCCATAGCTTTCCAGCTCCTCTCCAGGTTTTACTTTAATATCCAGAAATCTGGGGATTAAAGCTCAGCATCCTGCTGAACAACCTTGTTCCACTCTTGTGCCGTCTTCCGTAATACATCCTTATTGGGCACACATTCCCTAGTACATCCTTATCCAGAGTGGGGCGCTTCCTTTGACCTTTCCTGGCCTGGGCACATCAATGTCTACTTCCTTGTTAGAAGCTATTCTCCAGAAAAGTGGGTTTAGGGAACAGTCGAGAAAATCACTATCTTTTGTAGGAAATTGACTACAGTCTGACGCAGATTTTGGGATGACGTGAGACGCCATTGACACCTGTCATCGTTAAAAGCCCTTTATTTTCAATGGCTTGAGTCTTTGGTTGCTGTTAAGCGGCAAAGGAGAGTTAGGTGCGATATCGTACGGTAAAGAGGGAATGGAGGTGAAACAGGTGAGGGATAGAGGGGAGGTGGATCGCCTTCACCGACGGTAAAGACGATCCTGAACGGATAACTACAGGTTATCCAGGTACTTTTCGGCGTCCAGGGCGGCCATACAGCCGGCACCGGCAGAAGTAATGGCCTGGCGGTAGACGTGGTCAGCTACGTCGCCTGCGGCAAACACACCGGGGATGTTGGTAGCCGTGGCGTTCCCATTCAAGCCGCTGTTGACCTTGATGTAGCCATCTTTCATATCGAGTTGGCCAGCGAAGATGTCAGTATTCGGCTTGTGACCGATGGCGATAAAGACACCGGCAACGTCAATTTCCTGAGTGCTGCCGTCCTGGGTGCTTTTCAGGCGCAAGCCGGTAACACCACTGTCTTCACCGAGCACTTCTTCCAGTGTGTGATTCCAGATAATCCGTACATTGCCATTTGCCGCTTTGGCGAGGATTTTGTCCTGCAGGATTTTCTCTGATTTCAGCTTGTCCCGGCGGTGGATCAGGGTCACTTCGCTGGCGATGTTGGAAAGATACAAAGCTTCTTCTACAGCGGTGTTGCCGCCGCCGACAACGGCAACCTTCTGGCCGCGATAGAAGAATCCGTCACAGGTTGCACAGGCACTGACGCCTTTGCCCATGAAAGCCTCTTCAGAGGGCAGACCAAGATACTGAGCAGAAGCACCGGTAGCGATGATCAGTGCATCACAGGTGTAGGTGTTGGTACCGTGCAGCTTGAACGGCCGTTCAGTCAGAACAGTCTCATGGATGTGATCAAAGATGATCTGGGTATCGAAACGCTCGGCATGCTCTTGCATCTTCATCATCAAGTCCGGGCCTTGCAGATCGTGGGGGCCGCCTGGCCAGTTTTCTACCTCGGTGGTGGTGGTTAATTGACCACCTTGCTGCATCCCGGTGATGACAACGGGCTTCAGGTTGGCACGAGCGGCATAGATGGCGGCCGTGTAACCGGCTGGCCCTGACCCGAGAATAATCAGTTGATGGTGCTGTACGTCACTCATGGTGGTTATCCTTAGAACATAGGTAAGAGGATGAATAGAACATGAAATTTGGGGGCCATGATAAGTGAATACCTCAGGGGTAGCAAAATTGTATGGCTCAATACGAGATATTGCCTGAGGCTATGGGGTTCTATCTGGTCAACAGTCAGCGTTTATTAATGAATGTTGAGCTGGCTCTCGTTATCTAGTGGTAAAAACGCTGTTAATTATTACAATAGGGCGCGAAACCCTATTCATTACTTGGGAATGTGCTTTTGAAATCAAATACTTCCAGTCGGAAAGCTGCTCCTGCTGCACCCGAAAGCGGTGTTTTTCTACGCATCGTCAAAGAAGGGGCCTTGATCGGCTTTGTGGCCATTTGTCTGTTTCTTCTGTTAGCGATGTTCAGCTATGACCCGGGCGATCCGGGCTGGTCGCGTACGGGCTCCATTGGTCGCATCCAGAACGCCGGTGGTCCGTTTGGAGCCTGGATTGCTGATGTATTCTTTTCGTTGTTCGGTTATCTCGCCTACCTATTCCCGGTCATGTTGGCCTATCGCGCATGGATTGTTTTTCGTGACCGGGCTCATCAAACCGCACCAGACTGGATCCTGATTGGCCTGCGTCTGGTGGGGTTTATTCTGGTTATGGTCGCCGGTACCGGTCTTGCGGCGATGAATTACGGCAGTGCTGTATCCGACTTACCGAATTCCCACGGAGGACTGCTCGGTACATCCGTATCTGCTGCGGTAGACGGGGCTTTCAGTTATACCGGCGGTACCTTGCTATTGATTGCCGTGTTTCTGTTTGGGATGACCATTTTTACCGACCTTTCCTGGTTGGCGCTGATGGACGAGATAGGGCGAATCACCTTGCTGTTGATCAGCAAAATCCAGGAAAAATGGGTGCATTATCAGCGACAACGCCATGAGAAGAAGCTGGCTAACGAAGCGCAGCAGCATCGTCGCGAAGTGGTTGCAAAGCATGCGAAAGTGGAGGCCAAACGAATCCCGCCAGTTATCACCGAGCCTCCTAAAAAACCTGCCCCCAGCCCGCGCGTGCAAAAAGAAAAACAGGCTTCTTTATTTGAAGCGCTGGATACCAGCGTAGTGGGCGAATTGCCTGCTCTCAGTCTGCTTGATCCTGCCGATAAGCGCAGTGACAAAGGCTTCTCCAAAGAGTCTCTTGAGGCCATGTCCAAGCTGCTGGAGCTGAAGCTGAAAGACTTTGGCATTGAGATTGAAGTGGTTTCGGTGATGCCCGGCCCGGTGGTAACCCGTTTTGAAATTCAGCCAGCGCCGGGTGTTAAGGCGAGCCGTATTTCAGGGCTGGCCAAAGACCTTGCTCGATCCCTTGCGGTGGTCAGCGTGCGGGTGGTTGAGGTTATTCCGGGTAAATCGGTGATGGGAATCGAGATTCCTAACGAGCACCGCGAGATCGTCCGGTTAAGTGAAGTTATTGCCTCAGAGGCCTACGAAAACTCCCGCTCGCCCCTGACCATGGCCCTTGGTCACGACATTGCCGGTGAACCGGTCATTGCGGACCTGGCGCGGATGCCACACCTGCTGGTCGCAGGTACCACCGGCTCCGGTAAGTCGGTCGGCGTGAACGTGATGCTGTTGAGTCTGCTCTATAAGTCATCTCCGAAGGAAGTCCGCCTGATCCTGGTGGACCCGAAGATGCTTGAGTTGTCGGTTTACGAAGGGATTCCTCATCTGCTGACTCCGGTTATCACCGATATGAAAGACGCAGCCAATGGCCTGCGCTGGTGCGTCGGCGAGATGGAGCGGCGGTACAAATTGATGGCTGCTTTGGGTGTGCGTAACCTGGCTGGCTTCAACCGTAAGATCGACGACGCCAACAAAGCGGGGGCACCCATCCCAGACCCATTGTTCAAACCGGAAGAAAATTACGAGGCAGGTGAAGCGGAGGCAACCCCGCCCAATTTGGAAACCTTGCCAATGATCGTCGTGGTGATTGACGAATTCGCCGATATGATGATGATCGTTGATAAGAAAAAGGTAGAGCAGCTGATCGCCCGTATTGCGCAGAAAGCACGGGCGGCCGGGATTCACCTGATCCTCGCCACCCAGCGTCCTTCTGTAGATATCATTACAGGTCTTATCAAGGCCAACGTCCCGACGCGGATGGCGTTCCAGGTTTCGTCCAAGATAGATTCCCGCACCATCCTTGATCAGGGCGGCGCCGAGCAGCTGCTGGGGCATGGTGACATGCTTTATCTGCCGCCTGGAACCAGTATTCCGATGCGGGTGCATGGCGCCTTTGTTGATGACCATGAGGTTCACAAAGTGGTGGCGGATTGGAAGAAGCGCGGACAGCCTGATTATATTGATGGCATCACGGATGACAGTAATAACAGCATTCCGGTACCCGGCATCGGCGGTGGTGACGAAGAGGGCGGTGAGAATGGTGAAGCTGATGCACTCTACGATGAAGCCGTCGCCTTTGTTATTGAATCGCGCAAAGCCTCTATCTCTTCGGTACAGCGGAAACTGCGGATCGGCTACAACCGTGCGGCCCGCCTGATTGAAACAATGGAAGCCGCTGGTGTCGTATCTTCGGCTGGCCACAATGGTAATCGTGAAGTTCTGGTTCCCGGTGGCAATCGTTAATATTCTTCTGGAACGGCTATGTTGATAAGAATTTTTTTACTGATGTTCTGCGTGTTGATGTCCACCGTCTCTGTGGCCGATCAGGATGAAAGCGCAAAAAGGCTTCGTAAGCAGCTTGATGCCATGACGACCCTGCAGGGCAAATTCAGCCAGAGCCTGTTTGATGAGAAAGGTGAAAAGCTCGAGGAAAGTCAGGGCAGTTTTGCGCTGCAGCGTCCGGGCAAATTCTATTGGAAGACAGAAGCCCCATTTCCTCAGCTGCTGGTTTCGAATAATAAGACCATCTGGTTGTACGACCCGGATCTTGAGACTGTCAATGAGCGCCCATTCAGCAATGACTTGCAACAGACCCCAGCGCTTCTGTTGAGTGAAGATATTGAGAAGTTGCGACAGAATTTCACCGTTACCCATAAAGCCGGTGACAACAATTCACACCGATTTACCCTGACCCCTAAGGTGACTGATGGATTATTTCAGCAGCTGATCCTGGTATTTGCCGGCGATGATCTGAAGGAATTTCACATTCAGGACAGCCTGGGGCAGGTGTCCCAGTTCACTCTGAGCAACGTCAAACGCAATCAACCTGTAGCGGCAACACTGTTTGAATTTACACCGCCTCCGGGTGTGGAAGTATTGAGAAATTAATGAGTCGCGATCTATTTGACGCCCCCCCTGTCTATCAGCCACTGGCGGCGCGGATGCGTCCGCGTACGCTGGATGATTACATCGGTCAGGAGCATCTGCTCGGCCCGGGCAAGCCGTTACGGGAAGCCGTGGTGCGCGGCCAGCTGCATTCCATGATCCTCTGGGGGCCTCCCGGTGTGGGTAAGACTTCACTCGCCAGATTATTTGCTGAACAGGCTCATGCACGTTTTGAGACCTTGTCAGCCGTACTGTCCGGCGTAAAAGAGATTCGGGCTGCAGTGGCTGTGGCGGAGCAGGAGCGCGCGGGCAGCGGGCGAAAGACCATCCTGTTTGTTGATGAAGTGCACCGTTTCAATAAATCCCAGCAGGACGCTTTCCTCCCTTATGTTGAGGACGGAACGCTGATTTTTATCGGTGCTACCACCGAGAACCCTTCCTTTGAATTGAATAACGCGCTCTTATCTCGGTGTCGTGTGTATGTATTGCGCGGACTGGGGCAGGAGCAGTTGTGCCGCGTCCTGCAACAGGCTCTGGCGGATACTCAGCGAGGACTGGGCAATCAGCAGATTGCGATAGATAGCGAAACTCTGGAAACCCTCGCAGCGGCGGCAGATGGTGATGCCCGCAAGGCGCTCAACCTGCTCGAGATAGCAGCGGATCTCGCGGATGATCAACAGGGTGTAAAAACCATTGATCGTGAAGTGCTTGCAGAGGTACTTGCCAGTGATGTGCGTCGTTTTGATAAAGGTGGCGATCTGTTTTATGAGCAGATCTCCGCCCTGCATAAAGCGGTGCGCGGCTCATCGCCGGACGGTGCGCTCTATTGGCTGGCGCGTATGCTGGACGGCGGATGTGATCCACTTTACATCGCCCGGCGGGTGGTGCGTATGGCGACGGAAGATATTGGCAATGCAGATCCTCGAGCGCTGCCGCTGGCACTCAGTGCCTGGGATACCCAGGAGCGACTGGGCAGTCCGGAAGGCGAGCTGGCGATAGCGCAGGCGGTTGTTTACCTTGCCGCAGCGCCTAAAAGTAATGCTGTGTATAATGCGTTCAAACTGGCTCGGGCAGATGTGCAGCAGTTACCTGCTTATGACGTTCCTGTACACCTGCGTAATGCACCGACCAAGCTGATGAAGTCCATGAACTATGGTGCGGAATATCGTTACGCCCATGATGAACCCGGTGCTTATGCAGCCGGTGAAAACTATCTACCGGAAGAGATTGCCGACCGGCGTTATTACCAGCCGGTGGATCGCGGACTGGAACTGAAAATCCAGGAAAAACTGGCCCATTTCCGGGCGCTGGATGCCCGCAGCTCAATACAGCGCTATAAAAAATAACTCCTTTTGTAATGGGAATTTTTTCATGCAGTGGTTAGCGGTCGCAGCAGGTGGCGCTTTGGGAGCCTTGGCGCGTTACGGCGTCGTAACATATCTGGCGCCCCTGGCCGGCAATCGCTTTCCGCTGGGTACACTGTGCGTCAATATTTCCGGATCGTTTTTGATTGGTGTCTGTTACGTGCTGCTCAATGAGAGACTGGCAGCATCACCTGAGTTGCGGTTATTGATTACGACGGGTTTTCTTGGAGCATTTACGACTTTCTCCACGTTTTCCCTTGATGCTCTGACCCTGTGGGAAAACGGCCTGCCGATGACGGCGGTGCTTTATGTGCTGGCCACGGTGGCAGGATGTCTGATGGCGGTGACGGCTTCAGTTGTGATGACACAACGATTTTTCTAATACTTAACATTTCTATTAACTCTCTACGATAAGCGACCATGTTAGATTCAAAATTAATTCGCACCAATCCTGAAGCCGTTGCCGCAGCGCTTGCCAAACGTGGTTATGTGCTTGATGTCGAACGTATCAAAGCGCTGGAAGAAGAGCGCAAAGTGATTCAGACCAAGACCGAAGCCTTGCAGCAGGAGCGTAATACCCGCTCCAAAAGTATTGGTAAAGCCAAGGCGGCGGGTGAAGATATTGCGCCCCTTATGCAGGCGGTAGAGCAGCTGAAACAGGATCTGGCTTCCGCCGAAGCGGAGCTGGAAAAAGTTCAGGATTCACTGGAAGAGCTTCTGCGCGGTGTGCCCAATGTTCCCGCTGACGAAGTGCCCGAAGGCAAAAGCGAAGAAGATAACGTTGAAATTCGTCGCTGGGGTACACCCCGCGAGTTTGATTTCCCGGTGCTTGATCACGTCGATCTTGGCGAAGGTCTTGGCGGTCTCGATTTTGACACGGCGAGCAAGATTACCGGGTCGCGTTTCGCTGTATTGCGTGGCGGCATTGCCCGTCTGCATCGCGCATTAGCGCAGTTCATGCTCGACACTCATATCAATGAACACGGTTATGAGGAAGTTAACGTTCCCTTCATCGTAAACGCCGACTCATTATTTGGTACGGGCCAGCTGCCGAAGTTTGAGGAAGATCTGTTTAAGCTTACCGATGAACGCGGTTTCTATCTGATCCCAACCGCCGAGGTTCCGGTTACCAATATACTGCGTGACGAGCTGCTGGAAAGCGCAGAGCAGCTGCCGTTAAAATTTGTCTGTCATTCTCCGTGTTTCCGCAGCGAGGCGGGCAGTTACGGACGTGACACCCGGGGCATGATTCGCCAACACCAGTTCGAGAAGGTGGAGCTGGTCCAGTTTGTTCGCCCGGAAGAATCTGACGCGGCACTGGAAGCTCTGGTTGGTCATGCGGAAGTTATCCTGCAGAAACTCGGCCTGCCGCATCGCACCGTGATTCTGTGTGGTGGTGACATTGGTTTCTCGGCGGCGAAGACCTACGACATTGAAGTCTGGGTTCCTTCACAGAACAAATATCGTGAGATTTCTTCCTGCAGTAACTTTCGCGATTTCCAGGCGCGTCGCATGAAGGCGCGTTACCGCAATCCAGAGACGGGTAAGCCGGAGTTGCTGCATACCCTTAATGGTTCGGGTCTGGCGATCGGCCGCACGCTTCTGGCGATCCTGGAGAATTACCAGCAGGCCGATGGCAGCGTGGTGATACCTGAAGTACTGCGTCCCTACATGGGCGGAGTGGCCTCACTGACTCGCTAAAGTTTTAATGAGCTGGCTGCGCCCGCCGCCAGCTCTTTTCGTGACTCAGCCGGCTGCTGCCGCTGATCATCTGTTGTATCCGACATCGTTGCGCAGCACTATGGACTACTTTCCCATATTCCTTGATTTAAAAGCACGTCGCTGCCTGCTGGTTGGTGGCGGTGAGGTGGCCACGCGCAAAGGACGTATGCTGGCAAAGGCCGGCGCTGTACTGCGCGTCGTGGCGCCGCAGGTGTCAGAAGAACTGCGCGAGCTGGTTCAGCAGTGTCACGGCGAGCTGCTTCAGCGTGAGTACCAAAGCACAGATCTGGAAGGGTGCGTGCTGGCGATCGCTGCGACAGATAGAGATACCCTCAATCGCACCGTCTCTGAAGATGCCCGGGCCAGAAATATCCCGGTGAATGTGGTGGATAGCCCTGCGCTGTGTACCTACATTACTCCCGCTATCATTGATCGTTCTCCCCTGATAGTTGCAGTCTCCAGCGGTGGAGAAGCGCCTGTACTGGCGCGAATGATCCGCGCCAAACTGGAAACTCTGATTCCTGCAGGTTATGGCCGACTTGCGCAGCTGGCGAGTCGCTGGCGGGACCGTGTCAAACAGCACTTTGCGGATACCGACCAGCGGCGTCGTTTCTGGGAAAATATTCTGCAGGGACCGGCGGCAGAGCTGGTCCTGAACGGGCAGGCGGCGCAGGCGGACCAGGCTGTATCCAATGCCTTGGAGGCAGAGGATGCGAGCCTCACTCAGGGGGAAGTCTATCTGGTAGGCGGTGGTCCCGGTGATCCGGAACTGCTCACCTTGCGCGCCCTGCGCCTGATGCAGCAGGCTGATGTGGTTCTCTATGATCGCCTCGTGTCCGAGGGTGTGATGGAGCTGGTACGGCGTGATGCCGAACGAATTTACGTGGGTAAACGCCGCAGTGAGCATACCATGGAGCAGGCCAGCATCAATCAGCTCCTGGTGGATCTGGCGCAGCAGGGCAAGCGGGTATTGCGCCTGAAAGGCGGTGATCCGTTTATCTTCGGGCGTGGTGGTGAAGAAATCGAATTGCTTGCCCAGCATCGGATTCCCTTTCAGGTGGTACCCGGTATCACGGCGGCGTCAGGCTGTGCAGCCTATGCGGGTATTCCACTGACCCATCGTGACTACGCCCAGTCGGTACGTTTTGTTACTGGACATCTGAAGGATGATCGCACCAACCAAAACTGGCCGGAATTGGCCTTACCGGGCCAGACTCTGGTTTTTTACATGGGATTGGTGGGGCTGGCGGAGATCTGTGCGGCGTTGATCGCGCACGGGCGTGCGCCTGAGACGCCAGTGGCATTGATTGAAAAGGGGACGACGGATGAGCAGAGGTTATTGATCGCCGATCTTTCCACAATTGCTGACACTGTCGCCAACAGCGACGTGCACGGCCCCACCCTGTTGATCATTGGAGAAGTCGTCAAACTGCACGCTTCGCTGCGATGGTTTTCACCTGTCTCTGAACGTAAATCCGATTGAACCCCTTCTGTAGTCGATAGCTCCCAGATTCTGCAGCGCCGAAAAGTGAGAGGAAAGTCACAGATTGAGCCTTGCTTCATCAAGCTTCGGTCTCACAGGCCGATAGTTGATTAAGAAGCGTTCAATACGCAGATTTTTCACAGCAGATCATCCGGGGGATGCCATGGTATACATTGGGCCCATCAATACCTTAAGCCTCACTGCCAAAACCAAGGCAGTAAAAGGTTATTCAAGTGAAGAGAATATGCCGGTCAACAAACCGGTGGACAGCACAATGCGTATCCTGCCAATGGCAGACAGGCGCAAAACGCCGGATCGCCGTCGTCAACAGCGTGATCCGATGGTGGAAACCCGCGCTGGCGGTGATCGTCGCAAACGTCCGCGCATCGACGTGGAAGTTTGAAGTTTTACCGCAGGTTTTCTCTAATCCGCCTATCTTCAGCGCAGGCACTTTACCTGCACTATCTGTCTAAACTCCATAATGATCCTTAGCGGATCTCAATGAATCCGTTCTCTTTCCAGCTGCGCATTTCTCAAAGCAAACAACAAAAGAGGCTGCCCATGTCTGATTATGCATTTGATCTGTTCGTTATCGGAGCCGGATCCGGCGGTGTGCGCGCCAGTCGCACCGCAGCCAGACTGGGCGCCAGAGTCGCTGTGGCTGAAGAACGCCATCTCGGGGGAACCTGTGTCAACGTCGGCTGTGTACCAAAAAAATTATTAGCCTACAGNGCCCACTACCGGGACACTCTGCAGCTGGCGACGGGATTTGGCTGGAGTATTCAATCGGCAAACTTTGACTGGCAGACATTGATCAGTAATAAAAACGTTGAAATTGCGCGCTTGAATCAGGTGTATCACAAACTGTTGATCGACGCGGGTGTAACGCTGTTGCAAGGTCACGCAGAGATCGTGAATCCGCATTGTGTGAAAGTGGGTGAGGAGATCTATACCACCAGACACATCCTGATTGCGACAGGTGGTGAGCCGATAGTGCCGGATTTCCCGGGGAGCGAACATGTCATCACGTCAGACGAGGCGTTCTTTCTTGAATCTTTGCCGGAAAAAATTCTGATTGTTGGCGGCGGGTATATTGGAGTGGAGTTCGCCAGTATCTTTAATGGCCTCGGAGTTGAAACCCATCTGTGTCATCGGGGTGACGCACTCCTGAAAGGTTTCGATCAGGATATACGTCGGGTGCTCGGCGAAGAGCTGACGCGAAAGGGAGTGAAGCTCCATTTCAACACTGAAGTCATTAAGCTTGAAAAGCAGGACGAAGGTGATTTGCTGGTGCATGGAAAGCATCGGGAGGAGTGGCGGGTGGACACAGTCATGTATGCCACAGGTCGTCGGCCGAAACTTGCCGGTCTGGGGTTGGAAAACACGGCAATCAAACTCAGCAAGAAAGGCACCATTGCGGTTGATGAACATTATCAAACCATGGAGCCTTCGATTTACGCGGTGGGCGATGTGGTCGGCCACCTGGCGTTGACACCGATAGCCCTGGCTGAAGGAACCATCGTAGCCCATCACTTATTCAGCGAATCATCTCGTTCACTGACCTATCAGGATATTCCTACCGCTGTGTTTTCACAGCCGCCGATTGCCGGTGTGGGTATGACAGAGGCGGATGCCCGGGAACATTATGCTGCGATTGATGTGTATCAGTCACACTTCAAGCCTCTGCAATTTGCCTTGTCCGATACCGATGAGCGAACTTTCATAAAGCTGCTGGTAGATCGCCACAGCAATAAAGTGGTGGGATGCCATATGATCGGACCCGATGCAGCAGAAATCATGCAAGGACTGGCAGTTGCATTAACGGCGGGCGCGACCAAAAGCGATTTTGATCGGACCATCGGCATTCATCCTACCTTGGCAGAAGAGTTTGTAACCTTGCGTGAACCCTACGTAAAGTCTTAATTTAATTATGTTGAAAATGGCGCCATTATTTATTGGGCGCCTCGCTTCAGGCAATTAAAGCTTCAACTCTGCAAAGAAATATCACAAGGTGTTGTTGAAACGCTTCACATTCCTTATCAATTCAGGCAATCTTACGCGGCCAAAAAATCACTGCTACTCCGCTCTTCCGCGAACCAATCGGTAAATCGTCCTTGGCATGGTGTAGTTGCCCCGATATTCAGCCTCGTCAGTGCCGTGTCTGCCTGAATTTCTTTTTCATGTGTACGGAAGCCTTTGATGTTCTCAGCGTTGCGTAAATTTCTGTTGTTAACGCCCTCTGACCTGGCGTCTCCTCATCCATATAACTGGCAGCTCAGCGCATTGCGAATCATTGTGTTCTCCGGAGTATGTCTGGCTTTCGCAATTGCCGTGCACAGTTCATGGGAAGCTTATCAGCTGGGGCTGTATTACATTATTGGTCTGACCACAGCTTTCTATTTTTCTCTGTTGCTGGTTTTGTATATTTCCCGGCGCCAGCTTCTTGCCGGTGCTGCGGGTCTTGCCCTGATTGTTCTGATGGCAGCGCTGTGTATTCTCTTCTTTATCGATGATATGAATCTGGCACAGTACGGTGTGTTTTTTCTTTACAGCCTTCCACTGATCGCGTTGTTATTTTTTGGGCCCAGGATGGCGTACCTCGCCATTGCTTTTAACTTCGTGCCATTTGTGCTGCTGGTCAACCAGCAGCTTCCTTTTCATTATTTTGATTTCTCTATCACCCTGCCTGATACCGAAGTTTATATTCAGGGTTTGATGTTTCTGTTTTTTAATTTCTGCCTTCCTTTAGCCACCATACGCATTCTGCAGACATTGAAGATTAACTCCCGGCGCCTGCAGAGCCTGAATAACGAACTGGATTACAATTATCAGCTGTATGAAGAGATGTTTGATCGTATTGCATTTCCTACGCTGTTGCGCGATCGCGAGGGAAGAATTCTAAAGGCTAATGGCCTGGCTCACACATTGTTGAATGTGCCCGATGCGGAGCTGGTCAATACCCGCCTGGAAGAATGGCTGATGCGGATGCCGGATAACGCGGAGAATCCGGAGACGTTTCCGGTGATGGGTATCGAGTATCAACTCAAGCGCAACCCGCAGCGCACCATCCTGGTAAAAGAGCAGGAGCTGACCCGCCATCAGAATCAGGTGATTCACCTGGAAGACATCAGTGATGTTAAACGTCTGGCCTCGCAGTTAAGCGAGGCGCGTCAGGAGCAGTTGTTGACCAACTATGACTACCTGACGCAGTTGCCCAGCAGTGTGCTGTTTATGGATATGGTGACTGACAAGATCAAGACGTTTAATAAGAACCATTTTATGCTGCTGGCCATCGTTAAGATCTGTCAGCTGAAGATGATCAATCACGAATACGGTTATGAGTTTGGTAACCGGTTGCTGAAATCTTTTACGCAGGGTGCCAAGCAGCGCTTGCCGGATAATGCCTTGTTCTGTCGCCTGCGCGGAGTGAAATTTGCTATTGCTATTCCCGCTGACTTGAATACCGCTGATCCTCAACGCCTGTCCCAGTCTTTGCGCCAGATGCTGCCGGATACCTGTAATCTGGACCGCGAAAATGTGGTGATGGATTATCGTCTTGGGATCAGCTTCGGTCTGTCATCGGCGAGCAATATTGAAACAGGTATCGAAGAGTGTGAGATAGCTCTGGATCAATGTACCGCCCAGGAAGCCTGTGTGATCTTTGACAAGGCTCAGGCGGCGCAGATGAACAATGATTATCATATGGCACAATCACTGCGTGATTCCATTCAGCATCGACAGTTTGAATTGTGGTTGCAGCCAAAGGTAAACGCGACGGGTGATATTACCGGATTTGAGGCTTTAATTCGCTGGCCGCATCTGGAAGATATGGTAATGCCTGATGCGTTTATCCCTCTGGCAGAACGTTTGGGCCTGATCCCGGCAATTTCGCGACAGGTGCTGGAATCCGCAGTGGAACTACTGCGTACCTGGCGGGCGGCTGGGGCGAACTATTCGCTGGCCATAAACCTGGCCGGGGCGGAATTACAGGATGAAGAATTTTTTCAGGAACTGGTCACGCTGAGCGAGGCCAGTCCCTGGCTGGTGGAGAAGCTGGAGCTGGAGATCACGGAGACGCATCTGACGATGCTGAACCCTTTCGTTAACCAACGGTTGCACGAATTAAAACAACTCGGATATCGCCTCGCCATTGATGACTTCGGTACTGGTCATGCCTCGCTCGGCCAGTTGATCGATATTCCTGCCGATGCCATCAAGCTGGATAAACGCTTTATTGATAAGCTGACCTCAGACGCGCAGCACATAAAAATTGTTTATACCACCCTGAGCCTGGCCCAGTCACTCAATGTAGAGCTGGTGGCTGAGGGGGTAGAGAATGAGCTGCAGTATCAATACCTCGTGGATATGGGTTGCCGTACGATGCAAGGTTATTATTTTTCTCGCCCACGTCCTGCCAGCGAATGGCTGGAACGAATCAAGGGCGCTAAAGGGAAAACCTTGAATATCATGCGTAAAGTTGAAGCGGCTGCGCTGGTGGATTAATCAGGCCAGCTCCACCGCAACGGCCACAGATTTAAAAGCCGGTGTTTTACTGCGCGGATCATGAGCTGTGCCGATCAACACATTGGCTTCCGGATAATAAGCCAATAGATTATTTCTCGGTACATCAAACGCAAACACCTTTACAGCCTGCATCTCGCCGAACGGAGAGCGCAGGTTCACGTAATCACCCGCCGCAATCCCCAGTGCCGCAATATCTTCCGCATTCATCAGCACAGACCAGCGGGTATCTGTTCCGCGGTAGCTGTCATCTTCTTCATAAATGATGGAATTAAACTGACCTTCGCTGCGAATGCTGGCCAGCACAAAGGGAAACTTTGCCGATGTCAGCGGCGCTGTTAACGGATTTATCTTGAACTCGGCCTTGCCCGAAGCAGTGTGAAATTCAGGTGTGTGCAGCAGGCGCTTGTTGATGGTGAATTCCTGCCGGTTTTTTTCAATATCTGCCAGAGCCTCCATGCCAGGGATAGTGGCGGCGATAGCGGAGCGAATCTTCTGGTGCTGCTGAAACTCATCGAAATCCAGCGGACAGTCGGGCAGCAGACGTTTGCCGAAGTCGCACAGGATATTAACCTCGGGGCGAATGTTGCTCAGTCGATGAATGCCACCGTCACTCATGCGTACATAATTGAACATGGACTCCTGGGTGGTGGGCTGCCATTCTTCATCGCGCGCCGTGACCGGCAGAATCAATGCCTCACTGGTCTCTACACCGGTGATGTGTCCGCGATTCAGTGTGGTGGTCATGAAAGTTTTAAAACCGATGCGATCCAATGCGGTGCGGGCCCAGCTGCTGTTGGGCGTAGCGGAGAAAAGGTTACCGCCCATGAATAAGGCCGCATCTATGGCACCTTCGTGAGCGGCATCAAGGCAGGCGAGGGTGTCCATGCCTGCTGTTGTAGGCAGGGTAATGCCCAGTGTTCGTTCGAGCTGCTGGAAGACGTCCTCCGCCAGGACAGGTTTTACTCCAATGGTGCCGATTCCCTGGACATTACTGTGGCCGCGCAGCGGCAATAACCCTGCAGCCGGTTTGCCAATCATCCCGCGCAGCAAGGCAAGATTGGCAATAGCTTCCACGTTTTCCACACCGTGCAGGTGATGGGTGATACCCATCCCCCAGGCAAAGACGGCATGTTCAGCCCGCGCATAACACCGGGCCAGATGCTCGATACGGCTTCTGTCGATGCCGCAGCAGGCGGTGAGAGTTTCCCAGTCGGTGCTGCGGACGCTTGCCTCGTAAGCGGCAAAATGCTGCGTATGCGCCGCAATAAAATCGTGATGAATGTCGGCATTTTCCAGCAGCGCTTTGGCAATGCCGGTGAACAGTGCAAGATCAGTCCCGATACGAGGTTGAACATAGTCGGAAGCAATCCAGGTTCCGCCGCTGAGCATCGACTTTGCACTCTTGGGCACAGCGAAGCGCACGAGTCCCGGCTCTTTAGCCGGATTGATCACGATAACCTGTCCGCCCCGTTCCCGGCAGTTCTTCAGCTGATGCACAAAGCGCGGATGATTGGATGCTGGGTTGGCGCCAATCACAAAGATCAGGTCTGNCTGCCCCAGGTCTTCCAGCGAAATGGTCGCAGTGCCGNTGCCGATAACGTTATGCAGCCCTACGCCCGTGGCCTGGTGACAGTAATAGGAGCAGTTGTTGACGTTGTTGGTGCCATAGAGTCGGGCGAGCAACTGCAGCATAAAGCCAGCTTCGTTAGAGGACCGGCCAGAGGTATAAAAAAAACTGCGCTCCGGCGGCGTTGCCGCAAAACGCCGGGCCATGAGCGTAAGTGCTTCATCCCAAGTTATGGGTCGATAACGGTCGCTGTCAGCCGGTTTATAAATGGGGTCGTTAAGGCGGCCCAGGTGTTCCAGCTCATACGCGGAGAGCTGCTGGAAATCTACCAGCGGATGGTCGAAGACTTCGCGGGGAATGGGGGCCTGAATATCGGTGGATTGCGCCTGGATGCTTTTATTGCACACCGAGGGGAATTCATCCAGTTCGTTGGTCATACCGCCGCGCTGACCGCCCATTCCCAGACCACAGGCTTTACAGGTATTGCGGCTGTTCAATGCCTTGGCCGAATTCAGCAGGCCGATGCGCCCGACAGTCTTCAGGGTATAAAGAATTTTCTTCGGGCCGCCGCCGACAATTCGGACAGGACGCGCAGGCACGGTGGAATCAGGAATTTTCTTTGACATAACTTCAATCACAGCAGAGCACGGAATTCCCGCAGGCTAAGTCGAATTGCTTCGCAATGCAATACGTCAAATGACCCGTCAGGCCCCAGCGTGGCTTCCTTCCGGCTCCGCTTTGGTCAGGCATTGCTTGCGGAATTGACCGGGTGTCATCTGGGTGAATTTTTTGAAGAACCGGTGAAAGGCGGATTTGGAGTTAAAGCCCGACTCCTGCATAACCTTTTGCATATCAAAGTTCCCGTTTAGATCGCTCATCAGGATCTGTTTTGCATGCTCAACGCGATAATAGTTAATGAACTCAAAAAAATTCTGACCGAAGTCGCTGTTAATCGTGGCTGACAATGCCTTGGGCGAGATAGCCAGTTTTTCGGCCAGCTGTTCCAGAGTGATATCCNCCACCAGATAAAGACGCTTTTCCAGCATAGCCTGCTGGAGAAGTTCGCCATAGGTTGGTGGCAGGCTTTCGACGGGCTCCGGTTCGTTGACCGGCGTAGTGGATTCCATATGAATGCCGGAAAACACGCCTGAATGACTGAGGCTGTAGACCACCAGTGCGTTAACCAGCATCAGAGTCAGGTAATTATTGGTTACGCCCATGGTGCTGCTGACGCTGACGGGCATGAAGTGGGCCACGATGTGAGTCAGCAGTGCCCAGGTCCAGGCCAGCAGAAACAGCCACAGCAACAGGTTAAGCCAGGAAAAATCAAGGTGCGTGGTATCTGAGTAGGCATTTTCAATCCGGCGGCGATAACTGATCATCTGCTTGATGGCGATGATGCCGTAAAACAGCGGCGACAGCTTCTGCGCCCAGATATACACCGCAAAGTGATCCATATGGCTCATAGCCACATAATCATAGATGAGGTTGAGCTGGTAGTGATCGTCGTGACGGTAAACGCTGAAATAGATAAAAAGGTAATGAAGGCAAAACGGAAGCAGATGCAGCAGGTCTGTATGTTTCCAGCGATAGTCACGGTAGAGCAAAGACTTGGTATACCAGTACAACATGGGGCCCTGCAAAAAATAAGCAAAACCCATTACAAAAAACGATCTTGGAGACACCTCTGCCAGAATGTCGCGCAGGGGGACGCACCAGTAAATCAAGACATCGAAAGCGATGGCCGCACAGAGAAACAAAAACAACCCCAGCAACAGGTTACTGAGAGTGCGCTTGGTAAAGATAGTCATCAGGGACAAGATCAATCCCTCAATGATGACAACCACCAGTACCAGATCATGAAAATTAAAAAGCACCTTGTTCAAGGTTGACCGACTCCGCAGATGTTATTCGTTATTGTCCGGTCTCCATGCCGTCCCGTGTGACTACATCGATGTACAGGTGAGTGGCGGTGACGCGTTGAGCAGGCGAGGGTAATACTATCGCCTATGGTGTAACTTTTTAACAGTAATCGGCAACGCACTGACAGTGTTTCGCAACCCGACGCGCTGAACAACCATCCAGATTTTACGCTGCCTATCAGTCCCACCTGAGGAAAGTGAGAAGTGAGACGGCTCCCTCCTGATTCAGACGGCTCCGCATAACCGGTTGCCTTACTTAACTGGGTATAACCGCGATTTTCCAGTGTTCCCTCTGTTTATATGTGCCTCACTCCCTGTCCCAGATTAAAAGTGGGACATCGATAAACGCTCACTTTTTCGTCCAACAGAATTACCACTTAATGCTGCAACTGGGAAAATTTTAAGGTTGTGATTGAAGTTCTGTACTTCATTTTAGGGGTGGTGGTACTTTTTTTCACGAGGTTTGCGCTATTTTTGGTACTTAATTTGGCAAGTCTGTGAAGACTATTGGGGTAGACATGGACCTGCCTTTTATCGCAAGTGCCAACTTGTGCACATTTCAGTAGGGGATGTTGTTTCTAACAAAATTTATTCGGCTCGTAAGAAATAAAAATCACAGAGGGTG